>Ga0181573_10004093_pt1 | contig 12555 bp, 5 predicted proteins | sample 101ome_25_FD_148643 | JGI IMG/M metagenome (GOLD analysis project Ga0181573, IMG submission 148643) | Coastal salt marsh microbial communities from the Groves Creek Marsh, Skidaway Island, Georgia - 101409BT metaG (spades assembly) | ecosystem: Environmental > Aquatic > Marine > Intertidal zone...
ATCTCACTAAATCTTACTAAATCGTGAGGCCATTCATGATCTAGAGAAATGTCCTAAATTTCTTCAGATTTCTAGATCAGCGTCTTAGACAACTTACACCCTCGCGGTGGAGGCTTTCAGCCACTTAACACCCGCATACAAACTTAAACGGGGAGAGATGAATACGAATACATTAAGGCCATTCATTTAGAGAAATGTGATAACTCTCTTCACCAACTCCCTTCACTGAAATAGATCAGCGTCTTCGACAACTTACTACCTCGCGGTGGAGGCTTTCAGCCACTTTACACCCGTATGCAAACTTAGACGGGGGGAGATGAATACTAATACATTAATTAAGGCCATTCATTTAGAGAAATGTGCTAACTCTCTTCACCCTTCACTGAAATAGATCAGCGTCTTTGACAACTTACACCCTCGCTCATCCATGGAGGCTTTCAGCCACTTAACGGGGAGAGATGAATACGAATATAACCCGGGTCTAAGCTGAAGAACTGCCAGTATAAAGTCAGCCGCTAGCCGCTCGGCGTTCTTACCAACCCGCGTGCTCTAATTGCTTTACCAGTAAAAGCAGGTGAAGTTTAAGTTTTGCTAAAGCGCAATGCAACAAAAAAAAAGTATAAAGTCAGCCGCTAGCAGCTCGGCGTTCTTACCAACCCGCGTGCTCTAATTGCTTTACCAGCAAAAGCAGGTGAAGTTTAAGTTTTGCTAAAGCGCAATGCAACAAAAAACTGCACGAGCATTTTGCGTCACCCGCGACCTCGCACGTGCATTCATCCCACACAGCCGCGACTGCCAGAGAAACGTTCACGACCCACGCCCATTCATAATTCATTTTCGTCCCGCTTGCTGCTTGCGGCAAGGCGCACCTCGAGCCTTGAGCGCCAGTTGACCGGAGAGGCAACATCAGTGGCGCTCTGTCGCTCTGTCCTGTGTTTTTTGGCTTGCGTGTCATTTGAGGGTAAATCTTGACTTCACTCTTGATCGCTTTAATCCCCCCCCAATGCGGCACTTTAGGTAAACAAGGAGATTTCTTTCTGGTTTAAGAGACTTGGCTTAATTAGGAGAGCGAGAGGGCACATAGCTCTAGCTAGAGCACAAAAGGGCCCGAAATGATGGGCGACACGGATGTGGAGCTCGCCGCCGCCACAACACCGACGAGGCCCGGCGCCTGCTCGGGGAACCACACGCCCCACGCACCCTGAAAGCGCGCCTTGACCGCCGCCGCCCGCTCCGCCGGCCGGCCTTCACCCGCGGCGGGTCGCGCGGCAGCAGCAGGCGAGCCCGGGGCTGCAGGGCCGCCACCGCTCCAGACGGCGCGACCGCGGCGCCCGCTCGAGGCGCTGTTCGCCGCGCCACCATCGCCCCCACCGCCACCGCCCCCGCCGCCACCGCCAGCGGCTCTGCCGCCGCCGCGGGAGGAGAGCGGGCGGGCCCGCGGCGCCGGGGCCGGGGTGGAAGCGCCGCTGCCGTCGCCATCGCGCGGCCGAAGCGCGGCCACACTGACGTAGGGCGGGTCGACGTCGCTGCCGCTGCCGTCGTTGTCGCTGCCGTCGCTCGAGAACCAGTGCAGCACCGCCGGCTGGCTGGTGATGGGCCGCCTCCCCGAGCTCGTTGGGGACGAGGGTTCCTCCTCGTTACACACTGAGCCGCCTGCGACATCGCCGATGCCGAAGCCTACGCCGGCACCAACGCCGACACCGACGCCGACACCGACGCTGCTGTGCTGGTCAAGGGTCCACGGGCAGCGGGCAGGTCCCGGGTCGCCCGGCGCGAAGCTCGCCTCGCTGTGGCGCAGGAGCGGCGCTGGCGCTGACGTGCGCGGGGACGACGAGGAGGACGCCGGTGACGGCGGCGATGACGACGGTTGAGATGATGATAATGACGATGACAACAACAACAATACCGACGCGTTGCTTTCGGACGTGCTTCGGCTGCCGGCTCCCCTGTGGTGCTTGCGACCGCGACGGGCGATATCTAGGAGGGCCGTGCGGGCAGTGGACGCGGCGGGGCGCTCGCCGGGAACAGCATGCCAGCTCGCCTCGAGGAACGCCACCAGCTGCGCATGCTCGTCGTCTCCGGCGGCGTCTCCGGCGGCGTCTTCGACGGCGTCTCCGACGGAAGGCACAAGGAGCGCGGGCTTGCTCCGCCGCAGGGCCGCGGCGAGGTCTGGGCGCCACCCGCACGCCTCGAGCAGCGTTGGCCTCCGAAGAGGGCGCGCCCTCGCCGCACCCGCGCCCACACTCGGCCCCGACGCGCAAGCCCCACGGGCCGACGCCGCGCCCTCAACCACCGCGGCGTCCGGAGCCGTCCCGACCGTCCCAGCCGCTGTGTCCTCGCGCCAGAGGTCCGCGAGGCTCCGGCCGGTGGCCACCTCGAGCGTCACCATGCCCAGCCCCCACACGTCGCTGCCCGCGCTCCCCGGTTGGCCCCGCACCAGCTCCGGCGCCGCGTAAAGGAGCGTGCCGCGACCGCCGCTCACCGTGGAGGCGGCAGCGGTGGTGGTGTTGGTGCCTGCGCTGCTGCCGATGGCCCCACCAAAGCCTCCGCGACCGCTACTAGAACTCGACCCAAGGCCGACAGTGCGCCGCACCTGCCGCTCCGGACAACGAACCTGGCTGGGAGTCATGCCATTGCCGAGGGCACCACCATGGGCGTCGCCGGCCTGCAGCACGAGCGCCTCGCCAAAGTCTGCAAGCTTTGCCCGGAACAGCCCCAAAGGGAGCGCTGCGCCTTCGTCGTCTTCCGCCGTCGTAACACACTTCGACTCTTCGTCGTAGCCGACATTCGTCCCTGTTTTGTAAGAAGTGCGGCGCTGGTGGCGGTGCACGCTCACGCGCGCAGGGTGGGTAGCGCCCACCTCGGAGGATGCCGAGGCGAATAGGAGGACGTTGGAGGCTTTCACGTCGCGGTGGAGCACGCCGTGCGCGTGGCAGTGGGCCAGCGCTTCGGCCACGTCCGCAGCAAGGACTAATGCCGCGGCGCCCCCCACCCCCGTACGATCAGCCCTGAAAGGAAGAACCTGTGGAATCCGCGCAGCACCGGTGGAGGACGTGGTGTTGGCGTGGACCCGGCGGCGGCAGGCACACCGCTCGCTCGCCCGCGCGCCATCGACCGAGGGGCGAAGCAGGAGGCTCGAGGCCTCGTCGTCGCTGCCGCCTTCATCGCCGTCATCACCGTTGTCGTCCGTGTCGTCGTCGGCGTCATCGGTGCCGTCGCTGCCTTCGCCGCCGTTTCCCCAGACATCATCGAGGCGCGATTCGGGGCCCTTAGAGCGGCGGCGCGCCCGGCGGTCACAAGCGGCGGCGGCGGTGGCCCGCGCGACGAGAGGCACGCTCCGCGCGAGGGCGTCCTTCAAAGAGCCGCACGGCGCCCACTCCAGCACAAGCCCGAACCCGCCATGCCCACCACGACCACTGCTGCCGCTGACGACTGCACCCGCGGAGTCGTCGAGGAAAAGCGCGAGGAGCCCAATGACGCGGCCATGCGGCGGGAGCGCGGCCATGGCGCTGACCTCACGCCGCCACGCCGCCGCCACCGCCTCGGCCTCGGCTTTCGCCTGCCCCGCCGCGAGGTCCGGCCCGTGGCGGCTTCCCCGGGCGACCCCGAGGCGTAGGCGCTTCAGGGCCACGCGCAAGGGTGCGGGCGCAGCACGGGCGGCCCGCCGCGATGCCGCCGCCGCGCCCGAGAAACCAAAGCGGCCAAAGCGGCCACCGCCAAGGCGGGCGCCGCCTTCCCCACCCGCCGAGGACGCCGCGGCAGCACCAGCGAGAGCGTCTTGAGCGGTGCGCGGAGTCCACCAGGCGCGGAACACCACCGCGTGGGCCCCCGAGGCCACGGCCGACCAAGCATGCGCCGCGCGCGCTCCGGCCCCGTAGAACGGCGCCCAGGAAGAGCCGTTGGAGGAGAAGGAGGAGGCGATTCTAGCATGCCCGCGGCAGCAGCGGGGCGAGAGCGCATCGCTAGCTGCGGGGTCGCCAACGGTGCCCGCCTCAAGCTGCGCGAGGTCCACCACGGGCAGCGACGCCAGCAAGGCAGACGACGGGGCCAGCCCCGCGGAAGCCCCGCGGCCGACGAACGCTGCGGCGCCGGAGCGGCTCGACCCGCCGGCGGCAGCGGCGGCGCGGCGCAAGGCCTCCCTTTCGCGGTGCACCACGGCGAGGAGGGACGGGCTCGGCCGCGGAGCGTGCCCGGGCGGCGGCGGTGGCCGCGGCGGACCCGCGGAGCTCACGCCGCCCGCACCGTCGAGGGAGGAGGAGCCCTCGCTGGCCTTGCTCACCACCAGCAAGCCCTCGCCCTCGCCCACGTCGCCAGCGTCGCCGCTGCTGCCCTGACCGCGCCACTTGGGCGCGCAAAGGAGGATTGTGGCAATGGCGGCCCCCGCAGCCGTAAAGGCCACCGCCCCGAGTACCACCAGCGCCAGAAGCGGCGGGAGGCCAAAACCGCCGCTGCCGCCGCCGCCGCCGTCAAAAGAGAGCTGCCCCGCCACCGCCGCCGTGGACGAGGGGCCGAAGAAGGAGCCCGGCCCAAAGAAGGAGGCCGTCGCCGCGTTCACCTTGGGCGGCGCGAAACCGCTGCCGTCGCCAGGACCGGGCCTGCCGCTGCTGCCGACCAAGTCGCCGCCGCGGTCGGTGTCGAGGCCGAGGGCGAAGTCGCGGCCCAGCGGCGCGATGTTGTCCAGGAACTCAACGCGGTCGAACGCCACAGCCAGAGGTCGCGAAGCAACGGCAGCGGCGGCGGTGGCGGCGGCGGGAGCGACGGCTGGCCCGACCAGCCCCGCAGCAGTGTCAAGTGAGGAGGCGTCGGTGGCGGGGGTCGCGAGGACGCGGCGCCCGGGGAGGAAGCGATGCATCCCGGACAGGGGCAGGTCCAACCGCTGCAGTGGCTGCGGTGGTGGTGGCGGCGGCGGCGGCGGGGCGGTGGCGACGAAGATGGCGCCGCCTTCAATGCCGGCCGAGTTTCCGAGGAGGGTTGTGTTCTCGACCCGGAGGATGCCGCCCCGCCTGCTATAGATGGCCCCACCGCGGCCCGCCGCCGTCATGTTAGTGACCTGTTTCACAGAGAAAGGCGAGGTCTTGTGAAAGCATGTGTGTGTGTGTGTGTGTGTGTGTGTGTGCATCCCGGTGATCAAAAACGCAATAGGACACTCTCGCGAGGCTGTATCTGCGCGCGCGCACAAAAATGAACTGCTCGTACCGCGCAGCCCTCGAGGAGAACCCTTCCGCCGTCGCTGAAGACCGCCGCGCCGTCCCCGGCCGTTGTGCCGCCCGAGAGGTCCAGTTGTGACAGCTCCAGCGCCGCGCCGCGCTCCACCTGTGAGGCATTTGCAAGGCATTTGTCACGTGGCAACACGGTTCATTTTACAAACGCGTGCTCGCCTTGGAGAGGACACTGGACATTAGGACAGCGCAGTCTCTACCGCGCACCTCAAAGAGCGACGTGTCCCGCGCGACCAAGTTGGCGCGGCCGGAGCCGCTCGCGGAGGACGAGGCGCCCGTGGCCACGATGCGCACGTCTGCGCCCGCCGGGATCACGAGCGGCGCCGACACCTCGAGCCGCGCCGCGTCCACGAGGATGGTTACCGGCAGCGCCGGCAGGAGCGTGCCGACCACGCGCGCTTGCCCCCGCGGCCACAACGTTTCGTGATCATCGTCGTCATCGTCGTCACTGCTGCTCCCACCGCGGCCGTCGACCCCGGCGTTCCGGCCAGCTGCGGTGGACGCGAAAAGTCGCGCGGGAAGGAGGGCCGCGCGCAGGCCTTCGGCGTCCACCACCGTCAGCAGCCGGCGCGGGGGCGCGGCCGCAGGGGCAGACACCGCCGTCGGGGCGCAAGTCGGGGCCGGGTCGCCACTTGCTGCAGCTGCTGAGGCGCCCGTCCCGGTCGCCGCCTCCGCTGGGATTACCGACGAAACAGCGGCGGCGTGGGTGTCGCCACCGCTGGCCAAGCCAGAGGCCGCGGGCACGGCGCGAAGATTTGCGCGGAGAAGAGGTTTCGATGACATACCGCTCGCGACGAGGAGCGTGAAGAGTACAGTGCCCATGAAAGGCAGGGTAGTGCGATCACGAATGATCATCATGGTTCACCCTGCATACCGAGGGACAGAATAAAGGACGGATCAGTTTCAAGCAACGCAACGGTACCAGTACCCAAACGCCATATCTCACGAGGGTTAAAGAAGATATGCTTCTGGGGAGAGGTGAGGCGGGTGATGGAGTGGTTGTTACCAAGAGCCAAACGCGCCTCAAACTTTGGGACGCGGCAAGGCTCAAACTTTGGGACGCGGCAAGGTGCAGCGTGGGTTGACCAGCGCAAGTCCCACGAGCGGAAAAGTTCGCCAGGCTGAGAATAAGATCACGAGCTGATTTGATGGGCTCATGCAGCGTCTAAGTCACGCGAAGAGCTGCAATACGCAGTACCTGAGTCCCACAAAGAGCCGCGAGCCGTTTTACGAACCGGACAGTGGAATTGCTTTTTCCGGGCGTGTTTCTCTTTTTCATATTCCGACGGCGAACCAATCTAAAAATCATATCTATGTTTTTTTTTGTTTTTTATTACTTCTTCCCCCGCTCGGCAACCTTCCGGGCGGCGGCCTCCTTGGCCTTTTTCTTCTTCTGCTCCGCGCGGTGCAGCTCCGGGAAGAGCGTCGCCGCGAAGGGCAGGTCGGGCTTTAGGTCGTGGGCGATCTGCTTCGCCTTGGCGTCGTTGAAGGCCTTGGCGCGCGAGCGGAACACCTCTACAGCGGCGGTGAGCGCGGCGAGGCCCTCGGGGCTCGCCTGGCGGATCTTCCGCACGGCGTTCTCGCGCAGCAGGCAGGAGGCCGCCTTGCGCTCGTGGAAGGCCTTCATATCGGCCACCATCTTGCGCGCGATTACGGTCTTGGTGCGGCCCTGCAGCATGAGCGCCTCAGGGTTCCCCGCCAGGTCGGTCTCGTGCATCACCTGCAAAAGGTAGCCGCCACAATATTCATAAAAAAACACACAAGTGCGACAAAAGATCGAATCAAGCGCGCGCGAGTGTATTAATAATGCAGCCTGCTGGCCGAACCCAGCGGTTTGCCTCCGCTCCGACTTCTTGTTTGGCTCGCTCGTTGCTTGCCTTGCTTGCTTGCCTTGCTTGAACCCTTGCAGCCGCGCGCGCCCACTCACCTCGCCGTCCTCGTGCGCGTTGCCCTCCCCGTCAACTGCGTGCTGCAAGGCCTGCTCCCGGAGCAAGTGCAGCAGGCTCGAGAACCCGAAGTGCATCCACTCGACCGGCGACACGAACCCGTCGCCGTCCTCGTCCGCGTACACCCGCAGTCCCTCGAGGTCGCGCGTCTCAAGGCCCAGGTCCAGCGACCGCACGCACGCCATGAACTCGCGCGAGCTCAGCCCGCCGTCCTGCCGAGTAGAGGGAAGCCGCATCGAGCAGTAAGCAGGAGGGGCATGAGCAGGAGGTAGCAGGTGAAAGATGCAAGCATCAATGCCGCTTACAGCAGCGGCTCGCTGCCAGGTGCGGGGAGGCATTAAAAATAAGGAAAAAAAGGTGCGCTCGGGGTACCCATGAACCCACCCCACCACGCACATATCCCGACGCCCGACACCACGCTCACCGCGTCCTTGTCGAAGGTCTTAAAGAGCTCGGCCAAGCGGTGCTCGCAGTCGTCGTGGTCGGGCCCGTGCAGGATCTCCACCGGCCGGAGCGCGCCCCGCTTCAGCAGCTGCGCCCGCCGCGCCAGGAACTTCGGGTCGAACATGTGCTCGATGGCCGCCGCCGCGATGGGCACGAAGGCCGCGCAGTCCACCCACACGGCGTCCCCCGTCGCCAGCTTCTTCGGCTGCCCGGTGGCGGGGTCGACAACCGTGGAGGGCAGCGGTGCGGGCTTAGCCATGCGTAGGATGCTAAGGATCTGCAGCGGGGCGATGCACAGGGCCTTGTCCGACGCCAGCAGCTGCTGCAGCTGCGGCTTCTTGAGCATCACCGCCCCCGGCACCCCCGCCCCGACGCCAGCGGCGTCCTCCACAGCCACGCGCTTCTTCACGCGGTCCATGAGGTAGTCACCCAGAGCGCTCGAGGTCATCTCGATGAGGTCCGCCTTGACCGTCGAGAAGCGCACGTCGAGCGCGGTCGCCTTCAGCACCTGAAGGTCGCACACCGGCCGGCGCTCGCCGTCGAAGCCCCGCGCCGTGAGCTCGGCCAGCTTCTCGACCTCGGCCGGGCGCAGCAGGCGGCCGCCCGTCGGGTCCAGGTCCGCCATGCCGTCGAGGCCGTTGTCGAGCATGGGCGCCATCAGGTCCGACAGCCCCGCGATGAGCGCTTTTTTTGTGCAGAGGTCCTCCTCGCCGCCGCCAGCCTTGGATGCCGCGCTCAGCTTCTTCACGAGCTCGTCGAACGCCTCCTCGAAGTCAGCCGCGTACCAGGCCTCAAGGGCCGCGGCCTCATCATCCGCCCACGCCGCCTTGTCCATGCGCTCCTTGATGGCCGTGTTCTGCGCCTCCATCGAGTCCACCAGCTGCAGTGCCAGAGGCAAGAACTCGCGCCACGTCACGATGTTGTTCTTGTCCTTGTCGAGCTGCTGCGCCAGAGCGAGGATATCCGAGTCGACCAAGCCGAGGTCTGCGCGCTGCATCAGGGACCGGAACTCCTCAAGCTTAAGCTCGCCGTCCTGGTCCTCGTCGGCTGCGAGGAAGAGCTCGATGATGGCCTTCTCGTAGTTGACCGCCTCCTCGTGCTTTTGCTCCTCCACGATGTCTGGGTCCAGGACCTCGCCTTGCCGCAGATGCTCGGCCTCCTGTGCCAGGAGGAGCGTCCGGAGGCGCTGCACCTCGACGATCGAGCTGTTGCCGCGCGGCGTTCTAACGTCGGAGCCGTCGAGGGGCCGGTCCAGCTCCGTCTTCAGGGTCGAGGAGGCCCCGGCTCCCATGGCCTTGGCGTCAAGAGGAGCTTGCCCCCCAAGTTAGGTTTTTAACACGTGAAACTACGACGGATGGCTACCAGGGACCTAGCTCCTGTGCTCCTTTGCGCTTGACACACTTAATAATCACCCTGTCACCGTGTCATTTTGCATCATCCAACGGACGTGTACACGAATCAGGGGTGGTCGGAATTGTGCCAATCAGCACCAAACCGCACACCATTGCACCGCTCACATCGGCATTGAGGCCGATCGACCTGGGGCTTGCTTTGCTAGCTCCTTGGGTCCTTATTCATGCTTGATTTTGCGGGATCACTGCTTAAAGGGTCGCAAAACAACTAACCAGCTGTTGGTGGTGAGATGTGTTGGCTAAATTCCGACCCCCCCTATACACAGCCTGCGTTGTAAATATATAAGTGTGGCGGGCCAAAGTTCAAGCGCAGCAATCGGACCATGGCGCGCCCCTGGTGTCGCGTCCTACCCGGGACATCGAAGAAGAAGTGGATGGTTGCCATCCTTGCACTGGCCATGGGCGCAAGGGCAGCAGGTACTATGCAGGCACATTCATTGGGCGTGATTGTGGGGTCAACTTTTCATTCATAACTTTTGTGCGGAAAACATGCATCACGCGCATTCTCCGCGCGCCTCATAAATTGTGGTAAAAGAGACAAGCGAACGACGATGCCTTTGCTGATGCCGTGAATCCCGTGCCGAGACCAAGAAGGAGAAGTAACAACAAGGATACATATGCTTGTCTTGTGTGATCACAGAAGGAAAAGTTGCCGCTGACGGCGCCATCGATTGGGACGCGTTTTCCGCGGCGGAGAAAGACGCTCTCGCGAGCATGCTTGAGGAAGACGACTCATCCGTTGCAGAAACGTCGCGGGCCAAGGTAGCGGCGGCGGCCGCCGAAGCCCAGCCTCATTCATCGGTGGCGGCGGCGCAGGCCATGGGCGCCGACGCGGCAACGACCGAGGCGACGGACGCGGCGGCGGCGGCGGCCGAGTTTAAGGAGTACGTGGCGTGGGCAGCAAAAGAGTTCGGCGTGGATCTTGATAGCCTCAATTTGGCGGCAGATGACTTTGACTTCTCCTCCTTCGAGGACGAGGACGAGTACGGCGACAACGACGACAGTGACAATGTCGACGCTGGCGGTGAGGGTGCCGACGCGGTGAGCGCGGAAGAGAGCGCCGACGATGTCGACGCGGTCGAGGGCGAGCCAGTGGAGAACGAGGCAGAGGCGAGCGACCCGGCCAGTGACAACGCCGATGAAGAGGCCAGCGCGGAGGACGCCGGCGTGGGCGAAGCAGTGGCGGCAGACGACGAGGCCGAGAGGGGCGCGGCGGCGGCGGCGGCAGAGCCCGCCATCGCGCCCCGCTCCGCGGCGCCGAAGAACCCGTGGTCGGCCGTGCTCGACGTCAAGTGGTTCAACTTTGGCGGCAGCAAGGAAAAGGCCGCCGCCCCTCTCGCGGCGCCCGCGGCGCCGGCAGAGGCGGCCGTCGACGATTACGAGGACAACGACAAGGCGCCGGTCCCCGCCCCCGCCAAGGTGGCGCGAGCCCCGCCCTCGGCGCACAAGGCCAAAGTCCTCATCGCTGAGGCCGAGGCCGCGGCCGCCAAGGCGGCCCACGCCGCCGAGGTCGAGGTGCAGCTCATCGCCGCCGCGGAGGCCGCCGCGGCAAAGGCGAAGGCGTCCGCGGCGGCGGCGGCCGAGGCGAAGGCGGCCCTAGACGTGCCCCGCGCGGCGGCCAAGGGCGCCGCCCCAGCCCAGCCCGCGGCGGCGCCATTGCTTGCTTACGCCGCCGCCGCGAAGGCCGCCGTTGCCGCCCGCAAGGCCGCGAGCCACCCGTCAAGCACGGGAGGAGGCGTGGGCCTGCCGCCGTCACCCTCGGCCGCCCAGCAGCTCGTTGACTTCGACGAGGACGACGAGGGCGGCAAGGAGGGAGAAAGCGAGGCTGAGGCGGCAGCGTCGGCCTCGGCGGCGGCAACGGCGGCTGACCAGCTGGCTGACCATGACGCGCGCGGCGATGAGGACGAGGCCGAGGCCATGGAGCTCGAGGCGGTGCTGTGCGAGGCCATGGGGGACTGCGCGGGCATCTTTGGCAGCGGCGGCTCGGCCTACGGAGCAGCTACGTCCTACGGCGGCGGCTTTTCGGCCTACGGGGCGCGGGTTGAGGGCCTCTCGGCGTCGGCAAAGCTCCAGCGCGCGTCTCGGGCGGACCTCGTGGGGCGCTTCGTGGGGCAGCTCGACGCCAAGGCCGCCGAGGTGGAGGCGGCCATGGACGAGGTGCTGGCGGCGGACGACGCCGTGGCCGACGCCAAGCGTCGCGGGCTCGAGGTGGCCGCCGAGCTCGCGGCAGCAGGGGAGGCGGCGAGCGCGAGCCAGGCGGCGCTTGGCCTCGACGCGAGGGGCCTGCCCGTGGCGGCGCTCTACGGCGACTACGGCTGCGCCATGGTGAACCAGCACGGCGGCGGAGGCGGGAGCGGCCCGCTGCGCGAGGCGGCGGCGCGGCTCCTCGAGCGACTCTTCCTCGGCAAGAGGCGCTTGGCCTCCGCCGCTTTGGACGGCGGTGACGGCGAGGGCGGTCAAGGCGAAGGCGACGGCGAGGATTGGAGTGATGCAGGCGGCGGCGCAGAGCGGCCTCCGCTTGCGAGCTTCCTGCCGCTCGACGCGGTGCTCCTCGCGGCGTGCGCGGCGGCGCTGGGCGGTGCCGTCCTCGGGCGCTGGCTGGGCGCGCGCCTGGGCCTGACGGCGGCGGAGGACCCGGCAGCGGCGGCCTGGGCCCGGGGCGTGGCCGAGGCCTCGGCGCGGTCCCTCGCCGACGCCCAGCGCGAGGCCGAGGCGGCCCTGGCCGAGTGCGCGCGCCTCGAGGGCGCCCGGGCCGAGGCCGAGGCGGCGCTGGCGGGGTGCCGGGACGAGCGGGACGAGGCCGTGGCGCTGGCCGAAGCGAAGGACGAGGAGGCGCACCTACTGGGGGCCGAGCTGGCGGAGCTGCGCGTTGAGCTCGGGGACGCGCTGAGCGCAAGCGCAGCCTCGGTCACGGCCTCGCTGGCGTCGGCCACCGTGGCCTCCGCGTCCGTCGGGCCCGGCGGTAAGGCGCCGCCGGGCGCGTCGGGCGTGGCGGCGATCGCCAAGGGCGGTGAGGCTGCCCCGGGCGACGTTGCGATCGGCGACGCGAGCGACTTGCAGAGCCTCGTGGACCCGTCGCAGCGGTCAGCGGGGAGCGACCGGGGCCGGGGCGTGATGGACGGCGTGTCGTCGGCGCTCGACAACCTGAGCGCCGCCATGGCCGCCGGCAATGACGGCGACGACGACGACGACGGCGAAGGCGACAACGTGGCCAACAATGACACAGGCGGCGACACCAAGGGCGGTAGCGTGGGCGCGGCGGGCGCGAGTGACCGTAGCCCGGCGGGGTCCAAGGCCGGGTCGAAGCGCACGCCAATCGTCATGGCGACGCCGGGGGCGCAGGGGGGCTCGGGGGACGCCGCCGCCTCGCAGGAGGAGCCCGAGGGGCAGCAGCAAGAGTGCGGCGGTGGGGGAGCGAGGAACACGCGCCGATCCCCCGCGGGCGGCGGCGGCGGCCACCGGCGATCGTCGCCGTCGCAGTCGGCGTCGCCTCTGCTCAAGGAGCGGCTGGCTGCGGCGCAGCAGCGCGTGGGG
>Ga0181573_10004097_pt1 | contig 12544 bp, 6 predicted proteins | sample 101ome_25_FD_148643 | JGI IMG/M metagenome (GOLD analysis project Ga0181573, IMG submission 148643) | Coastal salt marsh microbial communities from the Groves Creek Marsh, Skidaway Island, Georgia - 101409BT metaG (spades assembly) | ecosystem: Environmental > Aquatic > Marine > Intertidal zone...
GGGCCCCCCCCCCCCCCCCCCCCCCCCCCCCCCCCCGCCCCCCCCCGGCCCCGCCCCCCCCCCCCCCCCCCCCCCCGCGGCCGCCGCCCCCCCCCCCCCCCGCCTGCCGACCCTGTCCCCGACGACGACGCGCCCCCCCCCGCCCCCCGCGCCGCCACCGCCCGGTCCCTTTGCCGAATGCGCCTCCGCTCCTTCTCCCGCCCCTCCTCCCGCACCGCCTCCTCCCGCGCCAGCCGCCGGTTCAGCCAAGCTTCGGCGCGGGCCTGGAAGGACCCTTGGGGCGGGTTGATCTGCACGTTATGCTGCCTCCACACGGCCAGGTGATTGCGGGCGGCGTCGGCCATGGCATCGCGGATGCCCTTGCCTCGTGGGAGAGGGAAGGCGTTTCCCGCAGGCCCCGGCATGAGGAAGCCGGTTCCGTGCGGGTAGTGAAGCGGATGTTGCTGGTGCTGGAGTGGGGCGCCGTCGGCGTCGCGGGCGTTCCAGGGGCCCGCCGCCCCGTCCGGCTTCCACGCGAACATCCGCGCCCGGGCGACAGTCTCGTCGACCTCCTCGACCACGCCGAGGATCTCCTCGAGGTGGCACAGCTGCCCGGACTCGCTCGGTCCCCCGACGAAGCTGTCCTTGAGCCACGTCCCGTACACGGAGCCGTCCTCTATCTCGCGCCGGGCGGCGGCCAGGGCGCGCGCAGGGTCCTGACCCTTGGCCACACGGCGGAGATAGGGCCTGAGGTCAGCCAGGACGCCGCACCCGTCTTTCTTTCCGTACTGGAACTCGCCGCGGTAAGAGGTGCCATCCGCGCTCACGTACTGCCCGAGGCCCATGGCGAAGCCTGCCATGAACTCGCCTTCGTAGCGGTCGCCCTGCTTGGGGTCGGCGAGGCCGCCCCCACCCAGCTCGCCCTCGCCCACCGTCAGCACACCGCGGCCGTGCGGGATCTCGTCACGCGCCAGGCCCTCGTACCTGGGGGGGCGATGGGGGTGGGGAGGAGAGGGTTGGGGGGGTCTCCGAGGTGAGTGCGTTCCACGTCGGCGGCGGCAGCGGCGGCGCCCATCACGGACTTTCTTCCTCGCTACTGGCGAGTCAGAGGCACTCAGGACCTCCATCAACGAAGTCGAGACGCCGTCAAGCGCAGTCGTGGCCGCGAGCGGCGCGGAGACGACGCATCGACGCGGCAAAGCGCCCCTTGCTCTCCCTCGTCCCGCGCTCGCGTGGTGCCGTCATGGTAGACGTTTGAGCGCCATTTCAGCGCGTTTCCCGGAAAAGGCGCCAGGGGATGGTTGGTGAACTGCAGGTGCGCCGCGGGGTCCTCGGGGTCGTACAGGTGGCCCGTCACACCCATTCCTGCGTCAGGGAGGGGACGATAGACGGTCGAGGGACAGAGAAGAGACAAAGAACGATCATCGACCCCACAAGATGAGCGGGAAGGGGTCAGGGTGCTCGGTCGGGCCCCGCCGCAAGGCCGCCCGACCCGTCGCCGCGCCGGCCGCCCCCGTTTCTTCCCTCAACAGTCGCGGCTCGCGATTTGTGAGGGACGTCGCATTCGCTCGCCTGCGTCGCGCATCTCAGGACCAGGGTCGGGCGTCTTGGAGCCGCCGGTGCCGCTCATTTCGTCGTTCAGTCACCCTTGCGCCAGTCCGGCAACACCGCCGCCCAGTCCTGTCGACGGCCGGTGGAACGGGGACGGTGTGGGGATGAAGGGGAAGGGCGGTCTACGGGACCGAATGGTTAGACCGAAGGGAGGGGGGGTGGGTTGGGGCGGCAGCACCACTCCAACGGAAGACGAGGGGCAGACGAGAGGGGATGAGCCTGACCCGAGGCGGAGCGAGATCGAGACCGGCCTCGTCGCTGTACCCGCGAGCAGTCGCATCCGATGCAAGCGGCGGAGGCTCCGCCTCCCGTGTCGCCCCCGTGGTCCCCGGGCCCTGGGGCGCCGGCGGGGGCGCCGCCGCCGCCGCCGCCCCCACCGGCGCCCCAGCTGGGCTGGGCCGGGCCTCCGCTCGTCGCAGGCGCGTTTCGAGGGCAAGGGTCGTGCGGTCCCGACGGACGGAGGCGCCGCCCCTCTCGGGTCCGTGCCCGCGAACGCCACCACCGACGACGACGGCACCTCTGCCCCCCTGGAGGACGCCCCCCACGGCCGTCGCCCTCGCCCTTGCCCTCGCCCGCCCGCAGGCGGCCGCGGCCACGCCGTGCCCTTCCTCCACTCTCCCAGTGTCCCCGGTTTCCCCTTCGCCCCCCACCCGCCCCCCCACCCCGCCCCGACCGCCCCCCCGGGCCGGCGCCCTGCCCTCCGCGCCACAGCGACGGAATTTGTCCCGCCCGGCGGCGACCGGCCGGGGCCGTCCGGGCCGCGGCCGCCCCCGCCCGCCCTCGCCCCTCCGCCTCCTGGAGTCGCGTGGCACGTCGGCCCGGCCCCGTGGCCCATCGTCCTGCCCCCGAACCCTGGGGGGCACCCGGGGCCCGGCCCGGGGCCCGGCGGCCTGCACCCCCCCCTGCCCGGCCTGGCCGTGCTTCCGCCGCCGCGCCTCGCGCCCCTCCCCCACCCCGTCCCGCCCCACATACCCCCCCCGCCGCCCCCGCCGCCCCGCCCTTCTCCGCACGGGGTCCGGTCCGGCCGGACGCCTCCGATGATCCCCCTCTCAGACGCGGAGGCCGCCGCCCGCCGCGCCGCCGTTGCCGCCCGCGCGGCCGCTGTCGCCCTCGCGACGCCGGCCGCCCCCGCCGAGGCCCCTCCGCCCGTCGCCGCGCCTCCCGCGCGTCGCTGGGCGGCCGTGGCGTCGGCCGCGCCCGCCGCTCGGGTTGGGGCCCCCGCCGGGAGCGTCGGGGCCCTCGCCGCGACCGACCCCAGCCCCGGCCCTTTCTCGCCCGACGCCCCCCCGGCCCCCGACGCCCCCACCCCCTCAGCCCCCGCCGCCTCCCCCCTCGCCCGCCTGTGCCGCCTCCGCGGGCCCGATGTGTGGGCCCCCGCCACGGCATCCGCCCCAGGGGCGGCGCCCGGCCCCCGCCCGGTCCATTCCGCGGCCTATCCCCGTGCCCCCGACGCCCTCCGTCTCCCCCCCCGCGGACTGTGCAACACTGGCAACACATGCTTCCAGAACGCCGCCGCCCAGGCCCTCCTGGGATCGCCCGAATTCGTCGCCCTCCTTCTCCGCCTGGCGGGGAGCCCTGCCGCGGGGTGGACGCCCCCCGCGGTGCCGGAGACGGGGGGGGGCGGCGGCGCGGCGGGCGCGGCGGGCGCGGCGGGCGCGGCGGGCAGCCCCGTGGTCGTCGACGGCCGTGACGCCGAGGCCGAGCGGGCGCGCGAGCGCGAGCGCGAGGCCCTGGCGGGGGCCCCCGTCCTGCGTGCGCTGGCCGACTTCGGGCGGGCCCTGGCGGCCGGGGCGACGTCGGGGCGGGCCGCGTCGGGGCCCGGGGGCGCAGCGCGCGTCGGCGCGCTGCGGGCCTTTTTTGGAGCGGCCGGCGAGGAGGGCGACCCCACGCTCGAGCCCTCCCCGGCCGAGGCTCTGGCGGCCGCGACGGCGGCGGCGGCGGCGGTGGTGGTGGGGCGGGGCCGTGTCGGCAGGGCCGGTGGGGCGGGCCGCGCCGCCTCGCGCGGGGTGGGGCCGTTGCCGTCGGCTGCGCCCCCCTCCCCCGCCACGTGGCGCCCGTCTTCGGACGACGCGGCTCTGGCCCCACCCCTCGCCCCCCGCAGCCTCGCTGGCGTCGTCTGGGCCATGCGGGGGTGCGGCGCCCCGGCCCGGGCCGAAGGCCGGGCCTCCGCCCCCGTACCCTCGTCGTCGTCGGGCCCGCCACCCCTGCCCCAGCCCCCCATGCCTCCTCTGGACGCGGGGGGTCATCCGCAACTGGCGGGCACGGGAGAACAGGAAGACGCGCAGGAATTCGTTCAGTCGTTGCTCGACGGGGCTCACTCAGAGACGGTGTGGCTGCGGCATCGACTCGGGTGGAACCACGCGTCGACGTCGGGGCGGCCTGGGGAGGAGGCACGGGGGGCAGCGGGGGGTGTGGCGGGGGCGCCGGCGGCGTCGGGCGAGGGGTGGGAGACGGTCGACGGCCGGGGGCGCCGGGCTCCCGCGCCGCGTTGGGCCGAGGCGGACGATGGCGGACCGGGCGGGGGCGGCGCTGACGCGTCGTCATGCTGGGCCGACCTCTTCCGCGGGGCCACATGCTCAACGCTCCGTCTGCCCCCTCATCCCGGCGGAGGCGGCGTCGGCGGGCCTGCGACGCCGACGCCCACGCCCCTCGTGTCGCCCTTTGCCGTGCTTCAGCTTGCTCTGCCGACGCCCGCCCGTGGAGCGGCCGCCTCGTCCGCGGTCACCTTCCTCGGCGACGTCGAGGACCTTGTGCGCGCTGCAACGGCGCCCGAGCCTGTCGCGTGGCGCCGCGAGGGTGCCGATGGCGTCGCCTATGGCGACGACCTCGCAGCCACCCGGCAGACGCTCCTCCACGTTCTCCCGCCCCTTCTCGTGCTGCACCTCGTAAGGTTTTCCTCTGTCGACGGCGACGGCGAGGTCGGAGCGACGGCGGTCAAGCTCAGAGGGCGCATCGGGCTGCATAGGGAGCTCGACGTTCGGCGCGAGTGGCTGCAGCCGGGAGGGCCTGCCGACGTCGAGGCCGCGCGGGGCCGTCCCCGGTACGCCCTCGTGGCCACCGTTACCCACCACGGCGAGGGCGCGGGGGGGGGGCACTACACTGCCGAGGTACGGGAGCCCTGGGCCGACGGGGAGGGCGACGCCTGCGGAGTGTCGGCTGAGCCCGGCTGGCTCAAGTTCGACGACGCCCGCGTCACGCGCCTGGCTGAGGCGACGGCCCTGCGCAACGAGGGTGCTTACTTGCTCTTCTACCGGCGTTTGGTCTGAGTGAGTCGAGGAGACGACGGATGGAGGAGGGTAGGGACTTGCACGTCTGCGAACCGCCCTTCACCGCACACTCGCCTCACCCCCTGCGCGGACGCCCCGTCGACCGGCGATAGCTAGTTTGATGTGATTTGCCTATCGCAGGGCCCGCCCGCGCCCCCCCCCGCAACAAGCCCGTCCCCTTCCTCAACTTCCGTGCCCTCCAATCCCCTCCCCTCACCTTCCCTCCCTCGCGCTTGTCCACCCCCCTTCTGCCGCTATTCACTTCTTGCCGGCATCCGAGTCACCAACGTCGTGCTCGACCTCGGCGAGGTCGATGCCATCCTCCTCCATCGAGTTCTCCTCGAGATCAAGGTCGCCCTCGACGATTTGCACGCGCTCTGCCGCGCGGCGGGCGCGGAACTGCATCATGTAGTTGTGGAGGACGCCCTGCACACGTTCGACGTGCTCCGCGTGCTCCTCCGCAGTGCGCTCGACGACATCGCCCGCCTCGTCCACCTCGACAGCCTCGTCGCCGAGGAACTGCTCCCGCGTCGTCTTGCCCGTCGCCACCTCGCGGATGGCCTCGCCGTAGTTCCAGAGATCGGGGTCGAGGTTTTGAGCGAGGATGTCATCAACCATCTCGAGCACCTGGGCGACCTCGACGTTGTCAGCGCGCGCCTCACGCTCGATCATGAAGCGGAGAATGGGCACACGGATGCCCTTCTTAAGCTTGTTCTCGAAGGCCGTAACGCGGGATGACCACTCGCGGTCGACCTTGTCCTTGTACTCGCCGTACTTGAGCACCTTGAGGAGGACCTTACCGACCCACGCCTTGTCGACGGCAACGCCGAAGTTGGACCACGTGTCTTGGAGGACGGCCCATGAGAGAAGCTGGTCCATGGCCTGGGCGACCATGGGCACAAAGAAGATTTCCGTGTAGAGGCGGAAAACCATGTCGGCCATTTCGGTGGTGGGCTTGAGGGGGCGGCCCTCCTCGTCGACAATGTCGTCGACGGCCTCCATACCGTCCGAACGGGAGAAGGCACCGGGGGTGGCCGAGGAAACGCCGATGGACGCACCCTTGTCGGACGAGACCTTGCTGCCCGCATCCTTGCCCGAGGCAACCGCGCCCGTCAGGGCCGTGTCGCGGTAGAGCCACGACATCGGGTGCTGCATCTGGTTGTCGAGGGACGAGGCTTCCCCCATGCGGCCCGCCATGACGTCCTTGAGCTTGAGCTTCCCATCTTGCGCTGAGCGCTCCGAGAGACGCATCCGCGCAATGAAGCGCGCCTTGGAGATGGCCGTGCTCCACCGCTGAGACGCGAGGGAGAGACGGGCCTGGCGCACCATGCGGGAGCGGTACTCCAGCATGGCCCGCCACATGCGGTATTGGACTTGCTTCTCCTTGATCCACTTTTCGCAGTAGACGCGCAGCACGTCGACGGCGACAAAGCAGCCCACGATGAAGGCCGACACCGTCATGACGTATGCAAGGCCTGAGACGGCAGCGCGCACCGTGTCATCGGCGCCGAGAAGGGCCGTGGCATTCCAGACGGACAGGGCATTGACGAAGTTGAAGAACTGCTGGAGGTACTGGATACGCTCCTCGATGAAGGGGTTGCTGAAGGATTCCAGGAGGAAGTAGGGGAAGACGCCCAAGAAGAACATCATGAGGAGCTGCACCGTGACGCCTTCGGTCGTCAGCTTGCTGTTGAACGTCTGGGACACGAGGACGAGGAACTGCAGGCACGTTGCGAGGACGAAGAAGCACGTCCAGTTGGGCGTGTAGTAGAAAGAGAAGGGTGCGAGGAGGGACTTGTACCACGTCTTGTAGGGGACGCCACCCTGGGTGGTGAGCTCGGCCTTGCGACGGAGTTCACGCTTGGCGCGGGCCGAGAGGAAGAGGCCCTGGTCGTCGCGACCCGACGTGAAGCCAATGAACCACAGGGCAAAGAGCAGCACTGGGAAGCCGCCAACGATGATGGGGAGCAGGGATAGGGTCCAGTCGCGCGCCTGGAAGAAGTCGTCGTCGTACTGGGACCGGGCGCCAAAGCCCGTCGACAGCGACGTCGTGCCGAAGAGATCCCAGGTGAGGGGACGGCACCGGACAGCCGGCGCCGACTCCATGAACTGCTCGCCCGTGAGGGGGTCGGTGATGCAGTCGTAGGGCGCAAGGACGGCGCGGGCAACCCCGGGGTACATGATCTGCCCGTACATGACAAAGATCGAGATGGCGAGGGGGACAAAGAAGGGGCCGCCATCCTTGACAGTGCGGGGGTCGAGCACATAGTCTTCGGTGCGGGGGTTCTTGTTCTTCTGGATCGTCAGAATAAGGTACTTAAACCGCGTGGCGTTGTCCAGCTTCATTGCCTCCATGCGACGGCGCTGCTTGCGGACGACGACGGTCTTGACGACGGCGCCGACGACCGACAGGACGCCAGCGATGAGGACGAGGCTGCCGGCGGCCATGATCTTTTCCGCGGGCCTCACTTCACGGCCGAGGAGGCACTCAAGGTGCATCGACTCAATCTCGAAGGAGAAGAGCGACTGGAACTCGAGGAGCGACGAGAGCGCGGGCGTGTAGTCGACGCGGAGCTTCTGGAGCATGCCGTTGAACTGCAGGAAGATCAAGGCCACGTGGAAGTAGGCCCACTCCCGGTTGTTGTTGGACGACAGGACGCGGAAGACGATGGGCAGGCACAGGAGGCATGTGAGGACGAGGTAGTAGAAGAAGAGGACAGCCGCGTTGGGGCAGCTCTGGCACGACCCACCCGAGCGGTAGTAGCCGTCGGAGCAGAGGGAGCAGGCGCGGCCCTCGTACGACTCATCGCCATCAGCGTCCTCGGGCCCCGTGCACGTGTCCTCGAACCAGACCTCAGCCTCGGTCACGCCCTCGACGTTGGTGAGGACGTCATAGCCCTTGCAGGCCGACTGGGGAATGCAGCTGCGGATTGTCTGCTGGCCAGCCTGGATGGTCGCCCACTTGTCAATCCAGATGCCCTCAACGGGCTGGGGGAGACGCTGCTTGTCGTAGCTGCAACGCACGATGCCATCCGTCTCGGACGCGTCGGTGCACTCCTTGCACTGGGGCGCCGTCGCGTCGAGCGCCGACGTCGTGACGAGGCCGTAGAAGCCCGCGACACAGAAGCAATCCGAGGGCGCCTTGGCACCCTCGGCCGAGTTGGAGTTGGGGGGGCACGCCACGCACTCGGACTGGCCAGTGAGCGGGTTGTACCGTCCCGTCTGACACTGGCGACACTGGGCCGCGCCAGCATTGGAGTAGGTGCCAGCGTCGCACTGCAGGCACTGACCGGCGTTGACCACGCTCGAGCGCGTGCCGGCAGCGCAGACTTCGCATGTCGACACGGTCACGGCCTGCTGGACCGAGCCAAAGTCGAGGATCTGCTCCTCTGTCTTGACAAACCGACCGGGGCCACACACGACGGAGATCTCCTGCGTCAGGGGCTCAGAGACGGTGTACCCGCCATTGCTCGACTGGTAAAATCTGATAGACTCGCTCAGGTGGGTGGCCGACCTCGAGAAGTAGTAGATGGTGGTGTGACCAGTGATCTCCATGAGGCCGCCATTGTCCTCCAGGATGGTGTCGGGGTCACAGGCGCACCCTTCGGGGACAACGTTGAAGTCGTCAGGATAGACGGCGTTGCTCGGCGTCTGGTCAGCGTCGCAGATCAGGGCCGTGCAAATCCAGCCCGAGGCACCACCGTCGGCCAAGGCGAGATTGCCTTCCGCCAGATTGCGGACGGCGTGGCGGCGCAGAGGGTGCACCCCCGAGTTGTCCGCCAGTCGGCGGCGGCCGGATACGGCGGGGGTATTATCGATGTTGTCGGGACAGAAATTCCCACCGGTGCAAACGTAGACCCTGTTGACACCATCATCAACGTTGATCGCAGTTCCGTTGACATTCGTGATAACGACCCGCTCGTTAGTGCCCTCCAAAGACTGGCACGTCGAGTAGTCAGGGTCGAGGCCGCGAGAGAAGCCCCCAGACGTAATAGTGCAGTCGAAAAGCGTGCCCGCGCCCGTGCGGATGGGCGGGAGGGCGCCTCCCTCCCAGACCGGAGGGTTGTCAAAGTTCCTCACGGTGAGGGAGTAGAGCGTCTTGGAAGTGGGCGAGGCCGTAAAGTCGATGGCGGTCGTGCATGCCCCCTGGCCGTTATCCGTGCACTCCCAGACGCCGATCTCGAGCTCGAGCAGGCCTCCGCCCATGGGGTTCCCTGTGGGCACGACATAAATGTAGGCGCCAGGAGCTGTAGTCGTGTATTCGGGATCGGCGTCCTTGCACCCCTGGGCAGTCCAGTCCTTGGGCTGCATGAGAGGACCCCAACCCTCGTTGTCGAGGTCAAGTGTTGTCTCCTCACCCTCGCACGCGATCATCCACTGGGCCATGACCTCGGGCCTGCATACGGTACCATTGTTAGTCTCCGCGCTGCGGCCGCGGTCGTACTGGCAGACCTCCACCGAGGCGGTGCCCGCCGTCGCGTACCCGTACTGCGCAGAGGAGGAGGCAGCGTCCTCCGTCGCCACCTCGGACGAGACGACCTTGGCCCGGTAGAAGCGGAGAACGCTCTCGACCGGTGCCACCAGTGCCTTCGACATCTTGATCTCGAGGGTCGTGTTCTCAACGGAAGGGATGACCTTCTCGACGGGCACGAGCGCCGTCGGGGTGCCAGACCCGTACTGGAGCTGGACAACGATACGCGAGGCCTTCGCGCCGCCGTACTCCCTGATGCACTTGCCTGGGGAAGCCGACGCGGGGTCAACCCAGGGGAAGTTTTGCCTGTTGCCCACAAAGGCAGAGTTGGAGTAGACACCTTCATCTCCATAGACGGAGTTGTAGCTCGACTCGTACGTATTGTTGTCGTCGTCGAGGCAACCATTGGCCTCGACGGTAAACTCGATGAAGCCCGTCGTGCCACTGAGATCGTTTGTCGTACTGACGACAATGGAATCTTCGACCAGTTCGACCGAGAAACCGGTGGTGACGACCTGGCCAGCGGAGTCGGTGGCAGAGACGCTGCCGTCAACGACAGAAAAGGTGATCGGGTCCCCGTCAACGTCGAACGCTTGCAACTCGGACAGAGGAAGCTCGCAAGGACCAGCCTCACTCTCCGGCACGTCCGGAGCAAGATCCGTACACGGGGACTCATCGCCGGTGAGAGTGATGGCGTAGACGTTGCGTACCACCGTGTCGATGACCGCATCGTAGCACGACTTGGCGTAGCTAGTGAAGGGCGAATCAGCCCGTACCGTAGATTCGTCACTCGACGGGAGGATCTCGCAAGGAATCGAAAGCGCTTCAGGGTTGATCGCGGGGTCGGTGGTACCAGGGATTACAGCAGATCCCGGGGGGCAGGCCTCCCGTCCCGTAGCGATGCCACTGGCGTCAGTGACGTCCTGGTTGTTCGGGTCGCAGAAAAACGCGGGGTTCAGCTCGAGGACGGGATCGCCGTGGCCGGGCATCTGGTTGACGTGGCGGCTGATCAACTGGATGTTGGGATTCGTGACGTTGAACGCGACAGGGTCGTCCACGGCGACGATCTCAACGCCGAAGAATCGGGTGGTGCCCGAATCGGGGACGGTCGCGACGGCCTCGGCGAAACCGATGCTCTGGTGGCCACCGTTGCCGAAAGAAGCCGCGGCGAAGAAGTCGACGGCCAAACGCGGGTCGTCGACGCCGGTGGTGTACGCCGTGGCGTTGACGGGGGTCGAGAGGAAGGCTTGGGCGGCGTTGAAGTCCTTGAGGGGCGTGTAGGCGTTGGAGTCGTTGTTGATCTCCTCAGTGAAGGCCTCGGCGCACTCCTCGTTGCCATCGCCACAGTCACGCGGGGCACAGACGGTGCCCTCCTTCACGTCGCCTCCGCTTCCGCCGGCAATGCCGTCTTGCATCGTCTTCCACGTGATGTACGAGGGCTCATCCTCCATGATGAAGACAACCTCGTCGACCCAGACTTGCTGTAAGGCGAGGGGGGGGGGGGCAAGGAGGGGGTCAAGGCGCGGTGGGCGGTGGGGGAGCCACGAGGGTGGTCGTGGAAGGTCGCCCGGCGCCGGGAGGGGGAGGAGGGGGTCCATAGGCGCGTTGCGCGCGCGCAGCGGCAAGCGGGCGTCCCACGCACGTGGGCACCGACGAGGACCAGGGAGACCTGGCGCGTCGTCGCCCGGGCCCGGGCCGGTCGCTCGCAAGCCCGGCGGATAGAAACATCCGACGCAGATGAAAAAGAGAGGGAGCGCGGGGGAGGGAGAGGGGCGAGCGGGTGAGGGCCGAGGGCGCGAGGAGGACCGGAAGGTCGGCTGAACACCCGACGCTGTCGGTCCCCAACCGCAGCGCAAGAGCCGCGGGAAGCGCAACGGACGCCCAAAATAGATGGCCATCCGTGGTCTTCGCGTTTGTGCAGGGAGTGGGAAGTCACCGGGCGTCCGGGTCGCCCGGACGGGGGAGGGCGCGCCGACGGGGGCAACGCTGCCCAGCTCGCTTGGAGCGCGCCGACCTCCTCCGGGCCCGTCCGCGCCCTCAGCCGCGCAAAAGAACAAAGAGACGAGCCCAAGCGCTTGGCGAACAGGCGTCGAGAGGGGCGAGGGAGGCGACGACGGGCGCGTTGTTCTCGCCTGGTCCTTTCCAGTCTGGCTAGTAACTTCGGGCACATAGCCCGGGAGTGGTGTTGGCTTAAGGCCCACAGCGCGGGCGGCGGCGGCGAGGGCCGACAGGACGAGGGCGAGCGCGAGCAGCGTCGCCGCTCGCGACCCGTGCGTCGCCATGGATGGGTTGGGGGGGCGGGGCGGGGACGGGGTGTGCGCTGCTGGGGTGGGCGCAACTGGGGTGTCGTGAGATGCGCCAGCGTCGGCATCGCGGTGTCCTTTTCAGTTGACCGCCGGGGTAGTCTCGAGAGTCCGGCGCGCGGTCTCTCTTCGCCCCTCTCGCCGTCCCCGCGCAGTGGGAGGCGGCCTTTCGTTCGACGTCGCGCAGGCACCGTCGCCTCCGGTGTCTGCTGCTCTCTGAGTGGCGAAGGAACCGCGAGGAGGAGGACTTCACCAGCCACGACGCCTTGAGGGTCTCTGGCGTCTGCTCACCGCCGCTGATGGACGGGATTCAGGGCGGCGGTAATGTCTACTCATTCAGGCGAGTGGAGCGCCTCTGTGTCCTCGCGCGAGAACCGCCCCCACGTCGCGTCCCGCCCCTTGAAGCCACGTTGCCCTTCCTCCCACCCCCGCCCCCGCAGGAAGCTCGCCCGGCTAGCGGTGCGCGCCTTCCACCCCGGCCACCACGGGGAGAGCATGAAGCAGGCGAGACAGCGACCGCGGGGAAGGAAGACGCTCGCGTGCGAGCGCACGGCGCGGATGGACTGGCGCCTGACACGGCGACGATGACTGACCCCCCGCACTCCCTCCCTCCTCCGCGCTGCGCCCGCCGACAAGGATTGACTCTCCGCTCCCACGCAGAAGGACAACAGCGGGCTCTCGGTTCTCGCCATCGACTTCCTCACCCTCGAGGCGGGCGCCCCCACCCCCCCGTGCCCAGCCCCCGTACCCGTCGCCCCTCCGCCGCCGCCCCCAGCTTCCTCCGCCGCCCCCCCCGCCCACCCGCCCTGACCCCCCCACCCTGGCTTCCTCCGCTCTAACCGCTCCCCAGGGCCGGGAGTGGGTCAAAGAGTCGGACCTCGCCGAGCAGGCGAGCGTGACCGGGGGCGAGCGCG
>Ga0181573_10004099_pt1 | contig 12543 bp, 3 predicted proteins | sample 101ome_25_FD_148643 | JGI IMG/M metagenome (GOLD analysis project Ga0181573, IMG submission 148643) | Coastal salt marsh microbial communities from the Groves Creek Marsh, Skidaway Island, Georgia - 101409BT metaG (spades assembly) | ecosystem: Environmental > Aquatic > Marine > Intertidal zone...
TACTCATAACCTACACGACTAATCCCTCCCCTCTCACTGGGCCTCGACTGCAGCCTCGGCGGCGGCCTTCGCGGCGGCCTCGGCGGCGGCCTCGGCGGCAGCCTTCGCGGCGGCCTCCTCCTCCGCAGCCTTCTGCGCCGCCATCCTCTGCGCGAACGCGGTCTCCTCAGCCTCCTTCTCCGCTCGGATCTTCGCCCGAAACCTCTCCTCCGCAGCCTCCGCGGGGGCGTACGCGGCTCCCGGGAGCGTGTAACGCGGCGGAGCCCCGGGCTCGGTGCCCGGCATGCATCCGATGGCCCATGTGCACTCCACCGCGTTCGCGTTCGCGGGCGCGGCGAGCGCGGCGACGAGCGCGGCGCCGAGTCCGAAGGTCGCATCGCGACGGGTGGCGAGACGCGACCCGGCGGCATCCTTGGACGCGTCGCAGCGGACGGCGGACGCGGCGCGACGGGCGCGGGTCACGGCGGCGGGGCGCGCGATGACGACGAGGGCGTGGGTGGAGGCGATGGACGCGGCCATGTTACGGGTGATCGGTCGCGTGCGCGCGCGGCCTTGTGCGCGATCGTGGCGCGGAACATCAGGATAAGCTCGGTGCGAGTGGTGGCGTGGGAAGATTGTGCCAGACGGGATGCGGATTCCACTCACAGCCAGGCTGTATTTTTGGCGACGACCGGCGAGGGCTCGCGCCTCGTGGATGCGTGTGATACGATTTGTTAAACATGTACATCGTCCGTCGCCGCCGCCGGACCCGTCCCGAGCGATGAATGGCTCTTCGGACGCCGCCGACGCGGTTGGACGACCGATCATCGCCGATCATCGCCAGCTGGTGCCGAACTGCGCAAAGTACTCGGGCTCGACGGTGTTGACGCCCAGGACGGACCGCGCCGTCGCGTCGCGCTCCACCTTCTCCGCCCGCTGCGTGTTCTGCGCCCTGAGCACCGCCATCCGCTGCTCCCGCTTGAACGCCTCCACCTGCTCCGCGCGCTGCTCGAGCGCCCTGCGCACCCGTTCCGACGCGTTCGCCGTCGCCGCCTCCGCCGCCGCCTCCGCCGCCCTGCGCGACTCGAGCTCCTCCCGCTGCGCGGCGACCGTCTCGTTGATGGAACGCACCTGGAGGTAGTTCATGCCCTTCCAGTGGTCGACGCGGACCCTGGCGCCGGGCGCCACCGCGGACGCCGCGGCTGCCGGGTCCTCGTTGATCATCGGGTCCGCTTCCACCTTTTTCGCTTCGGTGCTCGCGAGCTCGGCATCAATCGCTCTCGCCTCGGCGTCTCGTTGCGCCTTGAGCTGCGCCAACCGCGCGTTCTCCTCCGCGACGGACCTCTCGAACGCGGCGCGCGCAGCCTTGTGATGTTCATGTGCCTTGTTCATGTACTCCTCCTGCGCCGCGACCGTCTCCGCGTGCGCGACATCCGCCGCCTTGGCCGCCGCCAGCTGCGCGACCTTCTCCGCGGCTTGCCGCTCGCACCACGCGTGCTGCTGCGCCAGCTGCGTCCTGCGGCGCTCGCCCGCGGCGAGGTCCTCGCCGTCGAACCTCTGCAGACTGGACGCGCCGATGCGGGCGTCGTCGTCGCCGACCCGGGCGGGAGGCTCGGATCGCAGCGCGGTCGGGTCCGAGAGGTCGTACTCGCGGCGGAGCTCCTTGCGCTGGTACTCGGCGCGGAAGGATTGCACGTTGCGGTTGAGCTCAGCCTGAATCTCCCGGCGCTCCTGCTCCAGCGCGACGAGCTTCTTGTCGTAGAAGGACGCCATCTGATCGTATCGCCTGGGAGAGACGGTGGGGAAGGGGGCGCGGGGGGGAAGGGCGCGTCGTCAGCCGCCGTCGGGACCTCGCCGCGTCTCCGGTCAAGGGGGATTATCGACTCTTTGGTACATTTCACGAGCGGGACCGGGCGCTCACCTGTCGTGCTCGGCCTCGGCAGCCTTGCGCGCGGCCTTCTCGGCCACCTGCGCGTTCAGGGCATCGACGTCGATCTGCGAGTTGGGGCGATACGGGCGAGGCGACGGTCAGGCGGCGGCGGAGGGGAGGCGAGGCGACAGTCGTCGCGTGAATAATCCCGTTTTAGTCCCCCCAGGCGAGGCTGCGCGGAAAATCCCGTTCGGGCGCGCCGTGGCCGGAGACTCACCCCTTTCGTGCGCTGCTTCGCGTTATGGATGAGCGCGAGGCGCTCGGCGGGGTCGAACCGCTTGGTGCGGGAGAACCCGGCTCCCCCGATGACGGTCATCGCTCGCGTGGCGCGTGGGGCTGTGTCAATGCGACGCTGCGCTGCTCAGCACACAAAGTCCTGAAGCACGAACTCGCAGGGCGGAAATCTCGGAATTTCACCTGTGAATCTTCGTGATTTTATGGGTGACCCGCTTTGGATACCAGTCTCAGATGTTCGTGTGGTTACCAGTCTCAGTTTCAACCCTTCTAACCGTATTCTTTTAGACCACGAGCGCCCACGACCCGATCCAGGGTTTCCGAGGAGGCTCCGACACGGGGCGCACACGTCCCCCGCGCCAGCCCTCCCCGCCCGCGCCCGACGCGAGTCCCCCACTCCAAACGGGACGCGCGCTCAGGGCCGAACGCACCGGCGCACGATCCCCCGCACCCGGGGTCCGCGCGCAACCCGCGCCGAGAAACGCGCGCGAGGGGCAAATTGCCACGCCCGCGCGTGAGGTGTCGGTACTCGGGGAGACCCGCGAAGTGATCGGCGCGGTCCGAGGGGCGACGACTGGAAGGAAAGGAAAAATGGCGGCCGCCGAGGATACCAAGAAGGATGCCGACGCCAAGGCGACCAAGGTGCGCGCGCGCCGCGATCGCGCCGCGACGCCAGCCCCGCCCCGCCCGCAGCCCCGCCCCGACGGAGAAATTCTGCGCGCCAAACACGCGCGAGATCCCCGTGCCGAGCCGAAAATCCTCCGTCGCGCTCCCGAACCGACCCGCCCCTCGCCAATCTCACCGTCTCCCGAATCTCACGCCCACCACCCAGGCCGAGAAGGAAGACCCGAAGGCCGAGAACGGCGACGCCAAGGACGACAAGAAGGCGGCCGACGCCGCCAAGAAGCCCCAGGTTGAGGACGACGTCATCAAGAAGATTGTGGCCGGCGTCGGCATCCCCCTCGACATCGGCGCGAGGGTCCAGTGCAAGTGGCGCGACGGCCAGATGTACCCCGTCCGGGTCATCGAGCGCCGAGCGGGACCCAAGGGCAAGGAGGCGCAGGAGGAGTACGAGTACTACGTCCACTACGAGCAGTTCAACCGGCGCCTGGACACCTGGGTCACCATCGCCGAGATGGACCTCGGCACCGCGGAGCAAGACGAGCCCGGGAAGAAACGGAAGCACGAGGACGCGCACGACGAGGAGCACGCCGAGTTCGACCCCAACGCGCTGCGGGAGCACGAGGAGGTGACCAAGGTGAGAAACATCCTGAAAGTCGAGCTCGGGAGGCACGAGATGGACACGTGGTACTTTTCGCCGTTTCCCCCCGAGTACACCGCGTGCAAGAAGCTCTTCTTCTGCGAGTTCACCCTGAACTTCTTCAAGCGGAAGGAGCAGCTGCAGAGGCACCTTCGGAAGACGGAGATGTACCACCCGCCCGGGGACGAGATCTACCGCAACGAGTCGCGCGGTAAGACGACGGCGTTTTTCGAGATTGACGGCAAGAAGGAGAAGATCTTCTGCCAGAACCTGTGCTACCTCGCCAAGCTCTTCCTGGACCACAAGACGCTCTACTACGACGTGGATCTCTTCCTGTTCTACGTGCTGTGCGAGGTGGACGAGCGCGGGTACCACATCGTCGGGTACTTCAGCAAGGAGAAGTGCTCCGAGGAGGGATACAACCTGGCGTGCATCCTGACGCTGCCGGCGTACCAGCGCAAGGGGTACGGGAAGATGCTCATCTCCTTCTCGTACGAGCTGAGCAAGAAGGAGGGCAAGGTCGGGACCCCGGAGCGACCGTTGTCGGACCTCGGGCTGGTGTCGTACCGCGGCTACTGGACGAGGGAGCTCCTCGCGATCCTCAAGGATGAATCCAGGGCGGTGATGAGCATCAAGGACCTGTCCGAGCTCACGATGATCAAGACGGAGGACATCATCAGCACCCTGCAGCACCTCAACCTGCTGGCGTATCAGAAGGGCGCGTACGTCATCTGCGCCGCGCCCGAGCTCATCGAGAAGCACCTCAAGGCGGCGGGATCGCCGGGCGTGGAGGTTGACCCGACGAAGCTCATCTGGACCCCGTACAACGCCGAGAAGGAGTACGCAAACTTCCGCGGATGAGGCTTTGGACGAGGAGGCGGCGTCGAGCCGGCGAGGCGACGAGCGTCTCGACTCGGAATTTAAAGAATCGAAATGAAATTTAAAGCATGCAATAATCTCGAGCAGTGCTACTCTGCTAGCTACTATAGCTCGCCGGGCCCGGCGGTTATCACCTTCAGCCGGGTCGTCGGCGTTTGAACCCGCGGTTCGAACACTCGGCGACGTCTTCCAGTCGCCGAATGTCATCTTGATTTGGACTTTTGATTTTTGCCTTCGCGTCGGCGCTTAGTCGCCTCCGCCGTCATCGGCTTCGACGTCGTCGCCGCCTTCGTCCTCCTCCGCCGCCTCGCGCGCGGCGTCCTGGGAGATGGCGCCGACTTCGACGAGCAGGTGCATGCCGCACATCTCCGTGTAGGTCTCGTACCATCCCAGCGACTCCTGCGCCTTGGCGAAGGACTTTTGAAACTTGGTGATGACAAAGATGAAAAACGCCTTGCGGCCGACAACCTGGAGGGACTCCAGGCCGAAGGTGTTGATCAGGAACGCCATGCCCCACGTGCTGATGTACCTGTCCTCCTCGCCAGGTCCCAGGAACCTGTAGATGAGCACGCCGTAGACGATGATCACGTACCCCCCGAAGAACCACAAAAACGCCGCGCAGAACCAACCCAGGTTCTGCTGGAAAATAGACGACCACCTCAGCTTGGACACGTACGCGCGACGCCTCTTCTCGATGTCCTGGACGGATATCGTGTGCATCGCCAGCGCAGCCTTGGCGTCGTCCGCCTGCTTCGCGAGGTTCGCCCTCGCCTTCTCTAGGATGTCGGCCACCGCGTCCATGGCGGCTTCGCCGGGGGCCTTCTCCGGGGGTTTAGCGACCTCGCGGCCCGCTGCTCGCCGCCACAGGTTACGGAGGTTACGGCGACTCGGGCCCGGTTGCGAACCGAGGGTACCGAGTTCTCCACCGGAGCCACCGGCCGGCCTGGACGGCGACGCGGGCGCGCTGCCGCGCTCGCTGTCGTCGCTCTGGTTGGCGCTGTCGAGGTCGCAAGCCTTGCGCCTCGACCGCGGGCCCAAACCCTCGGGCGCTAAATCCGACGGGCTCGTGCTCAGCGCGGTGTCGCGAGTCCCCGAGGAGAGCAACCGTTCCATCGCTTCCGACCCGAGCGCCCCGGCGAGGATCGTCTTGGACCTGTGCCCGAGGGTGCCGAGGGGCAGGTTACCCAGCGCGTGCATCGTGCCCGCGCGGGCGAGCGCGCGTTCGCACTCGACGGCGGTGGCGGGAAAGGCGATTCTCGTCGCCGCGAGCGCCGCCGCAGCCGCCGGGACGTGGCTGGCGAACACCGGCGCGTGCGGGGGCAGGAGCCTGACGCAGTCGTAGTAGAAGGCGTCGACGCCGCCGATGGTGATGTTGGCGTCGCGGTCCTTCTCGCGTTCGCGCGATTTGAGCGACGCGAACGCGGCGAGCGCTCCGGTGATTTCGTCGTGTTTAGCCGGATCTGACCGGATACCTTCCCGGACGTCCTCATCCTCCGCGGCGGCGAGGGAAATCTCGTGGACGTATCGCATGAACACGCGAAGGGCGCCCGCGTCGTGCCAGTTCCTCGCCAGCCGGGGGTTATCCGCGACGCTCGCGACGCAGACGGCGGCTGCGTCGGCGACGACGCGCGCCGCCGGCCTCGGCGAGTGCAGGCGAATCGTGGCGACTATCCCGGCGAAGCCGTCGTGGTCCAGCTTGAGCTCACGCACGCCCGCGGGGTAGTCGCAGGTGATCCTGGCGAGGAGCGCCAACGCGGCGGCGCTGGCGGCCACCTGTTGCGGGGAGGCGCGAGGAGCGGCGCCCTCGACGCGGTCCGGGACGGTGAGCACGCCGACGCACGCGCCGACGCCGCCGGCGGAGACGATGGACGCGCGAACCAGCGCCGTCGCCCTCACCGCGTCCTCCCTGGACCCGCCGTAGCCCCTCGGGCCCGCCTCCGTCGCCGCTTGGTCGAGAAGCGCCGCGAGGAACGAGGCGACGCGTTCGCACTCGACCACGTCGCCGTCGTCGGCGAGGTCGGCGAGACGGTGAGAGTCCTCGACGCATCGCGCGACGGAGGATCTGAGCCACTGCTCCGGGTCCATGGAGCTCACCGGGTGCAGGAGCGCGGGCGCGGGGGGAACGCCGGGCGCCGCGGCGGCGGCGCCCGCGGCGGACGCCCCACCGCCGGCTTGACCCACCCACATGACCTGCTCCGTCGGCGGGGTCGCGCGAAGCGCCTCAAAGTCTCCCTCCGCATCCGCCGGGAGATTCATCGCGGGAAGCCGCGCGTCGCCCGACCTGTCCTTGTGCGCCGCGTGCATGGACCGGACGTACCAAGCGACGGGCGCCGTCTCCCTCGGGTCGGCGTCGACGTGGTCGAGACCCGCGGAGTCGCCCGAGTCGCGGCTGGCGTCGTCGTCGTCGTCCGGGTCGTCGCGGGGCATGACGGAGGTGAACTCGTCCCGGTGAGCGGCGGCGCCGGAAAAGGCGGACGCCTTGGTGAACATCTTGCGCTGCGCCACCGTCTGCGTCTTGGCCTCGGGGTCAACCTCCGGCTCGTCGTCGTCGCCGCCGATGTCGTACTTGTCGAGCTTCTTTCCCATCTTGAAGGAGTTCGAGAGCCGGAGCTTGACGTTGTCCTCGGCGGTGCTCCTGATCGACTCCTTGATGACGTCGACGGATTCAAACTTAGCCTTGCGCTTCTTCTTCTTCCGGTAAATCCCGAGTCGGTCCATCCAGTAGAAGAAGACGCCGACGACGGTCATGGCGTAGGTCATGCCGCACGTCATGAGCATCTTCATGATGGCGCCCTTGGACTTGGCGAGGATCTGGCCAACCTCGGGTTTCTGGACGGCGCCCGCCGGGTCGTAGAAGAGCTGGAAGAACGTCTCGCACCACGCGGCGTAAATCTCCATCATGTTCATGCCCGCGGCGATGACAGCCTGGCGCCAGTGCGGCTCCAATATCGCGCCGCCGCCGGCCGTGAACATGCGCGTGAGCGAAAACTTGACGGGGAACATGATCGCGATCTGGATGGCGATGACGGTGAGGAAGTGGAAGCCGTTGTCCTTGTCCGGGAACGCGCGGCAGACCCAGCCGGCGGGTTTGAGTTCCTTCTGGCCCATCAGCACGGCGCACCCCGCGCCCGCGGGGACGTAGTCGCACTCGTCGAGGACGTTGGACGAGCATCCAATCTCCTGCCTGAGGATCACGCAGCACTGCGTCGCCTTGTTGTAGTAGAACCAGACTGTGACGAGCAAGCCGACGAGGTAGAGCGACGACTGCATCACGATGCGCTCGGCGCCGGAGAAGGCGTCGGTCGGATTGGCCAGGAACGCGCGGAAGAACATGTGCGCAGCCATGTACAGCTTGAGCGCCCACTTGATGAAGGCGTAGAGCTCCATCGTGAGCCTCTTGACGGTGTTGACCGGCGCCATCGCGGCGGCGGTCAAAAAGGCGCACCATCGCGACAAAAACCACGGCCTCTTCTTCGCAGCCTCCCTCTTCTTCGCAGCCTCCTCAGCCTTCTTCTGCGCGTGAAGCGCCTGCACGGTCGCCGTGAACGACTCCCTCCACGCGGAGACGCACTCCGCCGCGCGCTCGGTGGCGACGAGCACAGCCTTTGCAACCTGCGAGTCGCCCCTCACTTGCTGCTGCACCCACGTCCAGCCGCACTGAAGAATGTCAAACTCGTGGTAAAGGTCGTCCCACGGGTTGAGCACCCAGGACAGGCCGTTCTGCCTGCATCCCTCCATGGCGACGATCGTGCACCACATGTCGTCTACCACGGTCCACCCAAGCTTGGGCGCGCACGCCGCGAGCTCGGGCGGACATCGAAGGAGGATCTCGTCGGCGTTGTAGAAGGATTTGACGACGGGAGAGTCAGAGCCGGGGAGGGGCGGGGAGAGCTGCGGCGCCGACGCCGCCTTGAGCGCGCCCGCGAGCGAGTCCGTCGCGGACCACGAACCGTTTTCGTTCTGCAGCGCCACCATGTTCCACAGGTTGCTGCGCTTCATCCACCCGCCGGAGGTGAGGTTGCCGCAGATCATCGCCTTAAACTCGGCGACGAGCAGAGGAAAGGTGACGCCCATGGGCATCATCCAGGGTAGCTGGGCGGCGTCGTAGATCCTGCTCGCCATCTCCACGTGGCCGACGATGTTGTTGACGTCGAGGTACGCGTACACCATGGCGGTGCCGACGGCGCGCGAGAAGGGGAGGAAGACGTTGTGCTTGGTATCGTTTTTCGCCTTCCAGACGATGAGGTTGCGGTTGAGCGCCTCGATGGGGAAGGCGATGAGGAAGCGGACGTAGCGGATGCCGCACGTGGAGCAAAACATGCTGCCGTTTCGCTTGGGCATGGGCAGGCGCTTGACCTCGGACTTGGAAGGAACGCCGATGAAGTACGCGGGGAGCTCGGGTTCCTTCCGCCTCCTCCGCTTGCCCTGCGTCAAGTCCCGGAAATCTTTTTGGAGCTGGCTGGGCATGCTGGCGAGCGCGCCGGGCATCTTGCGCGCGGCGTCCAAAGCCTTGCCGGGCATCTGCTTCAGCGTCTTCTCGAGCGGGGACACGATGTTGGTCATCGTCTTCATCGACCTGCCGAACAGGCCCTGTTTCTTCGCGTTCTCATCCTTGAGCGACCTCCTCTGCTTCGACGGGGACTCCTCGTCGTCGTCTGAGCTGTCGAACGTCTCTGCCCAATTCATGGTGTGGACGTCGACGACGCCGTACTTGACCTTGCCGGTCTCCTTGTCCACCCACGCGTCGATGCCCGTGTGCGTCTCCTCGAGTTCTCGTTCAATCTTGGCCTCGATCTCCGCGACGAGCGCGGGGTCCGCGGCTTCCATGCCGTTGGGAACCTGGGGCAGGCCCTCCTTAGCGCGACGGTGACGTCTCATCGCCGCCTTGCGTCGCTCGATGGCGCGGAGAATGTCCGTCGCGGCAAAGTCGCGCTTGCCGAGGTCGGCGATCTCGAGGAGCTTAGCGTCGATCTCGTCGGCGTCGTCGGTGCCAACCTGCTGGCCGGCGACGCGCTCGAGGTCCGCGCGGGTGTTCGGGCAGTGGAGGTTGTTGAACATGAACTGCATCTCCTGCACGTCGATGCTCCAGGTCCACACGTCTTTGACGATGGAGAACCCCATCTTCTCGGTGGTGCCGGGGTTCTTGATGAACTTGTGGAGAATCTTACGTCGCGCGCGGCCGTCGCGGCGCTCAAACATACACGCGAGCACCGACATGCACCCGAACATGCCGCCAACCACCGCGAAAACCTTCCACGTGTTCAAGATGTCGTCGAGCGACACCGAGAGGAGCTCCTCGATGGACACCGGCTTGATCTTGGGCGGCGCCGACGAGGCGGAAAAGTCGGTGGCGTGGTTGCACAGGCACTGCACGCTGGACGAGAGGACGCATCCGCATCCCTCGAACGTCTGCGTGTCCCTGCGCCAGAAGCACATCGCCTTGTTCCGCGGGTTTTGCGCCTGGCATCTCTCGCCGTCGTACCTTCGCAGCCTGACGCCGTCCTCGCTGCGGTACTCGACGAGGGTGCAGTTGAACAGCACCGAGTCTTCCGTGGAGTTGTCCAGGTGCTCGAACGTCCACAGGAACGACGCGTCGACGGAGGAGTTATCGAGGGAGATGGACCCGTCCAGCACGCCGGGAAGCCACTCGACTTTGGACCCTTTGGGAATCGGGTTGGGCAGCGTGGCGCACCCCTTGGTGGACGACTCCCCAGCCGCCTCGTCGTAGAAGGAGCACGTGGGCAGCCGGAGGGGCTCGGTCTCGAGGTTCTGGAGCGCGGTGAAGTTGGTCGTCGACTTGGTGACGTAACACGGCGGGCTCCGGAGGTCCGCGCCGTCGTTGTTCAGCCTGAGCGAAAACGAGATGGGCGTCTCGAGGTTCTTCACCGTGAGTTCTCCGCCCGACGTGGCGTTGTTGAGAACCAGGGACACAGTCGCGGAAGCCTTGGGCGCGGATCGAATGTCGGTGGGATCGGACGCGTTGCCCTTGCTCGCGGACGCGGCGTGGGGATCGTAGTCGAGGGACATGCACAGCTGGTCGACGGGGTCGGAGCCGCCCAGCGCGAGCGCGCCGCCCGGCACCGCAAACTCCGAGCCAGCCGCGGACGCGGCGGAACTCGTCGAGTTCCCGGCGCCGAGCGTGCTCACCCTCGCGGCCTGGTACGACATCTTCGTGGTGTTCACGCTCGCGGGCTTCTCTCCGGGGAGGCTGGGCCCGAGCTGCGCCGTCATGAGCGATCGCGCGGCGGCGGTGGCGGCGCCCTGAGCGGATCCCGCGTTGGCGTCGCCATCCTCGGCCGGGGTCACCGCCGCGCTCAACGCGCCGAGCATGTTCTCGGCACCCTCGCCCGTGACGATCAGGTCGTTGTCGGCACTGCCCGTGGTGTTGACGAGGCCCGCGACGAGGTTCACCCCGGACGAGCGAGCCGCCGCCGTCGCCTCGCACGGGTCGCCGAGCACCGCCGAAGCCGTCCCCGCCAGCGTCGCGTAAAACGTCGACGACGCGGGCACGGCGTCACCCGCCGACGACGTCATGTTGAGCATCGACTCGCGGTCCTTGGCGCGCTTTTCCGCCTCGCCGGTGGCGTTGACGCCGCCGCCGCCGACGCACCCGTTGGCCGCGAGGAGCCTTCGGCGGCTCTGCTGCTTCTTGAAGTTTGCATACAGCCCGGCGGTGGCGGCGATGGAGTTGAGCGCCCCCTCGGGGTTGCCGCTCTTCATCGCAACCTCCGCGGCGTTGATACCCTGGTCGGCCGCCTCCTTCAGCGAGGCTTCGTCGGTCGTGGTCGGCCAATTGCTGGTCACCTCGATCGTCTTGGGCGCGGACACGGCGCCGAGCGAGTCCCTGACCTCGACGGCGAGCTCAACCTTTCCGTTGGCGTCGCCTCCGGGTAGAAAAACCTCGCACTGCGCCTCGGGGCTGAAGTCCTTCAGCTGCGTCCACTTCTCCGTGCCCTTGACCCTGGCCATGAACCTGTAGTACAGGGGCTCCTCGGTGTCGACCCACGCGCCGGCGCTGATCGTGAACGTGTCCGTGAGCGCCGTGCCCGAGTCGGGCACGGAGAGGAGGGTTCCGCCCGACGGGGGCGTGTTCTCCTCGAGCTCGATGAACGCCGCCGCCGCGCCGTTGCCGTCCTCGACGTCGAGCCGCAACTTGTAACGGTACCCAGTCTCGAGGACGTCGGGCGAGAGCACGAGATTCTCGGTGGCGAGAGAGACGGAGGACGTGAACCCGGCGGCGGCGAGGTCGACGCTCTGGTCGGCGCCCGGCGGGTCGACGAGCGCTCGAGTCGCCGACCACTTCATCTTGAGCGTCGACGCGTCGGCGACGGAGGTCACCAGGCCCTTGATCCTCGCCGGCGTTCCGGCGTTGACCTTGTTCTTCGGGAACGGCGTGATGGACGCCACCGGGGGCGGTCCAGTCGCGCCCGCCGCCGCGGCGATGACGGACACCGTCGTCGTCGTCTCCGCGCGCCTCGCGCCCTTCTTCGCCTCGAGGCTGAACTCGTACGTCCTACCGTTTGGACCCGCGGCGCCCTTGAGCTTGAGCCCCGCGATCTTCGCCTGCGACGTCCTGGGGAGCTCCAGCTGGGAACCGTCCGCGAGGTAGCACGACGTGTCGGAAGCCCCGGCGTCGACCGCGGTCTTGTCCTCGCAGAGCCAGTAGTGTTCCCACTCGTAATCGGGATCGGCGTCGGGATCGATGGAGCCCGAGCCGTCCAAGTCCACGGCCACCCCTTCCGAAACGATGGAGTTGCCGCCCTGGACGATCGCCTCCAGATCCGCCTCGCTCACCAAAAAGCTAAACTCGGCCGTGGACGACACCAAGGGGTTCGCGGTGACGTAACCCGTGAACTTGAGGGTGTACGAAACGCCCGGGGGCAGCGATCGCTTGGGCAGGAACAGCTGCGGGGTGTTTGAATACGTCGTCTTCGGGTCCAGCTCGACCGGGGTCCCGTCGGATCTCGCGGCGGACCAACCAAAGGTGTAACCGGCGTCGTTGGAGCAGGCGCTGTTCATCAGCTCGCGGCCCGCGATGACCCGCGTGTCGCTGCCGCGGAGCACCTCGCCGTTGACCACGGTAGTCGCCGCGATGTTCACGCCCATGGTGCACGTCACGCAGCCGTACTCGCCGACACCGGCGTTGGTGCCGTTGAACATGTAGCCATCCGGGCACTTGACGCACGTGAAATTCTTGCCAAGACCGTCGTCGGTGACCACCGAAGGGTCATTCGCGGCGACGGCTGGGGTGTCGCGGCAC
>Ga0181573_10004100_pt1 | contig 12543 bp, 9 predicted proteins | sample 101ome_25_FD_148643 | JGI IMG/M metagenome (GOLD analysis project Ga0181573, IMG submission 148643) | Coastal salt marsh microbial communities from the Groves Creek Marsh, Skidaway Island, Georgia - 101409BT metaG (spades assembly) | ecosystem: Environmental > Aquatic > Marine > Intertidal zone...
TATCGACTGGCTCGCGTCCGGGGTTAACCCTGGCTCGGCGACGATGTTTATCCAGTCCCGTGTGCCGGAGCACGCCGAACTGCACCTGCTGCTGTCGATGATTACGCCGCTGTCGTGGGTTGAGCGCGTGCCCAGCTACAAGGATCTGATGACCCGCACTAATGACCGGGACTTGTCGACCTATGGTTTCCTCGGTTACCCGATCCTGCAAAGCGCCGATATTCTGGTCTACCAGGCAGGTAATGTGCCGGTAGGCGCTGACCAGGTCCCCCACGTCGAGATTACCCGCGAGATTGCGCGCCGTTTTAACCACATTTATGGCCGTGATTCCGGCTTCGAGGAGATGGCGGAAGAAGCCATCAAGAAAATGGGCCGCAAGAACGCCAAGATCTATCGTGAGATGCGCCGCGATTTTATGGAGCAGGGCAACCAGGATTCTCTCGAGGCCGCCCGCGCGCTGATCCAGGACCAGCAGAATATTTCTCTCGGTGACAGGGACCGGCTGTTTGGTTACCTCGAAGGGGGCGGTAAGGTCATCCTGCCGGAACCCCAGGCGCTGCTGACTGATGCGTCCGTCATGCCTGGCCTTGACGGCCAAAAAATGAGCAAGTCCTACAACAACATCATCCCGCTGCGGGAAGAGCCGGATACCGTCGTCAAGAGCATCCGTACCATGACGACGGATCCGCAGCGCGTCCGCCGCAATGACCCGGGCAACCCCGATGTCTGCCCGGTCTACCAGCTGCACGAGGTTTACTCTGACGACGAGACCAGGGAATGGGTACGCGACGGCTGCACCTCGGCCGGCATCGGCTGTATTGACTGCAAGAACCCACTGATTGACAGCGTGCTCGAAGAGCAGCAGCCCATGCGGGAGCGGGCCCGGCAGTACGAGGAAAACCCGGACCTCGTCAAATCAATTGTTGCAGAAGGTTGTGAAAAGGCACGGAGTATCGCCAAGGCAACGCTGGAAGAAGTCCGTACCGCCATGGGGCTGGACTATCGTTGACAGGTATCGGTAACAGGAGCGACAGGTAATGTCAGTAGAAGACCCGGCTGAGGACCAGACCGATACCGACAATATGGCAGAGTCCGGCACCCAGGCCGAGATGCCGTTTGCCGTCATTGAAGGCCGGCCCATGACGCAGATGCCGCTGGATCTTTACATACCGCCCGATGCGCTCGAAGTCATTCTTGAGGCCTTCGAGGGCCCGCTCGATCTGCTGCTCTACCTGATTCGCCGGCAGAATATCGACATCCTCGATATCAAGGTCGCGGAAATCACCAAGCAGTACATGGACTACATCGAGCTCATGCAGGAAATGCAGTTTGAGCTCGCTGCCGAATACCTGGTCATGGCGGCTGTGCTGGCGGAAATCAAGTCGCGCATGCTGCTGCCGCGCCAGGAAGAAGCGGAAGACGATGAAGATGATCCGCGCGCAGAGCTGATCAGGAAGCTGCAGGAGTATGAGCGCTTCAAGGAAGCGGCCATGAACCTGGATGAACTTGAGCGACTCAACCGTAACTTCTGGGTCGCGGTAGCCGACGCGCCGAAGATGGAGAAAACCCGACCCTTGCCGGATGTCCAGCTGCAGGACCTGCTGGTGGAGCTATCCCGGGTGCTGAAACGCGCAGAGAATTTTTCGTCTCACCACATCAGTCTCGAACCCCTCTCGACCCGTGAGCGCATGTCACAAATTCTCGACAAGGTCTCTGTCAGCGGCGAACAGTTTGTTGCCTTTGGGGATCTGTTCAATGTCGAGGAGGGCCGCTCGGGCGTCATTGTTACGTTCATTGCAGTGATGGAACTGATCAAGGAATCATTGCTGGATCTGGTGCAGTCGGAGGCGTTTGCGCCGATCCACGTTAAGTCACGCAGCGCCAGCATGGAAGTTACTGAACCCAACCTCTAGCCAATCATCAGGAAAGTCGAAGAACACAATGGAAGATTTACCGCTCAAGCAGATTGTCGAAGGAGCGATCCTTGCAGCAGAACAGCCGCTGACGATCGATCAACTGATGGGACTGTTTGAAGAAGGCCGTGAACCTGAACGCGCGGCGGTCCGCGACGTCCTGAAAGAGATCGAAACGGACTGCGAGGGCAGGGGCTATGAACTGAAGCAGGTCGCGTCAGGCTATCGCTTCCAGGTGCGGGCTGATTACGGCGAGTGGGTCAGTCGTCTCTGGAAGGAAAAGCCACCACGCTACTCCCGTGCGCTGCTCGAAACCCTGGCGCTGGTGGCTTACAAGCAGCCGATAACGCGTGGCGATATTGAAGAGATCCGCGGTGTGGCCGTCAGCACCAACATCATGCGCACACTGATTGAGCGTGAATGGGTGCGTGTTGTCGGCCATCGCGATGTTCCCGGGCACCCGGCACTGTATGCAACAACCAGGAACTTTCTCGATTATTTCAACCTGCGCAGCCTTGATGAACTGCCGACGCTGGCAGAGATCCGCGACCTTACCGCCGGTGTCGAAGAACTGGAGATGGAAGAAGAGTTGATTGAGGTCAGAACGCTCGACCTCGACCAGGAGGAACAGGAAGCCGTCGCAGGCATGGATGACGCCGATCTGGATGCGGTGACGGAGCAGGTGGACAGTATTCAGCAGAATATTCGCGCGCTATTCGAGCCGGAACCGGAACCTGACCTCGACGGGGCCCTCGATGACGATGACGGTAGTGCTGCAGAGGCTGATGTTGAGTCGGCACCGGTGACACCAATCTCCGCCGAGGTAGCTGAGTCGCCAGCGCCCGATGCCGAAGATCCTGACCGCGCGGGCTGACATGACAGACAACCCGCCGTCAGAAAAACTACAGAAAGTGCTCGCTGCAAAAGGCCTTGGTTCTCGCCGCGAACTTGAACGCTGGATTTCCGCCGGGCGGGTGACGGTGAACGGTAAACCCGCCAGACTCGGCGACCGCGTCACTGACAAAGACCGCATCCAGGTGGATGGCAAAAACGTCAGTACAAAAAAGGTGTCCCACCGCTTTTTGCTCTACAACAAGCCGGAAGGCGAAATCTGCAGCCGCGACGATCCCGAAGGCCGGCGCACAGTCTTTGACAAGCTGCCGAAACTCAAGAACCAGCGCTGGATCTCGGTAGGCCGGCTGGACTACAACACCACCGGCCTGCTGCTGTTTACTACAGACGGTGAGCTCGCCAATCGTCTGATGCATCCCTCTGCCAGTATTGAGCGCGAGTATGCCGTTCGCGTACTGGGTGATGTAGCGGAAGAGGCGCTACAGAATATGCTGGAGGGCGTGCTACTCGAAGATGGCATCTATCGCTTCACCGATATCCAGCGGGGGCAGAATGCCGATGAAGACAGCGACACTGCTAACCAGTGGTTTTACGTCGTCCTCATGGAAGGCAAGAATCGCGAGGTACGACGCCTGTGGGAATCTCAGGGCTGCACAGTCAGTCGGCTGAAGCGGGTGCGTTTTGGCAGTTTCTTTATCCCTTCAGCCGTCAGGGCCGGGCAGTTTGTCGATCTGAAGCCGAAAGATGTGCGCGAGCTTTATGCTATGGCGGGCATCGAGGCCCGCTTCTAGTCCAGCCAGGCGGAGGTAAAAGTCCTGCCGTGTTCGGCCCTGCCTCCAGGGCCCATCAGGTGCAGGTACAGCGGCACCAGGTCAGCAGGGGTTTTTAAATCTCTTGGATCCTCCGTCGGGTACGCCGCAGCCCGCATCGTGGTGCGTGTCGCCCCGGGGTTGATAATGTTGACGCGGATCTTTGACGTGTTCTCGAGTTCCTCCGCCAACAGTTTTGCAAAGCCTTCCATGCCGTACTTCGAAACGGCGTAGGCGCCCCAGTAGGCGCGGGGTGTCTCGCCGACACTGGAGCTGGTAAACAGCAGCCGGGCGTCATCTGACTTTTGCAGCAGCGGCAGCAGCAGCCGGGTCAGCAGGACCACGGCAGACAGGTTCACCTGCATGACCTGCTCCCACTCCGAGAGACTGTAATTTTCAAATGGCACCCGCTCACCCAGGATGCTGGCGTTGTGCAGCAGGCAATCGAGGCGGCCGTAGTTGGTTTCGATGACTTCGGCCAGTGCCGTCACGTCCTCGACGCCGGCCCGCAGCAGGTCCATGGGCACGATGCCGGGTTCAGGATGGCCGGCATCAACGATCTCATCATAAACGGCCTCCAGCTTCGATGTGGTTCTGCCCAGCAGAATCACGGTGGCGCCGGACGCCGCCGCGGCCAGCGCCATCGCTTTGCCGATGCCGTCGCCGGCACCGGTAATCAGCACAATGCGGTTGCTAAGCACTGTCATCAGGCAGGCCTCGCCCACGCGAGGTAATTCACATCGACGTCCCGGCCGAGCCGGTAAACCTTCGTCAGCGGGTTGTAGGTCATGCCGGTCAGGTCCTGCACGGTCAGGTCAGCCTGGCGGCAGTAGCTCGCCAGCTCCGCCGGTGTGATCAGTTTGTCGTAGTCGTGTGTGCCTTTCGGCAGCAGGTTAAGAATGTACTCAGCGCCCACAATGGCGAACAGGTAAGCCTTCGGGTTGCGATTGATGGTCGACAGGAACAGCTCGCCGTCATCCTGCAAAAGGGCGCGACAGGAGCGGATCACGGACGCCGGATCCGGCACATGCTCAAGCATCTCGAGACAAGTGATGACGTCGTACTTCTCGGGCGCCTCCTCGGCGAGTTCCTCTATCGTGATCTGCCGGTAGTCTACGTCCAGCTGTGACTCGTGCAGGTGCAGTTTCGCAACAGAGATGGGGCCCTTGCCGGCATCGATACCCGTGACGTCGGCACCGGCCGCAGCGAGAGATTCGCTCAGGATGCCACCGCCACAGCCGACATCGAGCACGCGTTTGCCGGCGAGATCGACGCGTTCCGCGATGTAGCCGACCCGAAGCGGGTTGATGGCATGCAGCGGCTTGAACTCGCTGTTCTTGTCCCACCAGCGTCGCGCCAGTTCTTCGAATTTCCGGACTTCCTGATCGTCGATGTTTCTTTTTTGGTCGTTCCGCGTGTCTGAGCTGTTCATGCCTTTGCCTGCATCATGGTGCTGATTTTCTCCTGCCAGGCGCGTGTGCTCGCAAGGATGCTGCCGGTGTCTCTTGGTTGCAGCTCTCGGGCTTTGAGCACTTGCCTGCCATTAATCCAGACATGAGTGACATCGCGACCTGTGGCGGTGTAGATCAACTGGGACACCGGATCGTATAGCGGCTGGAAGGTCGGCCCGGACAGGTCAATCGCCGTTATGTCGGCCAGCTTGCCGGGTTCGAGGCTACCGATCTGCTCCTCAAGGCCGAAAAACCTGGCACCGCTCAGCGTCATCATTTCGAGACACGCCTGCGCCGTCAGGCTCGTCGCATCACCAGTGTAGACTTTTGACAACAGGGTGGCGGAGCGAACTTCCTGCAACATGTCCAGGTCGTTGTTGCTGGCAGCGCCGTCAGTGCCGAGCGCAACGTTGATGCCGGCCGCGCGCAGGTCATGTACCCGGCAGACACCGCTCGCCAGCTTCATGTTGGATTCCGGACAGTGTGCGACCTGGACACCGTGGCGCGCCAGCAGCTCAATCTCGTCGTCGCGCAGCTGGGTCATATGCACGGCCTGCAATGCGGGTGAAAGGATGTCCAGTTCTGCCAGCCGGGTGATGGGACGCACGCCCGTGTCATTGACAGCATCGCTGATCTCAGTAGCCGTTTCGTGCAGGTGGAGGTGGATGGGCAGGTCCAGTTGTTCGGCATACAGTTTGATGCGCTTGAAGCCGTCATCGGTCACTGAATAAGGTGCGTGTGGCGCGAACGCTGTGGTGATGAGCGGGTTGTTCTTGATGCTGTCGCGGAACGCCAGGCCCTTGTGGATGTGCTCTTCCTCGCCATTCGCCCAGGCGTTGCTGAACTGCAGCACCGGCATACAGACCTGGGCCCTGAAACCCATGTCGGTGAAGGCCCGGGCGGCAGCCTCCGGGAAGAAATAGGTGTCAGCGGCACAGGTGGTGCCTGAGAGGATCATCTCCAGGGCCGCGAGCCTGGTGCCGTCGTATACCAGGTCCTCGGTCACCAGTTCGCCCTCGATCGGCCAGATCCAGTTGGTGAGCCAGTCCATCATCTCGCGGTCGTCGGCGATACCACGCAGCAGCGTCATGGCGGCGTGGCCGTGCACATTGACGAAACCCGGCGTCAGCAGATGTTGATCCAGCAGGGTTTCTGCTGCGTCAGGGTAGTGCGTACGGGCCTGTCCGGTCGGGCAGATCGCTGCGATCTGCGTGCCATTAATGACCAGGCTGTGATCGGTCAGGACGCCGGGTTCAGGCGCCACTCGCGCGATCCACGACGGCGTAATAATCTCAAGTCTATCGTTTGCCAATTTGACCTCTGCAGGCAGCCGCAGTCGCGGCCAAGGTGGCGCATTATACCCGGGTTCGCGGGCGCTTTCCGGCTGCGAATCGGGGCACCAGCACAGTTTCTCTAAAACTGTAGTTTATCTGTTCTATTTCAATGACTTATAAGTGCAGTTGAGCGTCGAAAAAAGTGGGTTCTGAAGGTCGGCTGTGATAGAATTTCGAGCTTGAAAAGAAGAGAGGAAAACCAGCGCGCGAGGGTCCCCTGGCAGGCGGCTTTCCCCTTGGAAATCGAAAAAAAATCCAGCGGAAATCCAACAGAAATTCAGCGGAAATTCGACCGAACAGCAACAAGAAACAGCAGAAAAAGCAACAGACCCCGAAGGCCGGACAGGCCGGAAATAATGCCCCGAAACGATGCTGATTGAAGCCATTGGCAGGGGCGTCGTGTGACGGTCATCCCCGTTGAGGAAATGGCAAGACACCCAGGGTAATGGAGATCCATGTCAGATTCAGATCAAAATATCAGCACAATAAATATTGAAGACGAGCTCCGGCAATCGTACCTCGACTATGCCATGAGCGTGATCGTCGGTCGGGCCCTGCCGGATGTCAGGGACGGCCTGAAACCGGTTCACCGGCGCGTGCTGTACGCCATGAACGATCTGAACAACGCCCATAATCGGGCTTACATGAAGTCCGCCAGGATTGTTGGCGACGTTATCGGTAAGTATCACCCGCATGGTGATACCGCGGCCTACGACACCATCGTGCGTATGGCGCAGGATTTCAGCATGCGTTATCCGCTGGTCGACGGTCAGGGCAATTTCGGTTCGCTCGACGGCGATGGCGCTGCGGCCATGCGTTACACCGAAATCCGCATGGAAAAGATCGCGCATGAACTGCTCGCTGATCTCGATAAGGAAACTGTCGATTTTGTCGAGAACTATGACGGCACGCTGCAGATGCCGGAGGTCCTGCCGGCCAAATTGCCTAACCTGCTGGTCAACGGCTCCAGCGGTATCGCTGTGGGTATGGCGACTAATATTCCGCCGCATAACCTGACTGAGGTCGTGAACGGCTGCCTTGCGCTGATTGACAACCCGGATCTGTCGGTCGACGAAATCATGGAATACGTGACTGGTCCGGATTTTCCCACCGCCGGCATCATTAATGGCCGGGGCGGCATCGTCCAGGCCTACCGTACCGGCCGGGGCCGCATTCAGGTTCGCGCCCGGTGTGACATCGAGACCGACGAGAAGACCGGTAAAGACACGATCATCATCAAAGAGATTCCGTTTCAGGTGAACCGGGCGCGGCTGATCGAGAAGATCGCCGAGCTGGTGAAAGACAAGAAGATCGAAGGTATCACCGAGTTGCGGGATGAATCCGCTGCCGACACCCGCATCGTGATTGAACTGCGCCGTGGCGAAGTGGGTGAGGTTGTACTCAATAACCTTTACGCCCAGACCCAGCTGCAGAGTGTGTTTGGTATCAATATCGTGGCGCTTGTTGATGGCGAGCCCAAGGTCCTCAATCTGAAGCAGGTGCTTGAGCAGTTCATCCTGCATCGACGTGAAGTCGTGACCCGACGCACGGTGTTTCTGCTGCGCCGCGCCCGCGCCCGTGGCCACGTGCTCGAAGGTCTGGCGGTCGCGCTGTCCAACATTGATCCGGTGATTGAGCTGATTAAATCTTCGGCCAACACTCAGGAAGCCCGGGAACGCCTGGTGGCGCAGCCATGGCGGTCTGAAACCGTGGTCCAGATGCTCGAGCGTGCCGGGCCGGATGCCGCGCGTCCGGACGATCTCGATGATGAGTATGGCCTGAAGGACGACGGCAACTACTTCCTGTCGCCGGAACAGGCTCAGGCCATTCTCGAGATGCGCCTCAACCGCCTGACGGGTCTCGAGCAGGAAAACCTGCTGAACGAATACCGCGAGATTATCGACACCATCGCCGAACTGATGGAAATACTCAGCAACCCCCAGCGCCTGATGGCCATCATTCGCGAAGAACTTGTTGAGATCCGCGATGAGTATGGCGACGAGCGCCGCACCGAGATCGTCGAAACACAGGAAGACCTCACCATGGAGGACCTCATCACCGAGCAGGACATGGTGGTGACGCTCTCTCACGGCGGCTATGCCAAGACCCAGCCGCTCGATACCTACCGCGCCCAGCGGCGTGGCGGTCGTGGTAAGACCGCGAGTTCGGTCAAGGACGAGGACTATATTGAACACCTGATGGTGGCCAGCACCCACGCCACCATTCTCTGTTTCACGAACCGCGGCAAGGTTTACTGGCTGCGGGTGTTTCAGATTCCGCCGGCAAGCCGGACGGCCCGTGGTCGACCCGTCGTTAACATCCTGCCACTGGAGGACGACGAAAAAATCACGGCTATGCTGCCGGTCGATGAATACACCGATGATCGTTTCATCTTCATGGCGACCCAGAATGGCACCGTGAAGAAGACGCCGCTGATGGACTTTTCGCGCCAGCGCAGCACAGGCCTGATCGCGATCGAACTCGAAGAAGACAACACCCTCGTGGGCGCCGCCATCACCGATGGCACCAGTGATGTCATGCTGTTTGGCTCTGGTGGCAAGGTAATCCGCTTCAAGGAATCTGATGTGCGCGCCATGGGCCGAACCGCACGTGGGGTTCGCGGCATCAAGCTCAAGACGGGCGAGAGTGTCATCTCGCTGATGATCCCTCAGGAAAACGGCCGGGTCCTGATAGCCAGTCGCAATGGCTACGGCAAGCGCAGCCAATTCGAAGACTTCTCTGTTATCGGCCGGGGCGGACAAGGGGTGATCGGTATGAAACTGAGCGAGCGCAATGGCGGTGTCGTTGGTGCGGTGCAGGTCTTCGAGGGTGATGAGGTCATCCTCATCAGCGATCAGGGCACCCTGGTGCGGATTCCTGCGGATGAAGTCAGCACCCTGGGTCGAAACACCCAGGGCGTTCGACTCATTAACCTTTCGAAAGACGAACACCTCGTCGGCATGGCGCAGGTTGAGGAGCCAGAGCCTTCAGCAGAAGATGGAGAGCCCTCAGCGGGTGAAGAGCCTTCAGCGGGTGAAGAGCCTTCAGCGGGTGAAGAGCCTTCAGCGGGTGAAGAGCCCTCAGCGGATGGAGAGCCTTCAGCGGGTAAAGAGCCTTCAGCGGGTAAAGAGCCTTCAGCCGGTAAAGAGCCCTCAGCGGGTGAAGAGCCCTCAGCGAGCGAAGAGCCTCCCGAAGACTAGTCAAGGTTAGTCCTGGCTTAAACACCCGGCCCTTGTCGCTGGGGTCCCTCGTTTGCTTACCTTGGTGAGACTTCCTGTCTCACCGGCGGATCAGACACCACAGCCTTCCTTCGGAAGACTGCGAACTACGCAAACGAGGGACCCCAGCGACAAGGGCCTCGTGCCTCCGTTCCAACTCCCCAACAAGCAGGACAGCTGTCGTGTCCGGAGCAAGTAGCCACAAAACAAGCCGATTTCCCTCCAAGCCACTGCACAGCTAGAATTCACCCCTTAACGCCCTACAGCACCAACATGGCCAAAGAACCCGACACAAGCATCAGCCTTCCGGAACTCCGGGATGAGATCGACCGCCTCGATAAAGAGATCCTTGATCGCCTCAACGAGCGGGCGCGTTGTGCGCTCGAGGTTGCGGAGGTCAAAATGCGGGATTCGAACGGCGAGGCCCCGGTGTTTTATCGTCCTGAGCGTGAGGCCCAGGTGTTGCGCCGCATGCGCGAAATCAACGAAGGCCCGTTGACCGATGAGAAGGTCGGCCGCATATATCGCGAGATCATGTCAGCCTGCCTGGCCCTGGAAGAGCCGCTGAAGGTCGCCTACCTGGGACCGGAAGGCACATTCACCCAGATGGCAACGAAGAAGCAGTTCGGCGACTCCGTCATCGGCATGCCACTGGTCACCGTCGACGATGTGTTTCGTGAGGTGACCTCCGAGTCCTGCAACTATGGTGTTGTGCCGGTCGAGAACTCGACGGAGGGTGTGATTAGTCACACGCTTGATAACTTCATGAGTTCTAATCTTAGGGTTTGTGGCGAAGTCGAACTGCGCGTGCATCATCATCTGATGGTGTCGCCGCAGGCGGAAGGCGAGATTAAGCGCATTTATTCGCACCAGCAGACACTGGGGCAGTGCCGGCGCTGGCTGAACGGTCACTATCCCGACGTGCCGCGCCTGACGGCTACCAGTAATGCCGAGGCAGCGCGACGCGTCGCGGAAGAAAAAGACGCGGCTGCCATCGCGGGCGATATCGCGGCAGACATCTATGACCTGAAAATCCTGTCGCGCCAGATTGAGGATGAATCCGACAACACGACGCGGTTCATCGTGGTCGGTCGCGAGGACATCGGCCCGAGTGGTAACGATAAGACCTCCATCATGGTGTCGACCCATAACCAGCCCGGTGCGCTTTACAAGCTGCTGGAACCGTTCCATCGCCATGGTGTGTCATTGACCTCCATCGAGACGAGGCCATCACGTACCGGTATGTGGTCTTATGTCTTCTTCATTGATTTTGAAGGCCATCGCGATGACGAACTGATCCAGACCGTGTTAAACGAAATAGACCGGGATGCTCTGGAAGTGAAGCTGCTGGGCAGCTACCCACGCGCATTATCCTGAGCACTGCCCTGACGATATGACTATGACGAACTTTCTTGACCTGGCGCAGCCGGGTATTACTGAGCTCTCTCCTTATCAGCCGGGTAAACCGGTAGAGGAACTGGAGCGTGAACTCGGTATCAGTAACATTATCAAGCTGGCGAGTAATGAGAATCCGCGCGGCCTCCCGCCAGCGGTGATAGAAACCTTGAATGCCTCCGCCGGGGAACTGCCGCGCTACCCGGATGGCAGTGCTTACCTGCTGAAGCTGCGCCTGCAGGATCACCTCGGTATTGATGCTGCCCGGATGACGATCGGAAACGGCTCGAACGACGTGCTGGAACTGCTGGCACGGGTGTTTCTCGGCCCGGATCTCGAATCGGTGGTCTCAGAACATTCCTTTGTCGTGTACCCGCTGGTCACCAAAGCGCTGGGCGCCTCACTGCGGCAGGTGCCGGCGAGGAACTATGGCCAGGACCTTGAGGCAACGCTGGCAGCAATCAGTCACAACACCCGCATGGTTTTCATCGCTAATCCGAATAATCCGACCGGTACCTGGGTGGATCGAGCCAGCCTGACAAACTTTCTCGATCAGGTGCCTGACAACGTCATTGTGGTGCTGGATGAAGCCTACTTTGAATATGTGCAGGAACCGGATTACCCCAATGGGCTGGAGCTGGTCGGGAAGTACGACAACCTGGTCGTAAGCCGTACCTTTTCCAAGGCCTACGGGCTCGCCGGGCTGCGTATCGGCTATGCCGTCAGTCATCCTGATATTGCCGACCTGATGAACCGGGTACGGCAGCCGTTCAATGTGAATTCACAGTCGCTGGCAGCGGCTTATGTCGCGTTGGAGGAACAAAACTACATCGATGAAACCGTGCGCATGAACAGTGAAGGTATGGCGTTCCTGACCCAGGCCTGTGACCAGATGGGGCTGGACTACATTCCATCGGTCGGCAATTTCCTCACTGTCGACTTCGGCCGTGACGCAGCGCCGATTTATCAGGCGCTGCTGCATGAAGGCGTCATCGTTCGCCCGATTGGGGTCTACGGCCTGCCTCATCACCTGCGCGTCACCATCGGGTTGCCGGAAGAAAATGCCCGTTTTGTCGATGCGTTAAGGAAAGTCCTGGGTCAGCATGACTGAATTTGGCAGTGTCGCTATTGTCGGCCTCGGCCTGATTGGCGGTTCAATCGCAGCGGGATTAAAACAGCGTGGCCTGGCCACTGTCAGCGCCTGGGACAAAGATCCCGCGAGTCTCGAAGCCGGCCTGCAGGCGAGTGTGATCGACACCGCCCTGAATTCTGCTGCAGCGGCCGCGGAGGCAGATATCCTGATCCTTTGTGTGCCGGTGCAGTCAGTCGCTCAGGTGCTGACTGAGATTCCGGCGTCTGATCAACTGATCACTGACGTGGGTAGCGTCAAGGCTGCGTTGATTGCCGCGGTGCGACAGGCGCGAGGCGAAGTGCCGGGTAATTTTGTGCCTGGTCATCCGATTGCCGGGTCAGAAAAGCACGGCGTCACTGCTGCCAATCCTGACCTGTTTGAACAGCACCGCGTCTTGCTGACACCGCTGGCTGAAACGGAACCCGCTGCAGTGCAGACC
>Ga0181573_10004104_pt1 | contig 12536 bp, 12 predicted proteins | sample 101ome_25_FD_148643 | JGI IMG/M metagenome (GOLD analysis project Ga0181573, IMG submission 148643) | Coastal salt marsh microbial communities from the Groves Creek Marsh, Skidaway Island, Georgia - 101409BT metaG (spades assembly) | ecosystem: Environmental > Aquatic > Marine > Intertidal zone...
ACGTTGCGATCGCCCATACCATTGGACACCCTGATGCAAATCGAGCCACTCAACGATCAGGAGACTGGCGAGGTGCGGGTGATGCACGAGCAAACGCTCATCGCCGAATGCAGAATGATCGCGTCTCCCTTCGAGACTCTAGCGATACCACCCTGTCCTGATCCGCAACGCATTCAAGCCGCCCTGCCCCATTCACTCGCTTTCAAACAAAATATCAATCCGCTGTTGCCCAACCAACAGGGCTTTCATCCCATTTGCTTTTGCTGTGGCGCTGAACATGAGACCGGGCTTCGTGTTTTCCCCGCCCCCCTCGAGGAAGGTCACGTGGGTGCACTCTGGGCAACCGAAGACGCCTGGGGTGTCAGGGGCAAAATGCCTGAGGCTTTTTTATGGACTGCGTTGGATTGCCCCGCCCAATTTGCCTATATGAACCAATCCATTAAGACAGGATTGATGGGCAGAATGACTGCAGAGATCCTCAGTGTCCCTGCTGCTGGACAGACGCTCATCGTCTCGGCTTGGACAATAGCGATTGAGGGGAAAAAGCATTTCGCCGGCTCAGCAATCTTTGATCTCGATCAAACCCTGCTGGCAAGGGCCATTACGGTGTGGATTGGGGGTGAACCGCTCGGCTTTTAGTGGCCTCAAGCATCCACTGCTCGGAGCTCTTGCATAGCTTCTCGGCTGATGCGGTATGCACTGCCAAAGAAGAGCCAAAGTAGAACTGCAGCAACGACCAGATCCGGAATGGGCGAGGCGGTCACATAGACCATCGCTGCAGTCACCAGGACGGCAATACCCTCCGCCACGTCATTTCTCGAGCACAGCCAGACCGATGCCATGTTCACATCATCACCTCGAAGCGGCGTCAGCATCGCCAAACACACACCATTCGCGACAAGATTGATGGCGGCGGCAACGGCCATTCCCACAGCCAGCGGGGTCTGTGGATCCATACTTCGGCCAATCAATTGCGCAAGGACAAAGAGCCCAGCCGCAAATATGAGCAAGCTCTTGAGCATGGCCGCTCTGGCTTTCATGCGCGCGCCAAGACCAATCACAGCCAAACTCACCGCATAAGCCAGCGCATCGCCTAAATTGTCGAGGGTGCCCGAAAGCAGCGCGGTCGAGTGCGTTGCAAACGCTGCAAAAACCATCATGGCAAAGGCTGCGAGATTGATCACCATCACGCGAGATAGAACCTTTCGCTGTCTTGCCTCCAGCACAGACACATCCATTGATTGGCACCCACACTCGCTCATAGCACTCGCCTGTTTATGTTCACTCTGCCTTTTATGGATTGGGTTGCTGCTAAGACTCTGACTTCGGCGCCTAAGATCGTGAAAATGATTCGTTGACCATTTTCTTAGCCATTAGGATCCCGCGCCAGACCCAATTTGATCTTCAACTTAACAACTGGTATTCAACTCAAAATCTGCGTTATGGTAGCGGCGCGAAGTATAGGACGTTGGCATGGAAACGTTAAGAAAATCCATTCATCCTGAGGTGGGCGCAACCTGGCAGTCGCTGGCTGAAACCCACCTTTCTGAACTCGACACCGACCAAGCGGTGAGTCAATTACAGAGCTGGAACTTGCATATTTTCGCCAGGCGGATTTCCCCCCGAAATGGTCAGCCAGCCAACCCCATCCTGCCGAGTGACATTGTCTTCTTAGAACCACCGCTTGCTTAAGCGCCGATATCTGCCCCATGCAGAACCTTGGGACCTTCGATGTTTTCAACCGACTGAGCGGCGCAAACCGCAACCACAACCCAACTTAACGGGACGTCCCTTGATGAGTCACGAAGAAGCTGTCATAAAAACGGTGAGCCTGGGCGCCGCCCACGAAGGTCATGTTGAATTGCTGGTCACGCTTCGATTCCCAACCGGCGGTGAATCGGTCATCTGTCTAGACCCGATGAGCTCCACCCGATTGATGGATCTCGCCGGAGCCCAGCAAATGGAAGACCTGATCGGTTGTGGTTGGACCTTGGTTCGGGATGCCATCAGCGCAGCGCACCAGGCCACCGACTCGCTGAACCCGCGACCCGACCTCTAATCGTTTGCCCTAGCGTTGATTCTATCCGGTGACGGTGCAGGCGGATCAGGATCAAACCTCGCTATTCACCCTTAGATCTCCGGGCGCAGGCAATAGAAAAAGCCGATCAATGTTCCTCACGATCATCATCGCTCCCGCCTGGGCCCTCTGAAACCTAGACCCGCCTGAGTGGCTCACGCGTCGCCGTCGCTGCGAGTGAGTCGCCATGATCTTTGCGGGCTCACCGTTCAGGCTGACACCGTGACCGCTCGCATCGAATGCAGAAATGATGCCTCATTCAACTGACCTGATCCGGTTGATTTGCCTGTCTGGGTTGCTTATCGTCGACAACACCCACGGGTCGACGCTGCGCCCAGAGGACATCAAGCCCTGTCAGGCAGAGCGCTTGTGCCTCCCGGTTTCTGGTCCGCGTCGAACGATCAATTGACGAACTAGGAACGATTCATATGACCTACGACACCATCATCAAGCACGGCACCATTGCCGACGGAACAGGTCAACCTCTCTTTAAAGCCGATGTCGGGATCCAGGGTGACCGCATTACGGCGCTTGGCGACTTGCATGATGACGGACATCGCATCATTGACGCAGAGGGCATGATCGTTAGCCCTGGCTTCATTGACCCTCACACCCACTTCGACGCCCAATTACTTTGGGACGGGGCCGCAAAGCCTGCGCTCGCTCACGGCGTAACCACCATTGTTCCTGGGAATTGCTCGCTATCGCTCGCGCCTCTCAAGGCGGAACATCGAATGAAGTTGGTGGGCATGTTCAACCAGATCGAAGAAATGCCGTTCAAAGCTTTTAAAGAGGGCGTGGAGTGGAATTGGGAAACGTTTGAAGAGTACGTGGCGAGAATCTCCGATGGACTCGCCATCAACGTTGCGCCTTTGGTGGGACACAGCCTGCTGAGACTCTGGGTCATGGGGGACGACTCCATGACCCGTGCAGCTTCACCCGATGAGGTTGCTGCCATCGGCAGTCTATTGGAGACCTGCCTGACACATGGCGCCATTGGATTGTCGACCAGTTTTGTTGACATGGATGAGCAGCTGCAGCCGGTCCCGAGCCGATATGCGGATACCGATGAATTAGACGCTCTGTGTGCCATCTTGGCTAAACATCAAAAAATTCTTCAGGTGGTCCACGAGTTCTATGACACCGATCTGACGCTGGCTCGAATCGATCAACTTGCAGACTTATCACTCAAACACGACATCACAACCACCTTGTCCCCGTTGTTCGTCAATCAGGACAATCGGTCTGGCGTGAGCAGAGTGATGGAGCGGGTGCATGCGCAGCACGCTAGAGGCGCGAGGGTTTGGCCACAAGTCCAAACACGACCGATTGATATTAGCTTTTGTCTCGAAGTCCCCAGCCTGCTCTTTATCCGATATCCCACTTGGTACCAATTGCTAAGATTCTCAACACCAGAGGCCATCCTTTTGGCGCTCAAAACCCCTGAGACACGAGCCAAACTGGAGAAGGAAATCGAACCCATGATGCCGCTCTGGGCGATGCTCAAATTGCGGCGAGTGGAACACGACGCCAATCAACACCTGGTTGGGAAGACATTGGCCGAAATTGGCGAGTTGCGCGGGGTGACCCCACTGGTGGCGATGATCGATCTATCCATTGAGGAAAACTTGCGGGCGCATTTTTTAGCCGCCGATATGGGCCACAATATTGATGACGTGGTGGGCCCCCTCCTGAATGACGAGCGAGTCATGATCGGCGCGAGCGACGGTGGCGCGCATATCCTCTCGTTCTCCACCTATGGTGATACGGGGTATCTGTTCTCACGGTTCGTACGAGACAACGCGCAAATCTCAATCGAAGCGGCTGTCCACAAGATCACACAGGCCCCTGCCAAAATCTGGAATATTCAGGATCGCGGCGTCATTGCGCCTGGCAACATTGCAGACATCACGATCTTTGACGCCGATACGATTGGCCGCGGAGACGAATACTACGTCCAGGATGTTCCAGGCGAAGGCTTTCGTTATCTGCGCGATGCGCTGGGTATTCAGCAAGTCTTGGTGAGCGGCAAAGTGGCTTATAGCAGTGCCGATGGATATTCAGACGAAGCTTGCGGCCAAATTGTCTAGGGCTCTCTCAACCGCCTAGCCCCTTTTGAACACAAGGAATTTGCAGTGATCAATCGACGCAAAGTAGCCACCAACGGCATCGAGCTCTCCATTCTAGAGGCTGGACGTGGGCCTCTCGTACTGCTGGTTCATGGCTTTCCCGAAGCGGCTTATTCCTGGAGGCATCAACTGCCAGCATTGGCGGCGGCCGGTTTTCATGCGGTCGCACCCGACATGCGAGGCTACGGCGAGAGTGATCGCCCGAGCGAAATCGAGGCCTACAATCAGTGGGCGGTTTCGCACGATATTTTAGGGTTAATCACTTCCCTGGGTTACGAGCAGGCTGTGGTGATAGGCCATGATTGGGGGGCGCCCACTGCGTGGAACTGCGCCTTACTTGCACCTGACCGAGTCAAAGCCGTCGGTGCGCTCTCGGTGCCTTTCTCACCCAGAGGCACTGAACCCCCACTCCCCCTGTTGCGCCGGATCTTTGAGGGCCAATTTTTCTATCAGCTTTACTTTCAAACGCCCGGTGTCGCTGAAGCAGAGTTTGAGCAAGATATCGAGGTGAGTCTTCGAAAATTTTATTACCTAGGTTCGGGTCTTGCCGACCCCGCGAAGCTGGGCGGTGAACGCAAACCTGACGATGATCTTTTAAGCGGAATCGTCGATCCAGGGGATCTGGTGCCCTGGTGCAGTCAAGACGAACTTGATGAATACGTTCGTTCTTTTCGAATCAGCGGTTTTCGCGGCCCACTCAACTACTATCGGAATCTGGATCTTTCTTGGGAGAAGTTCGCGTCGACCCCGCAAAAAATTCAACAACCCGCCATGTTTGCTGCGGGCGATCGGGATGGGGTGATCATCATGGCCAAAGCTGCGCTGGATGCCATGCCGAGCCACGTGCCCGATCTAAGAATCAATACCTTAATTCCAGGTGCCGGTCACTGGACGCAGCAAGAGGCACCCGAGGAGGTTAACGCACTCATGCTGGATTTCCTAAGTTCGTTAGAATAGCGACGAGACCCATTCCTGAATCAGACGGTTAAATGAATCATCAGCCTGACAGCAAGCCTTCAGTGGCCATCACCGGTGCGGGGATCTGTGGTTTGTGTTGCGGCGTGGCACTTGCCCAAGCCGGGCATTCGGTGACCATCATTGAACGAGATACCGCGCTACCTGAAGGGGATGCAGACGCCATTTTCTTTGAATGGATTCGTCGTGGCGCCTCTCAATTCAAACACCCCCACGCCTTTCTCGGCGTGATGAGCAATTTACTGTCTGAGATGTTCCCCGATTTGATTGACGATTTTTGGGCCGCGGGCGCTCGCAAGATCACCTTTGCGGACATGCTGCCAGAACCCCTGCTGCACACCGCATCAATGACAGACGAAGACGAGCGACTTTGGCTGCTGATGTGTCGACGTGCCACGATGGAGATGGTTTTGCGTCGTTACGCAGAACGACAACCTGGACTGACGTTGCTTTCAGGGGTGCGCGTGAATCGCGCCGAGATTAATACATCAGGCCCGTTTGCTCGGATTGAAGGTCTAGAAATTCAGAGCCTGGGTGAAAACAGCGCGCCATCCAACCTCCATGCGGATCTTTACATTGATGCCGCAGGGCGTGGCTCGCACTTCAAACGCTGGTTTGAATCGGCGGGCCTGCATGTTGAGAGCGAAAGTCATGATGCCGAGATCGTTTATTACACCCGCCATTATCGGCTGCGCGAGGGTGTTGACGAACCTCCGCGTCGAGGCAAGCATCGCAGTGCCGGCGATCTTGGTTATCTAAAATTCGGTGTCTTTCCCGGCGAAAACGGGCATTTTGCAGTGATCATTTGCGTGCCCAAAGCAGACGCTGCGCTCCACACGGCAGTGAAGGACAACGATGCGTTCGATGCCATCTGCCGCGCCATACCCGGACTCAATCCTTGGGTGGGCGAGGCGTCGAGCGTTGCCACGACTGACGCATTCGGCATGGGTAACATCAAGGCTGAATGGCACGACTATGTCTCTGAAACGGGACCCTTGGTTGAGAACTATTTTGCCGTGGGTGACAGTGCTGTTCGAACGAACCCACTGTATGGTCGGGGATGCAGCACAGGGATCATTCATAGCCATCTGCTGCGACAAGTGTTGAGTGAGGATCTATCTCCGGCTGATCGTGCACGCGCGTTCCACGAGCGCTCAAGAGCGCGTCTTAGACCCATTTGGGAAGCCAGTCTCAAGGAGGACCGTGCGGCCATTAAGCGGGCTCACCGCATTTTAGAAGGCGAATCAGACCAATCTTTCTCATTCAAGCGCTGGCTGCAAGCCAGTCTTGGAGATGCCATCAATCGAGCATCTCAGGAATATTTAGTGGTCTTTCGGGGCGCCATGCGTACATTCAACTTAATGGAACAACCCGGTGACTTCTTAAAAGAACGGAAAGTTCAATTATTGATCTTGTGGACCCTGCTCACGGGCGGCAAAAAGAATAAGGCAGCTCGCTTCGTGGCGGGTCCCGATCGCGAAGGGATGCTCGCTGAGTTGGCGGCGCTTGAGGAAAACCGCGCCTTTCAAGATGCGCTTTCGTCAGCGCGCGCCGCCGCCTCGTGAAATTACGCCAGTTGACGCCAGCCGTTGGCGCGGAGATTGAGGACATTGATCTCAGCCTGCCTCTCACCGAACACCTCAGTCACGCGCTAAGAGATGCCCTGCTCGCCCATCACGTACTGGTTATTCGCAACCAAACCCTCAATCGCGCTCAACATCGCGCGATCGCGGAATGTTTTGGCCCGCTCCACATTCACCCTTCCCGCAAGCACTTACCGGCCGACCAACACCCAGAGCTTTTCCTCATCGATATCAAACCAGACGCGACGCAGAGCAATGGTGAAACTTGGCATGCAGACATCACCTGTGAGGCAACGCCGCCGCTCGCATCACTGCTTTATCTCACTGAGATTCCGAGTAACGGCGGCGGCGATACCCTGTTCACAAATATGCATCTGGCGTTCGAGGATCTCTCTCCCGACCTCAAGTCGTTGCTTTTAAAGCAGGTGGCTTTCCATGATGGTGAGCAAGACCTCCGGCAGTACGGCATTCGACTCAAACCTGGCCAGACTTATCCAGCCCATCCTCACCCTTTAGTGATCCGCCACCCGACTACGGGCGCACCCACGCTCTACGTCAACGAGAGCTTTACTTCACATATTATTGGTATGGCGTCGTGGGAATCATCGATGCTGCTGACGGGTCTTTTCAACAGAATCAAGGCTAACGTCAGGAACCAGTGCCGCATCCAATGGCAGCCTGGCACCTTAACGATTTGGGATAATTATAGTGTTCAGCATCAGGCGGTATTCGACTATCAAGGGCACCGTCGCTATGGTGAGCGACTGACCGTCTCGGCACCCTGTGCGCCCGAGGCGTGGCTTGCCCCCTCGAGCGCTTAACGCGCAGCCCTCGCTCAGAACCGGGCGCTTAGGCCTTAGGCACCCAGCCCGCACACCAGCCCGGGCCAGCCACCAAGCGGTTTTGGAACAATTGGCAACTGCCCCAGTCATCCGTTTGCTCGCTCAGCCCATAAAAACGGCAGTTATCACAGACTTGATCCGCACCCTTCACGCCCATTTTGTCGGTACGTGTTGCCTTGGTGCCATCCTCTACGTAGCGCAAGGCTTTCGCCGTGGGATCATCCTCGGGCACTTTGTCTGCGGCTCGGGCGACCGATACATTCAAAGCTGGGATCAACGTGAGGGCACCAGCCGCGCCCAAGTGCTGAATAAAGGTTCGTCTTGTCGTCATAAGTCAGGCTCTCTCTGTCTTTCAATACGTTGGTGCTTATCCAATTCTTCAATTCTGAAACTTTCACACGACCGCGTTTTTCGTCGCGACTGGCCGCTACCAACGTGCGGCGCATTTTAACCCATAAAGACCCTCGAGAATTGCCGCCGAACGCGGCACTCATCAGGTCACCCGCTGACGCTCAGAAAAACGAGGCGCCTTGTATTGCGCTTGTTCGAGGACCTCCTGAAGTATCGTTAAGCAGCGCGCTATGTCCTGATAGCCATTCACCAATGGGTGGATGCCAAATCGAAGAATGTCTGGTGCTCTAAAGTCACCGATGACCCCATGTTCAATCATGGCCTGCACAATGGCATACGCTGAAGGATGACGAAAACTCACATGGGAACCTCGGTCCGCAGGTGCTCGAGGGGTTGCGAGCTTAAGGTCAAGGCCTCGCTCAGCCACACCCTCAATCAGGCGGCCCGTGAGCGCTCTCGATTTCGACTGCACAGCGTTAAGATCAAGATCGAGAAACAGAGCAAGGGATGCATACGCAGCGGTCATGGCCAGGATCGAGGGCGTGCCGGTCAGAAACTGACGGGCACCTTCTGCGGGCTCATAGTCATGAGCGAATGCAAAAGGGTCTTGATGTCCCATCCAACCCCAAAGCGGCTGACTGAATTGATTGAGCAAGCGGTCAGCCGCATACACAAAACTGGGCCCACCGGGCCCGCCGCATAGAAACTTGTAGGTGCACCCCGTCGCAAAATCGACGCCGGCCGAACCAAGCTCAAGGGGCATCACGCCGGCACTGTGCGCAAGATCCCAAATCACGAGCGCACCCTGATCATGCGCGCGCGACGTCCATTCTTTGAGATCAAATTTCTCACTGCTCACATAGTGAACATGACTTAGCACGATCACAGCAGTCTCATCATCCAGCGCTTCACTGAGCGCTGACCGAGGCACCGTGTGCAGCGTCATGCGAGTCTCACCCATGAGTCGTGCCAGCCCTGCCGCCACGTAGCCATCGGTGGGGAATTGGCCTTCTTCCATCAACACCTTGGTTCTAGGCGCTGCCGCCTGCAGAGCAAGCGCAATCAACTTAATGAGATTAACCGAGATCGAATCGCAGGCAATGACCTCGTGTGGCTGGGCACCGAGAACGTGGGCGATTCGCGCGCCCAACCGTTCAGGTAGTCCAATCCAGTCGGACTGGTTCCATCCCCCGATCAACTGATCACCCCACTCATCGTTGAGTAGTCGATGCATGGCCGGCGGCACGCTCTTCGGTAGCGGTCCGAGGGAATTGCCGTCCAGATAAATCAAACCCTCTGGGAGATTGAATTGCTCACGATAGTGACCCAAGGCATCATCCGCATCCTGTTGCGCGGCCTGCTCCATGAATGCAAAGTCGGTCGTTCTTAAGTTCACAGGCGGGCTCCGACTGGCTGCCGGCCCCTTGAGACCGAATCTGAGAGGATTTGTGCCAGCGCTTCACAAGCCGGATGACCCGGAAGTAAGGCATCAAAATGGCCAATGCCTTCCAAGACAATACACTCGCCCTTTCGTTCACTTGCGTAGTCTTGGGTTTGGTCCGCGGGCACAATGGGATCGAGGGCCGCGGCGATCACGGTCTCTTTCGACCATGCCTCACCGAAACGCGGCGAGATGTCGCGCGGACTGACGACCTCACCTGAAGTGATCAGCGCTTCGACCATCACCTGGCACGACCCCGAACCTTGTCCGTAACGCTCGAGGTCAGTAATCGGCGCTAAGGCAACCACAGCATCAAACTCAAAGGTCTCTCGATCGCCCAATCGATCAGCGCTGCAGCCCAACCCGCGGGCGTTCAACCAAAGCGCGAGGTGCCCCCCAGCCGAATGACCAAACACAACCAGCCGCGCCCCTCGTTTCATAGCCAGCGCTTTCGCACGTGCGACCGCACTCACGATATCGGCGAAGGTCCCCGGCCAACCCGCGCCCGGCTCTCCGCAGCGACGATATTCGGGCAAGACAGACGACAGGCCTTGCTCCGCAAAAAAGGTACACAAAGGCCTCAGATGCACACGATCAAATTCAGCGGACCAACACCCACCATGAATGACGCAAACCAGAACCTCTTCGACCTCATCTCTCGAATCTTGCTGAGACACCGTCTGCTCTTCGGATCGGACGTCGATTGCAATCGCATTTCGATTGGCGGACGCGCGCTTGTTCGATCCCTTTGAAATCGGCGCGGTTTTAGCCCACCAAATCCAGTCGGGGGTTAATCCATCAAACGGATTCGTCACGGCATCGGGGGTCCGATAAGGCGCCTGCAGCAACGCTTCAAACGTAATGGGTGGCATCAGATCACGCCATTGGATCGCCGCGCTGCAGGCGGACATGCTGTTTGCCCTCGTGAACAGGCGCCCCTTGACGTTACGCTCATGAGCATCAATGATCCAAGCAAAAGGAGTCCGTATGTTACAAGAACTCAATGACAAAGTGATTTGGGTGACAGGCGCCACATCCGGCATTGGTGAAGCTGCCGCGATCCACCTGAGCCAGGGAGGCGCTACCGTCATCGCGTCCGGACGGAGGGCCGAACGTCTCGATGCGCTCGCCGAACAACTCGTCGAACCCTTTCATCTCGCGCCACTCGACGTGGCAGACGAGCAAGCTGTCAATGAATGCGCGGAATATATCATCGAGACTTACGGCCGGATTGATGTCCTCGTTCACAGTGCGGGGCTCAACATCACGGAGCGCAGCTGGGATCAGATCAGTCCAAGCGGCTGGAACGAAGTCATTCAGGTCGATCTCAACGGCGCTTTTTACTGCAACCATGCGGTCCTGGGCGCCATGCGTGAGCAAGGCGACGGCTTAATCATCAACATATCCTCTTGGGCCGGCCGTTTCGTAAGTCGCGTGTCAGGCGGCGCCTACTCGGCAGCCAAACACGGACTCAATGCCATGACTGAGAGCATCAATCAGGAAAACTGTCAGCACGGTATCCGGGCCACCGCGCTTTGCCCTGGTGAAGTAGCGACCGAGATATTGGATCGCCGACCCGTGCCTGTTTCGGCAGAGGACCGCGCTCGAATGGTTCAATCCGAGGACGTAGCCGAGTTGATCGCTTTTATCGTTCGCACCCCGGCCCATGTCTGTCTTAACGAAATCACCATCAGCCCGACATGGAATCGAGGCTATATTCGAGGGGGATGATATGAAAATTGGTCTGGGTATTTTTGCCACCGACTACACGATCGATATCGGTGAGCTCGCCATGCTCGCAGAATCGAATGGGTTCGAGTCTCTTTTAATTCCAGAGCATACCCATATTCCAACATCCAGGCAGAGTCCTTGGCCAGGTGGCGCAGACCTCCCCAAGGAGTACTACCACACCTTCGATCCCTTTGTGGCGCTTGCAATCGCGGCTGCGAAAACATCAACGCTAAAACTTGGAACCGGCATCTGCTTACTCCCGCAAAGAGACACCATTACCACAGCAAAATCAGTCGCGAGCCTAGAAAGACTCTCGAATGGACGATTCATTTTTGGTGTTGGCGCGGGCTGGAATCGAGAGGAACTAGAGCATCATGGAACGGCCTTTTCCACGAGATTCAAACGCCTAGAGGAACAGCTTGCAGCGTGTCGCTTGCTCTGGGGCGAGGGCGCCGCTCGGTTCAAAGGCGACCATGTCAACTTCAGTGAATCGGTCTGTGCCCCAAAACCATTGGGACACGTACCGATTCTTATCGGCGGCGAATCTGACCACACCTTGCGACGCATTGCTCGCCTAGGTGACGGTTGGCTACCCCGAGCGCGCCATGGATTCGACGCGGCGTTGGAGATCGCGCGGTTTGCTCGAATCGCAGAGCAAGAAGGTCGGGACCCAAGCACACTCACCACGACGCTGTTTGGTGCGCCCCCACTCCCTGAGGTGCTGGATGGCTATCGCTCAGCCGGCGTTGACCGTGCGATTATCATCCTCAGATCAGAACCTGCGGAACAGGTCGCAAAGACCGTTGCTGACATCACGGGCCGCTTGAAATCGTCTTTTCTCTAGACGGACCATTCTCCTAAAACCAAGCCTCGATGAGTTTGGGTCCTCGCTCGCGCATCGCAAGTCCAAAATGATCGTTAAAGGTCTTGGACGAATCGACTCGCACGGCATCAAGCCCCATCCCCTGCGCCAACTTTACGAAATCCAAATCCGGTTCGCCTAAATCCAACATTTTCAGCGTCTCTCGATCCATGGATTGTGCACCCACCCTGGAAAGTTCAACTTGTAAAATCTGATACTTCCTATTGGCAAAGATGACGACGCAGATATCGAGTTGTTCACGGACCATGGTCCAGAGCGCTTGGATGGTGTACATCGCCCCACCATCGCCATGCAGGCATACCACCTTTCGATGCTCATCGGCCACCGCGGCGCCGATGGATACCGGCAGCCCATAGCCAATCGATCCCCCGGTGAGAGAGATCCAGTCGTGAGGTTCGCTCGCTCGCGTCATAGGCCCAAGAAACGCACCCGACGTCGCGCTTTCGTCCACAACAATGGCATTCGTCGGCAGATAATGACCCACCGCACGGGCAATCGCTTCAGGCCCAAACTCATGGGTTGAC
>Ga0181573_10004105_pt1 | contig 12536 bp, 6 predicted proteins | sample 101ome_25_FD_148643 | JGI IMG/M metagenome (GOLD analysis project Ga0181573, IMG submission 148643) | Coastal salt marsh microbial communities from the Groves Creek Marsh, Skidaway Island, Georgia - 101409BT metaG (spades assembly) | ecosystem: Environmental > Aquatic > Marine > Intertidal zone...
CGGGGGGTGAGGCGGTTGCGGGTTCAGGGGCGGGGAGAGCGCGGGCGTCTCGTCCGCGGGCATGGCGCTTCACGAGGACGAGGAGCGGAAGCCCCTGATGGAGGAAGGGGGGCCCGAGGGCAAGGTGGGGGCCAAGATGGAGTGCTGTTCGAGCGAGGACGTGTGCGGCGACGTGGAAAAGGGCGAGGCGGGCGACCACGTTCACGCCAAGGGCGGCCACGGCGAGGCGGGCCACGTTCACGGCAAGGCGTGCTGCCACTCGGGTAGTCGCGGGGAGTGGAAGCCATACCAGCGGGACATGGCCCTGTTTTACAAGCTGCTCGCGTTCAACTTGGTGTGCTGGGCGCTGGCGCTGTTCGTGATCGTCCGGGCGTTTATGCTGTGGGGCGTGTACTGGGGGATGGGCACGGCCATTGCCGTCTGGTTCGCGATGGCGATCGGGTCCAGGATGGTGCGAGTGCAGCTCGTCAAGATGGGCATCGTCCAACCTGGATGATAGGGGGCGGGGTTTGCCCGCCCTGCTGTGGGAGGGCAGAGCCCTGCACCCGAGAGAGAGAGGCGCCCCACCCACCCCAGCCCGTCCCACCTGTGACGTGGCCTGCGACACAAATCCTAGCCGAAGGCGCAGGGCTGCCCCGCCCGAGGGCCACCCCGCGCCTCGTGGAGTCGCGCCGCCGATGTGGGCGAGCAGGTTGGGGCTGCTTTTCCTTTACTCTGAATATGACCACTCGATCATAACCACCACACGCTCACGCAAGGGTCGCGGAGGGCGGCCGGCCGCCGTCAAGCGACGGGGATCGCAGGGTCTGCGCGTCCCAGCGCAACGCACCATGGGCGCCGCGGACGGCGGAGACGGGGAGGGCGGGCCCGTGCGGTCGGGGCTGGAGCAGGCGCGTGAGGATGCGATCCGCCGCAACAGCGGGATGCTGCGCGCCTTGGGCCTCCCCAAGCAGGCGGCTGTCATTCCCAGGCAGCGGCCGTTCCGAGGCGGGGCGGCGGCTGCGGCCCGCAAGAATGGGCGGGCCTCGGTGCCTGTCCCTTCCCGCGAGCCGACGCGGCGGAGCGCGCGGACTGCAGGGAGGGATGCGCCCAATTATGCGGACGGAGGGGAGGCGTCGTGGGCGGAGAAGCGGGGCAGCGGCCGTGCGGGTCGCGATGCGGGTGCGGGCGTGGGCGCGGATGCGGGTGCGGAGACAGAGACGGATGCGGAGGCAGAGGGGGGGGGCAGTTCCAGGGGGGCTAAGCGCGCCAGGCTGCCCCTGAGAGGCGAGGCGACGGCAGACCTTGGTTGGGGAGGGAGCGAGTCACTGCCCCCGGACAGCAGCCGGAACACGGACGCCGCCCCGGAGCGACTGCTGGAGGGGACGGAGTATCTGGGCCGCCCGGTTGCGGCGACCAAGGCAGAGGCCATGGGCCTGCTGTGCAGGCGGTGGGGGCAGAGGGTGCGCTTCAGCAAGTACGCGGGGATGGTCGAGTGGCGCAACGCGGTGGTCACCCTGTTCGTGAATGCGGTCACGGAGGAGGCGAGGGCGGAGGGGGCAGACGAGACGTATGCGAATCGATTCTACGTGGACCCCGGGTCCAAGAAGGTGCGCCTCGTGTGGTTTGCCGCGCGCAACGTCACAGCGTACAGTCCGGGCGTGCTGCGGTTACTCAGAGTGGCAGGGCTCCCATCCCCGCCGTACGAGGACGACGACGAGAGGGGAGACGCGGCGGGGGAGGGCACGCCGGCGCCGGCGGACGGGAGGGTTGTGCTCTACTGCAGGGTGCCTGGGTGCCCCTACATATTCTGCGGCGAGGTCTCCGGGGTGTCGGTGGACTTTGCGAGCCACCCTCTCAAGTTTGTGTGGGAGCTCGACCACACCGAGGCGTGCGACGCTGCAGGCGAGCGCGACTGGACGGACATCCGACGAATGGCCGACCAGACGAGGCCCGAGTGAGGGGAAAGTGAATAAATAGTGTGTACATTAGTAGGAATGTTGCTCCGCCTACCAGTACTTGAGGCTGAGGTCGGCCCTGTCCGCGGCAGAGGCCGCCCCCGCCACGACGGTCATGTAGGCAAGCAGGGTGGCCTGGGCCTGGGCGTCGGACGCGGCGAGGGTGTCTGTGAAAATGTTGACGGCGCCGGTCAAGAGGTTGGCCGCCAGGAAGACGGCGAGGGCATTGCGGTTGATGGCGTGATACATGCCAACTGCAGGGAGGCCGGGAGGAAGGGGCCCAAGGACCTCCACCGCCGCAAACGCGGCGAGCACTGAAAGGTTGAATGCCAGGACCCACACCACGTACGCCGCATTGCACGTGCGGCGACTGACGGGCTCGACGGCCCGCACGAGGACCCAGAGGACGGCCCAGAAGAGACCAGAGAGGCCCGCGAGGCGCGCGACCCAGACAGCCCAGGGCGCGCGTTCCGACCGGGCCCTGTCCCCCTCCTGAGGCCGCCACCCCAGGACCGCCGCTTCGCCGAGCGCCTGGGATAGGAGGGCGAGACCCACGTACCCGGGGATGCTGATGAGGCCCTCCTTGTTGAGGCTGACGAGGCCCAGCTGCGTCCGATTGGATTCGTCCTGCACGTACGCAGAGAGGCCGCCGGCCGTGAGGGCGGCCTGGTGGAGGGCCAGCACGCCCAGGCCCGCCCAGAAGTGGGGGGCAGACAGCACCCGTCCCCCCAGGCCGTCGCCTAGGGTGGACCACCCGTCGGGGAGCAGGCCGCGCAGCACGTTGACGGCGGCGAGGGTGAAAAAAAAATTCCAGTGGACCCCATATTCGCTCACGTGCTCCTGGTAGTCGACGCCCTTTGTGGAGAGCAGCCGCCCAAGCCCCAGGAGCAGGAGCGGACTCGCCTGGCGTGCTGCACGGGCGGCCCGGGTCAGGATCCCCCTAGCCTCCCCGGTGACGCGGCGGCCCACCAGTGCGTTGGACATAACAAAGCTCCCGACGCCCACGTCCATGAGTCCCGTGCCGAATGTCTCCGCCTTGGCGTACCGGCGCGGGAAAGCGCGAAAGTCCACTGCCAGGATGCCGATGCACGTGGCCACCATCATCGAGGCGCGAAAGTTTGTGAGAAAGGACACCCGGCGCACGCCACCCACGTGCGCCAGCCGCTCCCGCGTCATCTCCCTCCGCCCGCGACGCTCGCCGTCTGCGGGTGCCACGAGGGCGGCAAGGGCGAGGCCCCCCGCGCAGCCGAGCGCTGCGGCGCTGGGCGACGACGCCAGGGGCGCCACGAAAAATGCCACGTTGGGCACCACCAGCAGCCCAAAGTCCAGCCAGAACAACCACCACCCGGGGCTCTCGCGGACGCCCCCCCGCGCACCGAGGAGCCGGGAGAGCACGGCGTTCCGCAAGAGCAGGAGGGATGGCACCAGGAGGCCACCCGCAAAGAGCACGTCCAGCACCCCGGCCCCCCCGTGGCCGCTCACGAATGCCTCCTTGAGCGCCTTGCGCGCCGCCCCAGCCTCCCCCCCCATCCCCACCGCAAATCAGCCTCCGCCCGAGTCCTCGCGCTCAACGGCAATCACACCTGCCCGCCATGGTGCGGTGCGTGGTTCAACGAATCCGCTACGTGCGTTCGAAGCTGGGTGACCTCCACTGCCAGAGCAGGGAGAGGTGCTGTCAAGTGAGAAATGCTTGCTGCCCGAGCAGCGGTCGATTGCTTACCATTTGTACATGTGCACAATTCACTTGCGCGCCTTGTGGCGCTTGGGCTTCCGCGGGCGCGCGCCATCCGCGCCGTCTCCGGGGTCGTAGACGAGGGCGTGGAGGGCCGTCCCGCCGCTGCCCGCGCGCCGATGGTCGGGGTGGAGCCACGCAAGAGGAACCTCGGCCAGGGTGCGGAGGCCTGCATGGTGCAGCATGCGGAAAAACGCGTTCTCCCCCCGAGGGTCGTCGGAGGGGTACCTCCGTACGTTGGCGACGAGGATGAGGGGCGGTTTATCCCGGCCGTCTCCCTCCCCCGCGGAGAGAGCCACAATAGTGTCGATAAGAGCACGCCACACCGCCTGGTCGTTCCCGTAGATGCAGTCGCAAGCGAGCACGAGGTCCGGGGCCAGCGTGTGCGTCTCGCCCCAGGCCAGACGCTCGACGTGCACGACGTCCTGCACTCCGTTGCGGCACGCATTTTCGCCCAGGATCTGGAGCACGTCCGCGTCCCAGTCCGTAGACGTCACGCGTCCGCCCTCGGCAACCATACCCGCCCTGGCAACCAGCAGGCTGGGAAGCCCGAGGCCCGCACCGAGCTCCACCACGTGGGAGAACCGTGGTTTCCGCCGCTGGGCGGGGGCGCTGGATGTGCCTCGCCTGAGCGCGCGCACGGCCTTGCGTGGATCCGGATTGCGAGACAGCCACTCAGCCAGCACGAAGCTGGCCTCCCAAAGCGCGACGCCCGTGCCCTCGAAGCGCCGCCCGGGCGCCTGTGAGAGTAGACTGATCTCGAGGCCTCCCCCCTCCCCGCGGGACCCACCGAGGGCAGGAAAGGTGAAGCAGAGCTCACGCTGCCCGGCGACTTTTGAAGCGAGGGAGTCATTGACACCCCCACACCGCTCGAACGCGCCAAGGAACTTGAGCAAGCTCTGCGAATTGAACTTGTCCAACGTGGCGGCGGCCTGGGCGCCCATGGCAGAGACACAGGATGGCGGCGCAGCAGCGCCAGGGAGGAGCATCGAAAACGCCCACATCGCGTCCGACAGGTCACGAGGACTAAATTCGGCGATGCGCGCCTCGCACTGGGTGGCAATGCACGTCATCAGCCTTGACCACTTGGCGCGGCCCTCGAGAAGCACGCTACCCCCGGGTGCAACACTCACGCTCTTGGCCACCCCCCAAAGGATGGAGGAGAGATGCTGCGGGAGAAAGGCTGAGGGGGCGGACGTGATTCTGCGCTCGGTCTCTGAAGCCAGCAAGGAGAGCAGCTGGTCCACGGCCCTATGCCAGAACTCCGAAGCGCCTTCAGCATCCTGCCCCCTCAGTTGGGCGGCGCCGCCTCCCTCACAGAACCAGGAGCAGAGCCGCGCACACGCCCACGACGCGTTGGCCAGGTCCTGGGGGCCCCAGTTGGCGGTCCTTCCCCCAAAGGCGCACCTCTCCGCGCCGTGCCTGTCCAAGGCCCTCGCGCATGCGGCAACCAGGTTGTCCGCCCCCAGTCCCCCCCCCGGCTTGTCGCTCCCATCTCCGGGGACGTCCGCCTCGCTGCGCAGGTGTGCTTCGCTCCATAGGAGGCTGGCAAGCTCCGAGGCCGAGAGCTCGCGGGTCCTGCGACGGGCGCTCTCGAGGAGCGGCGTCACGTCGACGGCATGCCGCGTCGCGTGGAGTCTCCACTGGGCACCTGCCCAGCACCCCATGGCGAGCTCGGCGGGCGTGAACGCGTCCGCATCGCCCCTGCCGAAAATCCAACCCAGAGACTGGGGCACCGACGGCACGCACGCCTTGGCCAGGGCCCACGCGACCGTGGCGCGGTGCTGGGTGGAGAGACCCGAGTCCCCTCGCTTCCCGCACTCCTCTCCGAGCGCCATCAGCGCTGCAGTCGTCTTCTCGGAGGCCCCCCCGCCCTTGGCCAGCGCCCAGCAGAGGTTGGACAGCTCCTGCGGCGCGCACGCCACTGCATCCGCCACGGCCCGGGCAGCCACAGCAGCAAAGAGTGCCCGCCCAGGCCCCGCGAACGCCTCGAGCGTCGCCGCCGCCCACGCGATATTGGCCACGCCCTGCGTCCCGCGCATGCCCGGCACCACTTGCACCGCCCTGGCCACCAGCTTGGTTGCCAACGTGGCACCGAACTGCGATGCCTCCCCGCCCGGCGACGGCAGGCGAGCCAGACCCCAGAGCGCGTTGCTGCACTCGATGTCGCCAAGGCGGTACGCCACGGTCACCAGAGCGCGCGTCACGGCCCTGGCCAGACCCTGAAGCTCCCCTGCCTCGCACGTGCCGACGTGCGCCAACTTTCCCAGCGACCACAGGATCATGCTAAGGTGCCGCGGCTCGACCCCCTCGCCCCGCTCGACCAACCCCTGCGTCACGTCCATGAGTTCAGCCACGCGCGACGTTCCGCCCTGCCCCGCCCCTCGACCCTCGGCGGACAGCTTGGCGACGCGGTGCATCGCAGCGGCCGCGTTGTGCATGCTCAAGGACTCGCCTACGGGGCCGCCCCGCAGACTTCCCAGCGCCAGGTCCAATGCCCCGTCCACGGTGCGGCTCTCGTGCAGGGCACGGTTCAGCGCCAGCGCCTCGCGGCTCGGCCTGGCCACGCACCCCATCACACAGGGCCAACAGAAAGCATCTTATCTTCGGTCAAGCAGACCGGAAGGGCTCGCCCCCGAGGTGGAGCTGGCCGCCGTTCCCCCACCCCCTCCCCCCACGCGCCGATGGACAATGTCCTCGACGAACAGAGAGCACTGGCCACTGCACTGCTCGGATTAATTGATTACACATTTATTGGCAGATGATGGCACAAATTCAAGGGCTCCGGTCCATGTGCCCGCTGGCGTGCTCGTCCGTCTCATCCGCGCCCTGGCCCTCTTCGCCTGGGACTGAATCCTCCGCGAACACCGCTTTCTTCGCTTCTTGCTTGAGCCTCTCGAGCTTCAGGTACTGCGCCACCCGCTCGGGATCTCCGAACGCGGTGGGAAGCATCCCGGGGGCACGCTTCTGCAGGAACCCAAGGGCCAGGGCATGCCCAACCGGGGTGAGGGGCAGCACCATGATCGTGGCGACCGGAACCGCTGTGAGCAGGTCACCCGCTGTGCGCCAAAGTACACGCCTCTCTCGCGGGGTCAGGCGGCCACCCTTGCGCGACCACTGCAGCAAACTCACGCTCTCGCGCACGTCATGCCCAAGAAGTTGGGATGCGGTCGAGAACCACTCTCCGCCATCCTTCAACGTTTGGATTGTCGTGGCGAGCAGGCCCTTCTCCTGCTCATGCACGCCGCCGCGGACACCGTCGAGGTGCAGCCATTCCATGCTGCTCTCGTCCATAAGTTCCGCCTCCGGAACCTGCTTGGGGCCTTCGGGGGAAACGTCGCGGAGCTCAGCCGTCGTCAGCGGGCGGTGCCGCTCAATCTGGTGGATGTGATCTTGCAGCTTGCCTATCGTCGAAACCGTGGTGCGCACGTTTCCGATGAGCTCATTCATGTCGTCCAGTCCTTTTGCGAAACGGAGAGAATCCTCTTCACCCTCCACCTTGCTCTCCAGCTCGTGCAGCTGCTTCCACACCGCCTTGGCCCCCTCGATCTGGTCCTCTAACTCGGGCATCGTCTGGCCGCGCGCTGAGTCATTCAGACCCTGGGCAACATCTTTGGCGGCTCCCTTGCCGCACAGCTGCTGCAGCTCGCTCGACGCATTCACGAGCTTCAGCCTCTGCTCGAGTTTCTCAATGTCCCGGCCAACCGCCAGGACCTCCGCTCGCCTGTGCATTGCGTCGATCCGCCGCTGTCCCTTAACCTCGAGATCCTCGCGCAAGCGCAGCGCCTCCTTGCGAAGGACCATGAGCCTTTGAATCCGCGGCCCATCGCCCTTGATCTTGGCCATCTCCAGATCCAAGGCCTCCAGTTGAACATCAAAAGCCGAGAGGCTGTCCTTGAGCTCCGTCTTGCTCAACGTCTTGCTCTTGTTGCCACTCCTCGCACTCTTGGAGTAAACTGCCTCCCCCGAGGAGAGCAATTTTTTGCGGTCCCGGATCTTCTGTTTTAGTCCGTCCACGTTGGCAGAGACCCACGTCGGTCGCGGACGCACCTTTTTCGCTCCCCTGGACTTTTTCCCGTCCTCCGAGGACACAAAGGGTGCAGCAGCCCCCGCCCTCCGTTCGTCAGTGGCACCGTATGGTCTCTCTACGCGGGCCGCAGCCTCTGGGATCCGCTCTTCGCGGTTGACGCTGCTATCCTCCCGACTGACTGCACTCCCTGCAGCGAATTGTGGAGCCACCACCTTGGCATGGGATCCCGCGGGGAGAGAGGTGGTCCCCTCCCTCGTCGACAAAAGGTCTGAGCCCTTGCGCAGCAGCCGCTCGACCTCCTTGATGTACGAGGCTACGTGGGGAATGTCTCTCTCGCCGAGGCTAGAGAGGCAGACGCGCGTGTACGCAGCGATTCCAGCCACAACAGACGCCGGGGAGGGAGGGCCTTGCAGCAGTTGTGCACCCAGCTCCTGGGCATCACGAAGGCTCACATCTGGGCGGGCTGACGACGGGGCGCCGTAGATGGACGACGACGTCGCAGAGAGCACACTCTCATCTTGCAGGGGCCTGCTCCACCACGCCAGCTCGCCCCGCACAAGGTCGACAAAGGCAGCATACTGATTGACACGCCAGATGAAAGGGTTTTCCAGCACGTAACCGCCGCTGCAGTGGTCCACCAGCTGCGAGATACCCGCCCCCTCGGGGTGGGCGGCAGCCGACCCTGCAGCGCACTGCCCGAGGTACTCGTAGAGACCAAAGACAACGAGCGCGCCGGGGGTGGGAATCCCATCGACATTCCCCGGCTCCCTGTCCTTGCGCGTAAAACCCTCAAGCTCACGCTGCAGCCCCGCGGCCACGCGCCTCCCTGCGAGGGCCCCCCACAGCGCCGGGTGCGCCAGGGGCGCCAGCCTCGTAGACCCAAAGTGGCGCAAAAATATGGCCTCGCACCCGCACCGATTGCACATGGTCACCATGGTGGCGAGCGCCATGGCCTCGGCCCTGTCCAAGTCCTCGCCCTCCCCGCCGCCCCTCTTTTGCTCCACGAGCAGCTTCTCCACCAATCGCACGAGCAGGCCGTCCAGCAGTGCGCCCGCGAAGCCCGTGAGCTCCTGGGCCAGCGCGTACTGGGAAACGGCCGCCGACTTTGCGACCTCAGGGTTGGACTCGCTGGGGGAACCCTTGCCCCACACCCGGCGGCCCCCCTCCCCCGTGGTGTATTGCGGAATGTCCGAGTAGCTCGAGACCTCTCCAATGCCTATTTCGCACAGGTCCTCGGAAAGATCGTCGCTGCCCGCCCCGCCCTGCTCATCCGCCTCCAGCGCCTCCTCCCCCTCGTAGCAAAACAGTATGAGCTCCCAGATGGCACTCACACTGGCCATTCCCGGGGTGAGCTCCGGGTGCTCCTCCGTGGCCGCCGCGGCGCGGTTCCACAAGCTGTCTACGGCGTTGGTTACGCGCGCCTCGTCGGCGAGCGACCTCGCTTCATTCACGAGCACCCGCGCTGTGGTCGTGTGCCAGCTCTCCCCTTGCCCGCCCAAGTGCACCTTTTGCATCAGCCCCGCCAAACCCTGCGCCAGCCCCCCCCCGACCGCGCCCTCGATCCGCCGCTCCAGCGCGGGCTCCGCCGTGCGCAGCAGCGCGTGCAGGGCCACGTCGTTGCAGCTCACAGGCGCCCCGCGGTCCCCGCACTCGGCCTCCACGCGGGCGCGGAGGGCCTGGGCGCACCCAAGCACCGTGGCCAGTCGGCTCGCCTGGCGCACCCGCTTCAGCTTGGGCCGGAATGCCTCTGCCACGTCCGCCGCCCAGCCGCGCTCCAGCCCCGCCTGGTCCAGCACCGTGCGGTGCAGCGCCCTCTCCGCCACGATGGCGCACCCGAGCAGTTCCAGCCTCCTCGCCGTGCACGGGGCGGCGAGCCCCGCCACCATGCCCACCTGGGCCGCCCAGCTCAGGCTGCTCCCCGTCGCAATCGCCTCTGCCTGCCTGCCCCCCGCCCCCCCCGCGTGCGTCGCGCAGCACACGGGGACGCGCCTCGCCGCGGCTCGGGGCCGCACCGGCCAAGACGCGACGCCCAGCGCCCACTCAGAATCGCCCAACTGCCCGCGGCGCCCGTCGCGCGCAGCTGGGGCCTCGCCCGCCGCGCGCGGGGACGCGTGGCGGTGCCCATCGCGCCAAACCCGGACTCGGGGAAAAGTCCATGCCGGGGCCGCCACCGAAACCCCCATCGCTCCCTCTCCCCTTCCTCCCAGGCCCTCCGCGGGACCACTCTGCCGAGGCACGGCCTCCGGCCTTGCCCTCGACAGGAGCCGCAACCCGCCGGCCACCAGGCCACGTCATTCCCAATATCATTTTCCTATTGGTGGTGCAGGAAGGACAAAACCAAGGTGGTTGTGCCGCCCGACCCGTCCCCGGAAACGGATTCCCAAGGCGGACTTGGAAATCGACTGCCGAAATTAGAATGCACAGGGGCGCAGCGGATGCGGACCCCAAGTTCAACGGAAAAAATGCGGAATGGCCCAAAAGAATATTACAGCAGGGGGGCTTGGGGGCTGCAGACGCGGCATGCGAAGGCAGCAGGGGGGCTTGGGGGCTGCAGACGTGGCATGCGAAGGCAGCAGGGGGGCTTGGGGCCTGCAGACGTGGCACGAGATACAATGTGCATGGTGTGCTTGCAGGCACACGGTGGTCTCGGTCCAGTTTGAGACCCAAGACAGTTGTGCGCGACGCACGGGCCGAGGTGGCCCCCAAGGCCTTAGGTCGGCCACAATGCGCGGGCGACGGAGGCCTGGCGGCGCGCGACTTGGCCCCGGAACCTGGCTTGCAGCTTGATGGCACTGAGGGTCTTGACGCGGATCTCCTCTCGGCGCTCCTCCGCCCGTGCCCTGATGATGTGGGCATCGCAGATCGCCATCTCCTGCTGGCTGATTTTGGCGTCCGCGTGGCTCCTGAACCGGCGCTGGATCACCGCTGCCGCCTCCTGCTCCCGGCTGCTCTCGTCCGCGCGACCCCGATGCTCGTAGTACGCGCGCAGGTATGTGGCGCAAAAGTACTGGGACGCGTGCAGCAGGGGTGCCGCCGCCCCGAGCGCCAGTGCGCGGGCCGCGCCGCGTCCCTCCCCCTCGTCCTCGGCGGCCGGGGCAGCCTCGGCCTTGGAGAGACTTTGCAGAGGGGCGAGCGGGGGGGAACGGCTGGAGAGGCGCTCGCGCGTGTGGTCGCGCGCCGACGCCCTCACGGCCTCCACCAGCCCCTCCCTGTCCGCTTCCTCCAGGCCCAACCCGGCGAGCTCTCCCTTGGCCTTGGCCAGGGTAGCGCGGACGGCATCGACTGCAATCATCAGCGGCGTCGCGAGTGAGAACAAGATCCCCAGCGCCTCGAGCGCCTCGGCGTGCTCGGCCGACCTCCGCTCCATGGCCTCGTCTGCGGCGGCAAACCCTTCCTGCGCATCCCCTGCAGATCGCTCCAGCAGGGCGTCCACGCCCGCAAAGGCCGCGGCGTCCGCGAGCTCCTCCGCCGCAAGCCCCAAGCCCGCGTCGTTGGGCAGCGCAAAGGCCACCTGTGCGCACCGCCGCGCGGCCTCCCCGGCCACCCGCCCAGCGCCCTGCTTGTCTGCGGCAACGCCGGCGGAAACAGCCGCGGAAATGCCCCTCTCCAACGCCAGTCGCACCGCTGCGGCCTCCCGCTCGGACATCTCCGCCCCCCTCCTCAACCCCTCTCTCGCCGCAAGCAGCTCTGCCAGGGCCACCTGCGCCCCCCTCGCCGCCGAAGACTTCCAGCAGTCAGAGGGCGTCTTGTGCTTGTCCCTGACAAGCGCTGCGTGCAGGTCTGCGGTGGCCACCCGCACCCCGACCTCGACCGCCCTCGTGACCCTCGTGGGCGGCTCCCCGCGCGCCATCTCCACCAGATCCCTGCACTCGCCCTCCGCAAAGTCGACCGTCCGCCCCACAGCCACCGACACCACCGCCTCCACCCTCCCCGCGACCTCATCAGTGAGCCCCGCCTGCCGCACAAGCCCCGCGGCCAGCGCAGCGCCTGCCGCCTTGCACTGCGCAACCTCCTCCCCCGCCACCAGCGCGCCCACCGCCGCTGCAACGCACCCCTCTGCCAACCGCCCGGCCTTGGACTCCTCGACGATGTCCCCTTCCTCCACGCGGCCCAGGTGCGCCTGCGTCGCCTCCAGCGCTTGGCGCCCAACAGCCTCGTCCACGCCACCGGGGGTGGCCCGGCCCACCTGCTTCCCCCGCCACGGCGATGACGACGGGATCGGCACGACCGCTCCCCGCGGCTCCTCCTTCCTCTTTCGCCTCCTCCGCGTCTGGCTCCACCCCCCGCCCAGCCACCCCAACGAGAGCGCGACGACAGTCGCCACCGGAAGCGCCAGCTGCGACGCCGTGATGCCCGCATTGGGGAGGGCGTCCGCCGGGACAGCGCTGCTGGCAACCTCGTCCGCCGCCCGCTCAAGGGCCACGCGGCGGATGGTTCCTCCCGTGACGATGACGAAAATAACGAGGGGAAGGAAGAGCGCGCACCACATGCGCCCCCACGTCCCCGATTCGCTCTTGGTGTCCTCCTTCACCAACAGGTCTGCCCAGAATTTGTCGGCAATGGACGACAGGTCTTCGCCAACGCTTCGCGGCGACGGCGATGGGTCCCCCCATGACCACGAGCCATGGGTTTCATAGTGCGCCGCGCGGGGGGACTGGACAGGAGCCTTCCCCGACCGGCCCTCCCGCATGGTCGACACGGTGGGTCTGCCTGACCGTTGTCCGTGGCCCGCCGCGCCCACCTCCCATTCCCACGGACTTGTCCAACTTTTTTGGGGCTGGATGATTTCTTTTGCTCGACGATTTTTTTTTTTTTTTTTTTTCGCAAAATTATTTTC
>Ga0181573_10004106_pt1 | contig 12534 bp, 7 predicted proteins | sample 101ome_25_FD_148643 | JGI IMG/M metagenome (GOLD analysis project Ga0181573, IMG submission 148643) | Coastal salt marsh microbial communities from the Groves Creek Marsh, Skidaway Island, Georgia - 101409BT metaG (spades assembly) | ecosystem: Environmental > Aquatic > Marine > Intertidal zone...
CGAGGACCATGTAGGTACCGGGAAGGTCGGGCTTTAAAATCGCGCTGACGTTCCCCGCGGTGGATGCGGTGGTCAGGACGTCGTCGGCGTGCGCCGCGGACGTTCTGTCGATCCACGCGTAGGGCGTCGACGTCTCGCTCACCTCGGTCGGGTCGCCCGGCATCGACGGCAGCACTCGAAACATCCGCGAATCGACCGAGCCCTTCTCGTCAGTGAGGTACAGGTCCTCGGTGGTCACCTTGGACCCGATCGGGGTGAAGACCACTTCGAAATCCACGATGAGCTCCTCCGGGCCGGTCGGCGCGAACCCGGTGCCGAAATCCTCGTCGGTGAAGTTGAAGACGCTGAACGGCACGTTACCCCACGTCCGCCCGGGGGGCAGGAGGAAGAAACGGTCCGCCATGGGCTGCACCGAGGGGTCGGATCGGAGGAAGAAGTAGCACTGCTCCTCGCCCTTCGTGAACCGAGGGACGGAGATGAGCTTCTCGGCGGCGCGCGTCTTCATCTCCTCGATGGTCAGCGCCGCGGGTGGCGCGGGCGGGGCGTTGGGATCCGTGACGTTCCCACCCGAGGCTGGAGGAGGAGGGAACGGCGTCTGACCTGCGACGCGCGTCAGCGTCGCGATCGTGACGAAGACGACGATCCTTGAATCGGGCCGCATCGATCCACGGTGGACGCGACGGCCGTCTCCCCCGAGCGGACGCGTCATGACGGGCTAGTCCCGACAGAGAGGCCCGCCCTCCTAAGTGTCGTCGCATCGACAGCGGTGCCCACCTCCTTTTTTAACGGCTCGTCCGAGAAAGCGTCGGCGGAGTACCTGGTGTGAGATTTGCGATTATTTTCCCCCTCGCTCTGACTGTTTGCTCTGTGCTCGCGCATTCCAAAAAATGGACGGCCCAGCGCAATCCAAATCCACAGCCAAACACGTGGCTCACCTTTTTCCACCATCCAGCCACCAGAGCGACCGCCGCGAGCTTGGCGCGTCGCGATGGTGTCGGGGATCTTCCACGCGCTCTTCGGGAGCTCGCCGAAGACATCCGTCGCTTCATTCTTCGACTTCAAGGATGTCAAGGACATCGACGGCCACCCGCATGACTTCACGCAGTATCGCGGCAAGGTGGTCATCGTCTCGAACGTTGCTTCCTACTGAGGCAAGACCAGGTGTCACTATGACGAGTTCGCCGAGCTGAAAAGGCGGTTCGGCGACGCGTTAGTGGTCATGGGGTTCCCGTGCAATCAGTTCGGCATGCAAGAGCCGGGTTCGAACGATAGTATCAGGGATTGGTGCGCGAGGCGGGGGTTCATCCCAAACGTGGGTGTTCTCATGGAAAAATGCAAGGTGAATGGTTCGGGATCGTCGCCGGTGTTTGACTTTCTGAAAGTGCAGTCGGGCACGGGCGGGGTGATGTGGAACTTTTGCAAGTACCTGGTGGCGCCCGACGGGGTGACAGTGCACAAGTTCGGGCCGGAGAAGGACCCGAGGCACCTCATACCGAAGATTGAGGAGCTCATCGCGCAGGCGCGGAGGGCCGAGGAGTAACATTGATAGCCGTCTAGCTAGTAGCGAGTAGCGAATTAGCATGCGAAGCGACGCCATCGCGTCGGGCGCGGCCCGTGACGTCCGTGCCGAAAGTCGATGCGAATCGACGGCACGCGAGGCCGATACATCCCCGCGCCCCGACGACGGCTGCGAAGCGGGTCGAAGCACGCAGTGATTTTTATATATCTGAGTGTGGCTAGTAAGTACATTGTGGTTCCCGATTACCCCCCCGGAAAAGTCGCTCACTTCTTCTCCTTCTTCTCCTTCTTCTCCTTCTTCGCGGACTTGTCCTTCTTCTCCTTCTTGTCCTTCTTCTGTTTCTTCGGGGTCGACTCTTCCCCGCCCCCCGACGACTTGCGCTTCTTGCCGCCGGCGTTGGCCGTCGCGTACTCGGGCCCAGCCGCCTCCAGCGCCGCCTGCATCATCGCGATGTTCTTCCTGGGCGCGGTGCCCTTGTCGTAAAACTCCAGGCGCTCCTCCACCTGCTCCTTGAGTTTCTGGCCGAAGGCGTCCGTCTGGAAATCGGAGAAGCAGTCGATGCGCGACGCGATGCTGCACTTGTTGGCGAGGTACCGCGAGATGCGGCCTTTATTCCTCGCGTGCGCCTTGCCGATGAAGGAGGAGTGGAAGATCAAGCCGTACTTTGGGGTGTTGCCCTTGGTCTTCAGCGCGCGGAACAGAGCCTTCTCGGCGCCGAGGATCTGGACGGTGGAGGCGGGGTACTTGGCCAGGTTGGTGAGCGAGCCCGCGTGCGAGATGAGGCGGGCGCCCACGATGTCGCCGATCAACGCGGCGAGGTTCGGCGCAACCTGATCGGTGATTGGACGGAGTATAAGTCAGCTCGGATGATCGGGAAGAGGGTTCGAGTGAGAAACGATAAGGCGCGTTCGAGTGGAACAAAAGTCGGGCGGCGCGCTCGTCGTCTCGGTCGGTCGTGTGTGTCAGAGTGGTGCATGTAAGGTGTCGTCAAGACGTCTTCAGATCAGGTCTGTGATAGGTGAAACATAATCATCATAAACACGACCCGCCCGCGAGCTTCTCCGGGCGGGGACGGGGATCGGGCGAGCGCGCCTGCGGGCTTTAAAAACGTGCGTGGAGATGGACGTGTCGGGCACGGGCGTTGAATCGGGGTACTCACCGCCGCCATCTTCGATCGAAGGTAGTTATGCAGCGAGGTTCGGTATTCCGCGAGCGAGATGACCCGCTTGGCGAAAGCCTCGATGTTGACGAGGTCCACCGGGGAGATATCCTGGCCCATGGACGCCTTCGCCGCCCCGATGACCTCCTTCGCCACGTCCTCGTCGCCGGTGATCTCGGCGAGGGACTTGAGCGCGTCGTCGTTGAGCGTGGACTTGTCCTTGATCGCGAGCGCGAGCTTGGCATAGAGGTAGTTGTCGTTGATGACCTTGACGAGCTCGGGGAAGTGCCAGCCGTACCACTCGCGCACGCGCATGATGAACGTGTTGATGTCCTTATCCAGGATATCGACGAGCGCGATGGCGTTGATGATCATGTTGTCCGAGCGGTTCACGTTGAACTTCACGCGGGTTCGGGAGAACGAGTGCGCCAGACCCAGCTGGGCCTTCTCGTAGTCGCCATCCTTCAACCCCTTGAGGAATCGGGTGAAGTGCGTGCGGCAGCCGCGCATGATCTCGCCGATCTTGTCGTTGCACTCGCACGGAATGCCCGTCTTCTCAACGATGGCGTTTCCCAGCTTGGGATCGGACACGCCCAGGCTGAACTTGGCCTTCTTGGCGTCTTTCACCTTTGGGAGGTTCAGCTCGAGGAAATTTTTGAGGTCGTCGGAGCACGCGGACTCGGCGACGTTGTTGATCTCGTCGAGGGCCATCGCCGCGGAGGTGAAGGGCTTGAAACCCTTGAGCTTGACCACCTTGCCGAAGCGGGTCATGTCGCTGCGGTGTCGGAGGATCGTGGGTCGGTCAGCGTCAGCGCCGGAGGGAGGGAGGGAGGGTGGACCCGGAAAAAAAAAAGCTGCACCGCCCGCACCGCCGCCCGAAGGCGGGCGGTTAACCTAAAATCGGGGGATGACGCGCGCGAAAACGCGCGGGGGGTCGCGAGCGCCGGTGCGATCGTCGCGCGCTCGATCTGCTTCCGGGCGGTTCACGAGGTGGTCCGGGTGATCACGGGTCATCAACTCACGTTATGGTAGCCTGGACAGCCTCGGAGGTCTGGCCAATCTCATCCAAGTCGAGGCCCTCGAAGAGGGCGTAGCCGGAGGCTGACTCGTAGAGGATGAACAGAGCCTGCGACGGATGGGAGGGTGGGCGCGTGTTGATCGTGGTGAGCTTCTCGGGTTTCGATGCGGGGGTCGACGCGGGGCGTTATGAACATCGGGCTGGACGCGAATGCGCGGGTTGGGTGCGATCTCTCGCGTCCCCCGCCGTCGCCCAACCCCGGCGGCGATGGCACCCTTGAAAAAGTGTTCCCCGCCGCCGACGGTTTCCTGCGCGGCGGGGAAATCCCTACGGTGGAAGTGAGGGGGCGCTGACGACGCACCATCTCTGCTAACGCGCGAGTGTCGGCCGGTCAGGGCTCGGTGACTCTGAGGTGCGTCTCTTGCTTCACGCGCGCGCGTTGTCGCGACGTGACGAGTGGCGCCGCGGGTTCGCCCGCGGGGGCGTGCTGTCGATGTTGGGCAAAATTTGGTTGCAACTGCGGCGCATCGGTCGGTTATAACATGCGAATAAGGATAAACAGACCCTACTTTTTGAGTCGTGTCCGGACCTCTGGTCGGACATTCTCGAGCGCGTGAAACGTGCTCCCGGCGAACGCGACCACGTTCCGCGCTCCGAGAGCGGACGATTCGCTTCAATCGCCGCACACGACGGGGCGTCGAGAGGAAGGATCGATCGCCGATTCCGATGCTCCGTCATCGCCTCGTGCGCGCCGGGGGTCCGCGCCGGTCCGATCCGGCGCGGCCCTTCGCGCTGATGCACGACCGGTCGGCGTCGGGAGACGAGGAAGCGCGGACTGACGGCACCTCCGACGGGGGCGGGCTCCGTTCCGGGGAGATGGCGATCTGGCGCGTCGCGTCGGTGAACGATCGCGTCGACGCCCTCGCGGCGTATCGTCGCGCGCGTGGGACCGATGCGGTGCACGCCGCGTTCGCCGTCCGCGGGTTCGCGGCGTCCGCGCTGGTCCGCGACGTCCGCGCCTTCGCGTCGTCCGCCATCCCCCCCAGCCTCGAGCATCAACCGGGGGTGTCGGGGGGCGCGGGCGGGGGCGCGCCCGTCGTGCCCCCGCCGTCCGTCCCGCCCGGCGGCGGCCTCCCCAAGCCCAACGTCTCCCTCAAGAAGAACGCCGGCGAGAAGGACGGATCGGACGCGACGTCCAAGGCGGACGAGGTACCCGTGGAGGTTGACCTGTACGCGCTGGATCGAGCCAAGGCTGAGATCGACCGGCTTCACCGAGAGCGTCAGATCCGCGAGGCTCGCGGCATGTACGAGTCCGCCAAGGCCGCCGCGGTGTACGTGGCGTCGTTTGGCCCGTACGCGGTGGCGTGCGCCAGGATGTCCCGAGCGGAGTGGCGACACGCCGTCGCGCACGGGTGGCATCACTTCAAGGACGAGATGTCGCACTACTGGATGGGGACCAAGCTGCTGTGGGTCGAGGTCAAGATCGCGTCCAGGTTGCTGTTCAAGACGCTCAGAGGCGAGCAGCTCACGCGGCGAGAGCGGCGGCAGATGACGCGGACCACCGCGGACGTCTTCCGCCTCGTCCCCTTCGCGGCGTTTGTGCTCATCCCGTTCATGGAGTTTTTGCTGCCCGTCGCGTTGAAGGTTTTCCCCGGCATGCTCCCTTCCACTTTCAGAAACGACCTCAAGCACGAGGAGGAGCTCAAGAAGAAGCTCAAGGCTAAACTCGAGGTGGCCAGGTTCCTCCAGGACACCGTGAGGGTGATGGCGAAGGGTTTGAAGCAGTCCAGGAGCGGGTACACTCGCGACAAGGCGGATAAGCTCTACGACTTTATGAAGCGCGTGAGGTCGGGGGACGCGACGGTGACCAACGACGACATCTCCAAGTTCGCCACCTTGTTCGGGGACGAGTTCACGCTGGACCACATCAGTAGGGGGCAACTGGCCAACATGTGCAGGTTCGTGGGTATCGCCCCGTACGGGACTGACTTTTACCTTCGCAACCAGCTCTCGCAGAAGCTGCGAAGTTTAAAAAACGACGACCGCGTCATCAAGCAGGACGGCATCGCGTCGCTGTCGCTGGAGGAGCTCAAGTCCGCGAACCGCGCGCGGGGTATGCGCGCGGACACCGACGATCGCGCGATCCTCGAGCGCCAGCTGGAGGATTGGCTCGACCTCAGCCTCGAGCGCAAGCTTCCCCCTTCGCTTCTCATCCTCTCCAGGGCGTTTACGATCACGCGCGAACGGATGCAACCCGATACCGCGGAGGAGGAGCCCGCGCTGGTGGGCGCGGGCGACGTCGCGTGGGACCCCGCCGTGGACCTCGACAAGATCGCGGCGGAGGAGCGCCAGGCTGTCGCGCTCAAGGAGATCCAGGAGACCCTCGCGAGTCTTCCGGAGGAGGTGGTCGTCTCCGTCACAGAGGAACGCAACCTCTCGTCCTCGCGCAAGGAACAGGTGGCCAGGAAGCTCGAGTTCCTGGAGCAGGAGGAGGAGCTCATCGAGGAGGAGATCGCCGATCGCAAGCTCGAGGAGGACGAGCTCAGGGCCAAGAAAGAGGCCGCAGAGAAGGCCAAGGCGGAGGCGGCGGCTTCCGAGAAGGCGGCGGCTTCCGACGACCGAGCCGCTGCGGAGACTTTGTTCGACGCGCACGAGAAGCCCGGAGAGAAGCCCGGAGAGCGCGCCGCGGCTCCGGACGCCGCCGTGGCGCCCGAGGCGGCGGCGGCGTCGACGGACCCCGAGGTCACCGGCGGGTCCGTCGCGAAAAAGCCCAAGCGGAGCTTCGACAGCATCGACAGCGTGTCCATGGACGAGGTGGAATCCGTCGTCGCCGGTCGGAGGGCGAAGCGCGCGGCTCGGCTCAGCCGCCTGCTCGCGGCTCTCTCCGGCCTCTCCTCCCTGACCGTCGAGCGCAAGGAGCTCGCCGAGCTCGTGCGCAAGGAGCTCGACCTCTACGGTCGGCGTCTTCGGCAGGTGCAGACGCAGCTGGAGGGGCTGGAGGAGGGCGACGCCATGCGCGTGGCCGCGGCGGTGGCGGCGGAGGGCGACGCCGGCTTGGCGAGGTCCATCGAGAAGGAGGGTCTCACCGAGGGTTTGCTCTCCCGAGCCAAGAAGGTGCTCGGGTGGAAGGAGGAGCCGAAGAAGAAGGACGCGGAGGAGGCGCGCGAGAAGGGCGAGACGGCGGAGGCGACGTCCCCGATCGTCGATCTGACCGAGCCTCCCGCGGACGACGACGAGGAGGAGAGGATGGCCGAGCCGGAGGAGCTCGTTCCCGACGAGTTCGGTCCGGACGTCTTACCTCCGAGGACCGCCGGCCCCGGCGACGACGGCGAGGTCCTTCCCACCGCCTCGGACGTCATCCCCGAGGAGGATCCCGCGGAGGATGAGGACTCGAACGAGAAGCCCGGCTGGTTCACCGCGTCTTACGACGCGTACTTGTCCGACAGGGTCAACGAGCGCGTGAACAGGATGCTCGCCGGCGTCAAGAAGGACCTAGACGCCGCGGATGGCGTCATCGGCGATAAGCTCAAAGTTCTCGACTCGGACGGGGACGGACGCGTCACCATCGACGAGCTCACCGCCGCCGGGGGCGTCCTCGCGGACCAACTCGACGAGGAGGACCAGGAGGAGCTTCGCGGCCTCGTCGCGGAGTTGCCGCAGGATGAGTTTGGCCGCATCGGCGTGGAGGACGTGAGCGCGCTGCTGAGCGACATCTTGGCGCGGGAGTTTGAGAGCGGCGAGCTGTTCGAGGATCATCACGACGACGAGGACGAGAGGGCACGCGCCCGGGAGGTGATTGACACGATCCGGACGGAGGGCGCGGCTTTGGTGGCGAGGGAGGGGGAGGGCGGCGCGGCGGAGAAGTGACGAGCGCGAGGTGATGAATGAATGTTGTTGAAAAGTTCTTGTGTCTCTCCAAGATTTTCAGCATCATCCCGATCATCAAGCGCGTGAAACGGGGAAGGTTCAACAACATGCCGTAGCACAGCCGGCGCACTCCGATGGGAGCCATGACCCCAGAGGAGCTGAAGCGCGAGCTTCAGGGCTGGTACTTGTACGACTTCGCAAATTCCGCCTTCTTCCAGGCGGCAGCCACGGTGCGCCGCGCGCGCCCGCAACGCCCCCGAACAGATTATATCCGGATCCCTCCCCATTTGTCAACAACGAACGGCACGAAGCCCCTCGCCTAACTCCGACCCACGGCCCTGTAGGTGTTCATCCCGTTCCTCGTGGACGGAATCGCGACCAAGTACGCGTGGCAGAGGAGCTCTCGGGACCAGCCCGAGCTGTGCAGCAACCTCGGGGACAACGTGACGCACACCAACTGCCGCAAGTGCTTCGAGGGGAAGGGCGAGATGGTGCAGATCGTCGACCCAATCACCGGCGCGGTCTCCACGATGGACATCGACACCCCGGAACTCCCCGGCGGCATCGACCCGACATCATTTCTCTTCACCATGATCTCCATCAGCGTCCTCTTCCAGGCCATCGCGTTCATATCGCTCGGCACCCTGGGCGACTACGGCGATTACAGGAAAAGAGGCTTGGTCGCCGCGTCAACCGCCGGGGGCGTCGCGATGTGCGCGTACGTCATCGTCCCCGCCGACGCGTCGCTCTACTGGCTCGGGGGCGTGCTGATGATCGTCGCGAACGTGTGCTTGGGCGTGTCCGTGGTGTTTTACAACTCGTATCTGCCGCTCATGGTGGACGACTCCGAGGAGGTGCGGGACGCGATTGGAAAATGCGGAAAGGAGAGCGACGTCGAGAGCGAGCGGAACGTCATCGACGCTCAGGAGGCGGTGAGCTCCGAGTACTCGTCCAAGGGGCAGATGTGGGGATACGTGGGCGGTACCACCTGTTTGGTGTTGTCCGTGATTGTCCTCCTGGTGCTCGTGGCGTTGGGTGCGGAGTGGTTCTGGGCTCTCGGCGTGACCAGCGCGCTGTCGGGGGTGTGGTGGCTCGGATTTGCGTACTTTGCGTTTCAGCGGTTGCCGCACCGACCGGGCCCGCCGTTCCCGGCCGCGATGAACGTCTACACCGAGGGCTGGCGCAAAACGTACAGGTTGCTCGCGCTGCTGTGGCGCACCGAGTTGAACACGTTCTACTTCCTCATTCTCTTTTTCATCTTCTCCGACGGATACAGCACGATTTCGACGATTGCAGTCATGTTTGCGTACCACGAGCTCTGCATGGATCCATTGCTGCTGGCGCTCATCGCGATCATCGTGCCGCTCACGGCGGTGTTCGGCGGGTACGCGTGGTTAAGGTTCCAAAAACGGTTCGGGTGGAGCAGCAAGAGCGTTTTGGTGCTGAACCTGATGCTGCTGGCGTTGATTCCGCTGTGGGGTTGCGTGGGTTTTTTCACCGACGACTACGGGCTGCAGACGCAGGGGGAGATGTACGTGCTCGCGGTGTGGTTCGGCCTGTGTCTGGGTTCCGCGCAGGCGTTCGGCCGCGCGTTATTTTCCGAGCTGATCCCCGCGGGTCACGAGGCTGACATGTTCGCGCTGTTCGAGATCACGGATAAGGGTTCGAGCTGGCTGGGACCGATGGTCGCGGCGGCGGTGCGGCAGCGAACGGGCCGAATCAGACCGACGTTGTTCTACCTCCTCGCCGCGATGGTCCTGCCGGGCTTGGCGCTCCAGGCGCTCGACCTCACGGAGAGCATAGAGAACGCGCGAAGGTCAAAGTCGGCGCGGGGCGCAGTCAAAGACACGGAGCTCGCGATTTGAACGCGCGAATACGATAGGGGATAGGGGAAACGCGACGTCGACGATAGATACCGGTATTTATGATCACTCGCCGACGAGTCCCTTTTCGCCTCGAATGTTATACCTCGAATGTTAGACGCCGTCATCCCATGAAGTCGGAGCCGTCGTCGCCGTCGGCGTCGGCGTCCTCCACCTCCTCGTCCTCGTCCTCTTCCTCGTCCACCTCCTCGTCGGGAGCGTCCGGGTCCTGGCCCTTCATGAGCCGCTCCACCCGACCGACCCCTCGCCTCGCCTCGTCGCTCTCCGGATACAGCGCCAGAGCGCTCTGGTAGTGCCCCAACGCGTCCGCGAGTTGCTTCGACTGCGCCAGCACCGCGCCGAGCCTGCAGTGCAGCGCCACCTGCGCCCCCGCGTCGTGCGCCGCGTGCGTGTCGAGGTGCCGTCGCAGCAGCTCCGCCGCGGCTTCCGAGCGACCCGAAGACGCGTGCGTCTCGGCGAGCGCCGCGACCACCCCGGCGGACGAGGGATCGAGCTTGAGCGACTGCTCGTAGCACCTCCGCGCCCTGTCCCGGTGCGACTGCGCCGCGCTCGAGGCGTGCGCGCCGCCGCCGTTCGAGCCGCCGTGCCGGGCGCAGTACGCCTCCACGTCCCCGAGAAGCGCGTGCGACGCCGCGGCGTTTGGAGCCAGACGCGCGCACTCCTTCGCCGTCGCCGACGCTTCCTTGACGCGTCCCAAGATGAGATACGACGCGACGAGTCCGGCGTACGTTCGCGTCGTCGGCGCGAGTTGAAGCGCCCTTTTAAACGCGTGCACCGCGGCGTCCGCGCGCTTGCACTTGAGGCTCAGGTACCCCTTAGTGACGTGCGCGGTGACGTGTTGATCGTCGATGTCCGCCGCTCGCTCGGCGTAGGCGAGCGCCTTTTCGGCGTCGCCGCGGCTCTCCCAGTACAGCGAGGCGGCGCTCCAGGACTCCGCCCGCGCCGGGGCGTTCTCCAGCAGGTTATTGACGAGGGCGTTGAGCTCCACCGACGGCCCGTTGCTCCCGAACCCGAAGCCGTGCGACAAGACGCCGAAGCCGCCGAGCGCGCCGCCGTCCTCGTCGTCCAAAGATTGAACGGCGACGGACTTTCCCGCATCCGGAAAGTGCTCGTACAGAAGCGCCGCGAAGGCGTCCATGCCCTCGACGACGCACGGGTCGGAACGCACGCACCGCCTGTAACAGTCCGCCGCCTCCTGCACCTCGCCCCTGTCGCAGTGCACGCGCGCGAGCTGGCACCACACGTGCGCCGAGCTTCCCTGGAAGATCTCGTCCAGTCGGCGAAAGTGCGTCGCCGCGGCTTCGGACTTGTGCGAACGAGCGGCTCCGTGCGCCTCCGCGAGGTGGTGAAGCCAGCCAGCTGTGTCGGCGTCGCCGTCTTCGTCGCCTTTGTGCGCGTCGTGTGGATGGTGCCCGCCGTGTGGAGGTACCCCGTCGACGCTCATGGCGTCGCTCGCGCCCCCATGAGCGAGAGACGTTCGAGACGTCCCCGTCGCGTCGTTCTTTCCATCTTCTTTGGGGAGCAATCCGCGAATCTCCTCGCCCGAGCATCCCAGCTCGGCGAGCGCGGCGATGGCGTCGACGGCGTACGGGCAGTCGCGGACGACCTCCTTGTAGCACGCCACCGCCGCGCGCTCGTACCCGGTGCGCCTGTACGTCTTGGCGAGGGTCATGGTGACGGGCAGGGTTCTCGCGCGAGCCGGGATGGTTTCGAGTTCGGCCAACGCCGCGCGGTACTCGCGCAGGGCGAGGTGGCATCGGCCGATCTTGAACTTGAGGGACGCCTCGTCCACCGGCCTCGACGACGACGACGGGGGCGGCTGCGGCGGTGCGAGGAGCGTGGCGGCGTTCTCGGAGGAGCGCGGGGTGGTCATGCCGCCCGGCGTGGACGGCGATATCCCGGGCGTCGCGGGGGTCTCCGGCGTGCCCATCGCCGAGGATCGATTGTTACCCGTCGGCACCTTGGGCGCGAGCCTGTTGACGCTGAGCGCCTGCCGGAACGCGTTCAGCGCTCGCCTGTGCTCGCCTTTACCCAGCAGCGCGTCGCCGAGGAGCGCGAGGTGTCGCGCGCGCTCGGCGCTCGCCAAGGCGTCCGGACCGCCCGTTGCGGAGCACAGGAAACCGCCCAGCGCCTCGGCGCTCTCCCACATCTCCGCCGCGAGCAGCCGCTCCATGGCGCGCATCTGCTGGGTGGACGCCATGTCGCCGGCTCTGTCCCGGGATAACGCCGGCGCGGACGGCGTCGTGTCCGGGCGTCGAGCGTGGGTCGCGGGGCGTCGATACGGCGCTCCCCTGCTGTGTCCCCGGCGCGCGTCCCGGATACATTCTTTTAACGGTCACAGACCGATGGAAGAGACTTGACCGCTCCCAGAGATTGTCCCGGCACTCTCGGCAGGGCACCGGAACGATGGGTCGCGACAAGGAGGAGCGGGAGTCGAAGAAGGAGAAAAAGGCGCAGAAGGCCATGCGGGGCAACGGCCGAGCCGACGCCCTGACCGCCACGCGCCTCAGACCCAGCGACATCCTCTACACCTACAGCAAGGTCCTCCCGTACTTTTCGGGGTGCGGCCGGACGCTTCAGCACACGCTGGACGAGATCAAGAGCGGGCGGCTCAGGCCGGGGGACCTGCCCGCCATGTCCGTCATAGGCGCCGAGGTGGACCCGAGCGTGGGGATGAGTAAGGAGGAAAAGGCCAAGGCGGAGAAGGCGCGAGCCGCGGAGGAAGACGGATGGTCCAGCGACGAGGACGACGGCAGGCGCGGAAGAGGAAAAGGAAAGCGCGGCGGTGCGAGACGCGGCGGCGGCGGTGGCGCCTCGGCCGACGGCGTCGGGCGGCACCGCGCGCGGGAGAAGGTGATGAAGTTCTTCAGCACCAACAACCGGCGGCTCTGGGTGTTGCGCGAGTGCGAGAAGCTCGGGCTGCTGGGCCCCGACGGCACGGTCGCGGTGCGTCTGCAGCGGCAGGACGTGAGCAAGCGGATGGTTGAGAAGGGCACGCGATCGTTTCGCATCGAGCGGTGCACCAACGAGGTCACGCTGGTGAAGGTTGACAAGATGCCCACGGCGCAGGAGCTCAAGGAAGAGGCCG
>Ga0181573_10004107_pt1 | contig 12532 bp, 14 predicted proteins | sample 101ome_25_FD_148643 | JGI IMG/M metagenome (GOLD analysis project Ga0181573, IMG submission 148643) | Coastal salt marsh microbial communities from the Groves Creek Marsh, Skidaway Island, Georgia - 101409BT metaG (spades assembly) | ecosystem: Environmental > Aquatic > Marine > Intertidal zone...
GTCGGCATACATGCCCCTTTCTAGGGCGGATGCCGCACTTTTCGAACGCCCCAAACGGGGCGTCACCCCGCCGCACTTTTCGGGCGGCGTTTACAAGGCCGATGAAGGCGGATTTCATGGTCGGCCCCAAATTCAGACGGCTGCGACGGCGGCCTTTCTTCTCTCGCTCATGGTGGTGAAAAACTCGTAGCCCTCGCGCAATCGCCGGACCATCACGCGCCGGTCGCTGAGCATGGACTTGAGCATGCGGAGAATCGGCCGCGGCCGGAAGTAGAACTTGTGGTAGAACCGCTCGACGGCCTCGAAGATCTCCTCCCGGGAAAGCTCCGGATACTGCAGCGCGCATTCCTGCAGACCGTTTTCCTTTACGATCTCCGAGGGATCGCCGCTGGCGAACCATCCGTTCTGCCGGGCCTGCTCGTAGAGCTCCGTGCCCGGGTAGGGCGCCGCCAGCGACACCTGGATGCTGAACACGTCGAGGTCCATGGCGAATCGCATGGTTTCCTCGATGGTCTCCCGGGTCTCGTAGGGCAGGCCCAGGATGAAGGTGCCGTGGATGGTGACGCCGAGTTCCTTGCAATCCTGGGTGAACTGCCGCGCGCGCTCCACCTTCACGCCTTTCTTGATCGCGTCGAGGATTCGCTGATTGCCGGACTCATAGCCCACCAGGAACAGGCGGAGTCCGCATTCCCGCATCAGTTTGATGGTCTCGCGATTGACGTTGGCCCGGCTGTTGCAGGACCAGGTGAGCCCGAGCGGTTTCAGCTTCTGCGCGATCTCGCGGGCGCGGGGCAGGTTGGCGGTGAAGGTGTCGTCATCGAAGAAGAATTCCTGCACTTCGGGAAACAGCTGCTTGGCGTGGGCCATCTCGGCGGCGACGTTGTCGGCGGAGCGCACGCGGTAGCGATGTCCGCCGATGGTCTGCGGCCAGAGGCAAAACGTGCATTGCGCCGGACAGCCGCGACCGGTGTAGAGCGAGATGTAGGGCTCCTTCAGATAGCCGATCGCGTATTTGCGGATGTCCAGGTCGCGCTTGTATACGTCGACCACCCAGGGGAGGGAATCCATGTCATGAATCAGCTCGCGCTCGGGATTGTGGATGATCCTGCCGTCCTTGCGGTAGCTGAGTCCGTGAACGTCAGCCAGCGGCCGGCCCTCGGCGACTTCCTTGCAGGTGAAATCGAACTCGCGGCGGCCCACCCAGTCGATGGCGGGCGAGGCGTTGAGGGTCTCCTCCGTCATCACCGCGGCGTGCGCGCCCACGAAGCCGACGACCGCCTCCGGTTTGCGCGACTTGATCGTCTCGGCGACCTTGCAGTCGTTTTTCAGCGTGGGCGTGGAGGTGTTGAGAATGATGTGATGGTGCTGGACGGCCTCTTGTATGCAGGCGTCGAAATCAATATCGTGCGGCGGACAGTCCATCAGCCGGCTGTCCTCGACCAGGGCCGCGGGTTGGGCGAGCCAGGTGGGATACCAGAATGAGCGGACTTCGCGCTTGGCCTGGTAACGCGCGCCGGCGGCTCCGTCGAATCCGTTGTAGGAAGGCGGATTGAGAAAGAGCGTTTTCATGCGCGCGCTCCGGTCTGTATTGGCTGCCGTTTCTTTATGGCTTCGTTGGATAACAGTTCGGCCCGATTGAGGCGAGCGATTATCGTCGCCGACGATTTCGGCGTGTCGCCATCCGTCAATCAGGCCGTGATCGAGGCGCACCGCAAGGGAGCGCTCACCTGCGCCAGCCTGATGGTCGGCGGCGCCGCCTGGGAGGACGCGGTGGAACGGGCCAAGGCGCATCCGGATTTGGGGGTGGGATTGCATGGGACGCTGGCCTGCGGGTTTAGCGTGGCCGGACACGAGGCCGCCCCCAACCTCGCCAACGAGCGCGGCGAGTTGGGCGCGTCGCCGGTGGCTGTGGGTTGGAATTGTTTTTCGGGGCGAATTCCCCGGGCCGAGCTGGAAGCCGAGATTCGCGCGCAGTTCGATCGCTTTCGACGGACCGGTCTGCGGTTGGATCACATCAACGGCCATTTGAACATGCACCTGCATCCGGTCGCGCTGCCGATCATCCTGGAGTGCGCGGCGGAGACTGATTGTCGGTGGATCCGTCTTACCCGCGATCCGCTGGACCTCAACCAGCAACTCGCCGTCGGGCGCGCGTGGTATCGTTGGAGCCATTCACTGATTTTTGAAAGTTTGAGCGCCTACGCCGAAGGGAGGCTGAAGCGGGCGGGTTTTTGTCATGCGGACCGGGTGTTCGGCTTGCTGCAGTCCGGCGACATGAATCCCAGCTTTGTCCGCAGTCTGCTGCGTCAACTGCCCACTGGGTTGTCCGAAATCTATTTTCATCCCGATTACGAGGGCGGTGAAGCGAACGCAGATCTGCGGGCGTTGATGAGTCCAGACGTGATGGGAGAGTTCGAATCGCGTGGGATTGCGCGGGCGCGCTTCCAGGATGTGTAGGCAGCGCGACCGGGCGCGGTTACGGCTTCGCGCCGGTTGGAATCATGGAGCCGGCGCGGGAGAGCCGGTATCGGCGGCCGGCCCAGGAGACGGTCGAACCGGTGAAGGCGGCGATCCAGAGAGGCGCGTGCAACAGGTCGCGGATAGGGGTCAGCCATTCGATTCCGCCGGTGGCGTTGGATTCCAGAAATCGCCGCGCGAGATCGCGCGCGAGCAGGATGCGCAGGAGAAGCCAGCCTGCTAGAATGCCGGCGCGTTCCGGCGCGATTGGCTCCGCGAGCCACCAGACCATGGGCCACAGCGTGGGGTTGCTGAGGATGCTGAAGAAGTAGGTAAGCGGCTTGCAAATGCGCATCGTGCGCGCCCAGCGGACCTGCCGTTGCAGGATATCGCGCGCGCCGGGGCTGGAGTGGAGACAATCGACTGGCGCGGAGGAAACGAGAATCGTTCCGCCGTGTCGGCGCAGGCGATTGCCGAGTTGGAAATCGTCGGCGATGTGGTCTCCGAAGGCGGCAAATCCGCCGATCGATTCCAGGGCGTCGCGTTTGAGGATCATGGCGGCTCCGAGCGCGAAATCGACCGCGCTCATGGATCCGGCCTGGGCCACCTGGCTCCAGAATTCGATGTTGTTGGCGGAGCTTTCCAGTTTCTGGGCCAGTCCGCTGCCGCCCTGCAGGCGATAGAGGCAACAGGAAAGGGCGGCCTCGGATTGGAGGAACTCTCCCGTGAATCGGATCAAGAAATCGGATTCCACCAGCACGTCCGCGTCGCTGATCAGCAGGACTTCGTGCCTTGCGGCGGGCAGCAGTTCGAGCAGCTTGGAGACCTTGGGATTGGCGGCCCGGCCGCCGACGCAGCGGATCACACGCGCATTCGCATTGTCATTCGTCGCGAGGAGACGCTCCAGACGCGCGGCGTCATCGCCCTTCGTCGCGTCGACGCCCAGAAGGAGCTCGCGGTCGCCCGGATACCCGGCGTCGATCCAGCTCGCGAGGCATTTCAAGGTGAAATCATCGACGGAGCCGATGGGCTTGAGGAGGGAAATCCCGGGCAACGGCGCAGTTGTTGTGGCCGGATTTCGAAAACGAAATCGCGCGCCCGCCCAATACTGCCACGCATAGAGCGCGATGCTCAGCATTGCCAGCATTGAAATGATTGCTTCGAGGATCACCTGAGACTGATTTCGCGGCTTGCCGCTATCCGCAGAAGCCGGGCGCATCAAATACGTTGAGGGCGTCGATGTCGACACCCGGAAACGGAGGGAAATCCAAGGAGCTCTCCAAAAAACCGTCGGAAAAGCCCGAAAAGCACGAGAAGAAACAACGATTCCGTGTGCGAAACTTTTCAACGTACGTGGAAAAGTTTCGCAAGTTGAGGCGGTGGGTTGCGTGTTTGGATGGGGGCGGATATTGGCTTCATTAATGGCTGCAGGCGGGGGGGCGGTGCGGCCCGGCCTTGCTCAGAGGTGACTCGGCGGTCAACCCCACGGCGTCAAATCGAGATCAGTGTGCGAAACTTTTCCACGTACGTTGAAAAGTTTCGCACGATTTGGCGGCCGGTTGCTTGCTTGCATTGGGGGGAGACTGGATCGTTTAATGCCGCGGTGCAGGATATCCGATATGACGCGGCGGTGATTGGCGGCGGGCCGGCGGGGAGTTCCGCGGCGTCGTACCTTGCCATGGCCGGGCGCAAGGTCCTGGTGATTGAAAAGGAGGTGTTTCCGCGGTTTCACATCGGCGAGTCGCTGTTGCCCTGCAATCAGTCGTTGTTGAGGGAACTGGGATTGGTCGAGGAGTTGGAGCGTCGGGGTTTTCCTCGGAAGCACGGCGCGCAGTTTCATTTGGGCAACCGCTCCAAGCTCGTGAAAATCCTCTTTCGCGAGGGGAAGTTCAACCGGGAGCATCAGGCTTTTCAGGTCGAACGATCCGTCTTTGACGAGATTCTCCTGCGCAACGCTGAAAAGAAGGGCGCAACTGTCCTGGAGGGCTCCGCGGTGAAACAGGCCCGGAACGACGCGTCGGGCGCGCGCCTGACGGTGGAGTGCGCGGACGGATCGACGCGGACGTTCGAGGCGGAATTCCTCATCGACGCCAGCGGCCGCGGCAATTTCACCGGCAACCGGGACGCGGCGCGGGTCAATCATCCGAACCTGAAGAAACTGTCGCTGTTCTCGCACTACACGGGCGTGCGCGTGGATGACGGCGAGCGGGCCGGCGACATCGTGATCGTGAGGGTGAAAGACGGCTGGTTCTGGCTGATTCCCATCGGCTCCGAGAAAGTCAGCGTCGGCGCGGTCCTGGACGCCAGCGCCTATCGGGAAATGGGAATGAAGCCGGACGAGGCCCTGCAAAAGCTGATCGATGACTGTCCGGAGATGCGCGACCGCATGGCCGGCGCGAGCAAGCTGATGCCGGCGCAGTCGACCTCCGACTACTCCTATTGCAACCGCACGTTCACCGGTCCGCGGTTGTTTCGCGTGGGCGACGCGGCGGGCTTTGTGGATCCGATCTTCTCGTCGGGAGTATACCTCGCGATGTATTCGGGCAAGCGGGCCGCGCAAGCGGTGGATGATGTGTTGCGTGGCCGCAGGTCGGAGCGTCGGGCGCTGGCGGATTACGAGAAGACAATTCAGGGCGCCATTTCATTTTATCGGGACATGGTGGAGCGCTATTACACCACGCCGTTCATGGAGGTGCTGCTGGAGCCGAGGAAGGATTTCTTTGCGCTGGTGGACGCGGTGAACGGCGCGCTCGCGGGCCAGTTTACCGAGAGCTGGTCCATCCGCTGGCGGATGCGTTTGTTTTACCGGCTGGTGAAGCTGCAGGCGAAGCGGCCGATCCTGCCGCGTATCTCGTTCGACTGAGGCCGGGGATGAAGGATTGCGTAACGGTCTGGGTTTGGGCGGCGATCCTGGCGGGCGCCTTGTGCGCCGGAGGATGCCGGACGGCGGAGCCGTTGGAGCGGTATGACATCTCGCGCGATGGCTGGACCCTGGCGCAAGGCCAGGGTTTGTGGACGGGCGCCGCCGGCGCCGACGGACTGGTCGTGGAAGTCGTCTTTGCCCGCCACACCGACGGCCGGGCTCAGTTGCAGGCGTTCAAGGAGGTGATTCCCCTGGCCATTGTGCAATTGGGCGATGGGCGTTGGACGGTTGAAGACCCTTTGAGGAAGCGGCGCGCGGGCGGAGTGAATGGTTCGGGCGCGGCTGCCAGATTTGGCTGGTTGCAGCTCGCGCTGACGTTGAACGGGCGGCCGCTTGCCTCGCAGTGGTTGGCGCGCCGCGAGGAAGGGGGCCGTTTTTTTCTGGAGGACTCGGCGAGCGGCGAGCGTTTTGAGTTGGTCTTGGAGCCGGGGTCATGATGTCTGCGCGCAAATCGATCGCGCTGGCGTTGGGAGCGGCGGCCCTGCTGGCCGGTTTGGCGCGTTTGAGCTTCGATGCGGACGTGCTGAATCTGCTGCCCGACGGTTTGGATTCGGTCCGCGGATTGAAGCTTCACCAGAAGTATTTCGGAGGAGCGGACGACACGCTGATCACGATCTCCGCGGGTGACGCGGATTTGGCGGAGACTGCGGCCCGATCGTTGGCCGAGCGTCTGCGTCAATCGGATGACGCGGTTGCGGCGGCGGAATGGCGCAGTCAGTTTCTGGAGGCGCCCGAGGCGGTGACTGAGACGCTGTCCTGGATCTGGCTGAACCGGCCGAACGACGAGTTTGAGCGGTTGGCGGAACGCTTTGCTCCGGGGACTTCGGAGGAGGTCTTGTTGGAAGCGTGGGAATCCCTGGCCACCACGTTCTCGCCGGAGGAGATTGCCCGTCTCGGACGCGACCCATTCGGGCTGACAAAGGTCTCCGCGGATCGCGGCGGGATGAACGCGGATTTGATGCGGGACGCGGAGCATCGCTCCGCCGACGGAAAATTTCGCGTGGTGCGGGTCCGTTCGCATTGGGATCTGGAGGACTACCGCGAGTGCGCGCGTTGGATGGAATTCCTGCAAGACGAGATCCGGGATTGGCGAAACAGCGATTCCCGCGTGGCGGAGGTCGTGACCGGAATCACCGGCGGTCCCGCGTTTGTGGCGGAGACGTCCCGGGGCATGGAAGCCGACATGCGCAAGATGACTCCGCTGACCGCCGGCGCGATCGCGCTGTTGTTCCTGGCGGCGCACCGGCGATTGTTGCCGTTGGCGTGGCTGCTGGCGTTGCTGGGGCTGACATTGCTGGCGACCCTGGCCATGGGGGGGGCTGGCGATTGGCTCGTTGAACGCGGTGAGTCTGGGTTTTGCCGCGATTCTGCTGGGGGTGACCGTGGATTACGGTCTGGTTCTTTATCAGGAATTGAAGACGCATCCCGCCGATGGGGCGGAAGGCGCGCGCGCGGCGGCGGGGCGCGGTATTATCTGGTCTGCCATCACGACCGCGGCGGCGTTTGGTTCGCTGGCCTTGGGGAGCCTTCCGGGCTTGGCTGAGTTGGGCGCGTTGGTAGCGATCGGCGTGTTGATCGGCGCAGTGGTAATGCTGCGGCTGTTGCCGGGACCGTTGGCGGCGGGAGAAACGGCCAGGGCGGCCTCGGCCGGCGGGGGGCAACCGGAGCCATTCAGAAGCACTCCAAGGTTTCTTTCACCGGGCGCCTGTTTGGCGGCGTGCGGGGTCTTCGCCGCGCTGCTGTTGGTTTTGGGGCCGGATGAATCCGCTGTGGCCGGGTTGTTGGATCGTTTGGATGGCGAGCTGGAGGCGTTGCGGGCCGCCGGCGAGGTGGAGGGCCACCTCTTGCCGCGGGACATCTGGCCGAATGCGACGGCGCGCGCGGCCAATGCCGACGCGGCTAGACGGATCGCCGCGCGCCTTCCGTAGATACGCGCCGAGGCGGCCAACGCGGGGTTTTCCGATGAGGCCTTGCTGCTGTTCGCGGCCTTTCGCTCGATTCGCGAAACGGCGGCGTGCGCGCTGGCCCTGGCGATGTCGGGCGCCGCGTTGCTGGCGGTGATGGCTTGGGGCGGATGGGACTGGACGCTGCTCAATCTCCCGGCGATTCCGCTGCTGCTGGGGTTGAGCGTGGATTACAGCATTCACATGCAGCTGGCGTTGCGCCGGTTTGGCTGGGACTGGCGCCGCGCTTGGAGGACGACCGGATTTGCCCTCGCGTTGTGCGCCCTGACGACCTCGGTGGGCTTTGGCTCGCTGGCGTTTTCCCACAACCAGGGGTTGGGCGATCTGGGGCGGGTGTGCGCCGCGGGCGTGATCTCAGCTTGGTTGAGCGCGGTGATCGTGATGCCCGGGCTGCGGTTGCTGATGCCCGGGCGTCGCGTCGACGACGATGCGGAAACCATCGACGGACCGTCGCGGGCATACGGCTCGCTGGCGTTGAAGGCGGGCATGGCAGTGGCGCGGTTCGCGCCCGCCGGCGTTCTGTGCGCCCTGGGACGCCTGGGCGGCGAGCTGTACCGCATTGCTCTGCCCGCCCGCGACCGGGTGGTGCGCGAGAATCTGAAGCCGCTCGTGGACGGCGACGCCGATCGCGCTTGGGCGGCGTCCCGCCGTTTGTTTCGTGAATTCGGCGAGAAGCTGGTGGCGCTTTGGCGATTCGAGGCCGGGTTGCCGGCGGCGGCCCAGCCCGAGCGTCAGGAGGATTGGAGCCGCTATGAGGAAGCCAAGCGCGGCGGGAACGGCGTGCTGCTGGTGACGCCGCATCTGGGAAATTGGGAATTGGGCGGTCCCACGTTGACCGAGCGCGGCGAGAAGCTGTTGGTGCTCTCGAATCCGGAGCCGGGTTCGGACTTCACGGACATGCGCCGCGCCAGCCGCGCGCGGTGGGGCATCGACACCCTGATCGTGGGCGACGACACCTTTGCCTTTGTGGAGGTGATCAAGCGACTGCAGGAGGGAGGCGCGGTGGCCTTGCTGATGGACCGGCCGGGGGAGGGAAACCGGGAGCGGGTTGAGCTTTGCTGCCGGCCGTTTCATGCGTCGGTGGCGGCGGCGGAATTGGCGCGAGCCACGGGGTGCGCCATCTTGCCGGTCGTGGTGGTGAAGCAGCGCTGCGGATTGACGCTCAAGACTCTGAATCCGATCGAATACGAACGGAGCCGGTTGAGGGATCCGGCCGCACGCCGGGAATTGACGCAAAAAATCATGCGTGATTTCGAACCCTTGCTTCGTCAGTATCCTGAGCAATGGTTTCAATTCATTCCCATCTGGCCGCGGTCCTGATCTGCGCGGCCGCGCTGGCCCCGTTCCGGGCGGAGGCGGGCGATGAAGGGGAAGACTTGCTCGAGCGCTGGCTGGCATCGCAGACCAACCTGGTTTCCTGGTCGGCGGAATTCACGCAGATCCGTTCTTTTCCCACGTTGACCCGGCCGCTGGAGACGGCGGGCCGGGTTTCCTTCAAGGCCCCGAATTCATTTCGCTGGGAGCTGGGCGTTCCCGCGCGGACGGTGGCCGTGATCGGCTCCGAGGAGGCGCTGATCTACTACCCGAAGTTGAAACGGGCGGAGCGGTATGCGCTGTCGTCCGACGCGAAGGGGCCGTGGAAGGACGCGATGACGTTGCTGGACGCGGGGTTTCCGCGGAGCCGGGAGGAATTGGAGCGGCGTTTCGTGATCGACGACGTCAGCGCCAATGACGGCGTGGGCAGCTTGTCGCTGCGCCCCCGGAGCCTGCGCGCGCGCCGGTTGCTGCCCCGGCTGCGGATGGAGTTTGATCTCAAGACGCTCGCATTGCGCGCCAGCGAGTTTGAGTTTGCGGACGGATCGATCATGAAGAACGTCTTTCGCGAATCGGAAGCCAATCCGGATTTGCCGGAGGGTTTGTTTCAACTTTCCCTTCCGCAGGGAGTCGCGGTCACGGAGCCGGGGGCGAAATGAGCGGAGGCAAACAATTTGAGGAGGCTTTGGCGCGGTTGCCGCACGGCCCGGAATTTCGTTTTGTGGACCGGCTCGTGGGGCTGCAGCCGGGCGAGTCGGGCATCGGGGAATACACCCTCAGGGGGGACGAGGCCTTCTTGGCCGGACATTTTCCGGGGAACCCGCTGATGCCGGGCGTATTGTTGATCGAGGCCGCGGCGCAGTTGGCTGGAGTCGTGGCCCAGTGTGATCCCGCCGTTCCACCGCTTGACGGACTCAAGCTGACAGCCGTCCGCAACGCGAAGATACTGGGGACCGCCAGTCCCGGGCAGACCGTGAGAATCGAAGCTGAGATCGATGGCCGGATGGGCAACCTGATTCAGGCTTCGGCGATTGTATTGTTGCAGGACAAGGAGATCCTGCGGATGGCGTTGACGCTGAGCGGCGCGGCAGTCGCCGAGTAGGTCCGGCTCTCAATCGCCTTCGAGAAACTGTCGGCGCCATTCCGCCCGGGAGAGTTTTCCCCGCGCATTGGCGTTCAGCGTATCGACGACCCTCCAGTGACGCGGGACCTGCCATGCGGGGAGCGATTCCCGCGCGCGGGCCTTGAGCGCTTCGCGCAGCTCCGGCGCGCAGGCCACCACCGCCACGATCTCTTCATTGCGGGCGGCGGCTTCCGAGGGGACGCCGAACACCAGGCATTGACGGACAAACTCATGATCCAGCAGCGCCTGCTCGATGGTTTCCGGCGCAATCTTGCGGCCGGCCACGTTGATGCGGTCTGACGCGCGTCCGCGGAGGTGGATCACTCCGTCGATGATCTCCGCCAGGTCCGTCATCTCGAATCGTCCGTCCGCGAGGGCGGGATCGCCCTGCGGCCAGTAGCCGGAGGCGACGGCGGCTCCCTCGACGGCCAGGCAGCCGTCATCCGTGACGGACGCGCGGACATTCTCCAGCGGCGACCCTGCGCGGGAAGCGTCGTCCCGCGGCGTGCCCGCTCGATCATAGGCGATGCCGCCGCATTCGGATGAGCCCAGGAAATTGTGGATCTTGACCCCGTGGGCGTCGAAGGCGGCGCGTTCGAGCCGCAAGGGGAGCGGGGCTCCCGCGGAAATCGCGGTCTTGATACGGCTGGAGAGGACGCCGGCTTCGTGCCAGGCCTGCCACAACGCCGGCACGGCGGGCAGCGTCCAGTTGTCTCCGGATTCCACGGCCGCGCGCACGTTTTCCGGAAGGGGCGAAGCGGGGGCGGCCAGGGGGATGCCGTGCAGCAGCAGGGGGATCCCAAGCCGGAATACACCCTGCGCTGTTTTGTGCTGGTGCGGGTGGCCAAGCAGTTCTTTCTGCATGCCCGCTTCGAGCCCGGTCAGGCGCGGCCGGATGCGGCGCGCTGCGTCGAGCTGGCGAAGCGCGTTCTGGGCCGCGCTTCCAGATCGCCGGAGCCCAGCGACGATCCGGTCGTGATCCCCGGATTCGCGGGATTGCGCGAGTTCAGCGACGCGAATGAGACGGCCATGAAGGCGCTGAGCGGCGGCGCATGGCAGAGCTATTTTCAGCGCGGCAACTGGCGCATGGTGCTGCCGTTCTGGCGGCGGCACCAGGAGCGCGTCGCGGAGGAACTCATGGAGGGAATCTCCGGCGGCCTGCCGCAGGCGCTGCATGTGTTTCAGTTTCCCAAGCTGGGCGTGAACCATGCGACGATGGCATATGAGTATGCGGACACGGGTTCCGCGGTGGAGTTCCTGAATTACGATCCCAACTCGCCGGATGAGCCGCTGAAGCTGGTGTTTGACAAGGAGCGGCGAGGATTTGTGATGCCGGCCACGCATTATTTCGTGGGCGGGCCGGTGAACGCCTGCAGCGTGTACCGCAACTGGCTCTACTGAAAGCGGCAGGGGCGCGGCTACGGAGACTTGGGGGCTTCCGGCGCCGGGGTTGGCTCCGGTTTCCTGGGGTTCCAGAAGACCAGACCGAAGAAGAGCAGGCCGCAGATGTTGACGCCTCCCGCGTACCCGATCTTGTAGACCCGTCCCTTGTTGTGCGGGGCATAGATGGTTACGTCCTTGCCCATGATCAGGGCCGGCAGGGCGGTGGGCATGAGGGCTCCATGGACCATGCCCCAGGCGAGGCCGGCGGGTTTGTCCGGATTGTTGCGCGTGGCCGCAAAGTCCGCGAGGAATCCCATAAAGAAACCCATGGCGACAAATCCGATCACCTTGCGGGCGAACTGGAGCGCCAGGGTTTTCATCCGGCTGGCGTTGGGATTCGGGGATTCGCTTTCCGCGGCGTTCGCGGTGACGGGTTGTTCGATGCCTTGGCTCACAGTGGGAAATCGCGGGAAGAAACAGGGTCAGCTGTGCGCCGGCGCCGGACGCGACAGGGAAAGCGCAGGGGAGTCCGGGCGCGCGCCCCGGCGTCGGATCTCCGCCAGCCGGGATTGATTGGACGTCGGCCAGCGGAGCCAGCGGACCGCGTCCGGCAGAGGCCGGATCTTGGATTGTTCCGAGCGGTAGGCGCAGGCGACCGGCACGAAGGAGATATTCCAGTCCAGCTCGAGCGCCGCCACGATTTGGTCCGACTCGGTTTCAAAGCGGTCCGCGGTCAGGCGTCCGAGAAATTGCGAATCAAGCCGCATCAACCGAAACCCGCATTGGGTGTCCGGCAAGCGTCGTCCGGATGCGAGCGACAGGGCGCGGCTCATCAGGGTGTTCACGACGCGGCGGGCGTGCGGCATGCGCGCGGCCGCGGCCATGCGATCGCCGATGATCAGGCCTGTATCCGAGCGTTCGCCGGCGGCGAGGAAGCGGGGAATGTCTCCGGCGTCGTGCTGTCCGTCGCCGTCGAGCGTCAGGGACCAATCGGCTCCGAGCTCGGCGCACCTTCGCAGGGCCGCGCGCAGGGCGGCGCCTTTTCCGCGGCGGCGCGGCGACCGCACCACTTCGGCGCCCTCGGCGGCGGCGATCTCGCCGGTCCGGTCGGTGGAACCGTCATCCGCCACGATGACGCGCGGGAGCCGGCTGCGGACTGAGGCGACGCCGCCGCCGATGGCTCCCGCCTCGTTGTGGCAGGGAATCACCGCGGCGCAGTTCGCATCGAAACTCATGGTTTTTGATGGTAGTGTCGCTCCGAAAATGAAGCCAACAAAATAGCGGCCGGGCGTTAAATAGTTTGCTTAGGATGGCGGCGGCTGATTTCATTTTGCGTAGACGACCGGTTTTCTTCCAACAGGCGAGTTG
>Ga0181573_10004108_pt1 | contig 12528 bp, 5 predicted proteins | sample 101ome_25_FD_148643 | JGI IMG/M metagenome (GOLD analysis project Ga0181573, IMG submission 148643) | Coastal salt marsh microbial communities from the Groves Creek Marsh, Skidaway Island, Georgia - 101409BT metaG (spades assembly) | ecosystem: Environmental > Aquatic > Marine > Intertidal zone...
GGGCGCCGGCGGGCGGGGGGGCGGGGGGGGGGGGGGGGGGGGGGGGGGGGGGGGGGGGGGGGGGGGGGGGGGGGGAGGAGGACCCCGACCCCGACCCCTCGGCGGCGGCGGCGGCAACAGCAACCTCTGTCCTTCGTCCCGGCCCCTCCTTGGGCGTCCGTATCCCCCGGTCGGAAAGCCATTCACCGAGGCTCTGCCGCAGGGTTCGGGGCGCCCCTTCCTCCCCCCCCAACGCCCCGACGACCCCGACCTTGACGTCCCGAGGGGCGTTTCTCCCTCGGGAACGCCCGGCAAGTCGGGCGAAGGCACCAAGGGTGACAGCGCGGCTGCCCCCGCCGCCGCCGCCGCGGACAACGACGACGCCACCTCGGGTCGTCCATTCGCCGTGGAGGGTGCCGCAGAGAACGGCGACTCGGTCAGCGGGTAGAGGGGGAGCCGAAGGGGCCTGGTCCGACCAGGCGACGCGGCGGGGAGGCGGCGGCACATTCAAATGCGGCAATGGCGACGGCGGACGCGAACCCGGCGGCTCCAGATGAGAACGCGGACGGGGCAAGTCCGGGAGGGACAGCAACCTCGCCTCCTCGAGCCCCCCCACCACGCGCAACGCCGCCGGGGCCGGCGCCACGCCCGGGACTGGGCGGCAAGGGTCGCGCCAGGACGGTGGGGCGGTCGCGACGGAGACGGCCGCCGCCCGCGCTCTGCCGACGACGTCGTCAGCCCACCGTTCCCAGGAGGGGGGCGGGAGCCGTCGGTCCGGCCACAGGGAGGGAACCCGGGCAGGCCACCCCCCCTCTCCCCCCCCAGCCAGCAGTGTCCACCGTCCCGATGCGTCGCGCCCCAGAGGCGGGGGCGGGGCCAGAGCCAGACCGCGGGGAGCACCAGGTGGCGCGCGGGGCGCAGCAGCGAGGGGCGCGGGGGGGGCCCCGGGCATCAGCCGGGCGGCCGCGGCGGAGGAGGCAGTGCCGAGGAGCCACCCGGCCCGCAGAGCGCAGACGAGGGAGGCGACGGCGGCCTCGACGACGAGTTCGGGGGACCGATCTCGCCCCGGGGGCAAGCGGGCAAGGAAGCGGCGGGCGCCGCGGACGGCCGCGGGCGGGAGCCCTGCACGTCGGGCGACGATGGCGGCGGTGGCTGCCCGCGCAGCCCCGAGACGATGAGCCAGGTCCGGGTTGGGCAGGGTGGCCGCCCCTCCCGCGTCCATTAGCCTCATCAGATCTCCCGCCCGCGCCGCGAGGGCGGCGGTGGAGGGAATCGCGGCCCGCAGAACCGTCGGAAGCGGAGCGTCGTCGGCGGCGAAGGATGGCGCGAGGCCGCCCGGCGTGTCGGGACGGGGCGTCCCCAGGGCGGCCAGGAGGGGGACCCGGGGGGCCGGCCACGCGTCGTCGGGGCCGCCGGAACCGTCGCCGTTGTCGACGTCGTTCGAATCCGCGTCACCGTCGGCGTCGCCGAGACATCCCACCGACCGCGCCCCCCGGGAAAGGTCCGCGGGAAGGGCCCCCGCCCCGCGCGACCAGGCGGCGGCGACGGCGGCCGCGAGGGCATCGCCGGCGGGGTGGGTCCGGCCGGACCACTCCGCCAACCGGAGGAGGAAGCGACCCCTCCCCCCCACCCGGAGCCGGGATCCAACCGGCACCGTCCCCGGCCCCCACCCGCCGCCCTCCCGGGGATCGAGCGGCGGGCCGGCCTCGCCGGGCGCCGGCGCCGGCGGAGGCGCGGCCGCGGCGGCCGCGGCGGCCGCGGCGTTGTTGGCCACCGTCCATGCAGCCTCTGCCGCCGCAACGAGCGCCTCTGTCTCCGGCCCCGGCGCCACGCCCCACCCGCGGGCGACGGCGCGACAGCAGGGGGCGACGGCCGCGGCGACGACGGCCCGGTGCGTCGCCCGCCACCGCAGGGGGCATGGCCACGGGAGACCAGCGCCGGCCAGGCGGGGCGGCAGGTCGCGGCCGGCCGCGCGGCCTCTTCCAATGATGGCCGCGCGTCGTCCCAACCCGGCACCGCCGCGCGTCTCGTCGTACTCCATCTCCTCCCGGGGACCGACGCCGCTGCGAGGTGATAACGGGGGGAGGGGGTGGGTCGACGAGAGATGCCTGGGCCGAGGCGGTGGAGGGGCCGAGGCGACGCCCGCGTGCGCCGTTCCGCGTCGCCCGACCCTCCCTCTCCTCGCCTGCGAGTTCCACACAATCGACACACCGTGTGCCCGGCCTCGTCCTCGTCAAAGGGGCCCGCGGATCCGCAGGCATCGCAGGGGGCGAGGGCGTCCCCCGCACCACCCCCTCCGGCGACGAGCCCGTCCCGGGCCGCCCCCGCCGCGCTCCCCCCGAGGCGCCCGACGGCCTCGAGAGGAGCGGGCTGGCTGAAGATACCAAAGGTCAGCGGCTGCGTATCGGGCGACGGGATCGTCGCTCCGGCCGGTGCGGGGGCCGTCCCCCAAAGCGGGAGGACGTCGGCGGCGGCGACACGCTGCATGGGGACAGTGAGAGGGGGCTGGGGGGCGCCCGACGCGCCTCCTTCGAGCCCACGGCCGTCTCCCCACTCGTCGAAGGCGTCGGCGAGACCGTCGCCGAAGGCAAAGGGGTCGTCGTCGGCCTGAGGGGGGGGGGGGGGGGCCGGGGGGGGGGGGGGGGGGGCGCATGCGTGGCAGCGGCGGCGACGGTGGCGTCAGCGGCCTCGGCGGTGCGTCGGTCTCTTCGTCGCCTAGACGACGCCTTGGAACGCTGAGACGCGCCGTCGTGACCGTCTCTGACCTTTCCATCTCGATCTTTCCTCGTCCGCTTGCGCGGCTTTTCCATTTTTTCCCGGCGAGGCGCGGTGACCTTGGGCGCCGCGTCGTCGGCACCCCGGCCGCTGGGCCCCTCCGTGGGCTCCTCGGAGGCGCCACTGGCTCGTCTTGGGCGCTCATCGTTTTCTCCGCTCATCAATACTCCATTTTCCTCCCTGAGAATGGCTGGCTGGGCGAGGAGTCGGAGCCCGGCAAGCGATGGTCTCCCCGGCGAGCTCTCGAGGAGCTCGACACGCGGCCGACAAAAGCCTCGCCCGAGGGCTCGCTCCGCAGTTTATGGGATCGTCGAACTCATGAGCGGATGCGCGTGCTCTCTTGTCGCCTCGGTATCGGGCGCGACCCACGTCTCGACCCGCCGCGCAACCTTGACGCCAGGCGGCCGTCTCGCCTCATGGGCCTCACCGTCCGTGTCGGCCGACGGCCGTCGCGCTCCTCTCATGGGCGCAGGAGGCGCGGGCGGCGCTCGTCACTCCCCGCGCCTGAACGCCAATCCATTTTCCTCTTTCTTAGCTTCCCTCAGTGGGAACAAAGACGACGAAGACGACGACGCCGGCGAGGCCCCCGACGAACCCCCCCCGACGCGGCCCCCTCACAGCCACCGACGCGCCACCCCCCGGCCTCCCCCCCCCGGCGCCCACCCGCCCCCCGCTTTCCAACCCCCCAGGCAAGTTCGCCCGCGTCGATCCCCTGGGCGAGACGGGCGTGGGCGGCACCAGCGACGTCCCCCTTGGGGACCCCGCCTGTCTCCTGGTCGGCTTCTCCCCTCTCGAGGCCGCGGCCTTCCGGGCCCTCATGGACGGCATGGGAGCCGACTTCGTTGCGGTCGGGGCGGCCACGGAGGCGTCCCTGGATCGGTCGCTGATCGACGTGTTTTCGGCCAACTCTCTCGCGGCGCTGCCCATCTCCAATGCGCGGACGGACGTCGGCGGAGCGGCGGCGGCGGCGACGGCGGCGGTGGCAGGCGGACCGGGGGGAGCCGATGGGGGAAGCGGGGGGGAGGCCGGAGCGATCGCTCCGCGGCGCACGGTCTTTTTGAGCGGTCTGACGGCGGGAGAGGTAGTGGAGGTGGTGTCGGCTTGCGGGGACGCGGTGGACGCTGCGGCAGACGGGGCGGCGGGTGGGTCGGGGAGGGCTGGAGCCGGAGCGGCGGACGGCGTCGGGGCGGGCGGCCTCGGCGCGGGCGGCATCGGTGCGACCCGACCCGTCTTCGCCGTGATGGTGCCGCGGAACAAGGACAGAATCGTGCGATCCCTGATCGACGAGGTGTGGGACGACGACGCACGCTTGACGGCCCGGGGTGGGATTTGATAACAGGGAAGAGGCTGGCGGACGGGACGAAGTGTCAAGAGAGGATCAGCAATCAAAACGACGAATGCCGAGGCGACGGCGCACCCGAGCCGCGCCCCTTTCCGCCCCCTACGCCCGGGCGTCCTCGCCCCCTTCGTCGCCCCCCTCGCTTCCCTCCTCGTCCCCCTCACGCCACCCCGACAAATCCGTCACCGCCGCAAACGCCCTCGCCGACGCGGCCGCCCGCGCCGCGTCGCCCCCCCCCGCTCCGCCTCCACCAGCCCCAGGCCGCCGGTAGCCGCGGGCCACCGCGAAGCCCTCCACGGAGGCGCATCGACTGCTCGCGGGCTTCACCAGCTCTACCCGAGCGAAAACGCTCCTCAGCCGCGCGCGTAGCGCGTTGTACCCGCCGTCCCCAGGGGGGCGAAAAATCTTTACCACCAGCGTGCCCCCCTCGTCCAGGCAGCCCTCGCACACGCGCAGCGAGGCAGACAGCAGCCAGTCCTGCTGGGCAGAGTCCAGATCGTGGAGCCCAGTGACGTCGGGGGCACCGTCGTTGACGACGAGGCCGCACCGGTAGGGGAACGTGGCGCCGTCGGCGGCGTCGGCAGGTGCGGATGTGGTGGTGCCAGGGACGAGGGGCGGTCGTGGTGGCGCGCCCGCAGCCAGCAGGGCCAGCACCGCATCGACCGTCTCTGGGGCGGTGATGTCCCCCTGCAGGCACGTCACTCCCTCCACGGGGGCCATCGGCTGCAGGTCCACCGCCACAAGGGGGGGGGGGTGGAGACCGGCTGCCACGGCCGGGGCCCACAGGCGCCGCGAGAGGACCTGAGGGGGAGCGGGACGGGGCGTTATGGGGCGGGAGGAGGGCAGGCAGAAGGGGGAAACGAGGGAGGTGAGGAGGGATGGCGTACGCTGCTTGTCCCCCGCCTGGCTCCAGCTGCCCGGGGCCGCGCAGAGGTCGATGGCGCCTCGGGCTCCGGCGGCAAATATGTTGTGGGTCTCTCCTATTTGGAGGAGCTTATAGGCGGATCTGGGAGGGCGGGGTGGGTAGAAGAAGGGGTTGCTGTGCGTGCCGAAGCGTCCATCGTTCCCCCCAGGCAGCGTCGGCGCCACGGGCCTGTCCGCCTCGGTCCAGGCCCCTGCACTCCTCTCCCCGCTCCACCCTTTCTCTCCCTTTTCCTCGCCGGGCGCGGTAGTTCTCCTCCTTGGCCTTGCGGTAGAAGACGTCCCGCTTGGCTTTGAGCTGACGAATCGACATCCTTCCCTCTTCCCTGCTCCGCTGCCGGGACGGCCCTCGACGCGAAAGCCGACGGGCGTCGGGGCCGCCGAAGGCGGCGAGGCGAGCGAGCCAGCGACGGGCGAGCCAGCGACGACCACGAGCCGGCTCGCTGGCGAGTCTCGCGGGACCGATGAGTGCCCAGCTAGAGAGTGGGTCGCCGCAACTCGAAGGATGAGGCAGCCAGGGACCGGAAAAAGCTGACGACGACAGACCGCCTGGCCCGGCTGCCGAGCGAGCCCTCTCGAGAGCAAGAAACCACCCCCCCCCCAACCCCCCCGAGCCCTGGGTACCAGGCAGATCATCCAACCCCTCGGGATGTCGCTGACGGCGCGGCTGCCCCCAGCCACCGCTGGGCGCTCAGCCCCAGCCTGTCGCATTGGCGGTGGGCCACGGTTCGCGTCCTTCGCTGCTCAATCTGCCCCCTCCACCTGTTTCTGGACGGCCACGCGTCGTATCGTCCATGTTCGTGCGACGTCTGACGAAGGCGAGTCGCACCTCGGGAGCTACGGCCCTCCGACGCGCCGCGCCACCGGCTGAGGTCGGGTGCTTCCCGCGGCCGCCTCGTACGATCGAATCGCTCTTTCTCCCCTTTTGCACAGAGGGTTTGTCGGTCTCCTCCTCGTCTTCCTCTCCCGAGCCTCCGAAGACCTTCCCGTCGACGTTGTCGGCGTCGGACGAGGCCGAGGCTGTCGCGTCTCTCTCGGCGTCGGCTGCAACTTCGTCGTCGGGAGCACTGGCCCCCGCCCCCCGGATCCCCGGCGAATCGGAGGAGGACCGCGAGGCACGCCTCATCGCCGAAGAGGACGCCGCCTTCGCGCGCGCCCGCACGGCCCTCGCCGCCACCACGACGGGTCCAGCAGCGGTTGCGGGGTCTGATGCGACAGCCCGAGACCGAAGCGACGTCCAAAAGTTCTTCTACCCCGACAAGGAGTCGTTACCTGACGACCTCGAGATGCCAATCTGGGATCACCTGGAGGAGCTGAGGGAACGTGTCGTCCTGTCGGCCCTCGCTGCCGTTGCTGCCGTCGGCGTCTGCTTCCTCTTCGCTAAGGACCTCGTCGTGTTTCTCGAACTCCCCGTCCTCGACAAGGGCGTGCGCTTTTTGCAGCTGAGTCCGGGAGAGTTCTTTTTCACCACCCTCAAGGTCGCAGGCTACTCAGGGCTGCTGGTCGCCGTCCCGACAGTGTTTTACGAGGTCGTCGCGTATGTTGTGCCAGGGTTGACCCGCGACGAACGCAAGTTCCTCGGTCCCGTGCTACTCGCGAGCACGATTCTCTTTGTGGCCGGATTGGCCTTTGCCTACGTCGCCCTGGCGCCAGCGGCGTTGAATTTTTTCGTCTCCTTTGCGGACGGGGCTGTGGAGTCACTGTGGAGCATTGATCAGTACTTTGAGTTCGTTTTGCTGCTTATGTTGTCCACCGGTCTGTCCTTCCAGGTGCCAGTCGTTCAGGTGATGCTGGGGCAACTGGGACTGGTGACGTCGGACCAAATGTTCAGGCAGTGGCGGTACGTCGTGGTCGGGGCAACAGTGGCCGCGGCGGTGCTGACGCCGAGCACGGACCCTTTCACTCAGGCCTTGCTGGCCGTGCCGCTGATCGCGCTCTACATGGGGGGGGCGTTTGGGGTGCGGCTGTTGGAGCAAGGGCGCGAGGTTAAAGCGTGATGATCGGGGTGGGTGGGATGGGACAAGTAGGGGAGTTGTTATGGGCTTGTGTAACTTTATCCTCTGCTGTCCCGAGCGCGAAAGGTTCAGTCGAAACGTCGTCTACCGCGGCAGAGATGAGGGTGGAAAGTCGGAAGGGAACATGGAGAGCAACTGCAGCTGGATCTGCCGTTTGGCTCCACCCTCCAAGCCCGCGAACCTTCCCTCTCCCCACGTGCCCTGAGCAACAGCATCGCGGTGGGCAATCGTCAGGAACGAAGCGAGCCGACGGTGACCTGGAAGGCTGCCTTGGTCCGGATTTAGCGACGCCTTGACCGTTTTCCACCGTCGTTCCAACCACCGCGTCTCCTCAGACGTCCACTGGCGACCACCGAAGTTACGGTTGTGCTTGGCTCCGCGGCGGGGCTTGGATACGCCTCCGCCAGACAAGCTGAGCACAGCGCGGCCGATGCGGGGGGCCGACCCCGACGGGGGGACGGCGGGGGGGGCTCCGGAAGACGCGGGTGATGCGGCCAAGGCACTGCGGACGGCCGCAAGAAAGTCGAGGCGCGGTCGGCCCGGCGCGGGGTCGGGAGCGGGGTCGTCGGCCTTGGGGAGAGGGGGAGGAGCAGGAAAACCTACGTTCTCGTTGTCCGTCTCTGGAGCTGCCTCTCGCGTTGCCGTGGCGATTCCCGCCCCTGCCGCCGACCCGGGGGACCTCGGATTCAGCGACGCGGCGCAGCGTGGCGATCTAGTCGGTTCGGTGGGAGTGGCCGCGCGAGTAACGGCCGCGGATCCCGCACGACGCGGCGACCGAACCAGCCTAACCGGGGGAGCCGGCGCCAGAGGCAAAGTAACAGCAACGGCCCCTGCGACAGCCGGAGCCATACGGCGCTGCCTCCCGCGCCCACCCTTCTCGACGCCGCCCCGCGGGTGGTGGAGTGCGGCGTCGGCGGCGGCCCGCGGCGCCGCGGCGGCCTTCCTCGCGCCCCTCGCTCCGCCGGCGCCGCCTCTCGCTCGTCCTCCCCGGCCCGACGCGGAACGCGCAGGGAGGATGCGCAGGGGCGCAGGGCCGCCCGCCAGCGCTGCCGCATGCTGCCGCGCCTCCCTCCTCTTCATGGGCACGGCCAGCCGGTCTGGATGGTGCGCAAAGTCCGCCGCCTGACGACGGGCGTCAGCCCACTGGCGCGGCCGCGCCTCAGCAGTGGACACGAGCCAGTCCCACCACTCCTGCGCCCAGTCGGCCGCCCCACGCCAAGCCGAGCTGACAGCGTCGGCCCCCCCGTAAAAGACGGTGACGTGAACCCCCTCGACGCGATGGGCCGCGTGGACCTCGTTGAGGAAATCGGCGTCGGAACTGATTATGACAATTCTCGTGTTGGTCGGGGGGAGGGCCGGCGGTCTGAGGTGGCTAGTGGGGTGGCTGCCGGCGGGGCCGCCACCGGAGCGGAGCGCGGCAACCTGGATGTCACGAAGCCGCTTGCACCCCCGCAGCACCCGATGGATGTCGTACCGCATTGCCACGTCGGCGATCTCCTCCTCGCCCGCCTTGGGCCGGCCCAGGGTACGGGTGACGCTGGTGCCGGGATGGTTGCGAACAAGGCTGCGCCACCGCGCCTCGCCCAATGGGCCGCCTCGGTCCCCCTTCATCTTTGCCTCCAGGTGGTCGGTGAGGTAGAGCCGCACCACGCAGCGTTTGGGGCCTCCGTTCATCCGCAGGAGAAACCTGTGGGGGGGATCAGGGAGGGGGGGGGGCGGGCATGGAGCGTGGACGGACGAGAGGACGAGCGCGCATGATCCCGTCCGCCACCAGGTCAACTCTGAGACTTGCTCTAGCTGCTCCTCGAAGCTGCGCGGCGCCCTGCCCGTTGCTACGGCCTGGCGATTCTCGTATGCGGGTCCCGGGTGGGGCGGCACGTTCTCGCAGTCCCAGAAGACCTCCGTCATGGCGCCGGCCGCGACATCGGCCTCGGCCTCGGCCAGGGCGCGCTCAAGGAGCGTTAATGTCACGGGTCGCCCCACCTGCTCCACGTCGTCTCCATCATCCACAGGGTCGTCGCCTGCGACATCCTGGACGGAGCCGGCGGGGGTGACGAACTGGGGGGCAGGCTGGGCAGCGGCTGCGGCACGGGGAGGGGCCGCAGCGGCGTCGCAGGAGCGATTCGGAACGCACGCCTCCGCCGGGTCACTAGTGACAATCTCAATCTCATTGTCGTCCGCGTCGGGCTTCGGGACGCTCTCGCTCAGGAGTGGACGCTCGGCGTCGGGCCCATTTTCGTCGGCGTCGGCGTCGGCGTCGCGGCCGGCCGACGCGGGGCGCTGCCTCGCATCGAGGCGACGGGCCGGGTCTCCCCCTCCCCTCTTCTTAGGGGTCCTTCGACCTCTCTTTACCCCGAGAGAGGAGGACGCTGGCCCCTTCGGGGGCTTTTTCGCGGCGACCAACGAGGCAACGAGGCCGTCGCGGCCTTCAGGTCGGCGGGGGGAGGCGCGCTGCGCTCCACCGAGGAGGTCGAGCGTCCTTCTCCTCCCCCGGCGACGCCGGCGGGAGAGTGAGTGGGGACGGGCGCGGGGGAAGAGGGCACGGAGAGAACGGGGCAGTTGGCATCCACGGACACGACTCGAACGGCCGTCATCGTTTCACGCGCCCGGTCGAGGCCCCTTGGACGTCATCCCCACGATCCCGCCACTCTCGTTGAGCGAGGTGAGTCGGACCACTCCGTCCCCCCCGCACGAGAGGAGCAGGCCTGTCTCGGCCACGAAGCGGAGGCCGACGATGCCCGTGGCAGACCCCGACCCCGACCCCGACCCGAGGCCGAGAGCGCGCCCGAGGATCCCGCCGCGGGTCGCCGGCCGGGCTGCCGGCACGTGGGCGCCCGCGAGCCCCGCGAGCCGCTCGAACGTGCGCCCTTCCCAGGCCACGATGTCGCCTGCGGCAGTGCCAGCGACGACAGCGTCGACGGGGGGTCGACCGGGCACAAGGTGCACAGATCCGACGGCGACGCGGGTCACGGGGGGGCGCCTGAGAGGGCCAGTCCGACCACCACCCCTGTCCACGCTCTCCTCCGGGTCCAGCATCGCGAGCGGAGAAGCGTCATCCGACCCGAGCCGTCGCAGATCCCAGGCGGCGACGAGGCCGTCGGCGCCGCCGGTAAATGCCACAATGCCGGAGGGGGCACAAGCCACCCCAGACGCCACGCCCCCATGGGCACGCCACACAGCCGAGGGTAGCCGCTGTGGCGCTCGGGTATCCCATACGGCAGCGCTCCTTCCCTCGGCCCCAGCGCCCGCCGCAAGGACGACGTGACTCGAGGTTCCCATAAAGCACACGTCGGCACCCCTGCGGGCAAAGCACCGGTGGGCCCAGCGGGGGGCGACTACAGGAACGGCGTCGGAGGCGACGGATCCATTGGCGTCGGTCGACACCGACGCCGCATCGGCCACGGACCCAACGCTCCAGAGGGCAACGGTTCCCGTGGCGAGGACGCCGGCCAGATGTCGGCCGCAGAGGCTGAACGCGAGGCCCTCGACAGTCGAAAAAGGGTCTTCGCCCCTCTTGTCGCTCGCGGTGAGGGCGGGGGGGCAAAACGGGAGTACGGCCGCGGAGCGAGGACGGCGCCGGCCGGTGGCAGCGGGCGTCCAAAGGGCGACGCGACCTCCGGGGGCCCCGGTCGCCAGGAGGGGGGCCACGGGGTGCGCAACGGCGGCGGCAGGCAGCAGCCGCGACGCGCGCAGCGCAAAGCCTCCTCCCCCTCCTCCTCCCCCTCCTCCTTTCCCTCCTCCTTCCCCTCCTTCTCCCCCTCCTCTGGGAGCGGCAGGACCGGCGGGGCCGGCGGCCACAGTCCCAGACCCGGAACTGGCCCCCCCACCGCCCCCCCCCCCGCCCCCCCCCCCCCCCCCCCCCCACCCCAGGGGGCGGGGGGGGGCGGGGCCCCCCCCGCCCCCCCCACCACCGCCCCTGCGCTCGAGCGCGGATCGCCACAGCGAGGCGGCCTCGGGGGGGGTGGGGATGGCCGTGAGGCCGACGGAGGCCGTGGCGGCCACGAAGGAGGGGAGACAGGGGTCTGACACGGCGCCAGGGGGAGAGACAATGGCAGCGGCGCAGAGAACAGGCTCTCCGGGGGGGGCGCGCCAGACGACGATGCTGCTATCGGCGTTGGGTCCAGCGTCGAGGGGGCGGGCGGTGAGAACCCCCGATAATGGCGCTGATGGCGCAACGGCGGCGCGTACGGCCGGCGGAGCAGGGCCGGCCACCGCAGTTCTCGCCGCCTTGACCGCCGCCGCCGCATCCGCGAAATTTTCCACCGCCTCTCGCACTGCCGCCGCGCCTGCCCTTTCGGCTGCGTGTCCGGGGGGAGTCCAGAGCCTGACGAGGTCGTCGGAGTCGAGGAAAGAGGACGAGCTGGGAGCGCTGCCCTGGGCCGCCGCCGCCGCCACCGCCGCTGCCGCCCCGGCCAGCGCTGAAACCCAGCCACCATCACCGTCGCCCCCCGCGGCGGCCGCGGCCCGCGCTGCGCCGGCCGAGGCTCCGGCCAGCAGAGTTGCAGCGGGGGCCCGACCGCCGGCCGCCGCTACTGCCGCAGCCGCCGCAAGCCGGCGGGCGTCGGCTGTGGCGCCACATGGTCCAGCAAGGCCACCACGTGCCGCGACGGTTTCGGTCCATCGCTGCAAGATTGAGAGCTCCCACCCCCCCTCGGTCTCCGGAGCAATGGACACGGAGGCGTCGAAGACGGCGGGGGCATCGTCGGAACTGTCGCTGTCGTCGTCGCTGTTGCCGTCTCCGTCGTTGCCCCCCACGAGGGCGGCCCGACAAAGCCGAGCCCCCGCCTTGTCCCCCGCCTTCGCGGCGTCCTCCCCCAACCTCACCAGCAGGGCCCTCCCGCACGGACCCCACCCTCCGCAGGCGTCGCCCTTGCCACCACCTTCCTTCTCCTGCATCCCCTCTGCCAACCCCAACACCAGCAGCGCCAACTGAGGATCGTCTCCCCGGTCCGACCGCGCCAGGGCGTCGGCCGCAGCGCCCGGGTCCCCTGCCAGCAGAAACAGCGCCGCTGCCAGAGGGTGGTCGTGGCGCCCCAGCAGCGCGTAGGCATTCTTGCTCGCCGCCGCTCGATTCTCCTCCGTCGAAAAGTCCCTGCCAAGAAAGTCCGCCAGGCGTCGTCCGGCCTCCCCGGGCCTCCCTAGGCGAAAGAGGGCCTGGAGAGCGCCCCGCTTTCCCAGGGCGATCATTGGAAGAGCGGCCCTTCCCGGGTCCTTGGTGGAGGCAAAGGCAGCGCGTCCGAGGCGCTCGGCGAGGGCGCGCGCCTCGGGGCCGCCGGGGGGGAGGAGGAGCCCGAGCCCGGCGGCACGGAGGGGGGGCCAGCGGTCGGGGGGGGGGGAGCCTGAGGGGGCGGCGGTGGCCGGGGTGGGGGGGGGGGCAGCGACCAAGGCTGAAGCCGCACCGGGGGTAGCGGGGGCGGGGGGGTCCTCGGGGAAGGGGTCGGGGCCGCCTCCGTCCCAGGAGGGGACGACAGCGCCTCGTCCCGGCCGCGCGAAATAGTC
>Ga0181573_10004109_pt1 | contig 12527 bp, 2 predicted proteins | sample 101ome_25_FD_148643 | JGI IMG/M metagenome (GOLD analysis project Ga0181573, IMG submission 148643) | Coastal salt marsh microbial communities from the Groves Creek Marsh, Skidaway Island, Georgia - 101409BT metaG (spades assembly) | ecosystem: Environmental > Aquatic > Marine > Intertidal zone...
GGGGGGGGGGGGGGGGGGGGGGGGGGGGGGGGGGGGGGGGGGGGGGGGGGGGGGGGACGAGACGGACGGCGCGGGACGGAGGGCGAAGGGTAGGGCGACGCGTCGGCAGCGCCCCTCCCCCCTCTCCTCCTCTCTTCTCGCCTGTAGGTCACTGCAAAGTGGAGAGGACTGCCGGCGCCGTTGTCCTGGGGAGGAGGTCAGAGAGAGAGGGGAGCGATAGCGAGGGAGAGAGAGGTGGATTGAGAGAGACCGGCGAGGACGTCGCGTTCGAATCCGCCGCCCCGTTCGCCCCCCTGCCCCCTTGCCTGAGTGAGGAAATAGGGATCTTCGGCGAGGATGGTCGACAGCATGGCGGGGTCTCCGAGACGGAAACAGCTGCGGGGAGAGGGAAAGGGCGAAAAAGAAAGAGAGAGAGAGAGAGAGAGAGAGAGAAAGAGGGCGAATAAGGGGGGATGGGAGGTCGGACGGGCGGTCGGCGTGACCTTTCCCCCTCCCCCCTTCCCCCGCCCCGCCTGTAGAACTGGAAGGGGTGGTGCTTGGGAGTGGGGGCGTAGCGGCCGGTGCCGTTCATGTCGCGAACGAGAGAGGATCTCGTCATTGTTGTCGGTAGGGGTCCGGGGAGAGGCTGGGAGGGGGTTTGAAGGGGTCGGGAGGGGGCTCGGCGGTTGGGAAGGGGCCTTTTCGGGGGGTTCGGGGGGGGAGGGACTTGGACGGATGAGGGCGGCTGAAAAGCGCGAAGAGGAGAGAGAGAATTCGAAGCCAGAGAGTAATGTCGAGCGCCTGCTCCTGGTTGGGGAAGAGCGAGCAGCCGCATCTGCGTCGGGTGGCGCGGCCTCGTCACAGGCGGGAGTCTCCGCGTCGTCTATGGCAATTTATCGGAGCTTCAAGGTTGTAACCGGACAAAAAATTCAGTTTTAATAGAGTTACGAGATGTAAAACCGCGTTGTAAGACATAGAAATGGAGAACCAGGGGAAGAACAGGTCGTGGCGCGCCAAGGGGCGCAGGGCCGATCTCGACGTCGAAATAGCCTATCTCCGCGTGATATTGCCGCTTTCGACTCAACTTGAATCAGATTGTTCTCCGGGAGGCGTCAAAGACGAGTGGAGATGGTGGGGGGGCGGGGCTGGCGGCCCTTGCTCGGCGACCTTGCTTCAGCAGAGGACGACCGAGCACACGGGCCCGTTTCCGACGCCTCCTCCGCGGCTTCGCCGCAGCTCAGCGCGGCGGTACCGCCCATTCCACCCCCGTTGGGGCCCAGGAGCGGGCGCCGTCCCGTCTCCTCTCTGGCGGCCGGCGGACTCGCCCCGCTGTCGCTGTCGGGGCTTTATTCTCAATGTGGAAGGATCATCTTGTTGGCGGAAGGGGCGGAGCGAGAGGAGGTGAGCTTCGAGCGGTCTGGAAGGTGGGGTGTGGGCGCCGCGGGCACAATATTTGAACGCACGGCCGGTCCAGCGACGACGGCCGGCGCCGCCAGCCACGCAGCGCTGCCGCCGCCCCCCCCCCCAAGGCCTCGTCGGCCCCCGAGGAGACAATTTTTCCAGGGCTCATGAGCCATTATAAGAGAAAGATCCCGCGACGCGCATCGGCGTCTCGCTGCACGCCGTGGAACAGCAGCGAGGAACCGAGCCTGGCCTCGCCCCGCACCTGTCTCGGCGCTTCCCTCCTCGCGCCCCACCCCTCCCGACCACCCCCCCCCTGAGCCCCCGCAGCCGGCCAGCCCCTCTACGTTCTTGATCGCTCAACCCGCCCCGGCGAGCCCGGATCCGGCTACGGACCCGGCGGCCTGGCCGAGTTTGGCCGCGCCGTCCATGCGCTCCGTTCCGCGTGGGACCCGGCCGGACGCGGCGGCCGCGGTCGCGTCCTTCCCCACGCCAACCGTCTCGGCCCCATGCTGCAGGCGGAGCTGAGGGACCTTCCCGCGGGAGCGAGAGGAGCGTGGGTGGGGTTTCTGCTCCAGCGGTTGTCCGTCTATCTGCGGTCGCCAGAACCGGACTGTCTCCTGGCGGGAGCGCTCGCGCTCGACGACCTCTTTGTCAACGGTCCTGTGGGGGACAGGACGCGCGCCTTCCTCGCGCTGGCCATGGCTCTGGACCACGCGACGGCGCTCCAGGGGCCGCACGGGCATCGAGCCGCGGCGGGGGGGATCCATCCGCACGGCGGGCCGCTCGGGGCCGCGTCGGCGTCCGGGGCGGTGGAGCCCCCAAAGACGCCGCCGGGGCCGGTGTTGCGGCAGGCCGTGCGGACCCTGGGGCGACTCGTGGGCGCGGCGGGGAGCCCGGGGGTGGCGCCCAACCTGGTCGAGGCCCTGGTGGTGTCTTCGCTTAATCAACTCGTTGAGCCGCGCGACGCGTTCGAACGCGCCGCGCCGGCGCAGGCGGCGCCGGTCTCCGACGCTGCTGGCGGCACGGGCCTTCCGGGCGCCGGGCACCGCCTGCACGCGCCCCGCGCCCTCGGCCCGTCCGAGGCCCGCCGCTTCACCGCTGCCCTTGTCCTCAGCGAGACGGCACGCCGGGCACCAGCGGTATTCAACGTTCACGTGCGGACCTTTATCGAGCGCGTGTGGGCGCCTCTGCTGCACGACCCCAATCCCGCGCTACGTGACGTCGGCACTGCCGCTCTCCGGGCCTGCCTCCGGTTGGTGGAGCAGCGCGAGACGCGTTACCGGGTGCAGTGGTACTACCGCCTATTTGAGGATACCGCCCGGGGCCTCGCCCCCGGTCGGCCAACGCACGAGACGCACGGCTCTCTTCTGGCCATGGGTGAGATGCTCAGGCACACGGGCGAGTTTCTACTCGCGCGCTATCGGGAAGTCGCCAGCACCGTGTTGCGGTTCAAGGACTCTCCGGACGTGCTGGTGACACGGCAGGTTAATGTGCTGCTTCCGAAGCTGGCGGCCTTCAGTCCAGAGCGCTTCTCGATGTCCTACATGCCGATGGTGCTGACGCACTTGTTGGGCGTGATGGCGCGACCGGGCGAGCGCGGCGCGGGCTTTGTGGCGCTGGCAGCGGTGGCGGGCGCGGTTCTGGGCACGCGGGATGGGGCGCGGCACCTGACGAGGGTTCTGCCGTACGTTGCGCGTCACGTGGAGGAGGCGCTGCGGGCTAGCGAGGCAGCGCGGGCCGCCTTGCCCGCCGCGCAGGCCGCCGGACCGCTGCAGGCCGCCGCTGCCCGCGCGACTCTCGCCCGCACCAGCCGCGAGGCTCTCCAGGCCGCCCGGTGCTCTGGCGACCTTGCCACTGTCGTCGGCGATGCTTGGGGGGTCCGCTACCTCGCCCCGCTCCTGCCCCTCCTTGTTGCCGCCCCCTTTACCTCAACGCTAGTGGACTGTCTCGATCGCGTCGTCGCTCACTGCGGAGGCCTCGTTGATCAGACCCGACAGGCCGTGCAGAACAAGCTCGGAGCTTTGCTCGCCGGCCGCCCCCTGGACGAGGCGGCTCGCCGAGGCCCCGCCCCTGGTTCGCCGGCCAGCGCCGAGGCCCTGGCACTGGCCCGAGAGGAGGATGCTCTGGAGGCGGCCGTTACGCGAGAGGAGGTGACACGCAAGGCAAGCGAGGCGGCCACTAGGGCGGCTCAGCACGCCCAGGTGGACGCCTCGGGGGCGCCTTTCCCTGGCGGACAGGGTGGCGGGTCGGCCGCCAGAGTCGATCGTTTCGATCGTCCGGTCGATCCATCTGTCTCTCTGATCGGAGGGACTGAGGGGGTGACGGCCAACCGGAGAAGCAGTGGGAGCACGCGTCCTGGGGCTGGCGGGGCGCGCGACGGTCGAGCAAGCGCGGGGCTGCTTTCGCCCGCCGCGGCGTCGGCCGAGGCGACGCTACGGGCGCAAGCCCACGCTGCTGCTGCCGCTGAGCTCGCCGTGTGTCGACGCCGGTGGACGGCAGCGGCGCTTGCGCAGCGGCTTGCGCAGCTTCGTTCCGAGCGCGAGGGGGCCGCGGCAACGGCTTGGGCGCGGCGCGAACGGGACGAGGACGGGGTGGTTGAGGGCCGGCCGTGGCTGACCGCTCGCCCATCGTCCAAGGCCACCCGCGGTGGTGGCTTGGCGCTTGGCTTGCTCCCAAACGGGTCAACGACGGCGCCCGACCACGGGCGCGGAGCCGTGACACCGCCGGCGGGCCCATCGGCGTCGTCCGCAGGACAGGAATGGGGGCGCTCGGGCCTCTCACGCCGGTCTGCTGGGTCCGCTGGCCGATCGGCTCAGTCACCCGGCGTTGATCGCCACCAGTCGAGCCGCGACGACGAGCACGATCTTCCTGGCGCTCTTGTCCCCAGCTCGCCCCGATCCCGCGCCGAGACCGTCGCCCAGCTCCGCCTTGCTCTCCAGACCCTCGGAAGCTTCCGACTCACCACGGGCGGGGCCGCCGACGCCGGTGGCCCGGCCCGGTCCGGCTCCGGTGGACCATCTGGGCACCACAACCATGGCCAGTCCGCCGGAACACCGGGCGACGCCAACAATACTCAAGGAATCCAGCGCAGCACCGCGGTCGGGCTCGGCCCCCTCTCTGCCGAGTCGGGCCGTCTCCTCTCTTTCGCTGCGAAGGTGGCGCTGCCCCTCACAAAACACCCCGATGCTGGCATTCGCCGCGACGCGGCCGTCGCCGCCGCGCGGCTCGCTTGCGAGTACGCCGGCCGCATCGACGCCGAGCTTGGCCCCGGGTCATCCTGGGGGGCCGAGTGGACGATGCCGCGGCTGGCCGAGAGGGGCGGGGGTGGCGCGTGGGCAGATGGAGATAGCGGCGGACGCTATGGCGCCGGATCTCTGGGGGCCGGCTCGGGCGGCGGGCTCGTCCGGTCAGCTGCTTCGCAGGGCAGCCCGTCCGGAGCTGCCAAGCTCGGCCTGCTGACTCGCCTGGCTTCTCTCGAGCGATCGCCATCGACGGCCCTCCCGGCAGGAGGCTCCTCCCGACACAACCCCAGCCCCCCCCCGCCGAGCGCCTCACCCGGTCACCGGGCCGCCTCGGACAGCGGCGCACCTGGCTCACGCGGTCCCTCTCCCGGGGGCAGTGGCCACGCTGTCAATGACTACCCCGGCCACGGACTCGCCCTCTGGACGCTCCCGCCGCACCTTGCCCCCCCTCCGCACCTTGCTCCCCCCGTCGAGCCTGTCCCCGTGGTTCTCGAGCTTGTGAGGGCACGCACGGCGCACATCGCTCTCGTCGCCAACACCCTCGCCTGCGTCGCCAGCACCGACGAGGACCCACGTGTCCGCGCCGCGGCCCTGGCGTCGACCCTGGCCTCTCCTCCGCTGTGGCCGGGCGCGGCTGGCTCGGGGACCCTCCCCAGCTTCCTCTCTTGCATGGGGGACGAGGACGGAGAGGTTGCCCGCCTCGCCCTCGCGTTGGTCGGATCGCTGGCGAGCCGGAGCCCGGCCGGGTGCACGCCCTGGCTTCGCCGGCGCCTCCAAGATGCGCTCGAGGACCTCCGCGGCGGGCCATCGGCCGTCGACCGCGCGGCGGCGGCGTCGACGGTGGGCGCGCTGGTGCGCGCCGCGCCGGTGCTGGCGGCGAGCTACCTGCCCGCCGTGGCGGCAACCATCGTGGCTCAGCTGGAGCGGAGTTCGGCTCTCCTGTTCGGATCGGACGAGACAGGCACCAACGACGACGGAGACGACGACGATGACGACGACGGTGACGATGGCGGGGCCGGAGACGAAACGGCGGGATCCTCGGACAAGGACGGGGACGACGTGGCGGCGGCGGCGCGGCTGGCGTCGAGCGACGACCCTGACCTATCGGCGCGGGGTGCTGCCCTTCGCCCCGTCGCTGCCGCGGTCGCCGGCGTCGGTGGCAAGGGCGACGCGCGCGGTTCCAACCAGGCCGAGGCCGAGGTTCTCGTGCGCCTCCTTGCCGCGGTGGCGTCGTTGGCGCGCGTCGCCCGCACCGAGCTCGACCCCTGGTCGAAACGTCTTGTGTCCCTGGCCGTGCAATCTCTGTCGGCCCCCAACGCCGCCGCCGTCCTCGCGGGCCGCCGTGCTGTGCCACTCGTTGCGCTCGGGGCCCTCGCCAGGTACTGCGCGCGCGTCATGGAGCCGTATGCGGTGCATCCGGGTCTCCTCGGATGTCTTCTTTCGTTGGTCAGAGACGGAGACGCGCCGACACGCGCGGAGGCCGTTCGTTGCCTGGGGAAACTCGGCGCACTCTGCCCCGACAAGGCGGCCGAGCACGCGGCAGCTGCCAAGGGCGAAGACGTCCTCCACCTCGAGGGCGTGCGAGCCCACCGGGACCCCACATCGCGCGGCGGCGGGGCCGAGCTGGGCCGGGAGAACGAGGTTCCCGGCGGGGCCGCCACGAGCGTATTTGCCATATCGGGCGCGGGCGCCGAGGCTGCCGGCGCTGGGGGGGGCCTCAGTCGTTTTTCTCTCACTGTCGCTGGCGACGCTGCGCAGCTCGCGGCCGGGGTGCCTGCCCGTACTGCTGCGTCCCTCCTCCTCGACGACGGAAACCTAATCCCGATTCGGGGCATGGGCACGAGCGCTCCCGACTACCTTCCCGCCGTGGCGCTCAACGCCGTGGCGCGAGTACTGGCTGAGCCGTCAAGTAGCAGTAGCGCCCGACAGCTCGCTTTGGTCGCTCTGCAGTTTATTGTACGGGACCTGGGCCCGAGCGCGGCGACCTTCGCCCCTGTCCTCCTCTCCTTCATCTTGGCGCTGGTTCGTATGTCGCGGGTCGGCCCAGGGACGCGACGCAACCTCGTAAGCCGCTTGCCTGTCATCGTTGCGTCACTAGGTCGGTCCGTGCCCCGTTACGCCGTCGACCTGGTTGAGACCGTTCTCTGGCTGTGGCCGCGGGACCCGACCATGTGGGGCTACGGACGGGCCTCCCAGGAGGCCGAGCGCGAGGGGCCGCCGGGGTCCGGACGGACCGAGGGGTTGCCCCCACCTTCCCTCCTCGAGCTCCTCAGAGTGCTCTCTGTTTACGCCCCCGACCAGTGCGCGAACCCCCGCCTGCTACCCCGCATCCTCGCACGCCTCATCCAGTTCCTTGCGGCTGCGCGGCGCGGTGCTGGGACCGTGGAACGGGCCGATGTCCCAGCGGGGTTGAGAGTGATCATTGCCCTCGGGCCGTGGCTCGGAGCACAGACATTGGCGCTGTTGCCGGTGCTGCTGGCCTGGGCCGACCCCAACCAGGGTTCGCCGCCGCTGTGCCGCGCAGCCGCTTTCGCCGCGCTCCGGTCCGTGTTGCTGTCGGGAGGGAGGGTAGAGGGGAGGGCGGCGCGGCACTGGGCGGCGGCCCTCCGGCCCCTCTGCTCCTTGGCACAGGGGGGGGGGGGGGGCGGGGGGCCCCGCCCCGGCTGCCGCCGGGGGGGGGTCCTCTGCCTTCTCGGCGCCATGGCCCGCGAAGCGGGGCCGCCCGCGGGGCCGCCGCTTTCTCCATTTGCACCTCTGGTGCGGAGGGCGTTTCCAGTCGCCTCGGCTGCGGCCGACGCGCTCCGTCGCGACGCGGCCGGCGCTGGGTCGTCGGGCGTCGTCGGCGGCCCAAGCTTGCCTGGCGGCGCTTCCGCCTCTCCTTCAGGCGGCGGCGGCTTCCGAACCCGGGGTGACGGCGTTCAGACCGTCTCCCTCCCTCTCGCGGGGTCCGAAGGCGCTTGCAGTGGCCCAGACGCGCAGCCGGCTCCCCTCCCGCTGACCCGGCGTTCATCCCTGGACCCCGCCGTTGGGGCGGTCGAAGCCGAGGCCATGGCTGAAGCAGCACTCGAGGCGCGCCTCTGCCTCCGCCTTCTCGACACGCTCGAGCGGCCTGGTGCCCCCCCGACCGTCCTCGCGTCCTCGGCTTTTGGCCCCCCTGGCCAGCCCGCCGCGAACACGTCGACGGCCCCCGTCCCTGTCCCGGACCCTGCTGCTTCTGCCGCTCAAGGTGAGTTCGACCCCCTCGTCCCCGACTCCCTCGATGGCGACCCCGCTGCCGAGGAGCTCGCTTCTTCTCGCCGTGAGGCCGCTGCTGCTGCCATGCTGCCCGCCCTGCCCGCCTCCCCCCTGGAGGTGCCCGAGCACGACCTCCGCCGGGCGTGGGTCAGCAGCGACCGCTCGACCCGCGAGGACTGGTCGGAATGGCTCCGCAACTTCTCTGTCGAGTTACTCAGAGCGTCTCCCAGCCCCGCACTGCGTCACTGCACGGGCCTCGCTCGCGAAAGCCCCGCAGTGACGCAGGAGCTCTTTGCGGCGGGATTCGTGTCGTGCTGGGTGGCGCTGCCCCCGGCGAGCCAGGGCCAACTGGTGCGGAGCCTCGAAGCGGCGTTGGCGTCGCCGTCGGTGCCGCCGAGCATCGTTGCGGCGCTTTTGAACCTGGCAGAGTTCATGGAACACGACGAGAAGGCGCTTCCGCTGGATTTCCGCACCTTGGGGGTGCTGGCCGAAGGGTGTTCGGCCTTCGCCAAGGCCCTCCACTACCGCGAGTCCGAGGCCGAGGGCTTGGCCCCGCCCCGCGGACCTGGTGGAGCTCAGCCTGCCCCCTCCGCCCCCGCCGCTGGCCCGGGACTTGTCTCGCCCGGCAGCGGCCCACCCCCGCCGCCCTCCCGGGCCGTCATCGAAAGCCTTATCTCCTTGCATGATCAGTTGCGGCAGCCTGATGCCGCTGTCGGTGTGCTCGAGTATGCTCGCCGAGCGCTGGGGATGGATCTCGTTGATGCGTGGTATGAAAAACTTGGCAGATGGGACGAAGCGCTCGCGGCACACCAGCGCCGACTCAACAGCGTGCCACCGGGCAGCGCCGCGGCCCTGGAGGCGGGCTTGGGCACAGCGCGCTGCCTGGCGGCGCTGGGTGAGTGGGACCAGCTGGCACGTCAGTGCGCAGTTCTGTGGCGGGACGCGGCGCTGCACGGCTCGTCGGCGGTGGGGCCTGCGGCACGCCTGGCAAGCGGGTCAATGGCAACGTCCCTGGTGCGACGGGATGTGGCGGTGATGGGAGCTTACGCATCATGGAATGTGGGGAGGTGGGACGACATGGCCGGGTACGTCGGAGCGCTGACGGCACTGCACGGCCTGCCTGCCCCGCTCAAGGCGCGGCAGGGCCATGACATGGGGGGCTCGGGGGGGTGGCTTGGGGGTCACGCCCGCAGCGGATCCCTCGGAGGCTCCTTCGGCGCCACTTCCACGTTCCCGGCCATCGATGGCGGCGTCGCGGCAGAGCAGCTGTCCTTCTGGCGGTGGCCCGGCGGTGGCGCGGCCGATGGGGGGGCCGGGGACGATGATGACGACGAGTCAGGGTCGGACTCGGACGATTCGCTCAAATTGGATGGGTCGTCCTCGAGTGATGACGACACAGATCCTTCTATTGGCGCCTCAGGGCAGCGTCGGGGCTCCATAGACTCGGCAAGCGGGGCCACGGGGAGCTACAGCAATGCGGCGAGCAAGACGCGTGGTCACCGCGGGGCCGAAGCCCGGCGCCGGTCAATCGGTGGATCGGGGCCCGTTGCCCCCGCAAGGGCGATGTTTGACGTCACCGGAGGTTTATCTGATCCTCTGGACCCCCTCCTCCTCGGGGTCGTCCGCGGCGGCGGTGCGTCGTCTGAGGGCGCCGACCGGCCCCGGCGCAAGCGGCCCAGCGGTGCCCCCCACGGGGGGGGGCGCCGCGGCCCTGGCGGGTCCGCCGGCCGCGGCCCCCCTGGCTCCGCCGGCGCCGGCGCCCCCGCTGACGACACAAGCGGCGCGGGACCCGCCGTCCTCTTCCTCTCTGCGGTGCTCCACGTTCGCCGCGGACACTACCAGCAGGCTGAGCGCCTCCTCGCCCGGTCGCGTTCTGCCATCGGCACGGGGCTCGCGGCCTTGGTCGGCGAGTGTCCCTATCCGTATGTCTCCACATGTATCCATCTGTCCATTCATATGTTCATCCTACCGTCTATCCTTACTTCCCACCTACCCTCACCCTCACAGGCGAATCTTACGAGAGAGCCTACAGCAACGTCGTGCGTGTCCAACAACTAGAAGAGCTCGAGGAAACCATCCAGTTCCTCTCTCTCGAACGAACTGCCGCTCCGCGTGCCTTGGGGAGTCCTGCGCCGTCGCCGGAGGAGGCGCTGGCCTCAGAGCGGGCGCGGACGCGGCAGGCAGCTCTGCGGCGGACGTGGGATGGCCGCCTCGCAGGCGTCCAGCGTCGTGTTGACATCTGGCAGGCTGTCCTTTCCGTCAGAGCCCTCGTCTTGCCGCCTGACCGCGACGCCGCGGTACGGCTTAAGTTTGCTTCCCTTTGCCGCAAGCAAGGTCGGGCAAGGCAGGCCGAACGGGCCTTGCGTGCTCTCCTTGCAAGCCCGCTCGAGCCTGCCGATCGCTTCGCCGTGCGCTATGCCTCGATCAAGCACGCCTGGCATGTGGCGACCAGCGACGCAGCGCGGGAGGAGACGCTTCGAGCGATGTCAGAGCTCCGTTTAGACCTCGTCCAGGCCGAACGGAGCTCGGCGCAGCAGCTCGCGGCGTCGCCCGAGGGGGGCGGCGGCAGCGGCGGGGCCGGCGGCGCGTCGCCTGCCTCGGTGGGCGGGGTGTCGTCCGGCCTGCCAGCCTCGCCGGGAGGGGCTCCAGGCGGGACTTCCTCGTCCCTCCACCCCAACTGCTCCTTTCGGCAGCAGCTCGCCGCGGGGCCCGGGGCCGTCGAGGCCGGCCGTGCGCGCCCTGGAGAGCGGACCTTGCTTGCGCGGGTTCAAACACGTCTCGGTCTCTGGCGGTGGTCGTCGGCCGAGGCGTCCGACGCGGGCCTTTCGTCGCCCGCCGTGGCCGATGCGCTGGCCCTGCTGGGGGGAGGCGCCCTGCGGTCCCCGACGTGGGCAAAAGCGTGGCACCACTGGGCACTATTCAACGTCGCCGCCCTCGCTCACCACCAGCAGCGCGGCGCAATGGCTGCTGTCGAGCTCGAGTCGCTTGGCGGGGACCGGCACCCACGCCGGCCGCTGTCGACGGCGGGCGACGGCGGGGGCGGTGATCTTCGCCGGGGACTGTCACGGATGCGGAGCGGGAGAGGCGGATCGTTCCGCAGTCGGATGAGTTCGGGGAACCCATGGGGCGACGAAGGTGGCCCCGCCCTTGCGGCTACACCGGCCCCAGGTGACCGGACGCCGTCGCCAGGGAGGGGGGGCGACGGGACGACGGAGGCAGCTCACAGCAGGCCGCCCGATTCAATTGGGGAGGCGGCCGGCCTCGGCGCCAGAGAGGATCCCGACTCCCCCGCCGTCGTCGGCAGCCTCGTTGGTGGCCTCGGTTGCGTCCGCTCCGGCGGCGGCGACCTAGGAGGGTCCGGCGGGAACCTTGGCCTCGATCTTGTTGGACGCCTCTCGGACTCGCAATCCGAGCTCGATGGCGGCTCGGGCGCGGCGCTCGCCGACGCCGCGCGCCGGGCGCGGATCGCTACGCTAAGAGAGACTATCGCAGACGCCGAGGCCCGCGCCGCCGAATGCGTCGTCTCCGCCATTCGGGGATTCTTCCAGTCCATCGCGCTGGGACAGAGCGCGTCTCCTCCCGCAGGAGCTGACGCTGACGCGAGTGGCAGCACAAAGTTGTCGGACGACGCATCGTCGAGGCTGTCGGGCCCCGCCAGCGCGGCCGGCGCCGCCGCGGCAGCCCGAAAAGGCAACAAGGCCCCCAGCCCCAAATCTGGCGCCCGGTCCGGTGCGCCCGTCCGCGAGGGCGTCACCCTCCAAGACACGCTCCGCCTCCTCACCCTCTGGTTTGCCCACGGCGGCCTGCCTGCTGTCGACGCCGTCCTCCGCGAGGGCTTCGCCTCGGTGCAGGTGGAGAACTGGCTCGGCGTCATCCCTCAGATCATCGCGCGGATTCACACCAAACAGACGCCCGTTAAGGCATTGATTGGCTCTCTCTTGCTGCGCATTGGACACCGGCACCCCCAGGCGGTCGTCTATCCGCTGATTGTCGCTCAAAAGTCCTCTTCTGCTGCTCGCCGTGCCTCTTCCTCGGGTGTACTCGACGCACTCAGGAGAGACGCGGGGGTGCTTGTCTCGCAGGCCAAGCTGGTCAGCGACGAACTGATCCGAGTCGCCATCCTGTGGCACGAGCTGTGGCACGAGGCCCTGGAGGAGGCCAGCAGGTTGTACTTTGGAGAAGGAAACGCCGCAGGGATGCTCGCGGTGGTTCTTCCACTGCACGAGATGATGACCGTCGCCGGGCCGTCTGGGGCGGGCGGGAGCGGCGGGGCGGCGGGCGGCGGGCCCGGGGGCGGCATGGGCGCGGTGGGGACGCCAGGGGCTCCGGAAGCGGGGACGTCAACGGCAGCGACGAGTGCGCGGCGGACGTCGTCGTCGGGCCAGGGGGACGGGAGTGCGGCGACAGCGGCGACGTCCGCGGCTCTGGGGGGCGCGCCCACGGGCAAGGGCGATGACCCCCCCCCGGCAGATGGGACCGCCGCCGGCCCCGCCACCGCCTCGGCTGCTGACCCTAACCACGGTGCCCCCCCTCCCCCCACCACCCCCCCGCCCCCCCCAAATCCCAACAACAATGGCGCCCGCACCCCCCTCGGTGCCGCCATCGCTGCCAATCAAGTCCACCGAGGAGACCTGCCGCTGGACAGGTCCGGCAAGGGCCCCGTCACGC
>Ga0181573_10004120_pt1 | contig 12515 bp, 6 predicted proteins | sample 101ome_25_FD_148643 | JGI IMG/M metagenome (GOLD analysis project Ga0181573, IMG submission 148643) | Coastal salt marsh microbial communities from the Groves Creek Marsh, Skidaway Island, Georgia - 101409BT metaG (spades assembly) | ecosystem: Environmental > Aquatic > Marine > Intertidal zone...
GTTGCGGAAACGCGCCGGACTCTGTGAACCGGTGCGGTGCGTCGGGACGCGTCACGTGACGTGCGCGAGCTCGACGGTGGGTACGGGAATGGTTACGGCAATCCGATAACAGCTCCTCAAAGGGGCATCTCGTCACGGACAACGCCAATAAAGGAGATCAAACCGGCCAATCACGTCGCGTTTTCACGTGAGATCCCCGCTCGATATCTTGCGCGCAATCTTGGCTTTTTTCCGGATTTTTTAACTGAAACTCATACGCCAAAAAATCCGAAATCCGTCCGGGAGGGGATGCGTGGAGTTCTGAAAAAGAAGAATAAACGCCACTGTCATCTGTCTCCGAGCTTCGTGGAACACCAGTTCGGCGCGACAGAATCGGAGGCTAGATATTTTTGGAGATTCCAGGCTGTGACGAACCGGCCTCTGGTTCGGCGATCCGCAAATCCGGGAACTTTCGCTTTTTGGTACACGAAACCCATACGTGGCGAGAGAGTTGATGATTGGGACGCGCGGCAAAACGGTCGGCCGCGCGGAGCGGACCTTTTCGCATTTGACGACAAACGAAAAAACTCTCACGAGCAAACAGTCTGTTTTTTTTGTATTCACCACCCAACAACACTCACAGCATCGGCATGACGTCTTGCGACACCCCCTGGCCGCCCGGCAGGAGCACCAAGAACGCGAGGAAGATCAGGAGCAGCGCCGTCCTCTGCCTCGCCTCGTCAACCTCCGTCACGTCGTCCTGGGGCGAAAACTCGGGCGTCCGCTGGCAGATGAGCACGTACAGCGCCCACGACAGGCTCAGGCTCGACGCGATGAGGCCCAGGGACAAGCCGATGTAGACGCCCAACGAAGTCAGCCCGAGGGCCCTGCGCCCGAACCCGGTTTGGGTGACCCGTCCGCCGTCGATCTGGCCCACGGGGAGCATGTTCAGCGCCTGGGTCACGAGACCGCACCTGGATTTCGGCGGGGAAGGATTTAGGTGAGAGGTCAGCGACGCGCCGGGTGGAGATGAAACGATCGCGGTGGGTTTGGTTCCGCGGTTCTTCGAGGTCTTCAGAGTCATGGAAGTGACCCACATGGGCAGCCGGTAAAAGCCACGACGCGTCGAACTTTTCAGCCCTCGGCGCCTTGGGTAACTCCGTACAACCTTCGGGGGAAAGTCGGTGTATTGTCTTCACGAGACCAACAACCGGGAACCGGAAATCGAGGGTGAAAAAAACAAGCACAAAATCCGCGGCGGGTTTCTCACCATCCCGCGATGAACAGCGGGTGCACCATCACCCCCTTCGCCGCGTTGCCCGTGTCTCCGAGGAAAATCTCCGAGATGGACCCGAGCAGCAGCGATCCGCTGAAGAGCTCCGACGGGATCGGCAGCAGCTCGCTCGCGTCGCCCCCCGCGCTCAGCGCCAGCCCGTAGAAGAAGAGCGTCGACGCCACGACGGTGCCGGCGACGGGTCCCGCGATTGCCACGTCGAAGATGTCCTCGCGCGTCTTTGGCAGGGACTTGATCTGCGTGATGGACCCGAAGGTACCGAGCTGACCGTTGGGTATGAGGAACGGGATGCCGATCTTCACCTGGCGCACCGCCGCGGCGATCATGTGACCCACCTCGTGCGCGGCGGAGACGGCCCAGATGCCCCCCGCGATTGGAAAAGCACCCTCCACGTACGCCTGAACGTCGAAATCTTCCAAGCCCGGGGGCAGCTCGCCGGGGGCGAGGGCGGTGTCGATACCCTGCGACCCCGCCGCGAGCCAGTCCATCGTCGCCGCGGGGAGCCGGCTCACCTCGGCGACGAGACCGAGCTGGAACGCGCTGCCCGCGGTGAGGCCGAAGAGGACCATCGCGACGAGATACTGCCAACCCGACGTTGCGGGGTTGGGTCCCGCCTTATCCGCGGGCACGATGAGGAAGGACACCCTCGGTCCTCGGGTGTTCGCGGCCGGGTCGGACGAGTCGAACGAGCCGGACATCGACGCCCCGGGAGACGAGTCGTCGTCGAAGATCCCGCCCGGTTCCTCCAGGACGAACACGACGTACTTGTTCGGAAACAACCGGTCGCACCCGGCTTGTACCTTCTCGAACACCTCCTGCCTCGGCGCCCTCAGGTTACCCTTGACGAGGACGCCCTCGCCGGCGATTTCCGCGCCGAGATCTTCGGTGCCCGTCACCCAGAAGGTGTTGTACCCGAACACCTCCTTCTTGAGTCTCTCCATGTCCTCCTTGGGCACCGCGGGCTCGTCGCTGATCTCCAAAATCTCAAAGAGCGACTCGAATTTTTCGCGAACCTCGTCGCTGGATCTCTCGCCTTTATCCTTCTTCGCGAGATCGGAGAGGTCGGCGAGGACCTTGTCGAGCTTGGCGTTCTCCTCCGGGGTGCGCTCGTCGCGTTCGCGCTCGGCGGACTCGGAGAGGCCCTCCACCACGTTGTCCAGCCACGAGTCCTTATCCATCATCTGCTTCACGGCTTTGTCGTCCAGCGTGACTTGGATCTTCTTGCCCTCCTTCGCGCCCTCCTTCTCGCCCTTGGGCTTGCCCCCGAACGACTCGACGTCCTCCGGCACGGATCCGCTCTTTCGCGCCTTCTCCGCCTGCTCGATGGCATCCAGCACCCCGGGCGCGACGGTCAGCGTGACGCCGTCCGAATCGTCCGACGACGACCTCGACGCCTCCTTCTCGCGTCGCTTCCGCTCAGCCTCCGCGAACGCGGCGTCGTCAGCCTTTTCCTCCTCTTCGCGCTGCTTCTCCTCGTCGGTGGCGCCCACGAGGGCATCCAGCGCGGACATTGTGGCGCTGAAGTCCGGCTTGGGCATGTCGTACTCGACCCTGCGCTTGGGCTTGGCGGGCGCCGCGGTGGGATCCGAGGCTGTCGAAGCGGCGGACGACTTCTTCGGCGGGGTCGCGGCGGGGGGCTCGGGCTCCGTATCGGGCGCCGCGACGGGCTTCGTGGCGGGCGTCTCGTCGCCGTTCCCGTCGCCGGTTTCCTTCTTATCGCCTCCGAAGAGACGATCGAGGAAACCCCGGCGAACCACCGCGTCGCCGCGGCGGGCGACGCGGCGGTGCCCCGAGTTTGCGCCCCGATGCGGCCAAACGGCGGATGGCGATGGGTCGCCGCCCGCGCGGACCGCGTTGACGGTTCGCGCGGCGACGCGCGCCCGCGAGCGGCGGCGCGGCGCGGGGAGACCCCCGCGCGTTGTCGCACCGAGGCCGACAACTCCGGCGGAGCTCAGCGTCGACATATCGCCACCTTCCACGCGCTTCTCCGCGCGTCGATGTGCGGGTGGATAGGTTTAGCCGCGGATCTCGTCAGGCAGCGAGTCGAGTCGCATCGGGCAGCCTCCGCGAAAATAGCCAAATGGACAAATACGAACGTCTTGTGAATCTTGTCACTATTTCTTATGTTCCACTTGGGACTAATTTCTATTTAGTTAGGGCGTCTAAACTCGCCAAGTACTCACCCGCGAGGTCCACGAGCGCGGGCCGACGCGCGAACGCCGCCTCGAACGCGCCCGCCCCGAGCTCGACGACCCTCACGCCGGGCGGCGACGCGATGATCGTGCTCGCGCGGTCCGCGCCCGCCCCACCGGCGCGCAGCGCGCACTCCTCGCCGAAGCACTGCCCGGCGACCACCTCGCCGACTTTTCGTTTCACCGCTCTCTCTCCGACTCGCTCCTCGACGAACACCATCGCCACCCCGGAGACCACGATGAACATGGTCTCTCCGGCGTCTCCCTGTCTGCACAGGTGCTTACCGGTGCCGATCTCGCGCGCGACGCCGCGCGCGGCCACGGCGGCCAGCTCCTCGGAAGTGAACCTTCGGAAAAACGGATGCCGGTTTCGAAGCTTGCCGGACAGCGACTCGTCGATGACCGACCTCTCCGTTCCCGACGGTCGGAATTCCGAAAGACCCAAAGACCTCGGCGCGTCCTCGCCGGGGAAGGCCAGGCCGTGACGGAGCCGTATGGACGCGTCTAGTCTCGCCGCTCGGTCGATCGGGCTTTGGTCCGGGATTCGCTCCGGGTACCCCTCAACTCGGGGAGCGCGGCTCTCCTGGTCCCCGGCGTCGACGCGACTCGCGAGTACTTGCGCGACGGTGGGCACGAACGAGTCCACGTTCCTCAGTATCGGCGCGATCGCGGCGGGGCTCAGCTCGACGAGCGTGGCTCCCCTGTACGTGGCGCGGACGGTGCACCCGCGCGGGGCGCCGGTGAACAGACACGATTCTCCGAAGACGTCGCCGCGTCGCAACATCCGGAGAACCTTCTTGTCCACCTTTCCAGACGCGGCGGACGATCTCGGATCGGTCAGCGTCTCCTCCTCCACCTCCAGCTCGCCCTCCATGACCACGAGCATCGTGTCCCTGCGGTCGTCGCCCTGCTCGCACACGCGGCTCCCCGGAGGATGAGTTTCTAGGTCTGCTCCCTCTCTCAACATCACGAGCATCTGCGTCCGGTCCAGCGCGGCGAAGCAATCCACGCCTTGGAGCACGCCCATGACTTTTTTGGTCGCCTCGCCGAAAGCGAGCCTCGAGCGCGTGGGTCGCAACCCCGTCCCGTCGTCGTCGGCCGCGGGCGCCTTCGCTCCGTCCGCGTCCCCCTCCTCCGAGTATCGAGGTTTCTCCCCGTGAAACACCCAGTTCCTCACGCGTTCGACCAGTTCGCGGTGCTCCTCGGATGACATTCTCGCGTCGTCGTCGATCAATCCGAGGTCATCGTCGTCGTCGTCGTCCGCCGCCGCCGCCGCCGACCCGCCCTCGTCGCCGATCGTCCGCTCGCGACTCAGCGACTTGGCGGCGACGCGCGCGAGGTCATCCGCGAGCGCGGGCCTATCGCGAACCACAAACTCCAACCCTCGTCGGCCAACCTCCAACAGCCACGAATCCCGCGTCGCGCGCACCGTCGCCGCGCGCCTCGCGCCCAGCAGCAGGCACGTCTCGCCGAAGCACGCGCCGGGCTTTAGCTTGCCAACGCGGACAAGGGTTCCTCCCTCGACGTCGTCCTGGGCGCCCGGTTTCTTCACCAGCGCCTCCAGCGACCCGCCGAGCACCAAAAACGCGGAATTTCCCGGGTGCCCCTGCTGCACGAACACCTCGCCCGCGCGCGCGAGCACGCGGCGCGTGGACCGCGCCGCGATCGCCGCGCGCTCCGACGCGATGAGCGGTTGGAAGGGCTTCGCCATCCCGAGCGCCTGCGAGTTGTCCAGGTCGACCAGTTCGCCCCTTCGCTTGCGCCTCTGAGCCGTCTCCGAATCCGGCGGGCCGTTCGCCTCGTCGATCATCTCGTCGTTCGCGGCGTCGAGGGACGCGCCCGCCGCCGCCGCGAAGAACGCCCCCGCGCCGCCGCCGAAGAGCTTCTCGCGTATGATCCTCCGCCTGCACTCGGCGCGCACCGTGGAACCCACGCGGACCCAGGTGCGCCAGCCCACGGCGTAGTGACGCCAGCCCGCGTTGGCGATTCTGTGCGCGACTCGAAGCTCGTTCGCGGCCCGCTTCTCCGGCGGCACGCCCCGCGCATCGTCCGCGAACCGCGATTCGGCGACGTCGGCGGCGACGACGCGAGCCATGGCGTCGAGCACGGTCGGTCGACGCATCACCACGGCTCGAAGGCACTTCTTGTTAACCTCCAGCGCCTTCATCTTCGGCGGAGCCCTCGCGGCGGTGGACGCGATCACCGTCTGCGTCGCCTTCGCGCCCGTGAGCAGAGACAGCGCGCACACGACGTCCCCGGGCTTGACGACGCCGACGCGCTCGGGTACCGGGTTGGGATCGAACTTGGTCGGTCGTCGCGCTCGAACGATATCGCCTCGGCTGGTACCGGAGACGACGTAAGCGCATCCTCTCTCGCCCGGATCGTTCTCCAGACACAACGGGCGCTCATCCTGCCTCGCCGCGACCCTGCGGCATCCCGCGCTGACCACGTGACGCAACTCCGCCTTCGTCAGCGTGGGCTCGCCGCAGAGGAACAGGCCGGCGCCGCCGCCGAAGAGGGGCGTGGCCCGGAGAGATTCCCACTCCGCTAACCGATTCGCGTCGAGCGCAGACGAACCGTCGAAATCAGAACCGAGCAGCTCGGGCGGCTCGACGCTTCGGTTGGCGCGCCACGTCCTGCACCACGGCAGGACGTCCCCGTCGAAGTTCGAGTACAGGTGGTCGGGTAAACCGAGACCGAGGTGATGCGCGGTGACCTTCAAGCGACGGAAATAATCTTCGACCATCGCGTCGCGCTCCTCTCGCGAGTCGATGGCGTCGAACCCCGGCGTCGCGCGCATCTGCCTCGACGCCTCCGCGCGGAAGAGCGTCTCTCGCACGCTCGGCGCCGGCGGCGTCTCCAGGAGTGACTCGCGGTAGGCGTCGGCGCCATCCTCAGCCGCGGCATCCTCGCCCCAGCTGGCGCCCGTACTTGGGCCGTACTCGTCGACGAATGCCCGTTTCGCGTCGTTGTACGCTCGCGTCACCTTGAGCGCGTGTTCCTTGGCGCGCGACGCGTCGTCTTCCGCGAGGCACCGCGCCAAATCCCGCCGCGAGATCTCCATGAGCACGGTGCGCTGGGACTTGGCGATGAGGCTGTGCGGCCGGGGCGCGCCGGTGAGCAACGTCTCCAAACCCACGCACGCCTTCTCCCCGTGCCTCCGCCGCGATAGCCCCTCCTTCTCCGCCTCGCTCGGGTCCCGACCGTTCCGCCTGGCGAAGTCCTCGACGGCGTCCGCGAGGGACATCGCGCCGGAGACCACGTCGCCGTTGGGTTCGGTCTTGATGAGGTCCGCCTCGGACTCGTCGTCGGAGTCGATCTCGTCGGCGTCTTTGGGGACGTTGATTCGCGTCTGACACCGCCCCTCGACCACGATGAACGCGGTGTCGCCGTCGTCGCCCTCGGCGTACACGCGCTCGCCGCGGGTGCACCGAACCCTGCGGCACGAACGCGCCAGCTGGCATCGTAGACGGAACGGTATCGATCGGAGGAGCTCGACGTCGTGGATCCATCGAAACTCCTCCTCGTCCCTCCTCACCTTCTCCTCGGTGGCCCGCTTGATCGCGTCGAGGAGCTGGTCCCGGCGCTGGAGCTTCGCGGCAGCCTCTTTGACGTCGTTCGTTCCCTTCATCTTGGAGAAGATCGCCGCGCCCCAACGCGTTCGCGCCCGAGCCGCCGCCGCGGCTTTCCTCGCCTCGCACCGAAGGAGGTACTGCTCGTCGATTGGCTTCACGCGGCGCAAAGCCCCGGGGTTGGTCGTCTCCACCCGTTTCAGCACCCTCGGCGCGTCCTCCGACACCGAGAACCGCCTGTGCCTGCGCCCGTCGAACCGATCGCTTCGATCCATCACGCCCAGCTCGGGCATCTCGATCCTCGCGGGGCACTCCGCGCTGAGTTTGCCCTCGCGCACCCTGCGAGCGCGGTCGCCGAGCTCCGACTCTGCGCGATCCATCAGCTCCAGCTCGTCGTTCAGCGCATCCAGGTACCTCAGCAGCTCGTCCACGTCCTCGGCGTCGGGCTGGCCCAGCGCGGCTCTTATCGAGGTTTGCATCGGGTTGTTTTGTAAGAGCACCCTCCACGGCGTTCGCCCGCCCGCAAGCAGCGTCGCCGCGAGGTCCGCGGGGATCTTTCGCAGACGGTTGCCGCTCGCGTCAAACACGCGCAAACCGTCCCACTCGCCGTCGCCCCACCCGGTGAAGACGCGCGGCTTGAGTACACCCGTAGTAGACGACGACGACGACGACGACGACGAAGACGCGTGCGCGAGAGCCTTGAGCTGAGCCTTGAGGCGTCGCGGCCCTCCCGCGAGGTTCCGCGGCAGCGACGCGATGGCGTTGTCGCCTAATCGAATATCCACGAGCGTCGCGCACGCGGCCAGCACGTCAACCTCTTCCAGCGCGTTGTGCGACGCGTCCAGCGCCCGGAGCGACACCGCGTCGCCGAGACCTGCGGGCAGCGCCGTGATGGCGTTCTCCCCGCATCGCACCGTCTGAAGTTTCGGCTGCTGGCCGCCGCCGAGCGAGTCGGGAAGCCGGCGAAGTCGGTTGCGGCCGACGTCGAGGTGGACGAGCCCCGTCGCCGCCTCGAGCGAGTTTGGGAGCTCCAGCAGCGCGCAGCCGTTGCACCACACTCCTCTCAGGTCGGGCTGGAAGAGCCCGAGGTCGGTGGGGAGCCATTCGAGGCCGGGGTTGTTGTTGCAGCACAGCTCCTGCAGGGTCGCGCACCCGCTCAGGCTCACCGGCAGCGACTTGAGCCTGTTCCCCGCGCAGTCCAGCCGAGTTACGGCCTTGAGACCGGAGAGGCTCGGGAGGCGGACGAGCGCGTTGCCGCTGACGTCGAGGTGTTCCAGGAACATCAGCTGGCCGATTCCGTCGGGCAGCGACTCGAGCAGGTTGCAGCTCACCTGTGACGAGCGCGGGGGGAGGAGCAACGCGCGTCGCGCACGGCGGTCAGTCGGAGAAGCGGAGAAGAAAAAAAAGCCGGCGGGGTGCCGCTGGGAGCTGGTTTCCGGGAACCCAAAATAAATGAACCCCAAAACGACGAATAAAACCCCCCGTATAAATCCGAAATCCAGAAACCACCACGGAACCAAACGGAGCCAAACGGAGCCAACGGAGCCAAATGGAACGAAACGGAGACCCGTCTCGGACCATCGCGGATGCTTCCGTGATTTGCCTCCGGGGTTGCAATTCAAGGATTTGATTGATTTCCCAGAATCACGCGGATGCGTCGCGGAGACTGTGGAGCCATACGGATCAATCACGGAGATTTCTGGGAATGGCCATGATTGGAAAAAATAAACCCAAAAACACGAGTCATCGCCCAAAATTCCCGCCGCGGAGACTGGAGCGGAACTTGCGGAGCCAAACGGAGCTCTCCGGGACGCCCCCGGGGCGTCCAGACACCTTCCGCGGGTGGCGACCGACAAAAAAAAGTTCGGTAAAACACCAGACATGGGACCTCAGGACCCCCTCTGGAGAAGTTTCCATGCCGGACGACACCCGGACCAGTCCGGCACGGACGCGCTGCGGAAGCCACGGAGAGCTCCGAGGCAGGCTCCATTTGGTTCTGGACACTCTCCGTTGCTTCCGAGGGTGGCGCCTGGCGTGTGGCAGGGCTTCACGCGGGCGCCAGCCACGACGCGAGCGCGCGCGAAACCCCTCGGGGAGACATCGGGACCGCTCCCCGACGCGAATCGCGCGCGGGCATCGACCCGCGCGCGCGGGTCGACCCCGCGGTCGCGCGCGCGCCTCCCCAAAAAAACGACCCTGGGGGTGCCCAGCGCCAAACCGGGAGCTTCCGGGAAAACCCACAGTGAAACCGAGAAGAAAACGCACGATTTGATTTTTTGGGTCTCGCGGGCGCTCACCTCCAGCCTCTCCAGCAGCGGCGTGAGCCGCCCCAGGTCCGGCAGCGACGTCAGCCTGTTCCTCGCCAGCCACAGCGACGTCAGGCCGTGGAAACCGTCGAGGAAGGCGTCGGGAAACGAGACGAGGCCCTTGCGCGTCAGCCTGAGCTCAGACGTCGACGACCTCGCCAACTTCGACGTCAGCGCCCGCCACCGGTCCACCTCAGCCTGCCCGCTCGCGGACAGCAGCTCGCCCGCGGCGACGGACGCGGGATCGCCGTGCCGTTCACGTCTCCCCGCGATGTGTCCGCCGTCCGATCCGTCCGAAGCGTCCACGTGATACGACGCGGGCGCCTCGCACAGCGAACACTCGAGCGCCGAGTGTAACTCGCCCCGGTCGCAGAGGCGGCACCTCGCGTCGCCCGCCCGCGCCCGCTCCTCCCGAACGTACGCGAGGTGCAGCCGCGCCTCGTGCGCGGACGGCAGCGGCGTCTTTCGCTCGAACGACGACGACGACCCTTCATCCCTCACGGCGGCGGCCCTCACGGCGGCGGACCCGCCCGGGGTCTCCGTCATCGCGGCGCGCTCGAGCCGCCATCGCTCGTCCAACGCCACTCGCGCCTCCTCCGCTACACGCGCCGCGGCTGACGCCCGCTCGTCCCTGTACCTCGCGATCATCCCTTGCGTCCTGGCGGCGCGGCGGATCAGCGCGAGGCGCTCCTCCGCGGCGCGTTTGGCGTCCCTTTCCGCGCGTCGACCCAACTCCACCACCCGCGCCATCTCCGCCTCCTCCTCTCTCGCGCGGAGTTGTTCCTCCTGTCGCGCGCGCTCCTTGGCGGTCGCCCCGCGCCTGGCGACGCGGTGCCGCCGCGCGTCGTCGTCGTCGTCGTCGTCGTTCGCGCGTTCGTCGCCGTTCGTCGTCGCGAGGGGGACGCGCCGGTCGTCGCCCGTCCGGGGGCGGCGCGTCGCGTCGGCGGAGGTTCCCGGCGCGTTCTCATCAGCGTCCGAGTCGTCGGAGGCGTACGCGGCAAAGCCGTCGAGGGACGACTCGGCGCCCGATCCGCCCTCGGACGCGTCGTCGTCGTCGTTCGCGATTCCACCGTCCGTGTGCGTCGTCAGCACGCTCCGCTCTCCCCGCGCCGAGGCCGGGACCACGTCGCGCCGCCACCGTCGCAGCGCCGCGGCCGTGGACGCCGCGCGCGCGGATGAGAACGCGACGCCCTCGTTCTCGTCGTCGCCGTCGGCGCCCTTCGCGGCCGCGGTGGCGCCGGGCCTCCTCGGGGCGTTATCCCGGAGATCGCGGCGCATGAACTCCAGCAGCGGCGACCGCTTCGATCCGCCGCCGACGTCGCGCCCATCCCCGTCGGGTTGCCCCATCCCGCCCGTCCCCCGCGCCCACCGCACTGTGCCGTTGGGCGTTTTCACGCGACGTCCGAGAGCGCGACAATGAATCGTGTTTTACATGACATGCGCGCGTCTACGTCCAAAAGCGAGCTAAACCTTGGGCATCCTCAGCGCACCCCGCATCGCGTGCATCCCCAGTCCCGCCACGAACGCCGCGAACGCCCCCCTCAGCACCTCCTCCGGCGCGTCCACCGCCGCGCCGCTCGCGACGAACGAACCCGTCATGGCGCCCGCCGCCAACCCCGGGACGAGATCCGGGCGCAGGTTCCCGAGCCGAGCGTGCGCCCACGCGCCCGCGAGACCCGGCCCGATCTGCGCCACCATGGACGTGCCCAGCATCGTCTTGTGTGGCATGCCCCCCGCGAGCGCCAGGCCGACGCTCATCATGGTGCCCGCGCCAATGCCGAGCGCCCCGGACGCGACGCCCACTGCGCCGCCCAAACCGACGTAGTACGCAACCTTCTCGACGGGGGGCATCGCCGGTCGCCAGCCTCGGGCGACGTCGGGTCCTCCGTTCGACCTCTCGGCCTCCTCGACGGCACCCTCGACGGCACCCCCGATGACGGGTTTGAGCGCGATGACCGGCGCGAGCGCCAGCAGCGCGGACGCGAAGACGAGGCGCTGCGTGCGCTCGCGCATCGCGTGCGCTAACCTCGCGCCCGGTCCCGCGGTCGCCGTCGCGCCGCTCGCGACGAGGCACCCGGCGATGGGATCGACGTGACCCGCGGACGCGAACACCAGCGCGCCGCTCGCGCACGTCGCGACGTTGAGTAAGAGCGCGGTGGAGGTGGCCTGGAGCTGCCGTAGGCGATACGCGTGCATGGTGGTGGGCACCGCGACCAAGGCGCCCCCGATGCCAACGGCGCTTCCCACGGCGCCGCTCACGAAGCCGATGGGAAGCGCGGGGAGGATCGGGCCGCCGTATCGCAGCGGGTTGGGAGACGGGGACGGTCCGCCCGGCGCGGCGGCGGACGCGAGCGCGCGCCGAGCGACCCGCAACCCCAGCGCGCGCACCATCCAAGTGCGACCTAGTGCTAGCTAGCTAGTTTCACTTTTACGTCACGCATCGATTCAATCGGCTATCCAGTTGTCGGCAAAGTCCCGCTTGCCGGTGCCTTGGCAGGACGTGCACGCGATGTGCTTCGCCCCGCGGCACACCCAGCACATCATACCCTCCTGCATCATCATGTTCACCACCCCGGCCTGCATGGCGTTGCTGCTGAGCCGAACCTCGTCGTCGAACCTGGACTCCTGGCTCTGCTGGTTGGTCCCCTGCCCACGGCACGAGTGACAGATGATGGTGCCGACGCCGTCGCAGCAGCTGCAGTCGTGGCCCGTGGGCATGATTCCCTGCTCCTTCCTACTGAGGAACGCGAGCTGCTCGAGCGTGTACAGCGACGGATCGATTCCCGCGGGGAAGATGCGGGGAGCATCGCCCTCGGCGCGGCCCATGCGAAGCACCGAGCGTTCCTCGGTTCCAAACTGCACGCCGTCGTCCCCGTCCTCGGTTCGAATCAGGGACGGGTCGGCGGACATTCGGACGACCTGAGAGCATCGAGAGGATGCCCGGCGCGTCGCCGCCGGTCGGCAAATCGCGGGACAAGCGACGGTCGACGCGAGCATCTCTCTCGGAGGGGGGCGGTCCAAGTGACGTCATCAAAAATAACTCCCGCCAAGTTTATCAATCCGGGCACACGAATCACAGCACGCGACACAACGGAAGCAGTCGACGGATTACCAGTGAGACGGACTACACGTTCACGTCCGCCAGCCTCCCGCCCAGCCTCTCCACCTCCCG
>Ga0181573_10004123_pt1 | contig 12508 bp, 9 predicted proteins | sample 101ome_25_FD_148643 | JGI IMG/M metagenome (GOLD analysis project Ga0181573, IMG submission 148643) | Coastal salt marsh microbial communities from the Groves Creek Marsh, Skidaway Island, Georgia - 101409BT metaG (spades assembly) | ecosystem: Environmental > Aquatic > Marine > Intertidal zone...
GGAAATCAGGGAGGCCTGCGAGAAAATGTCGCCGCTTAACAGGATGGGTACCGTCGAGGAGGTGGCTGCAATGGCTGTATTCCTCGCATCTGATGAAGCAAGTTTCTGTACCGGCGGTCAGTATGCCGTTGAGGGCGGCACGGTGAGCCAGCATCCCAAAATGTGACTGACCAAGGCGATACTCGCTTGAGTAGCGCAGAGCGCTTGTTAGGACCGGCTCGCTCGATGCACGTCGGCGTGTCAATGACAGAGAGCCTTTTCGGGGCGATAAAAAATATTCATCTTTTTTGCAGAACAGCCGATACCTTAATGTGAACGAAGTAAGGGTTGTATCTGAGCAGGTTCCCGCTAGCAGAATCGAGCGAGTTCCAGCCAGGCAGATACAGCAAAGTCACGATAAAAGGCGCGGATTTAGCATGTCGCAAACAGATGGACATATTCTTGTACGCAGCAACCCCATCGCAAAGAATTGCGTGAGGGTTGAGGGGTCAAGAGAGTTGCTGGTGCGCCAGGACTCGCCCGATGACGTCGAAATCCTCGATGCGTTGAGCGTGTATCGTACGGAGTTTCGCATGTACTTTCAGGACATGGTCTCCGCTCAAAACCGCGTCTACGAGGCGCTGTCTCCTTACCTTATGTTCGTTGGCAAACCCTTTTTCTCGTGTGACGTCGCAGACGCGAAGTGTGCCGTGATGGAAGTCAAGGGAGACGAATCAGGTGCCAACGACGACCCGGTGCAGGATCCCTGCTCCGACTGAAAATCCCGCCCCCAGCGGGGCTGTCTATTTGACTGGCGTTGGCACGCCAGGCGCGTTTTCTTCACGTTGCTGTGCGAAAAACCACTGATGAAAGTGATGCGTCGGAACGTCCATTAGCGGCGTAAAAAGCCCGCCGGTGAAGGCGGGGGAAGCACGTCCGCTCTGCATACCCTCAACTACCGAGATGTCCTCGGCAAAAACAACGCTCCAGGCCTCGTGCAGACTCTGGCGACGCTCCAAATACGCGGCTGTGACGGCGTCCTTGTCCGAGTAAAGAAACTGTAGCCGTTCGCGAGTTTGATCCACGGATTCCGGCATCAGCAAGATGACAAAAAAATGATCGGCCTGAATTCCCAGCAATACATTGGGATAGAGAGAAAGATACTCCGCCGTCTTGAGTCGTTCGCCATCCCATCCTGAGAATAACGGCAAAGGCTTACTGCTACCGCGAGTGAGATCGTAGACCCGAGTGCCTTGACCCGAAGCGAGTGGGTCGACAGTCAGATTGTAGTGTGCATCGAGCGGAGAGTAGGTGTTGAGATCGGGGTGCACGAATGGCAAGTGGTAGGACTCGCAGTAGTTCTCCACTGCCAGTTTGTAATTGCCATTAAGTACCAGCTCCATGGAGCCAAACTGGCTCGAGTCTGGCGTGAGTTGCTGGTCAAACAGTTGGCCAGCAAGGCCGCGCCACCTCGACAGCAGCGGCTCCAGATGGACTGAGAGCGGGAGTGCGTCACCCGACAAATTGATAAACACCACGCCCATTGATTCCTCGGTGCGCACCGATGGTAGTGCGTGGTCCGCGCAATCAAATCCATCAATTTCGTGTATCCCCATGCCCCCGATATTGGGTGTCGTTTTGAGTTGGCCAGTGAGGTCATAGCCCCATTTATGGTACGGGCAGCGGATCGTCAGACCCGGCTGCCCGGGCTCCGCAACTAACTGCATACCGCGGTGCCTGCAAACATTATGGAAAACGCGAGCGCGTCCTTGTTGGTCGCGGACCATCACCAGTGGCAGTCCCATAAATGTAACCGGGCAGACGCTACCGGGTTCGGCGATATCACTGCTAAATCCCAGCCCCGCCCAGGTTTGAGCGAGCACCGTATCTCGCTCCTTCAGCCAATCTTCGTGGCTGGTATAGGCCCGGTTGGGAAGGGCTGCACTCTCGGAAATAGCCGGATCAGCCGCGCCGTGGGGGCTGTTTGCTGCGGTCGAGGCGATTGGGTCAGTCGGGTTCATATCTGCCGGTGTGAAGGTCGGTTGGCGGAAGTTTACGCCTGCTTAAAAGCCGAGAACATCCCTGCTTTCTGTGCCCGCGCTCGGTCTGATTTGAGGCTGGACACCTAATAAAAAGATGAAGAGCAGGCATTTAGCTCCAGGGGAAAGGGCTGTTAGAGACCGGGTGCAGGTCCCCCTCTGCATAGCGTGAGAAGCGAAACGGGTCGAGGAGCCCGGGCTTGTGGCCACAGATAGTTTGTGCGACCAACTCGCCCACACCGATCATCTTGTATCCGTGGTTGGAGTCGGCGATGACAAAGCAGTTTTCTCGCATGCTATCGAATACCGGAAAGCTGTCCGGAGTAAACGCGCCAATGCCACCCGAGGGTTCTTTTTTGAATTGAGGCAGGGAGCCTGAAAAACGTTCCTGGCAATGCGCCAGCGCCGATACCCACATCTCAGCGAACTCTGCGCCCACCACAAACTCGGGTGAGGCCGGCCCGTAGGGGTCTACCGAAACCTCGGCCGCGCGCTTGTCGACAATAAAGGGAGCGGCCCCGCCCTGCACGCCACCAAAGTGAAAATCGGGCTTGTAGTAGATACCCCAAAGTTGATCGGTAATCAGTCGACCATCCTCATCGGAGAGGAGCGGCGCATCGGTATCGACATGAATGACGGGCGGCATCGCGCCGTCATTGGTCACCTGAAGTTTGGGGTCGACTCCCAGCGTTCCCTCTTGGAGTGACCAATAGATCCACATGGGAATCCCCTCGGTGGTCTCATTGGTCGCCGGGTTGCGGATGCCGACCTCCATCGGGAGCTCCAGCATTTCCCAGAAACTCCTTACCCAAGGGCCTGCAGCGACGACGGTGTAGTCGCACTCTATAAGCCCTTTATCGGTTTCCACCGCGGTGATGGCATACCGGTTGTCACTCTTAAAGCCCGTTACCGTTACGCCGCTGAGAATGCGCACGCCCAACGCTTCGGCTTTGGCGGCCAGCCCGCGCATGGCGCGGCTGTTGTTGGCGTAACCCCCGGGTTTCTCGTGAAGCACCGACGTGATGCCTTGCGCGCGCCAATCTGAAAATAGATCTTTCATATAGCGCTCGCTCTCGGCAGCTCCCTCGATGAAAACTGACTCGTAACCGATCGCTTGCTGCTGCGCATGGATTGATGCGACGTCCTCGCGCATCGATTCGCAACTAATTTGCATATACCCAACAGGATGGTAGCTGTAGGCCTCGGGATCGCTCTCCCAGATATTAACGGAGTGGGCCATCAACTCTCGCATGGCGGGCTGAAAGTAGTTATTACGAATCACCCCGCAAGCGATTCCCGTGGCGCCGGCGCAGATCCCTGATTTGTCGAGGATGATGATGTCGTGGCCGTCACCCTTGCCGGTCGCTTTGAGCTGCAGCGCCAAGTGGTAGGCGGTGCTGAGCCCGTGAATCCCGGCACCGATAATGATGTAGGGGCTGCGCGTTGGGACGGCCATCAGTTTACTTCGCCGATGTAGTCAAAAGGCTCGATCAGTACCGGCATCTCGTCAGTGCATTCGCGACCGTAAGCCGCCAATAGGCCGTTCCAGTATTGGCGATGGAGCGGTATCCACACCTTCGGGTCCTGCACGGGTGGGCCGTCAAGCGAGGACTCTGCGTACCCTATCTCGCCGAAGGTGGTCTCTCGAACATCTGTGAGTCGCACAATCAAATGCGGTTCGCCATCGTAATCACACAGCACGATGGGCACGCCGGCTTGGGGGTATGGGAAGCCGTTTGCTTCGATCACCCAGGGCAGGCTGAACGTCGCGACTTTTTCACGGGTTTTGATGTAACCCAGAATCTGGCTGGTGGTCTCCGCGTCAATGCCGAGCGAGCGGACTTGGTAATCGCCGGGTAGCTCCGGAAACCGCTCGCGGGCGCTATCCCAGAATGTATCAATCACTTTGGGATCCGGCATTGACGGGCCGTCTGCTATCAATATGTGTCTACTCATGCCCTGACCTAGTTGACCTCTGGTTGGCTCACCCATGCCAGAAATCAAAGAGTAACTGGGCACCGAAGCCCCTGTCACTAGTGAAGGACCAACAAGCCTTTTTTGGGTAGAGCAAAAAGGCGTCAGATCGCCGACGCAGTGCGTTGGATAAGTGGATTGAATTCTCGTCAAGGCGCAGGGCCTGGCGAGGAACACCGGCCATCAATTGGACGCGTTTTGGGGCCAGCATGTGGGCGTAATGTTTAAGGGGGTTGGCCCGCCCGGCAGGATTCGAACCTGCAACCTACGGCTTAGAAGGCCGTTGCACTATCCGGTTGTGCTACGGGCGGAGCAGGCGGAGTATCCCATTCTATGGGTGCTGGGGCCAAGTGATGCAGAGATACAAGGAACTGCTTCAGGCTACAGATGCGCCCACCACACCTGCCAGCATCGTACGGACACTTTGATCCAGCAGCGCCTCCGGTTCGATAGAGCGATCGAACAGATCAATTAATCGATTGGCTTCAAGCGTTGCGATGCCGTGTCCCATCGCCCAGATTTGTGTGGCGAGATGCAGGCTGTTGACCTGTGAGTTGCCGTGGGCATTGCAGAACGCTTGTACCATATTCACCAGTACCATGAACGCGCCGTGCTCTTCCGCGACTTTCTCTCGCCGCTCCTCGATATCGCCCCGGTCCTCCCACATGAGCGAAAAAAAGGCATGCTTTTCCCGCGCGTAGGCCAGATACATGTGGCCCCCCGCGAGAATGCCCTCGATCGATCCGTGGGGATGTGCTGAGGCGGTCTCATCTGCCGCATAACCCAACCCCAGAATGGCCAATTCACGGACTCCGCGAAGGAGTTCTTCCTTATCGGTAAAATGACGATAGGGCGCGGCCGCGCTGACCCCCGCACGTGCGGCGGCCTCGGCCATTGTGAAATCCAGCGTGCCATCCCGCTCGATGAGTTCGGCGGCCGCAACGATCAGCGCGTTGCGCAAGTCACCGTGGTGGTAGCTGCATCGCGTTTTGCTCATGCCGCCTCTCGGAGCGTCACGAGCGGTTCAGGCGCTGACTGTGACTGCGGCTTGAGGAAGTGGCGGCCCGGATGCATCAGCAGAGTATAAAGCGGCGGGACCAGATAGAACGATACAACGGTCGAGAGCAGCACGCCGCCGGCAATCGCCATCGCGAAGGGCGGCCAGAACTGGCTGCCTTCCAAAATGAGCGGGAAGAATCCCCCAAAGGTCGTCACAGTCGTCGAGACAATATGGCGACTGGCGTCCATGACCACCTCAACGATAGCGTCGGGGTCGCCGGCTGTGGCGCGTTCATCCAGTCGCAACCCGCTGAGAATAATGATAGCGGCGTTGATAGAGACCCCTACTGAACCGATCACACCGATGAGCGCCTGAATACCCAGCGGGTACTGGAAGACCGCAAGCGCTAACAAGCTCAAGCCAAAGGAGCAGCCCGTTACACCAAAGGCGATGCCGGTGAGGCGCCAGGAGTTAAAGGTCAGCAGGATCGTGGCCAGCATGGCCGCAACAATAGTGCCGAGCGGGGCCATGAGGTCTTGAACTAACTCTCCCCGCTCCTGGCTGTCACCGCCGAACTCCAGTGCGTAACCCGTCGGCAAGGGAATGGGGTTGGCTTTTAGATCGGCCGCCAGCATCTTAAGGGCTTCCTCGGGCAACACGCCGCGTTTGAGGTAACCCTGGACATTATTGAGCCGGTCGCCATTTTTCCTGGCGATAGGGCTTTCATCGGGCACCAGCGCAACCGTGCCCAGTGCGCTCAGCGGGACGGCGGGCACCAGCGTGTCACTACCGGGGTTGCGGATGGGAATCCGGATATTACTCAGGTCATCAGTGCTGTCCCATTGTTCACGCTCCAGGATTGCGCGCACGGGTAGCCGCTCGGTGCCCTCGAGTAGTTCGCCGCCGAGGCGACCCTTCAGGGCGCTCTCGATCCCGCGGGCCACCTCGGCTTTGCTCAGTCCCACTCGTTTGAGGGCTGATTCATCGAGGTCGAAAACGACTTTGGGCGGGGCGGGTGCCATCGATACCTTGGTATGGGTGACATCGGGGAGGGCGGCCATACGCTGCCGAAATTGCTCACCCAGCTCTTTGAGAACGGTTGTGCTGGGGCCGTAGAGCTGGACTTCAAGCGGCGCCTCGACCGGTGGCCCCTGATCAATGCCGCGCACCAAAATTTGTGCCTGCGGGTACTCTCGGTCGACTTCCTTCTGCAGGCGTCGAATGAGCTCATCGGTTTGGTTCTCGTCAGTGGTCAGCACGAGGGCGCGAGACCAGCTCGGCACGCCTTTCACGTTGGCGCGCAGGTTGTAATAAAACTCGGGCGGACTCTCGCCGATTGACCAATCAACGCGCCTCACCAGGGGCTCTGCCCGCAGCTTTTCGTCTACCTGTGTCACTAAGGCGAGGGAGTCCTCGATCGACGCGCCCTCCGGGAGTTTGACGTCGAGGTACATCTGATCGCGGTCAGTGCCCGGGAAGAACTGCAGGGTCAGCGTGCCTAAGCTCAGGAATCCTGTCATGGGCAGCGCAAGGGCCAGCGCAAAGGAGGCCAGTGGATTTCGGATGGCCCACTGTAGCGAGCGGCGGAAGGCGGACGTTAGCTTTTCATTGTCCATGCCGGCCCGCCACCAGCGTCGTTCAAGCGCGATGCCGGAGGGGAGCCACCGCGCGGCCAGAACGGGCGTCACGGCAATCGCCAGAATGAAGGACGAGACCAGCATGGCGATTACCGCAACAGCAATGGAACCCAGGAAATCGCCTCCAGCACCAGGCAGGAGCACCAGCGGGATAAAAGACAATACAGTGGTCAGCGTTGAGGACATGAGCGGGATGCGCATTCGCGATACAGCAGCTTTCATCGCTTCAATCGGTGACAGGCCGCTCATCAAGCGTTTGCGAATCTCGTCAGTCATCACAATCGAGCCGTCAACCAAAAGCCCAAGCGCCACGACCAGCCCGGTCACCGACATGTGCTGGATCGGGATTTTGAGGTAGAAGAGGGCGATCATCGACAGCAGCGTGCACAGCGGCAGGATCACGGCGACAACGAGTGCGGCGCGCCAACCGAGCGTCACGAGGAGTACCGAGAGCACCAGTGCAATCCCCATGAGCAGGTTTTTAGCGACGCCTTGAAGCCGGTCTTTGGTGTAACCGGCCTGATCGAAGGCCGTCTCAATGCTGACGCTGTCTGGCGCGCTGGCGCGATAGGTTTCCAAAAACTCATCGAATCGCGCGCCGTATCGGTCGACCTGATAACCCGGCTGCATTTCCGCGGCGATCAGTACCGAGCGCTGGCCATTCGACAGCGACACACTGTCGAAAGGTGTTGTCTCGGTTTTGGTGACGTTGCCGAGGTCGGCAATCCGGATGGCGCGGCCGTCGGGAAGGCCTCTTACGATGACCTCGCGGACCGACTCGAGATCAGTGAACTCGCCGGTGAGTTCTACGGTGAGTGCAGCGCCCGCTCCAGTGAGCTGGCCGGCGGGTGTGCGCGCATCTGCGCGGGACAGCGCCGCGGCGACCTCATCGACCGAGATGCCCAGCATCGCCAGGCGAGTCTCATTGAGCGCCACGCGGACTTCTTCGCTGGGCAAGCCGTAGAGCTTCACACGCCGGGTTTGCGGCACGCTGCGTGCCGCGTCGGCGAATAGCAGAGACTGGCGCCGCAGTTGCGCCGGTGGGAGGTTTCGCCCGTCTTTGCCGGTGATGGAAATGATCTTGACGAATTCTGTCCAGATTTCATCGTCGAAGTCAGGAGGAGAGGTGCCCGGCGGGAAGGTGAGCGCGACGCGGTCAACAATGTCGCGCAGCTCAGACATGATCTGCTTGAGGCGCGCAGGTGGCGCCTTGTAGTCGACCTCAACAAAAATGAGCGAGACACCCGCCGCCGAAGTGCCATCGACTTCCATGACGTCAGGCTCCTCGCGCAGGGCGTCGACCATGGGCTTGGTAATCAGCGCTTCAACGCGAGCGGGGCTGGCACCCGGGGAAAAGATCTGAATTTTGGCGAACCAGGGCGTAATAGCGGGGTCTTCTTTTCTGGCCATGCCGCTCATGCTGGTATAGCCCACCACGACAATAGCGAGCATTACGAGTGCCAGGTAGCGCGAGTTCGCATGCAGCAGTTTTGCGATCATGATCCGTCACCTGCTGCGTTGCCATCAGGTGTCGCATCAGTGAAAACGGCTTCGACCAAATCCCCGGGACTGATGCGCTGTAAGCCGGATGCCACGACCGCAACATCGCTGGGGAGTGTCCCCCTGACAAAAACTTCGCTGCCTCGCGTGTAGAGAATCTCGACACTCTCGCGCCGGGCCCGGGGCTTACCCTCGGCGTCTGGCGTAATGGTGAGGACGTCCCAGAGGCCCCGCGAGGCCTCAAGCAGTGCGGTAACCGGCAGCCAACCACCGCTTGTTTGCACGAGTTCCGCGACTTGCAGCACCGCAGACTCGCCGACGACGCTTCGGGTGTCACCAGGCAGGTCAAAAATTGCACCGACTGTCAGTGTTGCAGGGTCCAAATCCTCTCGCACCGAACGCAGCTTTCCACTCACGGGTTGGCCTTGAAGGAGCAGTGTGTAGGTCTCGCCCGTTTTCAATCGTCGTGCCACGTCTGATGGCACGCCTATATGGGCTTCCCGGCCACTCGCGGTCACGAGTCTGAGTACCGGTGTGCCCGGCGCAACCACGGCGCCGGTTTGAACGAGTCGTTCGGCCACTACGGCGGCGTAGGGTGCCTTCAGCGTACTCTTGTCGAGTTCCAGTTGCGCGGATTGCTTCTGCGCAGCGGCGGTGCTCTCCGCAGCGACCAAGGCCTGTGCGGCGAAGCGCGCATCGTCGTAATCCTGCTCTGAGGCGGAGCCATCCTCCACCAGACGCGAAATTCTCTCTGCCCTCGCCTCGGCTTGCGCGCGCTCTGCCGTGACGCGCTCAAGGGTTGCGGTGGCGGCGTCGAGTCGGGCCTGTCTACGATCCGTCCCGAGCTGTGCGAGCACATCACCCGGCGCGACCCGCATACCTTCGGTTGCCGGTAGCGATGTCAGTACGCCAGCGACCTCAAAGCCGACGACGCTGTCGGAACCCGCGCGAACCACTCCCAGGTAGTTGGCGTCGCGGGTAAAGTTCGGTTGCTGAGCATAGATCACTGCTGCCACGGGCATGGGCGCGCGTTCTGAGGAGGTGGTGGTCTCCTTGTTCGCTTCGATCAGCGCGGTGCCCGCCAGAGTCAAGCCAATAGCCAGCGCAACACCCCACAGGGATTTCAATAAATTCGGATTCACAGCACGACTCATTTGTTGAGCAGGGGTGGTTTACGACGCCCGATGTTAACCGGATTCACATTATATGTAAATATTATTAACATTGCTGAAAAGTGCCGCTTCGGCGGCTCAGCTTGCGCCCGAGAGGGGATTTCGCGACACTACGCGTCCCGTCAGCTGGCGGGATTTGTGGTGGCTCGGATGGTCCCCTCGCAGCGATAAGTGATGAACCCCGCCAGGCCCGGAAGGGAGCAACGGTAGTCACTGATTCGGGTGCCGGGGTGCGGCTGTCCGAGTCGCCTCCTCAAATCACGGATGGTCCGCATGTCTCATCAGGTTCTGGCCCGCAAGTGGCGACCCGGCAACTTCACCGAGATGGTGGGACAGCAGCACGTATTACAGGCACTGGTGAACGCTCTGGAGTCTGGCCGACTTCATCACGCCTATTTGTTCACTGGTACGCGCGGCGTGGGCAAAACAACGGTAGCGAGGATCCTCGCGAAGTGCCTGAACTGCGACACTGGCGTGACGGCTAGCCCCTGCGGAGAGTGTGGCGCATGCGCCGAAATTGCCGAAGGTCGCTCGGTTGACTTGATCGAGGTCGATGCGGCATCAAAAACCAAGGTCGAAGACACGCGTGAGTTGCTCGAGAACGTGCAGTACACGCCGACGCGGGCGCGTTTCAAGATCTACCTCATCGACGAAGTGCACATGCTCTCAACTCACAGCTTCAACGCGCTGTTAAAGACGCTTGAGGAGCCGCCACCTCACGCGATGTTTCTTTTGGCGACCACGGACCCGCAAAAGTTGCCAGCAACCGTCCTGTCGCGATGTTTGCAGTTCAACCTTAAAAACATGCAGGCGGACCAGATCGTGGCGCACCTTGAATCCATTCTGGCTGCCGAATCCGTTCCAGCCGAGCCCGAAGCGCTTGCGCTCATCGCGCGCGCTGCCGAGGGATCCATGCGCGATGCGTTGAGTCTGACCGATCAGGCCATTGCATTTGGCGAAGGAAGTCTGAAGAGCGCAGAAGTGAGAGAAATGCTTGGCTCGGTGGACCGCGGCCAAGTTTTGGATTTGGTATCGGCCATTCTGGATGATGATCCCCGTGCCACGCTGGCACTGGTTGCGACTATTGCGGAGCACGCAGCCGACTTTGTTTCGACACTTGATGAACTGAGCAGTGTGCTACACCAAATAACGATCGCTCAGATGGTGCCCGACGCCCTGGACACCAGTTGGCCTGATCAGGCGCGGGTGGTTGAGCTGGCATCGCGGGCAACCGTAGATGATGCGCAGCTCTTTTGGCAGATGGCAGTGGCGGGACGTCGAGACGTACACCTGGCTTCCTCGGCCAGAGCGGGTCTGGAGATGGTGCTGTTGCGCATGATTGCGTTTAGGCCCGCAAAGGTGATTCAGCCGGCCGCCAAGGCGGGAGAAACCCCTGCAAAAAAGCCTGAGCCACCGGCTCTGCCGGTGGAATCGCCAGCCAATAACACCGGGGACACTGAGCCGCTTGGTGCCGATAGAACGATGCGTTCGAGCGCTGATCAGTCTGTTGCCCAGGAAGTGCCTCAACACAGCGCTGTAGCCAGCGGGAAGCGTGAGCGCCTTAACGAGACCGAATCGAAGGATGCCAGCCGCGACCCCGCGGCCGCGACGCCCCCCGTATCCGATCCAAATCGCGATGCATGTGATGATTCAGATCATGCGTCGGAAGAGCGGGGGTCAGAGGTTCGACAAAGCGCTCGGCTGAACGTGGGCAAATCTAGCCCGCTGGATTTGGAAGGGGCAGGTGAGCCGGTGAGTGATATTCCGGTAAACGATGAAGAGCAGCCTGCTTTAAAGGGTACTACGGCTTTATCGCTGACGACTGACACATGGCCTGAACTATTTGAGCAATTCCGCTTCAGCGGTATTTTGCACAACATTGCCCTTCACCTCGAACTGTCCGGGCGGGCGGGCTCCAGCCTGCAGTTCGCGATTGCCGAATCAGAAGCGACGCTGCTGAACGAGCGGCACCCTGGTCAATTGGCGCAAGCCTTGACCCAGCAGTTGGGGGAACCGGTGGTGGCTGAGATTGTTGTGAGCGCTCACGGCGGTCGCACCCCCGCCAGTCGACGGGCGGCCGTGGCCGCCGCCCAATTGGCGGCGGCTGAGGATGCCATGTCTGACGACCACACCTTGCACGCGATATTGACTGCGTTCGACGGTGAAATCATTCCCGGCAGCATTCGCCCCAATTTTGCTGACGTCGATCAAGGCGAGATCGAATCCGATTCAGGCAGGGCCACCTAGTGGCACCCGATACGTGGCTCGGCGTGGAAATACGCACCATAAAGGTATGATTTAAATGAAGTTAAGCCCTTCTATTGAGCGACTGATTGACAGTCTTCGACACTTGCCCGGAGTGGGACCCAAATCAGCGCAACGGATGACCTTGCACCTGCTCGAACGGGACCGCGACGGTGCGCAACAGATTTCTGATGCGATTGATCAGGCGCTTGAGCGCGTGCAGAACTGTAGTCGCTGTCGCAATTTTACCGAGTTATCGGTTTGCGAAATCTGTGCCGACCCCAAACGTGACGCCAGCACCCTGTGCGTCGTGGAGGCGCCGGCGGATGTGATGGCGATAGAGCAAAGCGGCAGTTTTCGCGGCCACTACTACGTTTTAAAGGGCCATCTCTCGCCGATTGACGGTATCGGCCCCGAGCAGTTGGGCCTCGATGAGCTGTGTGCGCGATTCGGTGATGGGAGTATCAACGAGGTCATTTTGGCGACTAACCCGACCGTTGAGGGCGAGGCCACTGCTTATTATATCAGCCAGCGCGCAAAGGCGGCCGAGGTCACTGTCACAAGGATAGCCCATGGGGTGCCTTTGGGCGGAGAGCTTGAATATACCGACTCCAGTACACTCGCCCATGCGCTGAGTGGTCGCACGGTAGTGGGCGAGTGACCAGCCACTGGATCGACAACAGTGAGGCACTGGACGCGCTACTTGTCAGGTACCGGGGTGCGCCCGCGGTGGCGATTGATACCGAGTTCCGACGACGGGATACCTTTTACCCTCAGGTCGCACTCGTGCAATTGTGCTGGGGCGACGAGGCTTACTTACTGGATCCGCTTTCCCTGGACAATACAGCCTCTCTCGAGGGCTTACTTTCAGATCCCACCGTGATCAAGCTCATCCACAGCGCCAGCGAAGATCTGGAGGTATTCTCCCGATGGCTGAGCAGGCTCCCTTCACCGCTGTTCGAC
>Ga0181573_10004125_pt1 | contig 12506 bp, 8 predicted proteins | sample 101ome_25_FD_148643 | JGI IMG/M metagenome (GOLD analysis project Ga0181573, IMG submission 148643) | Coastal salt marsh microbial communities from the Groves Creek Marsh, Skidaway Island, Georgia - 101409BT metaG (spades assembly) | ecosystem: Environmental > Aquatic > Marine > Intertidal zone...
AAAAACGGACTCGGCGTCCCAATGCGCCGCATGAGGCGCAAGCTCCTTGTCAGAGAAGGCCTTGGCGCTGGCGATATAAGCCTGCTGATCATCGTTCAGTTCAAAGTTCACTCAGGGTGCTCCAACTACTTGGGGCTATCGACACTGTGCGTGGCGAGCAAAAAGGCCTCGCTGCGCGGGCACACAGTATAAACCGATTATGGCTCAACCCGGCGTTTCGATACACCGGTGAAATCGATTGCAAGCCGCGTCAATCCTCAGTTTTTGGGATGAGTTCACTGGCGTGAGACGGCCGGGCGGTTTACCCTTAGCGCTCGGTTTTTTTGGTGATTGGGGGATGGACCGTCATGTCGCAGGATAATGGTGACGCCAAGGCATTTATCGCGGATCTGGTCGCGCGATCGCGCGCCGCGCAGAAGCAGATCGAGCACTACTCGCAGGAGCAGGTCGATGCACTGATCCGGGCGATGGTGTGGTCCGTGGCGCGGCCGGGCGTGGCGGAAGAAATTGCCCAATTCACCGTTGATGAGACCCAGCTCGGCAACTACGACGGCAAATTCCTGAAGATCCAGCGCAAGACCCGCGCGACCCTCCTCGACATTATTCATGACAAGTCCGTGGGCATCATTGAGGAATATCCCGAGCGTAATATCCGCGTGCTCGCCAAACCGCTGGGTGTGATCGGCGCGCTGGCGCCCTCAACCAACCCGGAAGCCACCCCCGTTATCAAAGGCATTCACGCCGTCAAAGGCCGCAACTCGATCATCGTCGCGCCCCACCCACGGGCCAAGCTGACCAATAAAAAGATCTGTGACCTGATGCGCGCCGCGCTGAAGAAAATGGGCGCACCTGAGGACCTGGTGATCGGTATCGAAACACCCAGCCTGGAAACCACTAACGAATTAATGCGCCAGTGCGATCTGGTACTTGCGACAGGCGGCGGTGCCATGGTGCACGCAGCTTACTCCAGCGGCTCACCCGCTCTTGGCGTTGGTGTCGGTAACGCCGTCATCACCGTGGATGACACGGCCGATCTTGACGCGGCAGCAGAGAAAATCCGCCTGTCGAAAACTTTGGATCTGGCGGCATCCTGCTCGTCGGATAACTCGGTGGTGCTGCTCGATGGCATCTATGAGCCCATGCTGGAGAAGCTAAAGGCGCAGGGTGGTTATCTCTGTAACGAGGAAGAGAAAGCCGCGCTTCGCAACACACTCTGGGATGAAGAGCTCCATCTGAATACCGCGATCGTGGCGCAACCCCCGGAAAAGATCGCCCAAATGGCGGGGCTATTGATTCCCGAAGAGACGAAATTCTTCATCGTGCCCGAGGAGGGTTGGGGTCCTGAGCATCCCTTCTCTGGTGAAAAACTGTCGGTGATCATGGCGCTCTATCGCGCGCGTGATATCGATCACGCCATCGAACTCACCCAGAACATTCAGGCCTATCAGGGTCAGGGGCACAGCTGCGGCATTTACTCAAGCAGCGACGAGAACATCATGAAGCTGGCCGAGAACACTTACACCTCCCGCGTCATGGTGAACCAGCCTCAGGCAGCGTCCAACAGCGGTAACGTCTGGAACGGCATGCGGCAGACGTTCTCTCTGGGCTGCGGTTCTTGGGGCGGCAATGGCACCAACAACAATATCTCCTGGCGCGATCTCATCAATGAGACATGGGTCTCGATGCCACTGGCTGAAAATAAGGTGATCCCCTCAGACGAAGAGCTGTTTGGCGACGTGATCAACCAGCTGGGCTAACCGCTCAAGACTGGCTCTGAATCGGTCGCCCGAAACCGGGCTCACGCCGCGCCATCGCGCTCATCCAGATGTTGGTTGCAAACGGCCTACTCATGATAGCTTTGCGTCATTCAGTCCCGACGCGGAGGAGGAGGTAATTGTGAGTCAGATCAGCTTTGTACCGACATCAGAGTGGAGTGAAGAACTCCGCGAATTCGTCGCCGCCGACAGCGCGACTGAGCTGGAGCTGGGCATCACACGGATGCTCGCCCACGCACCGGAACTCGCAATGGGTTTGCTCGGCTTTGGCGGGGCCATGACCACCAAAAGGACGCTTCCTGAGCGCCTGATCGAGCTCTTACGGCTGCGCGTGGCGTTTCACAACCAGTGCCGGAGCTGCATGGCGATCCGTTACCGCGCGGCCAATGCCGATATTTCCGAGGCAGAGGTCTGCAGCTTGGAACAACCTCAGGAAGCCGAGTCACTGGACGACCGGGAGCGCCTTGCAGTTGAGCTGGGCGATCGGTTCGCCTGTGATCATTTGTCTATTGACGGATCATTTTTTGAACGGCTTAAAGCGCTCTTTTCTGAAGCCGAGATTGTGGAGCTGCTGATGCATTGTGCGCTCTATGTCGGGGTGGGCCGACTAGCCGCGGTGCTCGATATGACCGAGGACCTTCCCGAGGGTTTCAATTTACCCTTCGGCCACGGTCATCACGTCACGCCGACATCCGGTGAGCCCGTGGTGGTGAGGTAAGCAGAGTGGCGATGACTTTCTCTGGGTATCGCGTCATCGCACATGATCTCCCTGCTCATCTAACCGCTGAGACGCGTGACCATCTACGGGCAACCCTAACCCTCCTCACGCTGCTGGTCACACTGCTGGTTGCGGCCCGTGCTTTCGCAGCGCCTTATCAAGGGTGGTCACTTCCCGGCGCAGATGAGGGCGGCGGGCACTTCAGTCACGCGACGCAAATTACGCCAGACAATGTCACCGATCTCGAGATCGCGTGGACGCATCGATCGGGTGACTTCAGAGAAGGCGAGAACTTCATTGGCGGATTAAGCGGCGAGGCACCGCTGCAATCATCCTGGCAGGCCACGCCCGTCCTCATCGAAGACCATTTGTACCTCTGTACGCCTTTTAACCGGATTCTCGCCATACACGCCGAAACCGGGGTAGAGCGCTGGTCCTATTCCCCCGACATTGACCTGAAAAGCTTCCCTATGCCGCGTTGTCGCGGCGTGACCCAATGGACTGACGAGCGGGTCCCACCGACCGAGCCTTGCCATAGTGTGGTCATTGCACCGTTGATGGATGCCCGGGTGGTGGGCCTGGACGCGGTTACCGGTCAGACCTGCCCGTTTGGTGAGGTGGCGGAACTCGACCTCAGCAAAGGCCTTGGTCCCTATGAGGCCGGGTTCTACATGCTGAACACCCCGCCGGCGATTACCGGCAATACGTTGATCACAGGGGGCTCGGTCGCAGACAACATCACTACCGCCGTCCCCAGCGGCGTGGTCCGTGCTTACGATCTGACCGCAGGCAGCCTGTTGTGGGCCTGGGAGCCAGTTGTCGCCGTTGAACCGTCAGACCCCGCCATGGCTGACGAGGACAGCGAGCGTTCCTCGGCGACCGACAGCGCCACAAATCAACGCTATCAGCAGGGCACGACCAACTCCTGGTCCTACCTGTCGGTCGACCCAGAACTGGGTCTGGTCTATGTCCCCACCGGCAATACCTCGCCCGACTACTACGGAGGGCACCGCGGCAACCTCGATTACTACTCGAGCTCGGTGGTGGCCCTGTCGATCGCCACAGGAGAAGTGGTGTGGCATTTCCAAACCGTGCATCACGATATCTGGGATTTCGACGTGCCCTCCCAGCCGACCCTGTTTGAAGCAGAAATCGAGGGCCGCGCAGTCAAGGGCTTGGCCCAAACCACCAAGCAGGGCTATGTCTTTCTGCTCGATCGGGTGACAGGCGAACCACTCTTCCCGGTCGAGGAAGTGCCGATGCCACAGGGCACCGTGCCCGGTGACTACACGTCTCCTACCCAGCCGGTACCCACCAAGCCACGCTCGTTATTCGATTTGCCGGGTGAGAGAGATCCTGTCTGGGGCTTGGTGCCCTGGGACAAATGGGCCTGCGAGGACACGCTCGCTAATTTGCGCTACGAGGGGCCCTTTACCCCCGCTGCGCTGGAGGGTGCGCTGCACATGCCCAGCGCCTTCGGCGGACAAAACTGGGGGGGGCCGTCAATTGATCCCGGTCGCCGGAAATTAGTGGTCAATACGCTCCACATGGGAACGGTGTTGCAACTCATCCCCCGGGAGCAGTGTGACGGTGAAGGGCCAGAGCCGGTGGCGGACGGTCCGTTTTTGCTCGAACCCTCCGAGGGCACGCCCTACTGCAATCGGCGCTGGCTCGGGTTTGTTTCACCGCTCGGCGTGCCGTGTACGCCTCCACCCTGGGGGACCCTCGCGGGCATCGATCTGCAAACCGGTAATGTGGACTGGCAGGTGCCGCTGGGTACCACGCGGGATATGGCGCCCTGGCCGTTTTGGTACATCCAGGGCTCTCCTAATCTCGGTGGCCCCGTGAGTACGGCGAGTGGCCTCACCTTTATCGGCGCCACCACCGACCATTTCCTGCGTGCCTTTGATACCGACACCGGAGAGGAACTCTGGAAAGGCCGCCTGCCCACGTCGGGACATGGGCTACCCATTACCTACCAACTCAGCAAGGACGGCAAACAATATGTAGTGATCGCCGCAGGCGGACACGCCGCAATGGGCACGCCCCCGGGCGATTACCTGATTGCCTTCACGCTACCCGATGAATCTTGAGGCGCATCCCATAAACGCTATGTCTTCCAGAACCCTATCAAGGATCTGCCGTTTTGATTCGGCGTTCGCTTAGAAAGGTGACGTTGGCACACCAAGTGAGATTTCTCCCGAGAAAATGATCAACCGATAGCTCGGTCAACATCCTCTTTAGTGATGCGGCCTTCCGGCCCCGATCCCTCTACTTGCTCAGGGTCGATGCCCGCTCTCTCTAACTTCCGACGCAAAGCGGGCGCAATGCGCGCAGCAGAAGCGCGATCAGTCTTGGCCATGTGGACCTCGGGGCGCGCAGGGTTTGTCTCTTCCACAGATACAGCATCCTCGTCTCTGCTCTGTGCGGCGATAAACGCCTCAATCGCATCGTCCGTCACAACTTCAGATGCAATAACGCCAATCAAATAACCTACCGGCAGCTCCTCACCTACCTCGGCCAGGATTCGCACCAGCGTGCCGGAGCTTCGCGCCTCAAAGCTATTCACAATTTTGTCCGTTTCGATGTCGACGATTTCCTCGCCGGCCTTCACAGGGTCTCCCTCAGCTTTATGCCAGGCGACGATCGTGCCTTGAGTCATTTCAATGCCCCACTTGGGAATCGTCACAGCATCTAGGCTCTTACTCATTGCGAGTACGACTCGCAAGGTCCGCCTTTGGCGGCAATGAAAAGACCATCAGTGCATTGCCGGGCATGCGGGCACCGAACTGGTATCCGGAATTGATCAGCACATGCCCCTTGTACAAAACGGGCCCGTCAGACTCGATGGAGCCCCCCAATGCGCTATCGCCCGATACGGAATCGAAGTTACCGAAGGTGTCGAATGACCAGAGGATCTCTCCGGAGAGGCTGTCGTAGACATTGAGATTGCCGTCAAGACTGCCAGCAAATACCAGCTGGTCGGTGCTGGTAATCGCGGCGGACATACCTTGATCACAGACCGGGATGGGCGACTTGCCGTCGCAGTCAGCGACACTGGGTGTGTACCAGCGCACTTCGCCAGAGGTCGGGTCGAGCGCATGGATGCCGGGAGAAACCGGCCCGGTAAAACGTCCGGTGATCGTCGTATCAGCGATCGGCACAAACAAAGAGTCGCCGTTCGCTGACATGCCCCAGTGGACACCCCCAAGAAAACCGCCGCGACCGACCTTGTTATGCCAAACGACGGCACCGCCCTTATCAGGGTCTAACGCGTAAACGTCGCCACTTTTCTGACCCACCAGCAAGTAATCGCGCTCGGCGCCAGACCACAGCACTGTCGAGGCGCCGATGTCCAGATCAGGCCCGTCCTCTTCCGGGCAGTTGGCAGCTTCACCGATGAAGCACGCCATATTCCAGGCATCGCCGCCCAGTAGCTGCTTCGCCCACTGACGCTCACCGGTAGCCAAGGAGAACGCCAATACCGCGTCACTGGTATCCGCTGCTGGCGAGGTGTAGGCCTCGCCGGTACCCACATAGAGCACGCCGCGATTGGCGTCGATGGTCGGGCTGTTCCAGACGGGCGCACCCGCAGGGCCTTTCCGCGCGGCACCAAAGGGGTTCGTCTCGCCCGTCTCCACCGCAGGCTCGTCGATCACATGGGCGCGCCAGTTCACCTCGCCCGACGCGGCATCCACCGAGACCACACCACCTTGAAATGTGCAGCAGGCGTAGCCGGGATCAGCTGCGGTGGCCCATTCTGAAGAGGAGATGGGCACATAAAGGCTCCCGTCGTGAAGTTTGGGGGACCCGGTAATCGTCGCATCGGGATGATCCCCCACCGACGAGAGCCATACTAAGGAGCCATCACTCGCATCAATGGCGTGCACCGTGGCGCTGAAATCACCCATGTAGAGCACCGGCCCGGCCCGGCCCGGCAACAGACCGAGCGACAGACTACTGCGGACCTCGGCACCGGCCGAGTAGGTCCAGTGCGCGCAACCTGATTCCAGATCAAGGGCATAAACATCCCCCGACTGCGACCCAACAAAGATCACGCCGTCATGCACCAAGGGTTGAGACCGCGCGCGCAGGGCGCCCGGATACGCAAATACCCATTTGAGTGCGAGCTGATCCACGTTGCCGCGGTCTAACCCTCCGCCATCGCTGTGCCGGTGGTTTTCAGCATTGCCACCCCAGCCTTGCATGGCTGCTGCGTCGACGCCGGCGAGTTCGCTCATCGAGTCCGAGCAGGCCAGAATCGGTTTTGGCGGAGCCATGGCCTCGCCCGCCAAAAAGCCTGCGAGCACCTCGCGCTCAGTCGCTGACAACGCCGAGGCCTGGGCGCGCATGACGCCATTATTCATCGCATTCAATATGGTGGCGGCACCGATCGTTGAGAAGGTGATCATGTGCGGTGCGCGCGGGACCTGACCGTCATGGCAGGCAGCGCAGTGCGCTTGATAGAGCGCCATGCCGTCAACCGATTCTGCCATCGCGCCCTCAGAGGGCTCTCCCATACTGGAGGGCGCCGCATTAGCTAGCGGCATCAACACCGCGGCCGCCATCATCAGGCCTATCTGCCGGATCAGATTCTTCACTATGATCATCTCTGAGTCGCTTCTTCTATTCGTATCAATAAGACAAAGTTTCTTCTACCGCCGCCATGACCCGCTGCACGCTGGGCACATAGTTGGCTTCGAGGCAGGGCGTCGCCGGCACTGGCGTGTGCGGTGAGGTCACCCGCTTGACCGGCGCATCAAGGGTATCGAAACCGCGCTCCACAACTAACCCGGCTATCTCTGAAGCCATACTGCAGTAGGGGTTCGATTCATCTACGACCACCAACCGTCCGGTTTTGGCGAGGCTCTCGAGCACCGAGCCTTCATCCAGCGGTGACAGCGTGCGCAGATCAATGACCTCAGCGCTGATGCCTTTTTGCGCCAGCTGGGTGGCCGCTTCTTCAGCGATCACCGCGGTGCGCGACATGCCCACGATTGTGATATCCGAGCCTTCGACAGCGGTGCGCGCCTGACCAAAAGGTAGCAGGTACTCACCCTCGGGCACCTCGCACTCATCCATGTAGAGGGCTTTGTGCTCGCAGAAAATCACCGGATCATCATCGCGAATTGCTGTCGATAGCAGACCCTTGGCGTCAGCCGCATTGGCTGGCGTCACCACCTTGATGCCCGGTATGGCGGCCAGTAGCGGGTACAGGATCTGCGAGTGCTGCGGGCCTGTCCCAGTGCCAGCACCGATCATGGTGCGGATCACCACCGGTGTGCGCGCCTGGCCCCCAAACATGTAGCGGAACTTGGCAATCTGATTGAGGATCTGGTCGAGACACACGCCCAGAAAGTCGACAAACATCAGCTCGGCAACCGGGCGCAACCCGGTCAGCGCGGCGCCGCCTGCCGCCCCCACAATCGCAGACTCGGTAATCGGTGTATCAATCACCCTATGCAGACCAAACTTGGCGGGCAATCCATCGGTAATGCCGTACACGCCACCCTGGTCACTGGCCACGTCTTCCCCGAGCACAATCACCCGCTCGTCGCGTTCCATTTCTTGATGGAGGGTCTGGTTAATCGCTTCACGAATCGACATTTTCATCACTGAAGCCTCCCCTCATAGTGGATGTACACATCGGTGTATAGCTTGTCCGGTGTTGGATCGGCGGCGGCATAAGTCACCTCAAAACCGCGGTCAATCTCCTCGAGAATGGCGGCATCGATCTCGGCGATCTTTTCTTCTGTCAGCGCAGCCGCACGAGGATCCGCGAGGAAGCGGGGAAGTGGATCGCTAACCGCGCGCTCCGCGTCCAGCTCGTCCTGGTCGCGGTAGGCCTGCGCATCGCCCTCGAAGTGGCCGTAGTACCGATTGCACACCGCCTCGATTGCCGTTGGGCCACTGCCCTCGCGGCCACGCGTAATGGCCCGCTGGCAGGCGTCGTACACGGCAAAGAAATCACTGCCATCCACCACCTCGGCGGGCATGCCAAACGCGCCGGCGCGCTCAGCAATGCGACCGTCCGGCTTGGGGCTTTTGGTGAACTCGGCGTAGCGGTTGTTCTCGTACATGAAGATCATCGGTAACTGCAGCACCACCGCGAGGTTCAACGACTCGGCAACAGTGCCCTGATCCGACGCGCCATCGCCAATAAAGGCCATGGACACGGCACCGTTACCCAGTGTTTTAGCAGTCAGCGCGGCGCCCGCGGCAATCGGCGGCCCACCCCCCACAATCGCGTTGGCACCCAGCATCCCTTTGGACATATCGGCAATGTGCATCGAACCGCCCTTCCCGTTGCATAGCCCGTCTTCTTTGCACGCGAGCTCCAGCAACATCGCCTCGATTTCACAACCCTTGGCGATGCAATGACCGTGGCCCCGATGGGTGCTGGCGATATAATCCTCGTTGGTCATATCGAGACAGGCGGCGACCGCAATCGCCTCCTGATTCCGATAGATATGGATAAACCCGGGCAGCTTTCCCTGCTGATATTCGGAGCGCATGCGCTCTTCAAACTCGCGGATGGTTTTCATCAGGCGATAGGCATTACAGAGCTTTTCTAAGGTCATTTGGTTTTGCTTCATAGCGCTATCCTGAAAGCGGTAAAAAAGGCCGGGATCGTGAGGTTTCTTATCAGCGGCTTTGAATCAAAAACTTGGAGCCAGACTGAGGCTCGTCAATGGAATTTGGGCGCCAAGCCCGCTTGGCGCAAGGAATTTACCTCGGAATGGTCCTCAACATCGTTATTCACTCATTGCTGCCGTAATAAAGCTAGATCTTCGCTGAAGATTTCCGCTTGCTAGTAACAAGCAAGAAGGTCAAGATTACATGGTCTGGTTGAATCAAAGCGCTATTCTGTAGGCACAGATTAATGAAGAGGTTCAAAAGCCATCAGCACTTCGTCAACCACCAATAAAAGCTTAATAAGCCAATTAGAGGCCGAGAGAAACATTGAGAGGAGAATCACCTTGAGAAACCACCAAAAGCAGCCGCGTCCCGTCAAGTGGCAAAGGGACCTGTTGGCGCTCGCTATCATGCCAACTCTTGCCGCCGTTAGCCCCATCTCGCAGGCGCAAACTGAGAATAGCGCGAAACTTGAAGAAGTTATGGTGACAGCAACTCGCCGCGCCGAGACAGATATTCAAACTACGCCAGTCGCTGTCACCGCCATTACTGGCGACGATGTGGATCGACTGATCCCAGTAGATCTAGGCGACGTCTTATCAGTTGCCCCTAATGTGGTAAACGGCAAGCAACCTGGATTCAACTCTGCAAACTTTGCCATCCGAGGTGTTGGACAAAACGGCATTATCTTGTATTTCGAGAATCAGGTAGGCGTGATTGTCGATGACATGGTGATCCCGCATATCCAAACAGCTAACGTTGATATGCTGGACATCAGTAGCGTAGAAATTCTGCGGGGACCTCAAGGTACGCTGTTTGGTAAAAACACGACGGGTGGCGTGGTCAACGTGAAGACCAACCGTCCAGAGCTTGGCGCCAACTCCCTCAGTGTGCGAGGGCAACTAGCAGAGTATGGCCGTACTGAAGCTCGTGCAGTGCTGAATCTGGCGCTTGGTGAGAACGCAGCCGTGAGAGGCGCGATCCTAAAATCGGACTCGGACGGTTACTACGAAAACGGGGCGTCATACGGCCCGGTAGCCGATTTTGGGGTTGGGTTCCCACTTGTAGGGGCCACAGGACAAGGTGACGGCGGCGATATTGGTGCTACCGATATTTTGTCTGGGCGGTTCAAATTGCGTTGGCAACCAACGGATCAACTCGACATCAACCTCGCATACGAAATGGTCCGAGACCGCGGCGACCAACCCCCCTCAGTGAATGAGACGCCAGAGGGTGCATACGTGTGGAATGCGCTCGGGTTTACCAGTGACCCCGGTGGCGACCGCGTCAAAGTGGCTGGAGCAACTAATCGGGAAGACCGCCTATTGAAGATGGGTAGCCGTGGTCATGAAATTGACGTTGACGGCATCTACTTGAATGTAGACTGGGAAGTGAACGACTCCTACACACTGAGTTTTTTTGGTGGGCGTAGGGAAACCGATTCATGGTTAGCCAACACCTACACGGGTGAAGTGGGGCCCGTCTCGCTGTTCGACGCTACACGTCAGGACGAGAGGGAGACGACGCAGCTTGAAGCGCGCATCGCCTCAGATCTCGATGGCCCTTTCAATTTTGTGGCTGGCGCATTTTACCAAGAGGATGAGACGCTCTTTGCTGTGTCGCAAGTCCTTGGGTTTGTCGATATGACAATCCCCTCCGCTGCACTTTTCGGTGACGCGCAGTTCTTCAACAACAACCCTCAAGTGCTCTCAAACGGGCAAGATGCAGAGGCAATGGCGCTCTATTTTGATGGCACGTTGGAATTAAACGAGGCTTGGACACTGGGCGCCGGCATCCGCTACACGGACGAAGAGAAAGAGTGGACAGGGCGAAACCAGGTATTTATTCAGGCTCTTAGTGGAGGGTTTGATCCTAATTTGAATTGGGAGACTCTGGGAGAGCCACTGGATGCGTCCGATTTTAATCGCTATCCCACTGGCGTGGTGCGAGACGATGAGTCTTGGTCAGAGCCAACATGGCGAGTGACACTGGATTACACGCCGAGCAATGATCTCTATTTCTATGGAACCTACTCACGAGGCTTTAAGAGTGGAGGTTACAACGACCAAACAGGTACTGGTGGCAATCCCATTGAACCCATCCAAGCTCGCCCCACTGACCCTGAGACCGCTGACTCATTTGAGATCGGCATGAGATCTGAGTGGCTTGATGCGCAACTGCGCCTCAATTTAACAGGCTTCTACGTCACCTATGACGACTCTCAGCAACAACTGCTAGCTGAAATTGAAGCGGATCGTGACGGTGATGGCGTCAATGAGAGCACCTTCCAAGAGACCCGTTTTTTCAACGCCGCCGAGATTGAGGTATACGGCTTTGAGGCAGAGAGCGTGTGGCAGGTCACGGATCGCTTCCGCGTGCAAGGCAGTCTTGGGTGGATGGAGTCTGAATTTAAGGAGTTTCAAGCAGACACTAACTTCGACGGAACGATTGATACTAATCTCGACGGCAACCCCGTCGCGAGAGCGCCTGAGCTCACTTACAACTTAGATTTTCTGTTTGACCACAACTTCGCCGGTGGCAGTTTAGGGTGGAATCTTAACGTCAATCACGTTGATGAAGCCGTTTATGCCTACACATCCCTTCCGGGCACACCAGATGGCATCACTGACGAGCGGACCCTGGTGAATGCAGCAGTGACTTATCGTCCCGATAACGGGTCTTGGTGGGTCCGTGCTTTTGGTAAAAATTTAACGGATGAGGAATATCGTCTTGGAGAGCTCCCCGTCGCAAACTTATGGGTAATGTCTTACTACGGACAGCCCATTACTTTTGGCGTCGAGGGCGGTATTAACTTCGATTGGTGAGCGCCACAAGATCCTAAAACGAAACGCCCGTGCCGCAAACCGCGGAGCTTAAGAACTACACATAAGGCCCCTCAGGGGCCTTTTTCTCGCAGCCCTTTACCTCAGCGAGCGCTGACACAATGGGTGTCATAGCCAAATCGGGGGAACCACACCTGAGCAGCCTCGCCGGCTATCGGCTCCACACCCAGCACCACTTGCTCGTGATCCACCGCGAGAAGACGACCCGATGCGCTACCGCGATCGGCTGACCCCGCAGAAATATCAACCACCTCGCCAACCCATGGGGCCAGAGGCTCCTGATCCGGGGTGTCGGGGAGCGGCCTCGCCGGCCCGGCTTTCAATGCCTGCCACGCGACGTCGATTTCTACATCCTCTCGGTCACCCGTGCCCAATGCCGACATGCGCTCATACCAGTCAGTGAGTCGCGGTAAGGTCTTCACAATTGGCATCAGCACTGGCAGCGCGCTGTGGATCATCCACACCATCCCCCAGACATGAACGTCCCAGCCATCCGCCTGCGCGCCGCCCAGAAAATCCTGACCCGGTCCCAGC
>Ga0181573_10004126_pt1 | contig 12505 bp, 9 predicted proteins | sample 101ome_25_FD_148643 | JGI IMG/M metagenome (GOLD analysis project Ga0181573, IMG submission 148643) | Coastal salt marsh microbial communities from the Groves Creek Marsh, Skidaway Island, Georgia - 101409BT metaG (spades assembly) | ecosystem: Environmental > Aquatic > Marine > Intertidal zone...
GGGCTAGGGGCTGGGGACTGGCAACTGGCAACTGGCAACTGGCAACTGGCAACTGGCAACTGGCAACTGGCAACTGACTACTGACCACTGACTACTGACCACTGATTACTTCCCCGCCATCGCCTTGAATTTCTTCATCAGCGCGCGGTGTTTCTCCGTCGCGGCTTTCCATTCGTCACTGCCGCGTTTCAGCTTCGCCCGCTTGGCGGCAAGCGCCTTGATTTCGACGGCCAGGGCCCGACGCTCCTCCTGCAATTTGCGCGCGGAGTTGTCGACCTTTACCACGACATCATCCCAATCGTCCGTCCGGAACACCGACGCAGGCAGGCCCTCGCTGTTCACCAGGTTCGCGCCCTCGGGGTTCGCTGCCCAGGCATAGCGGACCGCGACCGGTTTCGGGACATCGGCGCTACTGACGCGGATCGTGTCGTGGTTCACAACCTTGGCGTCCGCCCAATGCCAGACCTTGTCCGCTCCCGCGATTTCAAAGCGGGCCAACGGCTTGCCGTCGCGGCTCTTGAGTCCGTCGCCGGCCTGGTCGAACGAAACGTAAACCGCGCCCTTCTTCGCCTGGCTGGAGCGGAACAAAGGCCCGGACCAGACAATGTCCCGGCCATAATCCTTCGCCAACGCCCAGCGCGCCAGACGCTCGCCGACATCGTGCTTGTTCTTGGGGTGGATGTCCTTCGCCTCGCCGATGTCGTTGATGATCGCCATCCCGGTCTTGGGCGTGGTCTGCAGCACGCGGCGCATGCGATCCTGCAGCAGGGGCCAGGGATCGTTGTTGCCCGGTTCGGCGGACGGATCGCGAAAATTGGCGAGTTGAACGAAGTAGAAGGAAAAGTCATCGCCCCAGCGACCGCGCCAGTCATTGATCATCAACGGCAGGGTCTGATCGTAGGGCACGGCGCCGGTCTTGGCGTTGCCTTCCCCCTGATACCAGATGCCGCCGCGCAGCGTGTAACCGACAAAGGGATGAATCATCGAATTGAACAGGACGCCCGGCTTACCCTCGGTGTCGAGCGGCCGCTTGGGCACGGAAGGCCTGCGCGGGCGGCGGCCGCGCTTGTCGGCGGGCTTCTCATTCCACGCCTTGGCCGCGGTCTTCCATTTCTCCATCCGGACCTCATGGGCCGCCAGCGCCTTGTCGTGATCGTAGACGGCGTCGGCCTTGACCGCGGCTTCGACCAGCGCCCTTGTGCCGACCAATGTATTCAAGGCCTTCCGGCTGGTGAAGGTCTCCACCGGCTTGCCGCCCCAGGCGGTCTTGATGACGCCGACCGGAATTCCAAGCTCCTCGTGCAGCTTGCGCGCATAAAAGAAGGCAACGGCGGAAAACCCCGGAGCCGTCTTGGGCGTGCACAACTGCCACCCGCCCTCGATGTCGTCCTGCGGCTCCACCGCCGTGACCAGGGGCGCGTTGAACATCCGCAGCCCCGGATGATCCGACCGCGCCAGGAGGCCTTCATACCCCGGAACGCGGTTCATGGTGAAATACATGTTGGACTGACCCGACGCAATCCACACCTCGCCGACCAGCACATCATTGATCGTCACCGATTCGCCGCCAGAGGAAACGCTCAACCGGGCGCCTTTGGCGTCGGCCTTTCCCGAAGCGATGCTCGCGCGCCATTTACCGTCATCGTCGGCCGTGACCGAGGCCTTCGCGCCCTTGAAGACAACCGACACCCCGGCTCCGGGCGAAGCCTCACCCCAGATGGCGACATCCCGCTCCCGTTGCAGGACCATGTGGTCGCTGAAGAAATGCGGCAGGCTCAGGGCGGCAAGGAGATCCCCGGCGCAAAGCGCCAGGGCGAACAGGATTCCAATCGTGGTCTTCTTCATGACAGGGGAGCAGTCTTGCGGCAATCGCGGGCGAAGGACAAGCGCTCTTCGACAGGCGGACCAAGGGAGCCCCGCCATGCTCACGAAGGCGACTCGCAGACTTCGCCCAACGAGCAAGAACCGCGCCGCAAAGCGGCGATGCAGGGTAGCCGGCGGTTTTTGCCGCCCCCCCCGAGAACAACGCGTCCTGAAGGGACGTTGCCACCGCGTTGACGAGTCAGGAAGACTACAGGCGTCGTCGCGTCACTTTCGGGACGCATGCCATGTGGGCGCGAGGACCGCCGGTTGAAACCGGCGGCTACCAGCCCTGACCGCTTCGCGGTTGTTCACCAATCAGATCGTCTCCAAAGACTATCGCGCAGGCTCACTGGCAGACTCCCATCGTTCAAGTAGCTCATTCCAGCTATTCGGAGGCACACGTTCAAAGAGAAGGTAATCCTTGCTCGATTCGTGCTTCAAGATGAACTCGTTGGTCGGATTGCGAGGATTTCTACGCATCAGGAAATGATCACACATAAACGGATTGCCAATCGTGTAGAACCCCTCGAAATAGCCCAATGGTCCGTCCGTAAAATGCTTGCCCAGTCGACCTTTACTGTCAGGCATTGCCAACGTCGTATGAAACAGCAAAGACGTGGCATCATCGTCTGACTCCCAATACTTCGTTCCGGCAATCTCCATGTAGACATAGTCATTGGGTGGGCCCAACAAGGAGTTCGGCAAGAACTCACGCTTCGCGCAATGCCAGGCTCCAAGCAACCACTTGTGATCTTCCATCTTCTCTGCAGGTTGAATCGGTTGCCACTTCAGCCATCGGCTATTGAGCGACTCCTCAGGCGAGGACAGTATTCCACAGCCGGCAGAACCCACGGCAATAACTAGGCTTAACGCCATGGACGCGATTACGCGCGAAACCTTGGCCACGAGGCCGACACGCTCTCCCTGAATGGGCGGATTACCGCCTTTCGTCCCAACGTCCACCATTGAACCATCCATCCCAAGAAAATCTATCTTCTCGCTATGTTGATCAATTCTCAATGCCAGACACCTCTTCATCTCGCGATCGTTCATCATATTCTCGTGTGTCTGCGGCGAGCCACGATCCTTTCACTCCAAGAATGCGGCTCCGGTCCCGTCTTACCCCCCCAGCCTTCCCGACTCACGGCCGCACCCTTTCCCGCTCCACCTCGCGCGACCAGGCCTCCAACGCCTTCAGCAGGCGGCCGCTCAACTCAGGTTGTCCGCCGATCAGATCGTTCTTCTCCCCGGGATCGGCGCGCAGGTTGTAGAGCCGGGGCGCGGCGTCCGATTCGCCCTTGGGAATGTTCCGCGTCACGTAAGGCCGCACGAGCTTCCAATCCCCCTCGAGCGCCGCGGCGTTGTGCGTGTAGAGCGGCGTCTTGCGATTCCATTGCCAGAAGCGCCGGGCGGGCAGATCGGATGCAGACCATTCCTTCGACAACAACCCGGCAAAGCTGCGGCCGTCGAAGGGCTTTGAATCGCCGCCCGCCGTCAACCCGCAGATCTCCATCAGCGTGGGCGTGACATCCGTGAAGTGAATAACCTCCTCACGCCGACCGGGCTTCAAGCGCCCAGTCCACCGCGCCATGAACGGCACATGGATACCGCCCTCGTTGACCATGTATTTCGTCCCGCGGTTCTTCAGATTGAAACGCTCCCCAACCAGCGGATCGGGACCATTGTCGCTGGCGAAAATGACCAGCGTCTTCTCCGCAAGCCGCAGGCGATCCAGTTCGTCCAACAATTCACCGATGCCACGATCCATGACCTCGATCATTGCGTAGACCTTGGCGGTCTTCTCCGGCAGGCCTTCTCCGATATAATGCGCGATCAGTTCCTCCGGCGCGCTGAGCGGCCTGTGCGGCGCGTAGTGCGCCAGGTGGAGAAAGAACCGCTCGTCCCGATGTCGCCGCACGAAGTCGATCGCGCGGCGGGTGAACTCATCCGTCAAATAGGGGCCGCCCTCGAATTCCCGATACTCGCCCTGAATATCGAGGCGATACTTGAAGTAGGTCTTGATGTCCGTGCTGTCGTTGAAGCCGGCGTATTCGTCGAAGCCCCGCTTCAGAGGATGATACGCCGCGCCGGGACCGGAATGCCATTTGCCGACCAGGCCGGTCGCGTAACCGCCGGCCTTGAACCGATCCGCAAGCGTGGTCTCGTCGAGCCGCAAACGCGTCAACTCCGGGAACTTCAACTGGTTCAATGTGACCGAACCCGTGCGATGCGGATAACGCCCCGTCAGCAACGCCGCACGCGATGGCGCGCATACCGGCGACCCCGCATACGCGCGATTAAAATAAACGCTTTCGCCCATCAGCCGATCCAATCGCGGCGTGCGGGAAAGCCCCTGGTTGAAGACCGACAAATCCCCAATCGCCAGATCGTCCGCGAGGATGAGGATCACGTTGGGAGCGGACGCGGCGATAACTGGCCCCGCCCCCCCGCAACACAACAGCACAGCCAGGCAGCGAGCTACGAACACCGCGCAACGCTTCATGATCAACCTCCCCCAGACGCGCCTACCGAGTCCGGATCGCGAAGTTGTCATAGTGAACCTCGCGCTTCACCGTGGTGATGTTCATGTTCGACTTCGTCTTGTGCGCGATGCCCTCGGACTTCAGACGCCCCGCCTCCTTTCCGTCGATCGACACTTTCAAGACATCGCCTTCAATTCGGATGAGCAGGTCGTGCCAGGCCTTGGGATCGAGCTTGAGAGACGTGCGCGCGATCTTCGTCTTCAACATTGCCTGCGTTTCCTTGTCGAGTTTCCCGCCGGCCTTGCGCTTCTCGCGGATGTCCTTGCGAAAGATCCCGGTCTTGCCGTCGTAGAGGGACAGCGTCTTCGGACTGACCGCAACGTGGCAGATGTGCCCCGCGTGCGAGCCCTTGTAATCGAGGTCGCGAAACATGACCGAAAAACTCGGCGAGCCATGAAATTGAAACGACACCGCGACCTCTAGATCCGCGACCGGCGCCAGCTTGATCGTGTTCACCGACGGATGATCCGCCGTCTCCGGCGTGATCCCCACCAGGACGCCGTCACGCGCCACCGACTCGCTCTTCCAACTGCCCCATTCCTGCCTCAGCGCCTTTCCGGAAAAGTCGTCCTCAAAGACAGTCTTGGAATAGGGCTCAGCGCCCACAGCCAGGGAGCAGGAGGCAACGAAAGCGACAATGGGAACAAAGCTCAATTTCATCCGCGTCATTTGCCAGCGGGCGGAGGGATTTGAAAAGGGAAAACGCGGAACGCCCCGGCGCGCGACGGTTTGGTCGGAGGAAACCGCAATGTCGTTAACTGTCGCAAGGAAGCAGGTGGAGAAGTTACTGCCAGACGTGAACTGGAATGGGCGCGCCGCGCGAAGCGCCTTGGACTGCGCGCGGCTTGACGCCGCTTTGCTGCGCGCCCGAAAACACCACCGCCTCCCAATGCCCCCCCAATCCGGCAACGGCCCGCACATTCGTCTTCCTTCCCGATATCCAGGGCGCCCATGTCATGCCAACGAAAGGCGGCGTCGAGCCGCGCGCAGTCCAAGGCGCTGGCGCGCGGCGGTTTGGTCGGGAGAAATCGCAATGGCGATGGATGGTCGCACGGGGGAGGTGGAGCTTCCCCAGAAGCGCTCACCACTCTCCTCAATTCTCTTGTCATTCATCCTTTTGTCCCGGAAACCAGTCCCATGAAACGAACCTTCCTTCGCCTTGCCGCATTGCTGGCGCTGCTGCTCCTCGCCCTTCCCTGCCAGTCCCAAGCCACCGCCCTATCGCAGGAAGCCAAGGCCGGCATCCGATCCAAACTCAAGGCCTTGATCGATGAGGGGCATTACCCCGGCGCGTCCATCCTGCTGATCCACGACGGCGAGGTCGTCATGCGCGAGGCGCACGGCGTCGTGGATATCGAAAGCCAGAAACCCTTCACCGAGGATCAACTCTGCTGGTTGGCCTCCACCGGCAAGATGTTCACCGCGACCCTGATGGCGATCCTCGTGGACGAGGGCGTGATCGACTTCGACGAAGCCATCGCCGACACCTTTCCCGAATTCGCCAGGATCCGACTCCGCGACGGCTCCAAGCCGAACAGCAAGCCGCTTCTCAGACAGGCGCTCAGCCACACTTCCGGCGTTCCCGGCAACCAGTGGATGACCCAGAACAAGCTCCTCGATTCCGATCCCGCGTTGGCCGGCTATTACTTCCCCAAGAACCCGCAGGAATTCATCGCCGGCTGCCTCGCGCTCGGTCTCGCCGTGCATCCGGGAACCCAACTCCTCTATGGCCGCCCCATCGACCTGAGCGCCTGCGTGGTCGAGAAGAAGACGGGCAGGAGCTTCATTGAACTGATGGAGACCAAGGTCTTCAAACCGCTGGGCCTGAAGGACGCCACCATTCGCCCGACCGCCGCGGATCTGAAGCGCCTCGCGCCCCTCTACAGCTCCACCAAGCCCCACGAATTCAAGCCGGACACCTTCGGGCTGGAAGTCGCCGAACGCCAGAATACCCGGCTCTCCGCCGCGGGCGGCGCGGTCTACACCACGCTCGACGACATCGGCGTCCTGCTCCAACTCCACCTCAACCGCGGCAAACACAAAGGCCGTCAACTCGTGAAGCCCGAAACCCTGGCCAAACTCTACCGGCCGCAGCCCGGGACGAAGGACCGCTACGGCCTCGCCTTCCAAATCATGCAACGCCGGATCAACGGCAGTTCCACCCTCAACGGCCACGCCGGCTATTCCGGTCCCTACGCCTGGTTCGATTTCAAGCGCAACCTCTGCGGCGTCCTCCTGATGCAGAGCAACACAGCCGGCCGTGGCAAACACCACCAGCGGGTTATCGACGAAATCTACAAACACATCCCGGCCCGTCCCAAGGTCGCCCTGATCGGCGACTCCATCCGCCTCAGCTACGCGCCCACGGTGAAGGCCGCGTTGGGCGATTCATTCGACATCGTAAGCCCCAAGGCCAACGGCGGCGACAGCAAACGCGTATTGGCCAACCTAGAAGCCTGGGTCATTCGCGAGCGACCCGATCTCGTGCACTTCAACTGCGGCATCCACGACACCAAGCATTTCAAGAAGACCGGGAGCTTTCAGGTCTCGCCGAAGCAGTACGAAGCCAACCTCCGCGAGATCGTGAAACGCATCCGCGCCAAGACCGACGCCCGAATCGTCTTTGCCACTTCAACGCCCATCATCGACGAACGCGCCGCCGCCAAGCGCAAGGGACGCGAATACGAACTCACCAACGCCGCCATCGAACAATACAACGCCATCGCCCGCCGCGTGATGAAGGAACTCAGTGTTCCGATCAACGACCTCAACGCAGCCATCGCCCAACCGGCCGATCCCCACACCACCGAATCACTCATCGCGGCGGACGGCGTCCATATGAACCCGCCGGCGCGGGAATTGTTGGGCAGGCGCGTAGCGGATGCTGTTCGGGAGCGGTTGCAGGAATAGCTGTCGCTGTTTCGCCCTTCCAGGGCTTTGAAGTGGGCTCGACGGAGTCGCCCCACCGGATGGAACGAACCATCCGGTTGCTGGAAGCCCCTGAAAACGACGGCAGCGAATCCAGTTGTTGGTGGGGAGAGACTCCGTCGAGCCCTGATCAAAACCCTGAAGGGGTGAAAGAAGCCCTTGAACCAACCCCACCCCGCCTCAATTCCCAAACTCCGGATTTTTCGTCGGCAACCGCGCTTCAACCTTATCCAGGTAATCCGACAACCGCCCACGAAGCGCCTGGGTCTTCTTCGGATGCCCGGCCGCCACGTCCCGCGCTTCGACGTAATCCTCCCCGAGATTGTAAAGCTCATCGCGCCCGTCCTCGTAGAAATGCAGCAGTTTCCAATCCCCGACGCGGATTGCGGAGTGCGGCTTCGTCTTGCTGGTCTCGCCGTCGTCCACGCCAATCTCGTCAATGCGTTCACCGTAGCGCGTCTCCGGATGGTAGTAGGGAAAATGCCAGACCATGGCGCGGTCCGTTTGCTCCGCCTTCGGATTGCGCAACAGCGGGACAATGGAAGCGCCGTCGTGAGCCGTCGCCGACTTCGCCCCGGCGAGTTCGGCAAAGGTGGGAAACAGGTCCGGAGACCAGACCGGGGCGTCGCATTCAACGCCTTCCTTCACCACCCCCGGCCAACGCGCGATGAACGGGACGCGAATGCCGCCTTCATACAGGTTCCATTTACTGCCCCGCAACGGCGCATTGCCTGCGTAATTCGGATGACCGCCATTGTCAGAAGTAAAGACCACGAGCGTCGAATCCGCCTTCCCGGAGCGCTCCAACCCGGCGAGCAGTTGGCCCACGTGATGGTCGAGCGTCGCGACCATGGCGCCATAGTGGGCAAGCTCCTTCCGACGCGGCGTTCCTTCGGGCAATTCGCGCAGTTGACGATCGTGCAGCCAGCGGACGCGCGTGTGGTTCGGGTCATGCACAAAGAAGTGCGACACCATCAGGAAGAAGGGCTCCTCGCCGCTCTGCTCCAGAAAACGAATCGCCCGATCCGTGACACCGTCCGTCGGAAACTCCCCTTCCGGAAGATCGACAAACGCCCGCGCCTTCTTTCCCTTGCCCCAATAGCTGTAGGGATGACTGCCGAAATCCTCCGCCGCCTTCGCAAACCCCTGCGCGCGCGGACCGTGCGTCGGGCTCCAACCGAGGTAGCGCTTGTAATGCGCATTCAAATGCCACTTGCCGAAGAAGCCGGTGCGGCGCCCCGCCTCGCCCAACGCCTCGGGAATCGTCGTGTGCCCCAACTTCAGATCGATGGTGAACGGCGGCGCCAGCAACGGCGCGGGAACCTTCTGAAACCCGGCCTCCTTCTTGACCACGAATTCAAACCCATTGCGCGCGGTGGAATTGCCGGTCAGCAGCGCGGCGCGCGAGGCCGAACAGATCGGCGCCGCAGCGTAGGCCTGCGTGAAGCGCATCCCCCGCTTCGCCAACCTGTCCAGGTGCGGCGTGTGAAAACGTTTGCTCCCGTAGCAGGCCAGGTCGGACCAACCGAGGTCGTCCGCAAAGATCAACAGGATGTTCGGCCGGCCGGCCGAAGCCTCATCCTTCGCCGAAACTCCTGATAATTTGCCGGCGGAGGTTGAACGCTCGGCCGCCGTTCCAAAACCGACCGACAACGCGAGCAGAAGCGAGGCGAGTCGTTTCATGATGGGACGCCCGACGCTTGCAGTTCCTCAAGGATGGCCGCCACCCGCAGACGCTCCGGCTCCTTGAATCGATGAAAGGGCTCCGCCATGAAATCGCTGCACACGCCGAGGATGGACAGCGCGCTCTTGGTCGCCTTGATGTGACGCGAAGCGTACTTGCCGATCTCGTAGTTTCGCTGCAACAGGTCGATGAGTCGCTGCAGGCGGCCAATCTCCGCGACATCCCGCGCAACCGCGGCCTCATAGGCGTCCACGAACAGGCGGGGAAAGACATTCGCCCCGCCGGTGACGCCGCCGTCGGCGCCCAGTTCGACCGCCTCCGGCAGGAGCCGCTCCGGTCCCACAAAAATGCTCCAGTCCGGACGCTCGGAGCGAAGTCCGGTCAACTTTCCAAAGTAGTCCATGTCACCGCTGCTGTCCTTCACGCCCACGATGCCCCCCAACCCGCTCAACTCCCGCAGGGTCTCGATCTCGAACCACACCTTGGTCAGCGCCGGCATGTTGTAGAGCATCAGCGGCAGGGGCAGCTCCGGCATCAGGTGGCGGATGTATTCCTTCAGCTCGGTCTGGCCGGCCGGGAAATAGTAGGGCGTGGTCAGGACCAGCCGGTCGGCCCCGGCCTCCGCTGCAAAACGCGCCAGCGCCACCGACTCCTCGAAGGCCGTGTCCGTGATGCCGGCCAACACGGGAACGCGGCCATTGACCTGCCGGCAGACGCGTTCGATCAGTTCACGGCGCAGACGATAACTCAGGCTCTGCGCCTCGCCGGTCGTCCCCAGGACGAAGATCCCCTTCACGCCGCCCGCGATGACACGTTCGATCAGCCGCTCCAGGCCCGGTTCATCGAGCGCGTCGCGGCTGGCCAGCGGCGTCACCAGCGGCGGGACAATTCCTTTCAATTCGGTGTTCATGGTTTCCGGATCATTCGAAACATACGGCCAACTCCGGCACAGCGGCCTTGAGTTCGCGGATGACCAGATCCGCAATGGCTTCGGCGCCCTTTTCGCTGAAATGCGTGCGGTCGTCTGCTTTGAAGTTGTAAGCCGCGCTCGCCTCCGGCCCGATCCGGTTGTGATGTCGGATGCTGATGGCATTCAGATCAATGAAGGGGACGCTCTCCTCCCGGGCCACACGCCGGGCGACCTTCGCAAAGCCGGGCAATGTCCGCCCCTCGACGACCCGGGGAACAATCTTCCCCTCTTTGTCAAAATGTCGCCGCGTGACCGAACTGAGCACGACCGGCCTGGCGCCCGCCTTCCTGACGCGGCCGATGTAGCCCCGAAGCTTCTCGACGTAGGCCGCGGCGTCGTAGCGTTTCATGTCGTTGTGCCCGAACTGGATCAGGACGTAATCGGGATTCTCCTTCAGGAGTTCGTCCAGCTTGCGGGACAATGAATCCAACGTGGCCCCGTTCTTCGCAAAGTTCAGCGCCTTGCCCCGCTCGTTCAATCGCCCGGCAAAGGCCGGCCCCCAGCCGTAGGTCGTCGCCACCGTGGAATCGCCGATCAGTCCGATGGCGATTGTTTTGGCCGGTCCGTCAGACGCCTGCCCGGCTTGAAGAGCCAGCGCAAGCAGGACCACTTTTCGAAAGCGCAAAACAAAGAAGTTCATCCCGGCGATTCTGCCGGGTTGCCGCAGGCAGGCAACCCGATTTGCCTCAAAGTTCGAAGTTAAACGTTTAAAGATGAGCGTTTGACGTTCGTCCCCGCCCTGCCTCGATCACCCCAGCTCCCGCTTCAGCGCCGCCATGCCATCCGCGTGCAGCCTTCGGACACGCGCGCCCGCCGCCGCCGCCTTCCGACGTGAGCCTTCCGGGTCGCGGGCCATCGCCAGGACCGTGGGCGCGACGCCCTTCACCTGCGCATCGTCATCCAGGTCGAACAGCCAGTCGCCCAAGCCGATGTCGCGCCACATGGTCCCCTTGCTGGTCTGCTCCGCCCAACGGCAGATGACCGCCGGCACGCCCTGACCAATGCACATGATCGCGGAGTGCAATTCATTCCCAAACAACCCCGCGCTTCGGACGTAGACGCTCAACGCATCGTCAGTCAGCCAATAGTCCGAACGCCAGACGACGCGCTTCTTGATCGCCTCGGGCAGGGGATCGAACAGAACCTCCTTCCCGATCCGCATCTGGGTCATGTCCTCGGGACAGAGCAGGACCTTCAGACTGGTCTTCTGAACCACGCTGACGATCGCCTGCCGCAGCGGCGCGTGATCGTGCTCCATCATCGCCTCGTTGCGGGCCGCCTTGATGGGATCGGGCGCCTGATTTTTTCCGGGAATGGTCCAACCGGGCGTGTAACGCGCGCGGGGAATGCAACAGAGGAATTTCCCGGGCTGCAGTTGGTTCGCCTTCAGAAACGCCTCGGCTCTGGCGTCGTTCTTCACATCGCAGGCGAAGGCCCCGTCCGGACCGAAGGCCATCACTGGAGCCTGGCAGCCCTTGGCCTGCGCAAAACGCATGGACTGCGAATCGCGGAAGTAGACGAAGCGCGCCTGGTTCAGCACGGCCACCGACTGCGCGATCCGCTCCGCCGAATCCGGCTCCGTCTTCCAGGACTGTTTCGGCGCAAAGCTGATGCCAAAGACGCCGAACGGCTTGCCCTTGGACTTTGGTGAATTCAACCACTGCACGACCTGCCGCTCCGCGACAAAGTTCGCTCCCGAGCCGTGCAGCAGGAAGTCGCACTTGATGAAGGCCTCGGCCAGTTCCTTGTTGTTGTGGCCGTCGATGATACGCAGCTTGGGAAAGCGTTTCATCAGCAGCTCATCCACGCCATTGTCCACGCGGCTGGGCCAAAGCCAGACCTCTGCGTCGGGCAGATGATCCTCCAACAGCCGCAACACGCCGGGCGTGTGCGCGATGTCGCCGATATTCACGGTCTGCCAGGAGGAGCGCAGCAGGATACGCGGCGGACGCTTCTCCTTCGCCCAGACGGAGGAGGACAATGCCGCCAACCCGGTAAGGGCCAGAAAGGAACGACGGGAGTATGTTGGCGGCTTCATGGTGTTGTCAGGTTTGGTCTGAGTCTCAAATCTCGGAATCTACCAACGTTCGCGCATGGCGTGCCGCCCCGTAGCGCAGCCGTCCCGGCTGCGGGTTCCAGCGGCATCCCGCCGCGCGTCGCAATCGGCCGGGCGGGACGCCCGTCGAACCCTTCGGAGCGCGTCTGTGTTCCGTCTTCGGAACCAGCCGCAGCAGCCTCCGTGCTGCAGGCGCCCGGGCGAAAACCGAAACTGGGTCGCTGCCCGTGTTGCTGCGGCTGGTCCCGCGGCCGCGGGACACAGCCGCGCTGCTATGAAGATTGTCAAGGGCCGCAGCCTGGTTCTTGTCAGGGGATGGTCATTTTGCGGGTTGCGCGCCGCCCCATGATCTGGGGGAACACGCGAAGAAACGTATCGTCAAGGAGGTGGGGGTGGGGTCGCTCGCAGCCGAGGCGGAGAGCGATCGTGATCTCACGGCCTTTGGCCGCTGACTTTCTGGC
>Ga0181573_10004128_pt1 | contig 12493 bp, 7 predicted proteins | sample 101ome_25_FD_148643 | JGI IMG/M metagenome (GOLD analysis project Ga0181573, IMG submission 148643) | Coastal salt marsh microbial communities from the Groves Creek Marsh, Skidaway Island, Georgia - 101409BT metaG (spades assembly) | ecosystem: Environmental > Aquatic > Marine > Intertidal zone...
CTCCCCCGACCGCCGCCAGCGGGAGCGAATACAGCGCCAGTCCCACCCCCGCGGCCCCCACCACCGTCGACGCCACCGCCGCCATCGTCGTGTGCTTGCCGGCCTTCTTCTTGCACAGCAACGCAATCTGCTTCAACCCCTCGGCCAAGTTCACGGCCGACTCCGCCGACTCTTCTTCGATCCGGTCCAAGTCCTCCGCCTGTTTCCCCGCCAGCAAACTCCCGAACTCGTCAAACAGCGGACCGATCAGAGCAGCCTCCTCCCCGATCCGACGCAACTCCCGCTCCTCCTCCTCCTCCGCCTCGGAAATTGGCTCGTCCCGAAGCAGCAGCTTCTGCTGGGCCCAGTCCGGGTGCACGCCCGCCACCCCACCCCCACCACCGGTCAAGGACGACCACGACGACGGACCCGCGCCCGACGCAACCCCAGACGCGTCAACCTTCAACTGCCCGCCGCCCAGCTCTCTCTCCCTCCTCGCCCGCTGCCGCGCCTCCTCCTCTTCCACCGCCACGACACTGCTCCCCTTGGTCCCATTCCTAATGATGCTGCTGCTGCTGCTGCTGCTGCTGCTGCCGCCGCCGCCGCCGCCGCCGCCATGGCTTGTCCTGCCCCCCTCGCCGTCCTGATCCCCCCACACTCCGCCTCGGTCGTCGTCCAGCACGTACTCCACCATCCTTTCCAAGCGGCACCCTTCTTCGACCCTCTTACCCTCCCCCCAACGGAATGCCTCGCAGCGGCGGCTTGGTGGCCCGTTCCCCCGTCGACCGTCGACACCTCAGAAATGAATTTTCACAATCATTTCTTTAATTCCGGTTTCTTTGACGATGACGTCGATGGCGTCGACGCGCGCAGCTCGGGCGTCGTGGCGGCCCACGCACGCGGGCGCACGCACGCGGGGACACTTGGGCAGACTTGGGCGCACTTTGCTTGAAGAGGTTCCGAGCGGACGGTTGGTTTGGTGTGCATGACGATGAGATGGGCGAGGGCGTGGCGGGTGGCGATGGGTATGCATTCCACGGGCCGGCTGGTCGGGGCCGACTGTGCCTCCCGCCTGCGGCTGCAGGGGAGGGCCATGTCGTCGTCGTCGTCGTCTGTGGAGACGATGGACGCGACGGGGGTGACCATGGTGGTTGTGCGCCACGCGCAGGGCGGTCCCGCCGTGCGCGTGGTGCACGAGACGCCCGAGAGGCTGGTGGGGAGGGAGGTGGTGGAGTGCGTGGGGGCGCACGCGTCGCGGCAGGACGCGTCGACGATTCTGCTGAGTCCGGGGGACGGCGACCACGGCAGAGGAGGGACGGCGACGGTCCGGTGGGCGGGGCCGGACCGCGGGGTGGGCGTCGACATCGAGACGGGCGGGGGAGCCGTGGAGGTGGGCAAGGTCCGGTACATGCCGCTGCGGTGCGTCACCGGCGGGGGCGCGCTGTCTGCGGGCAGCGTCAACGCGAGTTCTGTGGAGATTCAGACCATGGGCGGCGACGTGTCGGCGCCGACGCTGTCCGGGAGTCCCATGCGCGTGGACACGGGCGGCGGGGGGCTCAGGGTGTCGAAGCTGGTGGCGCCAGAGGGTGTGATTAGGATCGGGCGTGGGAGGATGGACATCGGATCGCTCTTCTTCGGGTCCTGCCTGACCGTCGACGGCGAGGGCGGGGCGGTGCGCATCCAGACGTGCGAGCCATCTGTCCCAGGATCTGAGGGCGGACTGGCCATCGGCACCCGCGGCGGCCCTGTCCATGTGCAGGACGCCCTGAGCGGGCGGGTGTCGGTCGCCACGGGCGGGGGCCCCATTGACGTGAAGCTGGACAAGCCGCAGGGGGCGGCCCTGGACGCCAGGGGCGGCCCCGACGGCGGCGGGACGAGCGGGCCGGTGAGCCTGCACCTGACGTCGGGGCAGAGGTACGCGCTCACGGTGACCCCGCCCTTTATGGAGGGGGGTCCCCTGGTGGCAGCGAGCGGATCGGTCAGGGAGGTGCGGAGGGAGGAGAGGGAGGACGGCGGTCTCACAGTGTGGCTCGAGGCCGGCCAGCCTCTGGCCGAGGAATCCGGCAGCGCGGTGCTGCGCGACAACCGGCCACCTGAGGACCGAATGGCGGGCGGGGGGCGGCGGCAGCAGTGGCACGCCGTGACGGTGCACGGGCCGGGCGACGGCCTCACCGTCGACGTGCGCTCGTGGATGCCCACGTTCACCAAGAGGCCGAGTACAATTGCATGATCTGCGTCTGTCTATTTTCTCTCACCCTTCACTCCCCGGCGTGTCCTTGGCCTTGGATTTCTTGCGCAGCCGGAGGAGGATCCTGTCGGCGTCCCCGACGCCCCCCACGCCCTGCAGGTCCTCCGTGAGGTCGACGTGGTCCCCCTCGAGCCCCGCGTCGGCCGCAGCGTCCCAAAAGTCTCCCAGGCACCCCCAGTCCCCCCTCTCCTCAAACGCAATCAGCACCGCCGTCTCCTCGGACGCCAGCGCGGACACCGTGTCCACCAGTTTCACCATGTCGTCCTTCCCCTGCATGTAGATCACGTCGCTGGCCACAATCAGGTGCGGGCGACACGGCAGCCGTTGGAGCAACGCGTTCACCGAGGCGTCTCCCGGGGGCACGTGCGCGCCCGCCACCCACGTCAGCGCAACGCACTCGGCGCGACCGGCCAGGCCGGACCCGTCCACGTTTTGACGCAGCAGCCCCACCTCCGCGTCCGTCACCGCCACCCTCCGCGCCCCCAGCGCCGCCACGCACAGCCCCACCAGCCCCAGCCCGGCGCCCAGCTCAACAGCAACCGTGTCCCGCGTCACCACCCCGCGCCTCGCACTCGCGCACGTCTCGGAATACGCCCGCGCCTCCTCCGACATCGTCGACCTCGCTGCGCCTCGCTGCGCCTCGGCCTCGGCCTCGACCTCCCCCTCGGCCTCGGCCCCAGCCCCAGCCTCGGCCTCGGCCAGCCCCGTTGCATCGCACAGAAACCTGCACAGCGCAAACGCCGCGCCCCACACCACGGAACTCGTCCCGGCCACGAACTCCCGAGAGTCCGCGCCGGCCTGGGCCACCCTCACCTCCCCGGCGGGGACCTTCAACGCCGGGTGCGCAAACACCGCCCACGGCGCACGCTGGTCCACCCCGTGGATCGCACGCAGCCTCCTCAACTCCCACTCGCGCACTGACTCGCCCTCCCTCATCCCTTCCTCCGCCCCGACCATCCTCCGTCGGCACTTGCTGACCGCGCACACGCCTCTGTAGACGTCGACGCCCAACGCGCGAGTCGACACCCGACGCCCGCGTCGACACCCGACGCCCGCGTCGACACGCGACGCCCGCGTCGACGCCCCACGCGCGAGTCGACGCCCACCCTTCCGTCTGTCTGTCGACGCCGGACAGAAATGTTTATGTGCAACCTGCCTTTCTGATTAGTCGGTTTACACCAAAATATCTTCTGTTGTCCTTCGCCCCCGGTCCACCGGCGCACCGTTTTTATTTTTTATTTTTGCAATGAAATTGCAACATAAATGTGCGTAGGGCTTTTTGGCCAGCTTGGCAGTGCCGGGCCCGGCGGGTGGGACGTACGTGTACTGCAGATTCGCCCCCGAAGGCACCCCGCACCCGGACGTTGTGCCCCACCCCAAGGCAGGGCAGGGCGGAGCAGGGCAGGTCAGGTGAGGGCAGGATGGATCTGCCCCGGATCAAGCGGGTGAAGCAGTCATGGGCGTTGGTGGAAAAGGATCTGCAGGGCGCGGGCGTGTTGTTCTTCAGCAACATTTTCCGCGGCAACCCGGAGCTGTTGGACCTCTTTAGTTTCAGGGACTTTAAAGGGGAGCTGCACCGGAGCCCTGCGTTCCTGAGGCACTCCTTGGGCGTGATGCGGGCGGTGGGGCTGGTGGTGGCCAGCCTGGAGGACGTGGAGAGCGTGATCCCGGTGCTCAAGAGCCTGGGAAAGAGCCACAAGGAGTTTGGCGTCCTGGAGGGGATGTACGGCACCATCGGGGGCCACCTCATTCAGACCCTCAAGAGCGCGCTCGGCGCGTCGTGGACGCCCGAGGTGGAGGAGGCGTGGATAACGGCGTACGGCACGGTGTCGGCCGTGATGAAGAACCCGGACGACATCACCGTCTTCTCCATGCGGCCCTGGGACTACACGGTGCTGGTGGCGGCCCTGGGGTGGGCGTGGATATCCCTCTACCACCTCGCAGGGTTCAGGGGCCTCGGCGGGGTGCTGGACGGGCCGTGGGTGCGCGGGATCGACCTGGCGTTCGGAATGGTGTTTCTGTGCGATTTGCTCGCCCCGCACATCCACGTGGCGTTCAGCAGGTCCAGCGAGAGGAGGGCGGCCAAGACGGCCGCCGTGAGTGCACGGGGCACCCAGCAGGCGCCCGTGGAGCGCCAGAATTCAACGGGGGCAACGTCCTTAACGGGGACAACGTTTCACCCGTTCGCCCGGCCCATCATGGTGCCGTTGAGAAAGCTCAGGTTCAAGTTCAGCCGTTGGATCATGAGGCTCCACCTGGACACCCTGGAGCGGGAGCCGTGGAGTTCCTGGCTGTGCATCCTGTCGTTTCCGCTGGTCAACATAGACCGCCTCTGGGTGCTGATGCGCACGACGCTGCGCGCAGTGAGCCGCTGGCAGATGACCTCGGGACTCACGGTTATGGCCGACGGTTTGCTGGGCAGCGCAAGCCATGAGGTGTACGCGAGCAGCGCGTGCGCAGTGGGGGGGCCGCGGTTTCATGCGCTCGCGTGCGCGTCGGACGTACTTTTCGGGGGGCGGTACCCTTCGGGCGACGCGAGCGGGATGGAGGCGCTGTCCCTGTTTGTGCTGCTGAGATTGGCCACCTTGCCTCGCGCTCTGAGATTGTCGAACTCGCTGAAGAATTCCATCCTTGTTAAAACCAACTACTGGACTGGTGCAGCATTGAGGTTGGCGCAGCTCATGGTCATGATGGTCTTCGTGGTCCACGCCTTTGGGTGCTGGTGGTTCATCGTGACGCGCCTGGAGGGGGCCACGAGGGCCGACGCGTGGACCGTCAACTCGGAGCAACTGCAGGCTCCCTCGGGCTACATCCTGGCTGTGCACCGCGGATTCGTCGAGGCCAGTGGGATCGGCAACAGTGAGAGCCCCGACACTGGGCTGCAGGCGCTGAGCAGCCTCGTGATGCACATCGTCGGCGCCGCCCTGTTCACCATGATTGTGGGGAACACGGTTACGTTCATGGAGTCGTCCACGCGGATAGAGGACACGGTGAGCCTGGACGTGCACCAGCTCAAGGAGTTCATGACGGCGGCCGGGATGCCGGACCACGCGAAGCGGCCCCTGGTGGACGGCCTAGTGAGCCGGGCGGTGCTGAGCGGCGTGAAGGAGAAGGACAGAAAGGGGATAAGCGACGCTGTGGGCGAGATCGCCAAGGACTCGGAGATGCTGTGGAGCAGCAGCAATGTGGACACGACCTTGATGAGCCAGCTGCCTGAGTGCGTGTCCAAGCTGCCCCAGTACATGCAGGCTGACATCCTCCTGCACCTGAGGATCCGCGCCATGCGCATGCTGCACACTTTCAAAAAGCTGAGCGAGCCTGCGCTGAACATTGCAGCGCGCAGCATGGACACCAAGATCATCCTGCACGCGGGCGACTTTCTGTACCGCCAGGGCGAGTCCATGCCCAACCTCGTGTTTTACATCCAGTCGGGCGAGCTGGAGCTGACCACCGACAATCAGACCCTCGTCACCGTGCGGGCAGGGACCGTCATCGGGGAGGAGGTCATCGCGCACGTACTCAGCCAGGCGCAGATGGGGCGGAGGGCACCCTTCGAGACGCTCTACGCTGGCCACTCGGTCCGCGCCATCTCGACCGCTGAGATCCTCGGCGGGTGTGGGGCCAACACGCTTTGCGACCTGTGGGAGGTGCACGAGAAGGACGCGCGGCATCTCCAGGCTGCCGCCACGCGCAAGAAGAATCTGTTGAGTTCGCTCTCCAACCGGGCCCTGAGCTTCAAGGGGTCCTCAGTCGAGTGGCGCATGAATTGGAATGCAGAGGTGTCCAAGACGCTCGACAAGGACGACACCAGGTCCATCAGCAGCGGGTCCAGCTCCGGGACCTCCAGGGCGACACCGTCGGGCTCCGTCTCGCGGCCCCCGGCCCCGCCCTCTGGGGCCGGGGCCTCTCGTGGGCTCGGCAAGGCAAACACCTTCACCAACAGATGATTCGACACATTAATTAATTCATTGCATCACATGACGGTGCAGCAAGCGAGGCAGCCGCCCCCCTTTTCCACGCCCACGCCCTTGGCCTCCTCCTTGGCCCGCCTCTCCTCCTTGGCGACCTCGATTTCGCGCATGATGTAGTCGGCGATCTTGGTGCTCCTCAACTTCTCCCGCGCCCTCTCCATCTTCCTCGCCCTCACCTTCTCTGCCAGCTCCGCCTCCTTTCTTATCCTCTCGGCATTGTAGCTGGCCAGCTGCGCGCTCTTCCTTCCCGAGAGAAGCACCTCGTCGCTGTCCATCCCCTGCACGGCGGCGCTCCGCGCGCGCAGCACCTTCTGCAACTTTTCGTGCTCCAACCTGGAGGCTAGCTCCCGCTCCGCATCGGCCCGCTTCGCCTCGGCCCTTCGCTCGTCCCTCGCCTGCTTCCTCGCCCTCTGCTGCGCGGCTCTCTCCAGCCTCTCCGCGAGTGCCCCCTCCGTCATCGCCGTCAGCCGCGTGCTCAGGGTGCCCCCGCTGCTCGTGCTCCATCTCGACAGCCTGGACGCGACCTCCGACGCAGCCCCGTCTTCGTGCGGCTCCACGGGCTGGACCCTTGCCGGGCTCCCGCCGAAGAGGCCGCTGAACCACGACAGCATGCCGCCGTCGCCGCCGCCGTCCTCCTCGCCCTGCCGGACACCGTCCGGAAAGACCTGCGCGAGGTCGGCCCCGGACTCCACCAGCATGCACGCCACGCCCTCGTGCTGGTGGGTCACGGCGATCTCCATGGCACTGAGCCCATCGGCATTGCGGGCATCGACCCTGGCGGCGTGTCCCTCCCCGGCGGACGACGACGCGTCCAGCACCGCGCGCAGGGCGTCCTCGTGGGCGTCCACCGCGCACAGGTGGAACGCGGACCTCCCCCGCCTGTCCACGGCCCCGATGTCTGCGCCGGAGGAGAGGCACAGCCTGATGACGTCCGTGTCCCCGGCCTCGCACGCCACCAGCAGCGCCGTCTTCCCGTCGGCCCTCGGCGCGTCCACCCGCGCCCCGCCCATCCCCGGGTCCAGCAGCACCTTCATCATGGCCAGGTCACCCTTGAGCGCCGCCAGCGTCAAGGGCGTGTTGCCCCCGTACGGCAGGTCCTCGCCGTCCAGGTCCGCGCCCCCCGCCAACGACGCCGCCGCCGACTCGCCCGGCCTTTTCACCCGCTCCCGCCACCGGTCCAGCTCCCTCCGTTCCGCCGCCACCCACGCGTTGCGGATCTGCTCCCTCCCCCTGCGGCCGAGCAGCACCCGCAACAGGTCCACGTCCACCTCGTCCACCGCCATCATCACGGCGTCCGCCGCATAGCACCCGCCCTCCAGCAACGCCCCCACCACGGGGCCGTCCCCCCCCTCCCCCGCCTCCAGCGCCACCCTCAGCACCGTCCTCCCCTCCCCGTCCACGCACCGGCTGTCCACCCCGCGCGCCAGCAGCGCCGCGCACACATCCGCGTCCCCCCTGGCCGCCGCCATCAGCAGCGCCGTCGACCCCTGCGCGTCCACCGCCCCCAGGTCCCCCATCCTCATCCGAGACACCAGCCACAGGCTACACTGCGACTGGCCGCGCTCCAGCGCCAGCATCAGCGCCGTCTTGCCCTCGTCGTACCCCCCCGTCAGCCGCATCCCGAGGTCCGCGCCCCCGGCAGCCAGCTCGTACAACACCCCGACGTGGCCCTCGCTCGCCGCCACCATCGCCGCCGTCGTCCCGTCCCCGTCCTCCCCCTCATCCTCGTCCTCGTCCGCCAACGTGCCGTTCACCGCCACGCCGCACTCCACCAGCCGCCTCACCGCACCCACGTCACCCCTCTCCGCCGCCTCCAACAGTCCCCGCACGTCACCGCCCGCAGACACCCTCTCCACTGCGTCCCTCTCCACCCGGTTGTCCCTCGGAGTGACCACGTCCAGGACCACCACCGCGCCGTCGCCCTCCCCCTTCCGCGCCGAATCAAGACCGCGCGGCGTCAAGCCCTGAGCCTTGAACGCCGCACGCCCGAACAGCTCGTCCTCCCCCTCCTCCTCCTCCTCCTCCTCCTCCTCCTCGTCGGACCCCACGTCCCCGTTGTGCGTACCAGCGGGGCCATCGCCTCCTCGGCGGCGCGGCCCCAACCTCACCAGTTCAGCCACCTCGTCCGCAATATCGCTCCCCGCACCCGCCACGCCCACATTGCGACCCATCCATCCAACGGGCGTCACCCGTGAGGGCCTGCCTCGGACGCGCGGGGGCGACTGCTGTCGACCGTCGACCGTCGACTGTCGACTGTCGTCGACCGCAGTCCGACCGTCGACCGAAGTCGGGCGTCGACGCGTCCGCGTCCTCAATGATTGAACTCAAATTTGGCCAAAATGCATTCATTCCTGCATAGAGTCAACAGAGAGCCGACCTGCACGTGGCGGCTGCCGCAGTGTCTCTCTGCCGTTGCTCGAGCAGACATGGGCGAAGGTCGGGACGAGGAAAAAGGGTGACAAAAGCATGCGGGGAAGGCAGGAGGAGGGGGAGGGGGAGATGCGGCGGGCAGGGCTTCGATCCGGACAACCCAGCGCGCCCGAAGGAGGATGTCCGCAATGGAGGGATGCAGCAGAGTGCTCTTGTGCTTGGGACCGAGGGGGAGGCACGTCCCTCTCGAGGAAAGAAATCGCCCACCCCTCCCGCCGAGAAGACGCGGAGAAGAAGGCGAGAAGAGGAGAGAGAAAGACCGAGAAGGCGCGTGGCGAATTCCCGAGGGAGACCTCGTCTCACGCCCCTCCATGCATCATGAGTGCCCTCGCCCTCGCGCGGAGCCCGTCGTCCGTGAGGCCGTGGATGGCCAGCGCGGCCGCACTGCTCCGCGGCACGCCCCCGTGAATCAGCACCGGGATCAGTGGGCCCACGACGCGCTTGATGCACGCGCGCTCGACGTCGGACACCAGCTCTGCAATGTCCACCTCTGCGTTGGACCCTGGGTCCAACTCGTGGACGATGCGTTGGCGCACAATGTGGAGGACCGCCAGGGGTTCAGAGGGCGTGCCCAGGGCGACGCCCGGGACGGCAAGGAGCAGCCTGGCGACGTCCCGGTCCGCGTGCGAGCACGCCACCCACAGCGGCGTATGGCCTTCGTCGCACGCACGGTCCACGTCGATCCCTGGGGCCGCCAGCAATCGTCGCACCGCCTCGACGTGGCCCCCTGCGGACGCCCTGTGCAGAGGCGTCCTGCCCTTCACGTCTGCTTGGTTCACAGCGATCCCTGGGGCCGCCAGAAGCAGCCGCACCGTCTCCGAGTGGCCTCCCGCGGATGCCTCGGAGAGAGGCGTCCACCCGCATGCTTCCTCCTGGTTCACCTCGATCCCGGGAGCCGCCAGGAGAACCTGCACCACGTGCGCGCGGCCCTCGGCAGACGCGACGTGCAGGGGCGTCTTCCGGGACACATCTCCCCTGCTCGCGACGATCCCGGGGGCCGCCAGCAGCATCTTCACCACCTCCGTGTGGCCTGCCGCGGATGCCACATGGAGGGGCGTCTGCCCCTCCTCGTCCACCCCGTCTGCGTCGAGCCCTGGAGTCGCCAGCAGCACCTTCACCACGTCCGCTTGCCCTGCCGCGCATGCAGCATGCAGGGGCGTCCGCCCGGACCTTCCTGCCTGATTCAGGTCGACCCCTGGGGCCGCCGCGAGCAGCCGCGCCACCTCCGTGTGGCCGTGCGCGGACGCCACGTACAGAGCCGTCCACCCTCGGTCATCGGCCTGGTTCACATCGATCCCCGGGAACGCCACGAGCACCTGCGCCACTTGCGCACGACCCGCGCGGGACGCCCAGTGCAGGGCCGTCCACCCGTGCCACAGGCACCTCCTATTGACATGCTCGCCCTCGCGTTGCAGCATTTCGACCACCTCATCCGCGGACCCCGCACGGCACGCCATCCAAAAGGGCATCAGCCTGCCCTCGATGTCCAGATCCTCCCCGTCCTCTGCCCAACTGTCGTTCATGACCACGCGCAAGGTGGTGATGTACGCATTCCACTCCGCATCCCACCCATTCCTTGTCCCTGCATCCGTCATCGCGCAGCCCCCTCCCGCCACGTCCCGGCTGCCGCTACCCAAAGGCAAAGACCCCACAATCCATCTCCGTCTCACGGGCCCTCGGCCCGAATGGAGGGGTGGGGGGGGGGCGGTGGCGCGGGGCGCAGCCTCGTGCCCTCGGCCGGTGGGTCCAGGCAAGACTCTTTGTGTATTCATCGCATAAATTCTCGCTCGCGCGGACGCGGGTGTGGACCTGGGGATCGGTGGGTCGGGTGGGCGGACGACGAGGGTCCGCAGACCGGGGAGGATGGGGTGCGGCGCGTCTTCAGATGCGGGTGACGGTGCCTTGGTGGTGGCCCCAGGGCGTCGCGCCTCGTCTTCCGCGGGGGTGGGCGGGTCGTCCGCGACGACGTCGGACGAGGAGGGGATGGGGATGGGGGGAGGGCTGGGCAGGGCAGGGACGCTGAGCACGAGTGAGAGGAAGGCGGTGTACGGTGCGGTGCCCGACGGGGAGGCCGCGACGGACGTGGCTGGTCCGTCGTGGAAAGCGACGTGCGAGCGCATGAGCGAGCTGGCGGAGGACTTGGAGACGCTGGTGATCCAGGGGCTCGGGGAGTGGGTGGGCGACCTGCTGGGACGGGAGGAACGCAAGGGGCATGCGCTCCTGGGGGCCCTCCGCGCCCTGCACTCGTGGAAGTACCGGGACTCCGAGGCGATGGAGGCCGCGGTGGCGGCCGAGGGGCAGAGGAGGCGAGGGGGAGGGGCGTCGGAGCGGGCGTCGGAGCGGGCCGTGAGGGACGCGGTTGTGGGCCTCACGCGAGACCTGGGCGCGTTGCTTGTGGGGTGCATGCGCAGCGACACGTTCTTGAAAGAGAACGACGTGGTGGCCGAGCTGTGGGGCTACTGCGCTGATGTTCTGACCGACCACCTGGGACACGTGGACGCGCGGGACCCGATCATGCCACGAAAGTGGTGGTCCGTGAACAGCCATGGGAACGATCCGGTCCGCCACTGCCTGCGCAGCCTCAGGCTGGCTTCTGCCCGATTCGACAAGCTCGGCGGCCCCTTCGAAAAGACGGCCATGGACTCCATCTTTGAGTTGCAACTCCTGCCCCTGTGTGTCAAGGTGCTCGAAAAGTTGGGGACCGAGGACGCCGGGACGGACTTTATCGACAGAGAGGGGTGCAAGGACACCGTCAAGTTTCTCTCCAACTGCTGCGACTCGGAGACGTTCCGGCAGGCGTCGGCGCTCCCGGAGGATCTGCTCCTCACCCTCGACGCGTGGATTGAGGCCAACAAGGACTCGGGCCATCTCGGAGAGGTAAACTCGTCAGCCTCGAGGCGCATGCTGCGGCCCGTCCTATCCTTTGTCATGCGGGAAAAGCTCCGCACCGGCCTCTCCAAGCCCCCGGACCTGCCCGTGTCCCCGTGATGCTCTGCAACTGTACATACAATTTTATTGCATTGTTTTACTTCGCGGCGGCGCGGCTCACCTTGACGTAGCTGCGGCCGGACCCGTCCATGTCCATGCGGTACTCGTACTTGAGCAGTGGGTCGTAGTCCACCGCCCTGCCCTCGGGAATCTCGTGCCACACATCCAACTCCCTCGGCCACGGCTCGTCCGCCATCCTCGCCATCCTCCGAGCCACCCCGCGTCCCCTCTCCACGTCCAGAGAGTTCCTCCCCAGCACCCCGTCCTCTTCCTGTCTGGGCACCCCATCCTCACCCCTTGGAGGAAACTCATCCTCCACCCACCATCCCAATCCAGCTCCAGACCCGCTGGCCCCCACATTCTCGTCCACAGCCTCCTCATACGCCTCATCCAACGTCGAGTACCACCCGCCCTCCCCCGCCTGCTCCCCCTCCTCCAATCCCCTCCGCGGCACGGGCACGCCCGTGTACCCGCGCCTCCGCGCCGCCGCCGTCAGCCTCTCCTCCCCCAGCCCCCTCGCCGGCCGCACCCTCTCCAATCCTTCTTCCAGTCCAAATTCCGTCTCCTCCCCGTCCTCGACCTCCTCCTCCCCTCCGTCCTCCAGCCCGTCGTCACCATACTCCGCCTCCCCGCTCCCATCCCCTTCCACCTCCCGAGAGTCGGCGGCTGCCCTGAAATCCCTCGCCCCGCCATCCCCAGTCGCCGCCGCCCTGAGACCCTTTCCCTCCTCTTCCACGCCCCCCACGCTCCGGGGGGGTCGCGCAGCCCGCTGCGCCACGAGCCCCAGCGCCCTCCTGACCCTCTCCCCCCCGCCCCGCACCAAGGGCGCGATTCCCACCAAAAACAGGGCCCCGGACGACGCAAAGAGTGCCCCCGC
>Ga0181573_10004132_pt1 | contig 12478 bp, 3 predicted proteins | sample 101ome_25_FD_148643 | JGI IMG/M metagenome (GOLD analysis project Ga0181573, IMG submission 148643) | Coastal salt marsh microbial communities from the Groves Creek Marsh, Skidaway Island, Georgia - 101409BT metaG (spades assembly) | ecosystem: Environmental > Aquatic > Marine > Intertidal zone...
CACCATGGCGTGTTTCACCGGTCCAAACGATCCGGTTTTGATGAACTTTGTTCGGTACCACTCCATTCTTCTTCTTCTTCTTGTTCTTCTCGCAGTAGTAGTAGTAGTAGCAGACCGGCTTTGAGCACACGAGTGTGAGGATGCACGAAGACACGAACGACAACAAAAAAATGAAAAAAAAAATCAACGTTGCTGCGCTTTCCAAGAAAAAAAAAGTGTCAGGAAGAGGGGCGGCGGCGACTTGTTTTTTTTTTTCACTTTTCAAGCACGCACTTTTGGTCTCTCTCTCTCTCTCTCTCTCTCTCTGTTGCGCGCACACCCCGGATAAAAAAGCAGAAGAGAGAGAAGGCGAAGGGATTTTATACCGCACCGTCGCGGTTTTTGTTCCACGCGCGCGCGCACACCCGCGTATAAGAGAGCGCGCGCGCGTTTTGAGAAAGAGAATTGCGAAAAAATGGCGGACCGACGACAGCGACGGCTGGGAGGAGGAGGAGGGACGAGCAACAACAATCGCTCGGCGCTGTCGCAACAGCTCTCGAAACTGAGAGAAACGTTTCCGACGGAAGATACGAGAGCGCTGAAAGGAGGGAAAGCGTCGATATTGTTCACGGCGAGAGATGCGGCGGACGTTCGATTGGAAGATATTCAAGAGCGCGCGCAAAAAGCGTTTGAGAATATACGGAGGAAAGACAGTCGGTTCGACGCGTTCGGGAGTAAACTGTTTTATAACAACAACAATAATAGTAATGATCCTTCGGCGATGATATTTGATGAGCTCGGCAAAGAAGATGATAGAGAAGAGTTGGACGGGTATCAGCGGCAAAATCATCGAGAAAAACTGGACGCGAAAGAGAATGAAAAACTGAATAAAGTCATCCGGCAGTTTCTGAGGCTGTTCGCGTCGGCGTGCGGGAAGATTTTCGGCGGCGACGAGGACGAAGAAACAGCCGCGGACGAGACGTTGAGGGAAGAAGCGATGGACGGCGCGTACATTTTTGAATATCTCATAAGAAGATTTAAAGTGAACGTGTATAACGTGGACGATGTCATCGCGTCTTTGCTGCCGTATCACGGAACCAATCAGTTCGTGAAAGTGGTGCAAACGTGCAATTTCGAAAACGCGAAGAAGTTTGAGTGGATGCGAGGGGTAAAAGAAAGCGGCGCAAAAGTGCCAAGGGAGTACTTGGCAAAACGAGTGGCCAAAGATAAGGCGTTTTTGACGTACATCTGCGATAGTGCGGTGGAGTGTTGCACCAGTAACACCGATCCAACGAACGGCACGACTTCCGCGAGTTCGGTGAGTCACTCGTTTTACGTCGTTTTAATGATTGAGAGTCTCGATTGGATGAAGCGCATTGAAAGTGCGCATTTGCAAAGATTTTTGGCGTATTTAGAGCCCGGTTTGCATCCAAAAGCCTCGTCTGATCACTACGCCGGGTGTTTGATGCTCACCGCTAAATTGTGTGCGAAGACTACGTTTACGGAGGCGTTTTCGGTGGCGCTGTTAGAAGGCGTCTCAAAAGGTGCTCGAGCGCCGCTCGTTCGAGAGGCTATGCAAACGTTACTGGTACTGTGTACGAGCCAGAAAATTGAGACGATACCGGACCGGACGTTTAAACATTTCGTGAAAATTGACGACGCAAGTTCTCACGTCGCAGAAATCTGCGATAAGTATGGTCCCGCGAGCGATTGTTTGGTGAACCCGTTGTTGGAAGCGCTCGGAAAGTTTTGCGGGACGCACGAAAATTACGAAAAGACGCTCATGGAAGCTTTGGAGAAGATTGAACTGACGGAACGGAGAGCAGAAAAGCTGATCTATAGTTTAGCTCGGAGCGATAAGTCGGACGAAAGAAAGAGAAAGAGCATCGAGCGAGCCTTACGAGCGGCAGATCAGAGGTTTCCGAAGAGCACCGCGGAAGCGGTGGATTCGTTTTTGAGAGGCTTGGAGCGAAGGAAAGAAAAAAGAGCGCACGACGAGCGACGTCGACGATTACAAGCAAAAGAGGAGGCGAATGAGAAGCAAAAGAAGAAAGCGAGAGACGAAGAAGGTAGCGATAGTGGTAGCAGTAGCTCCGAGGAGAGCGACGACGACGAAGACGACGACGACGAAGACAAAGCAAACGCAAAAGCAGATCAAGTAATGATTGATGAAGAGATGAGAAAAAAAGAAGAGGAAAAATTGAGAGAGGAAGAAGAGCAATTACGACTCGATTTTGAATCTGCATCTTTTCTCCGTGAGGCTTTATCGGGTTCAGCCTCGGGGCCTATTGAGAATAAGAAGCTCGGCAATCGATCCTTGGCAGCTGCGTTAGATCATCCTACTGCGTCGATTCGAGAGAATGCGACGCAACGTCTGATTGATCTCCACGTCGAATTCATCGAAAAGAAATCGAAAGACAAGGACAATGCTTTGCATCCGCCACCGGGTCTGGAAAAAGGTGGCTTCTTAGCCGACGCGTTATGCCGCAGATGCTCTGATGACGATCCAACCGTCGCAGCTTTGGCGCTCAGTGCTCCATCTTTGAGCATGTTGACTAAAAATCGAACGTCACTTTTCGAAGCCATCGCATATAGGTTAAAAATTGCGAGAGAGTTGAGTTCGAGAACGAACGAGCGAGACGCGAATAAAGTCGCTGACATTGAACGCAGAGTTTGTAAGAAGGCATATGCGGCGCTTTTGAGACAAATGTCGGGGGATAGAAAAGATGACAATGATGATGATCGCAACGACGACGGCGACGACGACGAGTTGAAAACGCTGCGCGATAAAGCTGCTGCGATAGCGTGCTATGGCGCCGTTTCTGCTTCGCATTCTCGTGCAGTTGCTCGATCAGTCGTGAAAGACGCCGCTAGATGCAAGCATCCAATTTTACTCGGTTTCGCGGATGAGAAGAAAGTAATCGAGCAGGCTTTCTCTTCCGCAGAGGATGCCAAGAGTAGCGGATCCAGGAAAGACGTGCGACACGAAGGTGATGCGAGAATAGCAGCGAGTGTTGTGCACGCTATTGGATACGGATTCAATCAAGCCGCTAAAAAATCACCTGCGGTAGGAGAGTTTGATCTCGAATTATGGGTTCGCGAATCATACCGCGACGCGGACAGCGCCGGGAAATTGACGCTTCTTTTATCTCTTAAAGCCGCCTTAGCAGAGTCCAGTTCATCTACAATGGAAGACATCATTCGCAAAAGCATTTGGACGGTACTGAAAGACGACTGGGACCAAGGATGTCTCGGATTCGGTGGCGCATATCGCGACGAACGACTCAAGGATGGTAAAATTCCAATCGAGTGCTGGTTGTCTCTCAGCGAAGCGTCGAGCGCTGCTCCTTGGATTTCACCAGTCTCCAGAGACATTGCGAAAGATTTATTCTCCAAAATAACAAAAAAAGATTCAAAAAGCAACGTTGCCGAAACAATCTTGATCGAGTCGTTCGATATGCTCGCAGGAAGCGAAAGCGAAGCAACGAACGAATCGTTCGAAACGATCGTGCAGGATTTGTTGCGCAAATGTTTGGACGCATCGAGTCGTCGAGGCGTAGATTCAGCGAGGTTCCTCGCCTCTAGAATTATCGCAGAGGATGGAACAAACGAACAAAGTTTCGCATCGAGCACGCGAGGTAAAATTGTTGCTTTAGAGATGATTCAATCTGAAATCGAGGACGCGAAAGATTCCGACGAAATCGTGACGGCTCTGTTAGTCGCTTGTGCAAGCTCAGTGTCGTCTGTTCGCCGAGCGGCAGCAGATGCGTTGTACTGCGCACCTACGACGAGCGAGTTTGCGCCTTTTGCAGCCGCAGCAAAAGCCAGAGCCCAAATCGCCATCGATGGAGCGAGTGCTCTGAGGACAGCGATGCGAAGCGTGAAAGTTTCGGTTGAAGATACAAAGCGTCTGTTGAAGCCAATCACGACGGTGAAAGTAGATGATCTTTTCAGAAAAGGAGAACGTGATGGATCTGCTGCGCAATCGTCTTCGTTTTGTCTAATGAATCCGCACGCTGCCAGGGTCCTTTTGTTTATTTTGAGAGGCGTTGGGGACGATCAAGTCAAGGCAGTCGAAATCGCTCGAGCACTCGAACGCGCCGCTTCCTTCGATGCAGACGACAGTGCACCCGATCAGCTTGAAATTGCCGCTTTCGCCATCGAAGCAGTCCGGTGCTTCGTTGGAGAAAAGCTTGCTTCTTCGGCAGAAAAGACTTCCGGGAAGTTTGCTTTCGACGCGTTTTTGAATGCCATGAAGTCTCAAATTTCGGTTTCCGTGCGCATTGCCTGTTTCGAGCAAATAGCTAGTGGGAGCTATCCGCTCATGAAAATACCACCAATCTCGCGTGCAAAAATCTTAGACGTGTTATTCCACGCGAATAAAAGCGACGGCGATAAGACCGCGCGCGCTGCTGCGAGAGCTGCAATCGCGTCAGTTCCATTGGATTGTAAAGATGCAGTTGTCGCTATTTCTGGCGCGTGTAAATTTGGAGATAAGGATACAGTTCTCGGTCTCACGAAGGGCGATTCGTTAGCAAATGCAGTTGCGGCGATGGAAGTATTCTCGTGGCGCTCAGATACAGCAGTTAATCGCGATGCGTTGATTCAGCCGTGTCAAAATCTTTGCCGAGCGCTCTTTGCGCAAAACGAAATCGATGTCGAGGAAGATGCTCGTCGCCAAGCGCTCAAAGAACAAAACGCGGCGAACAATTCCAAAAAGAAAAAGAAGCGCTTCTATGGCGCAGAAGGCAACTCGTCTTCGTCGTCGAGTGATGATGAGGACGGAGGCGACCAAAGCATGAGCGAAGATGATGATGACGACATCAACGGAATTGATTCCGAGACGAAAAAGCTCAACGAACAAATCGCTGAGCGTTCGTACGCGTTGACGTTAAGTTTGCAAACTTTAACAAAATTAGCTGAAATTTGTGGACAATCTGTCAATAGCTGGGACATTGATCTCATTTGCGTCTCCGCTTCTAAATCGTCCGAAGGGAGTTCTCGCGCGGCAGCTTTAGAGCTTCTCTCCGAGATGGCAAAGATCAAGCCAGAAATGGTTGTGAAGAAAGTCGTGGATGTTGCCACAACGCTCTCGAGAATTGCAGGAGAAAACGATGACGTCACGTTACAGCGAGCTCTAGAGAATGCTTTGAAGTCCGTCATACCCGTGTGGCTCTCGTCGGGAAAAGCAGACGTGAAAGAAGTCATTTGGACAATCGTAGAGGCGTCTACGAGAGCACCGGAACGAAGACGTGCACCATTGTGCGCTGCGCTCATTCGTGCCTGTCCCGAAGGCTCAAAAGGCTTGTCTGAGTTGATTTTACAAGTGCTCGAGAAGAGACAAAGCTTGGAAAAATCTGCAGAAGTGCACAAAAAGAAGATGTATGCGATGCTGTATCAAAACGACGGAAAGAAGAAGAAGGATGGGAATGATGATTTGATGGATCTGGACAACAACGAAGATGTCGATAATGACGTTGACTACGAGGACGACGAGCTCGAGGACAGAGAAAACAACAATAAAAAGAAGGCTAACGCGTGGGTTAAAGCATTAGTTATGACTTTACTAGGTCACGAAAAACCAGTAAACGCGGTCGTAACGCTGGTAGATGCGATGAAGGTATGACTTTTTTCTCTTTCATTCTCGTTTTTTTGTAAAATTACTTCGAACTCGCTCGTCCGCTGCGTATATTTCGGTGAAGAATTCGTACATGTGTCAGGATTCTGATTTTCCTTGATGAGAACTTCAAACGATCTGCTGCTTTCCTTCTGAGAAATGTACTTTTTGACGACGACGACGACGACGTTAACAACTGCTTATCTTTGGTTACTCTTACTTTTTTGTTTCGGGACGCTCACGTGTGCTTTTCTTCTCTGACTTTCAATTTACAACAAAACAGATTGCGGCCTCACGAGGATCAGAAACGAGCAGGGGTGTGATCGTTGTCGCGAATGCCGCGTCGCGTTTTATCTCCACTCGATCTTTCCTTCTCGCCCAGAAGAAGTTTAGTGCTTATTCTGTGGCGAATTCAAGCGAATTGCAAAGTGCATATTCCTCGTTAGCCGAAAGAGCGCTGACGTTGCTCGATACGAAGGCGTCATCTGCGAGTGGTCCTTCCGCCTCTAAAGCAGGAAGAGACTTGTTCTCTGCACTAGATGCAGTTTTGCACCCGGGCAAGTTTCTTGAAACGTTGACACCATTGTTATCTCGTGAGGAAACGTCGGTGCGTAAAGCGGCATTGAATCTCCTCACAGATCGTTTACAAAACAACGAGAATGCGCTCAGAGATTTGACGATTTCCGTCAAGAAGCAACAGAGAGAATCAAACGAAAGCATCAAGATTGCAGGTTTGAAGCTCATCGAGGAACTCGCATCTCTAGCTGTCAGAGATGGTGCTCCACACGCCCGTCAAGCGGCTCTTGTCGCGCTCGAAGCCGCAGCAATGCGGTTTGGGCGAGACGAAGACGCATCGCATTATGCAACTGCGTTGGTAAACGCAGCGAAACAGGTCGCACAAAAGTGTTGTTTTGCAGGAGACGCGGAAGAGAAAAATGCATTAAAAGCTATTAATTCGACAACTTCGAACGTGCTTGGCTCGGCCGCTTTGTGTCTTGCTCAAATTGCTCGAGCCACCGGACCAAAATTCATTGGCGCGTTGGCGCTTGCCGCACCGGCCATGACTCGAATCGCCAAATTGGCTACTCAAATATGTTCTAAAAGCGCTGCCGCAAAGCATGGTGAAACACCAGAGAATGCATTGGTTGTTTTATCAGCAACATTGTCTTCGATTTACGCGTTTTGCGAAGACCAGCTAGCGAGATTTATGAGTCCATATCTGCTGGACATTTTGATCGTTGCCACACATCCAGTATTGTGCGCAAAAACAGAGACGGATGATGAGGAAGAAGAACAAGATGGGGGAGATGCTGCTACTAATAAGAAGAAAAAGAAGAGCAGAGATAGCGTGAAAACAAATTTGACCTCTCTCATAGCTGCCAAAAATGCCGCTGCCGAATTACGATCGGAACGCTTAGCGACGTCGTTTGAATGTCGTGTGCTCATGCCTCCTCTTGAAGAATGTTGGGTAACTTTCATTCGCGAGAGCGAAGCCGCGCGCACTGCAAACGAGGCATTGCGTTCTAGGCTTGCGTTTTTGGAAGTTTCAAACAAGGTTGCTGATCGCAAGGATGCTACGCCTGCGCATAGATCAACGTTGTTCTCAATCGCTTTGGAGGCTATGGACGTTCGACGACAATTCGCGGAGGAAGACGACGCGAGCTCGTCAGAATTGGAAGAAGTAGAAACATTGGCTGTCAACGCTGTGGCAAATTTAGCAGTAAAATGTACCGAGAAAGAGTTTACACCTTTTTACGCAAAATGCGTCGAGTGGGCTAAAGCGAGAGCTGGAGAAAAAGATGCTGCGAGATGGCGATTATCGGCGTTGTTTCGACTGACGAGCGCTTTAGCGGACCAGTTGAGAGCCGTTTTCGTACCGTTTTACAGACACGTTCTAGATTTGACCGCGGCGTGCTTAGACGACGAGGCGATAGACATGTTAGAGTCGAGCAGGAAAAAGAAGAAAAAGAAAAACGACGATGAAAAAGGCAGCAAGAGCAACAACGATGCAATGGACGAGTGGCGCATGAAGACTTTTGCGCTCGCTGCTTTGCGTCGCTGCTTTGCATACGATTCCGTTAACTTTCTCACGCAAGAACGATTCAATCAGTTTGCGCCTTTAGTAGCAAAGCACTTATCAAAGGACCCGCCGAAAGATAGTCGCGAGTACGCAATGAACACACTCGCAGAGCTATTGGACGAAGGTGAAGATGAAGCCAATAATGTGAATGAAAATGACTCCGCCGGATTAGAATCCAATCTCGGTGCCGAGTGTGTTGGATGTTGTGCCGCTCTTTTTGCTGCCGCGCCAGACGAAGCGTTGTGGAAAACATTGCACCGGAACATCCTCAATGTCTCCAGAAATTACGAACATTCGAGAGCGAAGCTTCTTGTTATTGCTACCCTCGCAAAAATTGTCGAGAATACCCAAGAAGAGTATTTAGTCTTGCTTCCTGAAGCCATTCCGTTTCTCAGTGAACTTCTAGAGGACGACGATTTAGAAGTAGAGGTTGCCACCCAAGACTTATTGGATAAGTTGACAAAGTTGAGTGGCGAAGACTTAGCGAGCTTGATGGAACACGGATATGGCGATTTGAAAGACCCAAATAAAGGGATTGTTAGACACGAGAGTTACTAGTGCTTTTGAAGTTAGCGATGGTACATTTTTTCTAACCGAAATGAGCTAAACTAAACTAAACTAAACTAAATAATAAAAGTGTGACTAAAACGGAAAAACCCTCACAACACTTCCTATAAACTCGCCGCGCAAACCGTTTATTGCGCTGATGAACACCGCGTTATCTAAAAGTGCACTTGGATCCGCATCGTTATACGCGTTAAATGTTTGCTGAGCAAACTTTTGAATATTTCGAAACCCCTCTTCTACCACTTTCCTCGTCGTCACAGAATCCTTCGACAAAAACGAAGCTGACGTGCAAGCATTTAACCACTTGGACAACATTGCCTTTGTGTCATTCGCATCGATTTCAGCGGAGGATTCATTCATTGACACGTTTAATACGTCTGTCGCGTACCGGATATTTTCTCCGCACGATCTTTCTAGATGCGTCACAAACCGTTCCATTTCGAAAAGCTGCTCTTGGAAACTTCGCAATCTTCTTCTCGAAACGGTCGCTTCCTTCAGAGCGTGGTCTAATCTTCGTCCATCGTCATTGGCGTAAGTGGCGCGATCGAGATCGTTTGCAATTTTTCGCAAATCATGGAGAATCGCGCGAATAGTTTTCAATCTCAAAACAAACGACGAAATCGCTTCAATTTTTTCTTCAAAATCGATACCGAACAGATTGGAACGCCTCAGTTGTTCCGGAAGCACGTACGAGAGACATTTGATAGCTTTCATATTCCGCGACATTTCATCATTCGAATAGACGATTCTGAATCGTTCTTTAACAATATTCGAAGAGATATTTGCACGTTCTAGTGCATCATGCAACTCATCGTTCGTGAAGTAGGTGATTTGTGAAGACGAAATGCACGATGACATGCAATCGATATCTAATGCATCCTCACTTCTCTCGACGAGCGTTCCTATGACATCGCCACTCAATCCAAAAATTATTTCGGCAATGTGGTTCGCGTGACTTGCAACCTCGTGATCTTTGATTAGATACGATACGTGGACTCTCGAAACTTTTTCATGAATAAGATCGAGAAACGCCCAAAGGTTACTGGCAGTGACATCCACGATGGATCGTTTACACATGATCGCACTAGAGGGAAAGAACGAGTACGATATCGATGAGACGTGGTCACTTTCCTTCGTGCCGTTGTAAGTCACGATAGTCTCCCCAACTACTTCCCTTGTGTCTTTTGATTCTTCTTCTTCTTTCTTTTCTTCGGCAACTTCTTGATCTTCTGTAACAGCGACGACATCGTCGAGAACAACATCCCCTGTCTCTTCACTTCGATGAATTTTCCCTTCATCAGCTCGATTCATTTGACTTTCCAACAATTTGACTCTTTTCTTCACCGCACTCCCACTGAAAGTCCCTAATCTCTCTAAATCTTCGGTCAGCTCGTTCACTTTTGCTTCTTTTTTCCTCTCCGCCCGCTCAAACATTTCCAAGCGTCTTGCATCCCCTAATTCTTTCTTCTTGGCCTTGGCTTTCTGACGTTCTTCCTCTTTCTCGAGCTCGTGTTTGCGCAAGCGCGCCTCAAAGAGCTCCCGTTGCGCGCGTGCGCGTTCTCTCTCTTTGCGTATGATCGATTCTTTTTCTTTTACACGAGCAGTGTCAGTCATAGCAATAGCTTCGTCCAACGCGCGTGAAGCTTCGCGTAAAATTTCTTCTCGAGCGAGACCCAGCTCTTTGGTGAAGAATTGAACGAAAGAAGTTGCATCTGAAATATTATCTGACGAATCAGAAGTGGATGAAAGTAGTAGCGATTTGCACGCGCGCATACCCACACGAAAGTGAGCAAGCTTCTCCTCTCTGTGAATATCGCGAGTGGAATTTTTTATGCTTCTCAATTTTCGAATTGCATCGATTTTATTCTGAAGCAACACGTCACAAGCGCTCTTCAAACATTCGTCTTCATTATGAGATGTTGAAGAATGATTCGACGAGAAGCAAGCGTTGACAATACCTTCCACTAGCGCAGGTTTTACCGTGGAGACGAATAAAATTTCAAACAGTTTCAGTACGCTCCTTTGCTCAAGTTCGATATCTACGTACTCGTTGTACGTTAAATCTTGAATCTCTCGCGAGAGCACATTAAGAGCTACGCTGCCGTACGAATGTTGAATAGCATTGCGTTTATTCGCACTTTGGCGATGCCGTTGAGGCGATAACGCTTGTAACAAAGGAACGCCCGACTTGTGGCGCGTCATAGCGCGCCATCGCTTTTTTACTTTATCGACCAAAGCCGCCAACGAAGCAATTTGTTTTCGTATATCCCGCGTGTGGAGCATAAATTCAAGAAGTGTAACCGCATCGTTCAAAATTGCGTTTCTGCTGTCTTCTTCTCCACCTTCGTACTCTCCCTCCTCGTCGGCTCTGCGTTGAATGCACGCTTCTGCAAACGCGCTCAAAGAGGCATCCATAGCCTGGAGTATTTTCAAAATACATTTTTGAATAGCATTCGCGATTGGATCTGTACTGTCTTTTCCCACGGGTTTTGTCGCGAACGCGCGCACGCGATTTTGCATACGAGCTGTTTCATAAAACTCTGACAGCGCGTTTTGGGTCGCTCCAACGCTCGCCCCGCGAAATCGCACCGAAAGAGCTCCGCTGTCATCCAGAGAAGCCGTCAAAATTGCTCTGAGCAATCGGCGCGACGACGCGTCTCCCATGACAGAGTTCAAGCATACCGTCACTAAATTCGATTCTTCTGCGCAAATACAATTCGCCACGTTTCCATGCGTGCCGTTGCTAAAATTGAGTTCTTTCGTACCAATATACGCGCGTTCGTACAGGACGTCGAAGTCAAACTCAGAAGGCGTCGCGAAAGAGGACGAAGGAGGCGCCAAAAGTGAAAACATGTTCTCCTCTCTTCTCGCCGCATCCCACGCGAGTAGTTCATTTTTGTTATCCACTCTGTCATCGTTCCTCTCAGTCTTCCCGACGCTTCCGCCGATGACTTCGGGACGTAGCCACACCAACGCGTTTCTGTTGAATGTCAACTCTTCTTCTTTTTCTTCAAACTGGAAGTCATCGTCGTCGTCGTCATCATCATCATCACAATCGTCTAAATCAAAAACATCATCGTAATCCTCGTATTCGAGTTCTTCAAACTCCGAGAGCGTCGTCCCGACGTCCGCGTCGTCGTCCACGTCTTTCCAGAGTTGGAGCAGGCCGTTAGGTGTCGTCTCAAATTTTCCTTTCTTCTTCTTCTCGGCGAGAACGCCACGTTCTAATTCTTCTTCTCTGTCCTCCTCCGAATCACGACGACCAAGTCGAGAAGAATAATACTCTTCGCGCTTCTCCCACTCGTTGTCCTCCTCGTCCGAAGACGAAGACGACGACGATATCGCAAACTTCGCCAATCCTTCATTCATTTTTTTCCCCTAAAATAGAAATCTCTTCACGTCTCTCCTCTCTCAAAACGCGAAGCAAGCGCTAGCAGAGACACACACACGAGGGCGCACAAAAAACGAACGATGTTTTTGGCATCCTTTTCCATGATGTTCTCGTTCTCTTTCTTCCTCCTATTTCGTCGTTTTTGCGTTTCTCTTTCTCTCACTTTCTTTCGGAAGTTGAGAGCGAGTTGGTTTGACTCGTAAGTTTAGGGTTTTCATATTTTTTGAATTTTCCCCCATTTTTTTTGTTCCTTTCCCACAACCAAACCGCGCGAGAGAGAGAAGAGAGAAGAGAGAAACAGAACAACGCTCGGCAAACCTTCTTCTTCTTCTTCTTCTTCTCCTTTTCCACGAGATGGGCTCTGTTAAATCGCGCGAGAAGAAGAGTTACGCGAGAAGAAGCCACAACACCGCGGCGCACTTTGCTTCGTTGTGTTTTGATTTGAGCGATGCGACATCTTCATCATCATCTTCATCTTCATCGTCGACTTTACCTCCTCCTCCTCCTCCTCCTCCGGTGACGTTTCCAGTGCATCATCACTCTCCTCCGTCGTCGGGAAATGGTGAGCCAGATTTCGTCCCGGTTTTGATCCCGTCCGTCGCGAGTGGTGGTGGTGGTGGTGGTATTGTTGGTGTTTCTGGGAGTGGTGATACAAGTGATTACTACGATGGTGTTGGTGCAACGACTACTACTACTGCTTCCTCCGGCGACGAAGCGGCGAAGAGACAACGAAAACTGTCTCTGAATTTTTCTCCGCACAAGCGCATTCTCGCGTTCAGTCGGTTTCGGAGAGAAAAGCTGAAGAAAGCCATGGCGATGTATCGCGGGAACGAAGGCGATCGGA
>Ga0181573_10004135_pt1 | contig 12470 bp, 11 predicted proteins | sample 101ome_25_FD_148643 | JGI IMG/M metagenome (GOLD analysis project Ga0181573, IMG submission 148643) | Coastal salt marsh microbial communities from the Groves Creek Marsh, Skidaway Island, Georgia - 101409BT metaG (spades assembly) | ecosystem: Environmental > Aquatic > Marine > Intertidal zone...
CAGTAGGATAGTCTTCGATGGAACCGGGCATCTCTTCTTCTCCATTGGCGACCGTGGCAAGCGTGATGTTAATCCACAGGACCCTGGACGCGATGGCGGCAAGATCTATCGGCTGCACGATGACGGCACGGTACCCGATGACAACCCGTTTGCAGACTCACCCGGCGGCGCAGTGCCAGCCATATACTCGCTGGGCCACCGGAACCCACAGGGCATGGCGGTCAATCCACTGACGGGTGACGTTTGGACTCACGAACACGGGCCACGCGGCGGCGATGAAGTAAACATCATCAAAGCAGGCGCCAACTACGGCTGGCCCATCCTCAGCTACGGCATCAACTACAGCGGGACCAAATTCGCAGAGGGTACAGAGCGAAAGGGCTACGAATCACCCATCTGGCGCTGGGTCCCCTCAATTGCACCCTCTGGCTTGACCTTTGTCACCAGCGACAAGTACCCCGACTGGCAAGGCCACTTACTGGTAGGCGCGCTGAAAGATGAAAAACTCGTGCTCTGTCACGTCAATGGTGAAGGAATAACCAGCACCGAAACCGTGCTCGACGGTATCGGACGCGTACGAGATGTGCGGCAGGGCCCGGATGGTTTCGTTTACATTGCGGTTGACGACCTTGGCATTCAGCGAATTCGGCCTGCCTCCTGAACCCGCACGCCGGCTATTATCAGACCTCGAGCCCAGTGAGAATACAGGCAAAGGGAAGGCAACAAAAACAGGAAATAGTGCAGCAGATACCTGACAATACAGCCTCTTTTATATAGAGCAGTGATTTCCAATGCCAAAGGATGTAAAACTCGTCGCCCTCGATATTGACGGCACACTTCTGGCACCCGGCGTGCCGCACGACGCGCTACCCGACAATGATATCGTCGAAGCGGTAGCGGCCCTGCAGAGAAGCGGTGTTGTTGTCATGCTGGCGACGGGTCGCATGTACCCCGGGACCGCAACGATAGCGGCGCACCTGGGTATTGATGAACCTCTCATCTGCCAGCAGGGCGCTTCGATCCATCAACCCGACGGCAAACTGCGTCATACCTTCACCATTGACCAGCAGATTGCGGCAGAGCTTTATGACTATGCCATGAGCCATGACTACAGTCTTTCGTGGTTCGATCACGAACGCTTTCTCGTCACCCGCAAAACCCCGGCCTCGGAGTATTTCGCGGCCGTTTCCGGGGTCGAGATTGAAGAGCATCCGAGACCCCACGAATCAGCCGTCAGGGCAACTGGCATTGATATCGTCAGCAACGAGGCAGTGTCGTCCGATGTGCACCGCCTGCTCGAAGCGCGTTACGGCAGCAGGGTCAGCCTGCTCGACTTCACGACTGTCACCGCTGTGCACGAGCCCCGCTCCAGCAAGGGAAATGCCCTCGCGTTGATCGCAAGTGAACTTGGCATCGACCAGTCTCAGGTCCTCGCTATCGGTGATGGGATCAACGATGTATCAATGCTCACCTGGGCCGGCCACAGCGCCACGCCAGCTCACGGGGACGCTTTCGCCCAAGATTCAGCCAAGGAAGTTCTGCAGGGCGAGGGTGTCAGCGGCGTAGCAGCCCGCCTGCGGGCTGCCCTGTAAGTAACGAAGGAATCGACAGCGCCACACAGCACAAGGTTACACTGATTGCGTATGCGCCGTGCGGCGCAACCAGCCTGCGACCAGGCCCACTGCCAGCAAAAACAAACCGGGGAGTGTGAACCAGATTTCTGCCACGCTGATGCCGACAACACTCATGTCCGGCAGCGCGACCAGGAGGCCGCCCGTCATAATTGAAAGCGCACTGTGCCCGCTCAGCCGACCGAGTACCGGCAACCAACCCTGAATGCCGGCGGCGATGAAGAAGATAGCCGGCACCACTTCAAGCAGCTGCCAGAACGCAGCCATAAAACCAGACGCCAGAATCAGTGCGGGCTCAATCACAAACAGGAACGGAATCAGGTAGATCACCGCGCTGAGGCGCATGGCATCCAGGGCAGCCAGCATCGGTCTGGCCCGCGCAATAGCAGCGGCGGCGAACGCACCGAGCGCAACCGGCGGTGTAATGAAAGACAGCATGCCCCAGTAAAGAATGAACAGGTGCACGGCCAGGGGATTCAGGCCACCCTCGATCAGTGCCGGCGCCAGCACAATGGCAAGAAAGATGTACGCAGCCGTGACAGTCATCCCAATGCCAAGAATGAAACTGGTCAAAGCCCCCATGATCAGCAGCGCACCCGTTGATCCACCGGCCAGGAACAGCAGATCATTAATCAGCGTGCCTGATAGTCCCGTCACCGAGAGTGCCCCCACTATCAGGCCGACCCCGGTCAGAATGACGAGGAGTTCCACCAGCAGCCTCGCCGTCGCGACGAGCAGTTCCGAAAAAGATGTCCTGTTGAACCCCTCACCGAAAGTCTGATGCACCAGCAGCAGGCAGGCTGTCGCCGCCCAGGGAGCAAGCTGCTCTCTTTGCAATACCAGTAGTAACACGGTCAGCAGAATAAATGAGGCCAGATAGTACCAGCCGGTTTTAAGCGTGTGGCGGGCACTCGGCAGCGCTTCCGCCGGCAGACCCTGCAACGCTTCCCGACCGGCATAGGCGTCTAGTTGAATGAACAGGGTGAGAAAATACAGGACGGCTGGAATCGCCGCAGCCAGCGCCACCGAGTAGTAAGGCATCTCGAGAAACGTTGCCATGACGAAAGCAGTCGATCCCATGATCGGCGGCAGCAGCACCCCACCTGTCGACGCGCAGGCCTCAACGGCAGCAGCAGTCTGCGCCCTTATGCCGTTCTTTTTCATCACAGGAATCGTCAGCTGTCCGGTGGTCACAACGTTGGTAATCACGCTGCCACTCATGGATCCCATCAGTCCGCTGCTGACAATCGCGACCTTGGCCGGCCCACCCCTGACCCGACCGAACAGGGCGTACGCCAGATCAATAAAAAAGCGGCCACCACCAGTGTGCTGAAGGGCAACGCCGAAAATAAGAAAGCCGATCACGAGATTAGCGAAGGCACGAAACGGCAGCCCCAGCATGCTTTCGATACTCATCACGTGATATGCCGCTGTCTCTTTTATGCCGATCGACATACCCGAGAGCATCTCCGGCATTTTGTCGGCAAAGAGCGGGTAAACAGAAAAGAGCGTCACCAGCGAGAAGAGCGCTAATCCGCCCGCCCGTCTGATGGCTTCCAGCACCAGCAGCCACAACACCAGGCTGACCTGAATCGCCCGGTCAGGGGCAATGAACTCCCAGCCCTCATCCACTATCGGCTCTGCGTGCTGGAACAACCAGACACAGCAACCGAGAGCAAACACTGCGAGCAGGACGTCGAGCCAATAGAGATCAATCCAGTGATTAGAGCGATAGATCAGGAAAGCGAAAGGCAGCAGCAACCCCAGCAAGGCATAGTAAAAATGCGTTTCCAGTAAGACGATATCGTCGAGCAGTGGGCGCCCGAAGAGACGCAGCTGGTCAAGCGTCAGCAGTACGACCATGACCGCACTGACCATTAGCAGCAGACTGACGACAGTCCCTGGCGCTCGAACGTTTTCCCGGGTCATGGCATCGTTACTCCCATACCGGGTCAAACCCTTGCTGACGCAACCGCAATGCCCGCAGCTGCATCCACAGATCCGGCAACTCCGCTGCGCTGAAGACGGCGGCCTCACCCCGGATCAGTGCAAGGGTTTCATCCCAGGCTGCGGCCAGTACCTTCTGCCGTTCAAGCAGACGGCTATTGTGTGCGTCCGCCGCCGCACCCCATCGGCCAATTTCCCGGTAGTACCTGACAGCGCCGGCATGAAACGGTACCACCCAGGTGAAATTCTGCCGATCGATATGCCAGCCAATGGAACCGGGGTCCGCTTTCGAATAGTCGTCATAACCGAGGTGCAGTAACTTGGTGAGGTGGTAGACAAACGCTTCATCCCTGTCGGCAAGCGTCATCAGCAACGGGTATGGGTAGGTCGCGCCCTCATGCGGCCGGTCCTTAGAAATCCCTGCGCCACGCACAGCAATATGCCGGGAAAAATACGGCGCGACTTTTAACAGACGTTGCCAGCACGCTTCATCATCATGTGGCGCCGGCAGCCAGCGAATGCCTTTGGGTGACGCCTCGAGCTTACGGGTTGGGCCTGACACCGTCGTGGCGTAGGCAACATCAATGTGCCCTTCCACAATGCCGTTCCACATTGCGCTGTAGCCCGGGAACTCGATGCGTTCGACGTCATCCCAGGTGAGCCCGCCACAAGCGAGCATGGCTTCCGTTGACACATTCACTGCCGGCGAGCCGCGAACATAGGGGACTCTTCGGCCATTCAGGTCAGCCGCAACATAAATATCAGAGTCGGCCGGCACGGCAACGGCCTGGTTCGAAAGGCCCAGTGACATCATGACGAGCTGAACCGGCATTGGCCCCCAGCGTTCAGAGGCAAACTGGAATGTGCCTTCCTGGGCAAAGTAGGTCGACACACCATTAGCAGAAAACTGGACCCGATCGACCCTCAGCGGCAGCAGCCGTGAGACATCGTTCTTGCCCGGCACCACCCGCAACGTGATGCGGTGACGATCTTTCAGCATTTTTGCGATGCCAACCGCCTGGTTGTAGCCTGTCGTCCCGAGGTTGTAGGCGCTCCAGGCCATGACCCGCGGCAGTTCAACGTCATCTGCAGGTGCCGCGGCAGACCATACCACCAGCCAGATGCAGAGCAGCCGGACGGGCAGTCTGATTCTGCTGTGACCGAATTTTTGTCTGTCAGGTGGCCTGATACAGGGCCCTGGACAGGCTGCCGCTTCTCTCATCACCCACCATCGCGGATTTGGCCTGATTCATGACATAAGAAAAGCAGGTGCGATTGTCTTTGTCTATCACACAGGTCGAACCACCGAGGCCGGCCCACCAGATACTGTTCGGATTCGGGGCAATCGGCAGGAAAGCATTGCCATAGGCATATCCCATGGCGAACTTGATGGGGAACATAAGCACAAGGTCAGTGGACTCGAGCACCACCTCACGTGACTTCTCAGCGCCCGCTGCAGAGAGCAGCTGTTGACCGAACGCATAACCGTCATTTGCGAGCGCGCTTTGCGCCTTGACGACAGAGCGGGCATTGCCATGACCATTGCCGGCTGGAATCTCAGCCTGACGCCATTCCGGGCTGTTAGCGACATCTGCATCCAGCGCACTCGAGAACACGCGACGGGTCATGGAGTCAGGATCAAGCTGATCGAAGACCGAGCCTTCTGCAGAGCTGTCGGGCACCATGTCAGCAAGTCGCGGGAAGTCCGCTGGATCGACCCCAACAATGAAGTCCGCTTCAAGCGGCTCCGCCACATTTTGCTTGAACCACTGACCAAAGGATTGATCGGTTAAGCGTCGGACCACCTCACCAATCAGAAACCCCTGGGTCGCCGCGTGGTAGCCGCTCTGAGTGCCAGGCTCCCACCACGGCGCCTGCCGGGCGAGGTCATCCACCGCAGCATCCCAGTTAAACAGGTCTTCAGGGGCAAAATCATCGCTGAAACCTGCCAGACCGGCACTGTGACTCAGCAGATGAGTGAAGCGAATGTCCTGCTTGCCGTTCTGGGCAAATTCAGGCCAGTAGTCTGCAACACGCGCGTACAGGTCCAGTTCACCGCGATCCGCAAGGATCAGCGATGCCAGAAATGTCATTGTTTTGGTCGTGGAGTAAACATTGACCAGGGTGTCTGATTCCCATGGCAGTGACTTCTCGGCATTGCGATGTCCGCCCCAGAGATCAACAACAAATTCGCCTTCGATCGTCGCGGCGAAGCTGCCACCGACATCACCACGCTCGATGAAGTTTTTTTCAAACTCCTCGCGTACCTGTGCAAACTTCTCGTCACAGTACCCCGATACTTCCATTCCTGCATTCCGTTAAAGACAGAGCGCGACAATTAATCACCGAATATCAGCGGTGGCAAGATTGATCATTGCAGATGATGTCTACCTAGCAGACGGCGGAGCGACCAACAATCAGGCGGAGCGCCGCGGCAGCCCGGGTCAGTTGCTTTAACCACTGATCGGTTGCCCGGTCTTCGAGGATTTCGATCGCGACTCTCGATCCCTTCACACAATCCTGGGCCAGTAAATAACGCGACCCTGGGGTATAGTGGATAACGACCACTATGCACACCGGCAACCCACACTGGCAACGACAATCATCGATCAAATCTGAAATCATGCGCGAACAGAACCCAATCAACATCACAGCCCTCGACCACGTCGTTTTACGGGCTGTCGACATTGAAACCATGCTCAGCTTCTACTGTGATGTGCTGGGCTGCAGGCTGGAAAGAACACTGGATCAATACGGGCTCTATCAGCTGCGGGCCGGGTCATCGCTGATTGACCTTGTCGATGTCAATGGCCCTATCGGCCAGGAAGGCGGCGGCCCGCCAACAGCCGGCGCAGCCACTATGGATCATTTCTGCCTCCAGGTGCAGCCATGGAATGAGGAAGCAATACTGGCTCACCTGCGGCACCACGGTCTGGGACGGGCGGATACATTGAAAGTCGCGACGCGTTATGGTGCCCTCGGGTCAGGTCCATCCATTTACCTGAGCGACCCTGAAGGCAATCGGGTTGAACTCAAGGGCCACTGAGATCTCTCGGGGTTAAGCCTCAGGTCAATTAAAGGTTATCCTTGCAGCAGGCTAAGCCCCTGCAACCCGGATTCGATCAACTGACATGAGACACCTTCTGCGAACACTGGCAAAACCGCTCCTGCATCCGCTGGAGGCAGAGGGTGAGTTCGTCTACCGCCGTTCTCATCGAGTCGTACTTCTGGTTATGAGCACTCTCTTCCTGTTGCTCGCTGGCGTTACCTTGTGGTTGATGCCCCCGGGCGGATGGGACTACCTCCTGCCAGTCATCGTCTTTGGCGGCGCCGGCATGATGGGGCTGATTGTTGGTACAGTTGGCAAGGACATCGCTGTCGCCCGGCTCTGGGGTTCAAGGAATTAGTCAGGGCAACGGGCAATCTCTAACACAAAATTTCAGGAAGCAGACTCATGACATCAACGGCTATCGAATCCTTCCGTCTGGAAGTCCGCGACTTTCTCGCCCGTGAACTCACCCCGGAGCTGAAGCTGGCGGCTGAGCAGGGGTTCGGCATCCGCCGCGAGGACGGCGCGCGCTGGCACAGGAAGCTCTTCGAGGCGGGCTGGATCGCACCCACCTGGCCAGAGGAGCATGGCGGCACGGGCTGGGGACTGGAGCAGCAACATGCGTTCTCAGAGGAAATGGCACTGGCTGGTGCGCCCATGGTCATGCCCTTCGGCATCGGCATGGTCGGGCCAGTGATCTACACCTTCGGCACCGAGGCTCAGAAAACCCTACATCTGCCGGGTATCCTCGACGGCTCCACCTGGTGGTGCCAGGGTTATTCTGAACCCGGCAGCGGTTCCGATCTGGCATCACTCAAAACCAGAGCAGTTCGTGAAGGTAATGAGTACGTCATTAACGGTCAGAAAATCTGGACGACCAATGCCCATAAGGCAGACTGGATCTTTGTCCTGGTCAGAACTGATGTTGAGAGCAAACCACAGCAGGGCATCAGCTTCCTGCTGGTCGACATGAGCACACCCGGCATCGAGGTCAAACCGATTGTCTCGATTGATGGTCTGCACCACCTGAACGAAACCTACTTCACCGACGTCCGGGTGCCAGTCAGCAACCGCATCGGAGAGGAAAACAAGGGCTGGAGCTACGCGAAGTTCCTGCTGGGCCACGAACGCACCGGTATCGCCGGCGTGGCCGGCTCGCGCCGCCAGATTCAGGCGCTGCAGGACATCGCCCAGCGCGAGCCCAACGGTCAGGGCAGCAGACTGGCGAACGATGCTTCCTATGTCAGTCGTCTCGGCCAGGCAGAGATCAAGCTCGAGGCGCTGGCCCAGACAGAAGCGAGGATCCTTGCCGCGATGGAATCCGGCGGCAGTGCCGGTGATGCCGCCTCGCTGCTGAAAATTCTCGGCACCGAGGTGCAGCAGTCGCTAGAGGAGTTGCGGGTCGAAGCTGTTAACCACTATGCCCTGCCCTTCGATCTCGGCATCATCGCCAACGAGAGCAACGAGCCAGCGATTGGACCGGACTATGCGGTGAGGGCAGTCAGCGATTACAACTTCGGGCGTGCCCACACCATCTACGGCGGCTCAAATGAGATTCAAAAGAATGTGATCGCCAAAGCGGTATTGGGGCTCTGAGGTCGTCTGTCGCAGGCACCCTTACTTCAGAAAGCCTCGAATAGCCTTCACGAACGCATCGAGCTGATCGTGATGCACCCAGTGCCCAGCATCAGCAAACGTCTCGATCGTCAGCGGGCAGGTGAACTGCTCAGTCCGGCCGTCGGCGACAGGATCTGAAGCCCATGATTCCTGACCACGCACCAGCATGGTCGGGCACTCGATCTGGCCATAGAGTTTCCAGACTTCCTCCATGGGCAGACCTGAGGGCGGAAAGGCACGTACGTAATTGTCGAACTTCCAGCTGTAGGTGCCATCTTCGTTCTGATTGCTGCCGTGGATCGTCAGGTGTCGCGCCTGGCTTTCAGACAGGTGCGGGTTCTCTGACTGCATCCGCTCGTACGCATCCTCAAGGCTGTCATAGCGACGTACCTGTCGCGCTGACAGACCCCTTAAATCTTTCATCCAGTTATGCAGAAGCTCGTCCAGGGGCTTGTTGAGACGCTCCTCTAACATTGACGGCGGCGGCCCCATACCTTCGATAGCAATAAGCTTGCTGACGTTCTGCGGGTGCAGTGCGGTATAAAGCAGCGAGATCGAACCACCCAGTGAGTGCCCGATAACCACACACGGGGTCATGTTCTTCTGGTTCAGCAGCTGAGCAATGTCGTAAACATAGTCGATCTGGTTGTAGGAACTGCCAATCACCCACTGGCTGTCGCCATGACCACGCAAATCCGGGGCAATGATGTGGTATTCATCCTTGAAGTGCTCCGCGATCCAGTCCCAGTTGCGGCAGTGATCACGGCCACCATGGATCAGGATCATCGGCGGACCTTCCGGATTGCCCCAGTCGACATAGTGCAGACGCAGGCGCTGGGAAAAGTAACTGTGTGATGTCGGTCCCGCCAAAAAAAGCTCCTTTGCAATCGAATGTTCAGCCGGGCTGGAATTATACGGGGAAACTGCAGCTGCGTGTTTCAGGCGTCGTCTTCCGGCGCTTTGCTTTTCACTCGAGAGAGCTGCTGCCGAGTCAATTCTGTCGCCTTCGACAGAGCGCCACCCACAGTATCGGCCGTGCGCCGCCCTGCTTCCGATGCGGCATCCAGGGTCCCGGCAACTACAGCACCCAGCTTAAGTCTGTTCACTTCAGCAAATACGCCCTCAACTTTTTCTATAGCCAATACCTCGCGCCCATCAATGACGCCATCGGCCGCACTGAGCTCATGCAGGAAGATCACGAGCTCCCTGGACATGGTCTCGTAGTTACAGTCAGGATTCTGTTTTTTGAATGCGGCCAGCTGCTCAGCAATCTCGCTAATTGTGTAGTTGGTCGCGGCGAGCTCGATTTCCTTGAGACCCGCATCGACGAAGGCTTCGTCGTAACCCCAGTCCTCGATAAAATAGCGACGAATTCTGCCACGTTCCCGCTTGTCAAATTCGCCATCGACCAGCGCCACTTTGACGCCCAGGAGCGCCATCAGATCGAACAGGCCGACAGCGAGCACGTCCATCGGTGTACTGATGTAATCAGGGATCGTCCGCACCTTGGAAGAGGTGCCGCGTATAAAGTGCTTGCCGACCACCAGGCTGAGTCCGGCGCCCACGACGCCCGCCGCCAGAGCCCATCCCAGCGGCGTAGAGGCCGTCCCGACGCCAATCGCACCGAGGAGCCCCGAGGGTGCAAAAAAAGTCGATGCCACCAGGGATGACTTAGCCGCACCGAAACCAACAAGCGCACCGTTACCCGCGTCAACCGCATCCAACAGGTACTTCTTCAGGCGCAGAGATTCAAACGCGTCTTCACCAATATCAAGCTTGTACTTGAAATGCAGAGGGTCGCGAATAACGCTGGAGACACTATCGAAGTTTGGCTGCGGCGTTTCGCTCATAACAAAAATACTGGGTGCGGAATCTCAATATTGCGGGACAAACCGGGCTTTTCAAGGCGGCTGGTGGAAGTTTCGGAAAGCAGGCATGATTCTTGACCAGCAAGGCAGGAACAGGCTGCCAGTCAACAGGAGGAGGAAACGATGACTAATCTCCTGCAGAACAAAGTCGCCATTGTTGTCGGCGGCGGTCAGACGGCCGGCGAAACAATCGGTAACGGCCGCGCCACAGCGATACAGTTTGCCCGCGAGGGCGCCCGCGTCGCCGTCGCCGATCGTAATTACGCCTCAGCTGAGGAAACGGGAAAGATGATCAGTGACGAGGGACTTGAGGCCATGGCCTGCGAGCTGGATGTCAGAAATGAAGACGACATCGCCGCCATGGTGCAACAAGTGATGGCGCGCTGGCAGAAAATTGATGTGCTCCACAACAATGTCGGCGTGAGTCTGGCAGGCCACGACGCCCGCATCGAGGACATGCAGCCTGAATCCTTCAATCTGCTGGTCGAGATCAACCTGCGCGCCATGGTGCTGACATCAAAACATGTACTGCCCGCCATGCGAGCAGCGGGCAGCGGTGTCATCATCAATATTTCTTCCATGGCGGCCGTCAAACCCTACCCGCTGGTCGGCTATAAAACGACCAAGGCCGCTGTGATCGCCTTAACGGAGCAACTCGCCGCAAACAATGCACGCTACGGCATCAGGGCAAATGTGATTTTGCCAGGTCTGATGAACACACCGATGGCTATCGAACCCCGGGTCGGCGGTCGCAAGACCCGTGATGGGATCGTCGCAGAGCGGGACCGGCAGGTCCCGCTGGGCAGGAAGATGGGCAGCGCCTGGGACGTGGCACACGCAGCTGCCTTCCTCGCGTCTGACCGGGCCGGCTATATCACCGGTATTGCGCTGCCGGTCGATGGCGGACTGTCGGTCTCGTAACTGAGTCAACCAGGAGGAAAGATGAGTCAACCCGTTGCTGTGATCGTTGGTGCCACGTCCAAGTGGCAATCTGATGGTCGAAACACTCACCTAGTACACGGAGGAGATATTGCAGATGACGACCTGCCGCTCGCGGCGCGCTGGGGTGTCGGCGGCGCTATTGCACAGAGGTTCGCCGGCGCGGGCTACCACATTGTGCTGACCACCCGAACCAGGGCTAATGCAGCCGCACTCGAAACCGCGATCCAGGGTCTCGGTCATGACTGCATGACCGTCGAACTGGATCTGACGTCAGCAGACTCCATCAAAAACGCCTTCGAGGAAATCAGAGAGACTGTTGGTGACCCGGAGGTGGTTGTGTTGAATGCCGGCTATCTCGAAGGCCGCGATCTGCCGCCCGAGATGGAACTGCTGGAGAACATGCCGCTGGAGATATTCGATACCGCACAGCACGTTTCGAGCCGCGGTCCGTTTCTGCTGGCACAGGCCTGCCTGCCTGCCATGCGCGAAAGCGGCAAAGGCTCTTTCCTGATCACGAACAACGCCGCTTCCCTGCGCGGACGCAAACGTGAGACCGGCCAGTCGCTCTACTATCCACGGGTCATGATGCGGACGCTGGCACAGGTGCTGACGGAGGAGTATTCCAAGTTCGGCGTGCATGTCGCCAATGTCATCGTCGATGGCCTGATCGATTCCCCTGGCACACGGGCACTGCCGGTTGCACAGAAACATCCCGAGATCATCATCAATCCCGCTGCCATCGCGGACGCTTTTTACTACCTGCACACGCAGGACAAGTCCTGCTGGACCCACGAACTGCAGCTGACGCCTTATTCAACCAAAGTCAGCTTTTAAAGAGTCATCCACCGGGCGCAGCAGGTGCTAAACTGATGGCTCCTGGATCAGGAGTTTAACCATGCTGAAATTTCCTGAAGCGCCTGACGATCTAGCCAAGATTTTTCTTGAAGATGCCGACCGCCCGCTGCCCGAGGTATTAAACCCACGGACCCGCTATCGGTTTTTGTCGACAGTGGCAAAGGGCGGCAAGTGCCTGATCCAGTCATGCCTCGATATGCACCTCGGGCGAGTCATTGCCCACAAACAACTGCGCTCGGAATTTCAGGATGACCCGATTGAACAGCGGCGGCTGCTGCGAGAGGCCAGAGTTTCGGGTTTCCTGCAACACCCGAACACCATTCCAGTCTACGAGGTCGGCAGGGATCCACGGGGTAACTATTACTTCACCATGAAATTGGTGCATGGCTATACCCTGCGCGAGATCCTCGACTATCGCGACCGCTACGACCTGATCCAGTTAATCGAGGTGATGGCACAAGTGGCCCATGCATTGGATAACGCACACTCGCACGGGGTCGCCCACCGAGATATTAAACCAGAGAATATCCTGGTCGGGCCTTATGGGGAGGTCCTGGTGCT
>Ga0181573_10004136_pt1 | contig 12464 bp, 10 predicted proteins | sample 101ome_25_FD_148643 | JGI IMG/M metagenome (GOLD analysis project Ga0181573, IMG submission 148643) | Coastal salt marsh microbial communities from the Groves Creek Marsh, Skidaway Island, Georgia - 101409BT metaG (spades assembly) | ecosystem: Environmental > Aquatic > Marine > Intertidal zone...
GTCACAGCTCCCCCGACACCCGCGCCATCGTCACAGCGCGGGGGAGGAACATCAGGCGAGTCACCACTCGCTCGCCGTCCAGAATCTGCCAGCGTAGCGGCAAACGCGGCGCGTTCGTATGTCTCCCGCGCGCCTTTGATTTAGTACCTTACCGCCTCGCCCCCTTGAGCAGATAACTGGAAGCACGATGGGCTCCGACACGAAGAGCGGCAAGAACCCGTCGGGCTCGGGCTCGGCGTCATTCTCCGTTTCCAAGGTGCTCGCTCCTGTCGACTTCTCAGTGCCTCTCTTCGCCTTCCGTGGCGCGTCATACCGGTGGCATGTCACGTCGAACCTCTTCTTTTGGGTGCTGATTTGTCTCTTTTCCATGGTCGACTACGACCTTCACCAGGGAGGTTTCGGCGGGATCGAGATTAACCGCAACGCCAAGGCCATGGCCATTGCCATTCCCTTCTGGTGGATCTTCCAGTTGCTCGTCGCGATGGTGAAACATGAGGCCGCCAAGGCCGTCGGGGTGGACCCCTCGGTGCCCGGTGCCAGGCCTACGCCCGCGTCCATCACCCTGCACCCGTTCGGTCCCCTCGGGCACCAGGGCCGCTCGGCCAGCTTTGGCAAGGACGCCGTCGTTGCCTTCAGCTCCGTCGTCGCCTGGGGGTTCTTGTTTCTCTTTTTCGTTTTGGTCAGGTTGGGCGAAAATGGCTCCGTGAGGTACGCCGCGGGACCCTTCCGCCCCCTCATGGATCTGAATAGCAGCCTCGGTTGGGCCTTTGTCGATGCTCTCGTCCTCGTGTGCGGCAACTCCTTCCTCGCCGCCGCCCTTCTGCCCGCCTGGCCCTTCGACGGACTTCGCTTTGTCGACGACTTTGTTGGCGCCCTCGGCGGCAGCCTCGTCGTCCGGTGCATTGTTCTCGGCATCTGGGGCTTCGTCGTCAGCTTTCTCGTCCTCCTCTGGGGATCCGGCGTATTCGAGGAGCCTTGGGCTCCGGTCATCACGTGAGTCAGTCGACACGGGGCCGGCGTCGAGACATCTGACGACATGCGCCTCCCTCCCGCTCGCTGCCAGCACTCCCAACCCCCACCCCCCCCCTCCCCCACCCATGCCTATCCCCAGCTTCGCGGGCCTGTGGGGTGTCTTTGCCGCCGGATGGATGGTGTACCTGGCCTTGGTCAAACAGCACGGCTCTGCGCCCTGCTTCCAGTTGACGGGCGGGGGAAGCACAAGCGGACCGACGGGCCCCCGGGCAGTCTGACTGAAGAGGACTTCGAAGCCCATGAGACAGCCGGCCGCTCGAGGGGGGGACCTCGCCCACAGCGTCATAGTTAGGGGGCTGGGGTCGGGGTCGGGGGGGTGAAGAGGCTTTCTCTCCGGTGCGCGTCCTTTCTTCTACCCCCTCCTCAGTCAAGCACCTTGTCCGTCTTCTTGAGGTAGCGCACCTTCTTCCCCCCCTCGATGCGCGTCCCCACGCGACTGCGCACCTTCTTTTCGGCGTCCCAATGCATTACGTTGCTTGACGCGATGGGCCCCTCACGGCGGAGAATCTCACCCGTCTCGCCCTGCACGCGGGGCTTCTCGTGCTTGGTCACCATGTTGACGCCCGACACGACGACCTTGCCCGTCTTTGGGTAGACCTTGGTTACGTCCCCCACGGTGCCCTTGTCCGCTCCCGCCACCACCACCACCTTGTCGCCCGTCTTGACATGCATGTCGTGCTTGATGGGCTTACCGTTCTTGGTCAGGGGGAGCTTCTCCCACTTCTTGCCTGGGCCAATCATGGCCGCGCAGGACACCGACCGCGCAGCGGTCGACGTGCCCGCGGCCTGCGTTGGACGATGGAGTGGCGAGGGGGAGACGGGGGTCGGGGCTCGCACTGTCGCGGGATTTGGGCTGACCGCGTCAGCGCGGTCACATTCAGCAGGGTTAGGCAGACCCGCAGACGCGGTTTTCGTCAAGGACAAGGCCTCGCAACGACAATGACGCCATCCACGTTCCGATTCACGTAAACACCGTCCGAAGCGGTGCGCGCACGAGCCAAGACGACAGGACAAAGGGTCACCGACGAAACCCGAGACGCCTGGTCAACAGTGCAGCGCATCGAGCGGCTTCTGCAAGGTCGACACTCCATTGCGCTCTTAATCGAAGCGGGAGGCGCAGAAGCACCCGGAAAGAGCCGCAGGAGGGCGAGAAAGAGGGCCGTCACCCCGAGAAGGGCAGCATTCGGTCGAGTCCATCGTCAAGCGACCCGACAAGAACCATCGCTATGGCAAGGGTCGGATGCAGGCGCCGGGCAGACGCAGCAGAGTATACAAGTCGGCCTGGAGTGAGCCTCAGCAACGGCGCCAGCCGCCACTGCGCGGGCGAAACGGCTCGCCGTCGGGGTCGCGCGGACGGAAATGGACTGCATGGCTCTTCTCTGTGACCAGAGCCGAGCCGGGATGCTGCGGGGGGTACGAGGGGTGACAAAGAAGCCTGCTGCTTGCAGGCGGTGGGCTGCCTGTCGAGTCTCGTGTCGCGGAGCAAGACGGCCCCCATGGCCACGATGAGGGATGAGGGATACGGAGAGAGTAGGCCGGTTCGTCGGGTTGTGGTTGGCCGCCGCGGAGACGCGTCCCGCTTCGTCAGCAGTGAACGCGTGCGTACCTGTTCCTGGCCCTAGCGGTGTCCAGCGATGGGTGGGAAGTCCAGCAAGGTCAAGGGGAAGGCGAGCTAATGGTCTTGAGTCGTCGACGCTTCGTGAAGCCCGTTCCACCCCGACGCGCTCCCATCCCGGGCCAATCCCATCCCGGCAGCCACGACGACAGCGTCAGTGCCCTCCTAGCCCCACCTCTCCACCTCCCCACCACCATCCAACCACCTCCCCAGACCAATGTGATCGTGGTCGGCCTGGACAACAGTGGCAAGACGACCGTTCTGAACGCTCTGCGCGGTACCGGCGGCCCCACAGGCGCGACGGGCGACACAGTCCCTACAGTCGGCTTTCAGCAGGAGTCCTTCAAGCGTGAGGGCCTGACGTTGACGGCCTTCGACATGTCCGGGGCCGGCAAGTACCGCGTGCTATGGGAGAGCTACTACCGCGACGCCCACGCCGTCATCTTTGTGGTCGACGCAGCAGACACACTGCGACTCGCCGTCGTCCGCGACGAGCTTGCGGGCCTCCTCGCCCACCCCGACCTGGGTCCTGGCTGCCCCGTGCTCTTTCTCGCCAACAAGACGGACCTGCCGAGCGCGAAGGGCGCCAACGAGATTGCGCGGGCCCTCGAGCTCGAGGGCGTCCGGGGGCGGCCCTGGCAGATTCAGCCATGCTGTGCCCTGCGGTCGGAGGGGACGGCCGAGGGCTTTGCATGGCTTGCCGATTCCGTGCGCAAGGTCCGGCTCGGGGAGCGGGCCTGAGGATAGAAGGATGACGGAGGGACGGGGGTCCGATCGCTTTGAACGCTTTTTCTACGCCGTCGCGGTGCGAAAGGGCTCCCATAGCCGCACCCCCGGCCGCGAGGGCTCCCGCGGCGCAGCGACCGATAGCGTGACCGGGACCAAGGGGGGCCGCGAGGCTGAGGCCCTCACCGCGGCAGCCAGAGCCTGGGCGGCATCAGCCGCGCTGGTGTCGTCCGCCGCGGCCCTGGCGCGGTCGTGCTCCCGCCGCGACGGGGCCCGTGCGTCGTCCTGGGCAAGGGTCACCTCAGCCCGGAGCCGCGCAAGCTCCACGCGAGCGGCCCGCAGGTCCCCCTCGAGCCGCCGCACCCGTACCCCCGCCTCACGACCCAGCTCACCCCGCAGGCCCCGCTCCTCGCGCAGCTCAGCGGCCGCCCGCTCGGCCTCGGCTTTGGCCGCCTCGGCCTCGGCCCCGCGGCGGTTGAGATCAGCCCGGGCCATGCGGTAGTCGGCCTCGCGCCGGGCCAGCTCAGCCTTGAGCTGGGGGATGACGCCCGTCGCATCCGACGCCGCGCTCTCGTTGGCCGCCGCCCTCGCCTCGGCGTGGGCCAGGGCGCCCTCGGCCGTCTCAGCACGGCCTCGAGCCTCGGCCTCGCCCACTCGCGCCCGGGCGGCGGCCACGCGCTCGCTCTCGGCCTCGGCGCGGGCAGCATCGGCGTCAGTGCGGGCGGCAGCCGCCTCGGCCATTGCCCGGGCGCGATCGGCCTCGCCCCGCGATGCCGCCAGCTCCGAGGCGTATAGCACGAGGGCTCGAACGGCCCCGACAGGCAGCGTGGGCAGGAGCGCCGAGAGCGATCGGCGGTCGGCCACGGGGTCCGGAGAGGGTGCACCGGCCTCGCCCGCATCGGCCCCGCCTACCGTGGGGCCACCATGTTCCCCGAAAAAGGCCGAGACGTAGCGAGCCGCGTCGCGCCGGTCAGCGAGGGCTCGTGCCAGGGCCGCGGCCTTCGTCTGGCTAGCGTCGAGGAGGGAAGCGGCCTCGGCCGCCGCCCGCACCGTCTCGGCCAGGCGCGCCCTCATGGCCTCGGCCTCAGCCCGGGCCCCATCAAGACCGGCACCCCACGCGGCGAGCTCCCCCGCCCGGGCCCTTGCCTCCTCGAGCGCCATCTCCGCCTCGGCCAGGCGCTCACCCAGGGCCCGGGCCTCGGCGCGCGACGCGGCGAGCTCGTCGTCAGACCGGCCGGATTCGGCGTCGAGCCGGGGCTGGGCCTCGGCAAGTGCCGCCGTCATCTCGTGCAGCCGCCGCGACGCCGACGACCGCACGCCCTCGAGCTCCTCCCGGAGCGCCGCGGCCTCGCGCCACCCCTCATCCGCCGCCTCGGAGATGCCCCCGGCAAGCGAGACCCATATCTCGCGAGCGCGCGGCCCGGGCGGTCCCAAAGAGACGGCGGCGACCGCCTCAGGTCCGCCGAGCCGGAAGGCCTCACGGCCCGCCGACGTGAACCGGGCGCCAGGGGGCGGGGCGGGGGGTGGCGCGAGGCGCAAGGGCGAGGCTCGGGGACCCGGCGATCCGGGAGTGGGGGGCAAAACTCGGGCGGGGTGGGAGGGCGACGGCACGTCGGTGGCCGCCGCGTCGACGACAAATCCTCCTCCAAGGGGGGACAGACGTGAACGCCGTACGGGCGACGCCCCCGCCGCCGTCACCGTCTCATCCGCCCCCGTCACGGGCCAGCGGTCGCCCCCAGGGCGCGGCGACGACGCCACGACGGATCCGGTGCGCATCGGCGAGTCCGCGGAGGAGCCCCTGCCTCCGCCCTCGCCGAACCCACCTGCCATCGAGCCCCCCCGTGCCCCGCCCTGCCTCTGCACTGCAGGAGAGGGGCGCGAAACTGCCTCAACCGCCGCCGACACCGACTCGCGGAGCTCGGGGGGCCAGTCGCCGGGGGGGGGCGCCACCGCCGAGAGCGGCTCCGCGTGGTGGGGGTCGGCGGCAGCCCCGTCGGCATCTGCTGCAAAGGAGCGCAAGCCTCCGGTGATGCTGCCAAATGAGTCCTTGCCCTCCCCCTGCCCCTGCCGCGCGCTCCACCGGCGCGGCGAAAAGTCGGGGTATTCAGTCAAAAGTCGCTTCATCCAGTCATCCTCCGCCTCGGGGGGAGTAACGGCCGCGGTCATCACGGCCTCGTCTTCGGCGTCAAATTGCTGCCAGCCCTCTGCAGCGCGGGAACTGGCGTCGTGGCATCGCGGGTCGGGGACTGCCTTCGCGTTGATAAAAGAAGAGGACAGGAGACGCGCGATGTGGTTACTTCTTGGAGTCAATATTTTCCCTCTTCCTATGCGCGACTCGCCGGAAGAGCTTCCGCGGGTGAGACGGGCCGGCGTCGAGCGCGTCCTAGCTGACCCTCCTCTCAGACTGGCGCTGCCGCGGTCCTCACCACGAGGACGAAGCGCCGTCAGGATGCGATCTGTCTCTCCGCGTTGCTCGCCGGGGAGCGAGGATGAGCGGATAGTCCTCAGTAGTCCTCAGTAGTCCTCTCAAGCGAAGACGACAACGCAGAAGGACGCCACGATAGGCCGACGACGGCTCTTGGCATCGCAGTCGGGCCCTCGCGACCTCGAGAAGAGCAATGTCTGAGGTTCTGGGCCCTCGTGAGCCCTCCGCCGAGACCGCCGCTGCTGAGGCCGCCGCCGCAGCAGCGGCCTCGTCCCGCGCCGTCGGCCGCCCTGGCGTCCACCTTCTGGGGCCTCCCGAGCGCCGCCGGGTATTCGAACGGGGCCATGGACCCCGCGACGACCCGTCCCTACCGACACTCGACGACGTCCCGAGCCCCGGGCGACCACGCGACGAGCAGGGCTACCTCGCAACACGCCACGCCGCCGGCCTCCCGGGCGCCCATGAGGCCGCGTTGGCTACGCCCTCGTGGCTGGCCGAGAGAGGCTGGGAGACGCCGTCCGTGTCGGGCCGCGACGTCGCCGCCACCGCGCAGACCCCGAGCCGCCGTCTCCGCCGCCGTGACGTGGTCGCTGCCACGCCCGATGTGGCACAGACATGGCGTGGGCGCCGTGTCCTTGAGGACGACGAGTTTTCCGCGCAGGTGGCCACCATCGTACGCCGGGACTTCTTTCCCGACCTTCCTTCGCTCCAGGCATGAGAGAGAGCGCGCGCAAGAAGGAGAGAGACGCCAGCGCCGTCTGTACGACCACCATGACCTGGAGCCAAACCCTGCCGCCAACCCCACCCATCCCCCCCCCCTGTGACCCCCAGAATAAGCTGGACTGGCTGCGAGCCGTGCGCACCGGGGACCCCGCCGCCATTGCTCGTGCCCAGACAGCCATCCTACGCCGGCGTGCCGTCCCTGGCGACGAGTGCGCGGGCGGCGACGCCAACGATGCCATCTCTCTTAATCGCTTCATGGCGACCCACCAGTCCGAGGAGGCCGCCGCCTTCCACGACGCGGTAGACGCGTCCGACGCCCGCCGATGGGCCCGCATGGCTTGGGCCTGGAGGGCCCCGGGCCTGCCGGGGCGCGTGCCGGGGCAGCGCGAATGGAGGGGGGTTGGGGGTGGGGGGCAAGCGACCCGCCCTGCCCCAGCTGTCCTTGCCGCCGAGGCCGCGGCTAGCGTCGCGGCCCCCTCGGCCGGGCCGGGGGCGCTCGCCGTGCGCAACCCTGTCTTCTTTGCCGCAGCGCAACAGCCTGACACGGGGGCGGGAGCGAGCGCGGGTCCATGGGCGCTCGCCGCCCCGCTACGCCCAGGCGGGATGCGGCCGTGGGCGACGCGCCTTGCCAGCCAGGGTGGGGGACCGACGTGCCGCGGGGCCTTTGGCGAGGCCGGGGGCGCTGGAGGCGGTCTCATCGCCAGCGGGCAGACCACCCCCGGCATCGAGACCCCGGGCGGCGGGTCGTCCGTAGCTCAGGGAAGCCCACCACCTCCTCATCTCCCACGACTGACCGGCGGCTGGTGCGGGCAAGACCGGTGGGCGCCGAAAGGCGCCAACGCTTGGAGCCGCGTCGAGACGCCTCGGGTTGAGCCAGGCGGGGAGGACGAGCCCGGCATGGGGCTCTTCACATGGGGCGAGGTTGGCGCCACGCCTGTGCGCCTTGACGACCCCCACCCACCTTCCAAGTGGGGCGGAGGGTACCAGCCCCCCGAGACGCCGCATCGGGACGTTCTTGGACGGCAGCTCGCGCGCGGGACGGGGCGGGGGGGGCGTGGTGGTGGTGGCGGCAGCGGCGGTGGAAGCGTTGGTGTCGCCGGTGGCATCACAAGGCCAGGCGGCAGGGGCAAACGGGCTTCATCGCCGATGCCGCTGTCGGATGCCGCTCGGCGCCTGGCCAGTGGGCTCCGCACGCCCTCTGGTGCACGGCTGCGGTCGAAGCCGCGGGTCAGCGGGGGCGGAGCAAGAGCAACGACGGCCCTGGGGGGGGGCGGCACGGTGGGTGGCGCAACACCGCTTCTCCCACCGCGGCCGCGCCCAGCAGAGTGAGGAGATGGAAAGCGACGTGGCTACAGGATGCCGTTCAAATCGCGCAAATGTCGCTGTCTCCTGTCTCGCTTCACCCGCGCGCCTCGAGGTGGTCGGCGAGCGCCTCTACCCCCGCGCACAGCGAAGCGACGAGCTGCCCCCCAGATTGGGGCTCGTACCGACGAAAGACGACCTCGCGCACTACGCCGTCAACGCGGGCACCCTCCCCGTCAGCCGGCCCAAGCCACTTGGCCGCAGCCTCCTCGGCATCCCGCTCTGTCGCCCCGCACCCCATCATGCTCGCGAGATCGCGGGAGGACACCCGGTCAAAGGTGCGCGCCACCATGTCGAGGTTGTGGGCCTGCACCGACCGCACCAGGGCTGACCGCCCGCCCGGCTCGTCCTCGGTGCGTTGGTGGTCGTTGAGCCCTTCTTCGAGCATGGCGATCTCTTCGGGCGTGGGCGCCAGCAGAAGACCACCGCCCGGATCCCCCATGCGCATCACCAGGACGCCAAGGGCGCCCTGCGCAGCCACTCGGGAGTCCGCTGCGAGGTCGGCGAGCAAGCGGGCGCGACGGCCGCCGGCGTCGGCCCGTGCAAGAACTACGCACGCGCACGCCATTCGGAAACTCTTGTCCTTCTCCTCCTCGGACACCAGGTCGGTCTCGGGCGTTCTCGACAGGCGGAGGTAGCCATCCGCGGCGTCAAGATACTTTCGGCGCCTGTCCAGGCACATGGCGCGGGCTGACCAGTAGAGAATGAGCTGGGCCCGCTCCCCCGCATGGCAGGCGCACGCGATGGAGGCGTGGTCGTCGGCGGCGGAGCCGGCGCAGAGGGCGGCGCGCTGGGCGGCGTGCCGGTCTTCGACGGCCCGGACGAGGGCCTGGACCGATCCCTTGCGCAGCGTCTCCTCGGCCGACAAGTGGTCGCCTGACTCCAGATAGAGGCGCCCAATCTGGACTAGGATGTGGAGACGCCAGGCGACGGGGTCCGTGGGGACAGGGCCGCCGTCCGGGGCGTCGGGATCGGGTGGTGGCGGGCCGGCACCGTCGAGGTCTATCTTACCAAGCAGAACCGCCGCTTCCCGGAACTCCTCTTTCTCCACCAGCGCGTCGGCCCACAGCTCCAGCAGGCGCGCGATGGGCGCCGCCAGACGCCCGCCGGCACCGGTCTCGCGCGGCGCCACAGCCGCCATCGCTGCCCTGGCCACGGTGGCCTTGTCCGAGGGGCTTGACACCCCGCGCAGCCGGTCGACCAGCACCGTCAGCAGGCCAGCGGTGGCAGTCGCCGCGACTTCTGGGGAGGGGGGGGGGCACGTCATGTGGCCAGTTGGGCGCAGGCAGAGGGTCCAGAGCGCGGTCCAGCTCTGTCACTCCTCGCCGCGAGGCGGACAATTGGGAAGCGACTGGGATATCTCTTCGCCATCGCGTAGAGACGAGGCGTCCGCTTCGCCGCACCCCACGCCTTCCCCGCGCCAGCTCGACCTCGGAGGGGGGCACGCCGCGCCCGCCGCTGCTCCAGCTTCACCCGGGCAGCGGCATACCGCGGCCTCGCCGCGCCTCCGCTCCGCGACGAACTTCGGACTACCTCCTACCGACCACCCCTTCCCAATATCCTCCCCATCTGCTCACCGTTGCTTCCGAGGTGCGCCGCGAGCTGCAGGAGGGCAGTGACACGGCTGGCCGCGCCCGCAGCATCGATGAAGGCCGCGGCGTTCTCTGGGTCTTCCGGATTGGACTTCAAGCCCGGCTGCTCGCTCATCATGGCGCCGCGTCGCACGGCGGCGGGGACGCGAGGTCGGCGTTGGTGGGGGGGGGGTGTGCCTACCACTGGCAGGGGGTGGAGGATGATGATACAGAGTGGAGTTTTTGGACTGATGACCTTCAATTCCGCTCGCAGCATCGCAGACGCAGCCCGCCGCCATAGAACGCGATGAAGCGGAACGCGATAGCGTCGCGACGTCGCCGTGCGTCCTCGTCGGGACGGCGTACTGCTGCCACCGCGGCCGCCGCCGACGGGGCAGACAAGAGCTCGCCTTTGCCTCTGCCCACCCTGGCCCTTCTCACCGGCCTTTACGCGATGCAGGGGATCCCGCTTGGCTTCGCATTGGGTTCCGTCCCGCTGCTGCTGGCCTCGTCGGGCGGCTCGATGTCGGACCAGGCGACCAGGCCGTGCCAGCGCCGACAACCTCGACCCCTGCTCGCCAAATGACTCCGACCGTGCTCGACCCCGGCTGGCGAGCGGCCACCAGACCTGACACCATCCCCCTCCTCCGATGACAAGCAACACAACAGGGCATCTTCAGCCTCGCCGCGGTCCCGTACGCGTGCAAGCTGGCGTGGAGCCCTCTGGTTGACACACTCTACCCACGCGGCTTCTGCCGCCGCAAGGTCTGGATTGTGCCCGTGCAGCTCCTGTCGGCCGCCGTGATGCTCCTGTTCGCCGACATTGTTCAGGCGGACGTGGTGCGGGCGGGACCCGCCGCGGTCCGGCGGCTTACGGCCCTATTCACGGGAGTGACCTTTCTCGCGGCAACACAGGACGTGGCGGTGGATGGGTGGGCTGTCGACCTCCTCGCCGGCCGCGACGCCGGCTACGGGTCCGCTTGCCAGACCCTCGGCATGTCAGCGGGGTGGTTCCTCTCCTTCACCGTCTTCACGGCACTGCAGAGCGCGGGAAGTCTGTGCCAGCCGGGGAGGCTGCTGGCGTGGCTAGAAGCGAAAACGGGCAGGAAGGCGTGGTGCCCGACTGGAGAAGTCGTGACTGTCGCGGGATGGCTCCGCTTCGCCGCCTTGCTCCAGCTCGGCGTAACGGCGGTTGCTGCCTTCTGGCCCTCGAAGTCGTCGGGATCGTCGGCGGGATTTGCTGTGGAGCCGGGTCGGGGACGCGGCCAGGGCAGGGGGCGGAGCTGTCCCCGGTCCCTGGGGCGTTCGCCGTCCCGGACCCTCTGCGGGCAATCTCCCTCCCCGGCCCGAACGCGCTCTGCGTCCAAGAGGGCGCGCCCTAGGCGCACCGGGAGCTTCGAGCTCATCGGGGCGGAGGGCGAGTCGGGCCTCGTTGCAGGTGGACCGAACTTGACACCGGCGGACGACCCGGCAGTTTCCCAGCCGGAGACTGTCACCGACGCATACCGTGGCCTATGGGGCGTGCTCCGCCTGCCCGCGGTACGCCGCCTCTCGGTCCTGCTCCTCACCTATCGGCTGGCCTTCTCGCCCGTCGAGGCCGCAGCCTCGCTGAAACTCCTCGGGGCGGGAGTGCGCAAGGAGCACGTGGCGCTCCTGTCCCTCCTTGCCACCCCCGTCGAGGTCCTGTTTGCCCTCGTGGCTGGCCACATCGCAGCGGCCCGGGGCCACGGCCCGGGCTTCGCCCTCGGTATGGCCATGCGCTTCGTCGCCTCAGTCGCCACCCTCGTCCTCATCGGCGGCCTCGTGCTTTCGACAGCACCGGCAGCTGCGGCAGAGGCTGGGGGCGGCCTCGGCACCGCTGCGCTTGCGTCCGTTGCTGTCGTCCAGTTCCTCACCACGGCGTCCATGGCCCTCATGTTCACGTCGCAGGGGGCCCTCTTCGCCTCGGTCGCCGACCCCATCATGGGTGGCGCTTACCTCACCCTCCTCAACACTGTTGCCAACGTGGGTTACACGGTGCCCCGGTCGGCCGTGCTTCTCCTGATGGACCTGGCCACGGTGCCCCTCTGTTCGGCGGGGACGTCGTCGGGGTGGCGCGCCTTGCGCGACGTCATCGTAGACCGCGTCGTTACCGCGCTGGGAGCGAACGCCTGGCTCGCTGACCGTCGGGCGCTGGCTTGCAGAGTGGGGGAGGGGGGTGGTGTCCTCGTCGATGGATTCTTCATCGTGAGTGGAATGTTTCTTGCCGCGGGCTCCGTCGTCGCGCCCTGGATGATCCGCGAGTTCTGGGCTATTGGCGGGCTTCCGGCCAATGCCTGGCGGGTTGCGGTGACTCCGTCGCCGAGCGGGCGCCCGAGGCGGCGGTGAACGTGTCGTTTCTCGACACCCTCTTTTTGCCCCGACGGCCTCGACCCTGCGTCGTTACCCTCGGTTTCTGTCCCTCGCTCCCCCGATTCCACGAAATCCGTCGAGATGGCGTCTATTCTCGCATCTTCTTCCGTCACTTCCCACGCGAGGGCGAGTTCTGTGCCACCCCGCGCGGAGCGGGCCGGACGCGGTCGTCGCCTCACATCGTCCGAACGACCCCTGTCCCACACCTCTCCCGGCTCTCGCTCCGCAGACCCGCGACATCGTCGCGCGCGCCACTCCTCTTCAGCAAGGCCGCCGCGCCGCCCTCGGCCTCCTCGCTGGCGCCGCGGCCGTCGCCGCCCAGGCCAACTTCCCTGCCAAGGCCGCCTACGGACAGTCGGCAAATGTCTTCGGCAAGGCCACCAACACCACCGGCTTCATACCCTACGCCGGGGATGGCTTCGCCCTCCTCCTCCCCTCCAGGTGGAACCCTTCCAAGGAGAAGGACTTTGGCGACAAGGGCGAGTTCGTTCGTCCATCCATCCATCCATCCATCCATCCATCCATCCATCCATCCATCCATCCATCCATCCATCCATCCATCCATCCATCCATCCATCCATCCATCCATCCATCCATCCATCCATCCATCCATCCATCC
>Ga0181573_10004140_pt1 | contig 12455 bp, 13 predicted proteins | sample 101ome_25_FD_148643 | JGI IMG/M metagenome (GOLD analysis project Ga0181573, IMG submission 148643) | Coastal salt marsh microbial communities from the Groves Creek Marsh, Skidaway Island, Georgia - 101409BT metaG (spades assembly) | ecosystem: Environmental > Aquatic > Marine > Intertidal zone...
TTAATCCACGTTTTTGTTACGCAAGCAGGGCGTCCGGGACGGACGCTCTGTTTGTTGTTCGGCTGCCTGGATTTGAACCGCCGTCGGATGTTCAGACAGGATTGGGACGGTGGTTTCCAACATGAGTTCGAGCGAACAACGCCATAGCGTCAGCATCGATGCAATCATGCGCGTGTTGTGGGGCGCGGTCACAGTCCTGTTGGTCGCGCATGTGGCCCTGACGGTGATTCACTATCAGGTGTCCGAGCTTCCGTGGCTGCTCCGGCAGATCTTTGATGTTGATGAGGAGGATAGTTTTCCGACCTGGTATTCGGGAAGCGCCCTGCTTCTGGCGTCGTTTGTCTTATGGGTGAATGCGCGCGCGCGACGACATGACGGAGACAAACTGCACTGGCATTGGCAGGGGCTGGCTGTCGGTTTTCTGATGCTCTCGGTGGATGAGATTGCCGGGGTGCACGAAACACTGAACAGTCTGACCGAGATTTCCTGGGCGATTCCCGGCGGAATCATCGCGGCCTTCGTCGGAGGCGTTTATCTGGGGTTTCTGTTTCAGATCGATCGCCGGACCGCGATCCGGTTTGTGGTTGGCGGGGCGCTTTTCGTCGGCGGGGCGGTGGGGGTTGAGTTGGCGACCGAGTCCTATGCGGAGAACGATCGGTTGGACACATTGGCCTACAACTTGTGGACGGCTGTTGAGGAGGGGATGGAAATGGCCGGTGTGTTGGTGTTTCTGAAGGCCCTGCTGTTGTGGATGAAACAGAACTCCGATCCGGGAGCCTTTGAATTCAAGCTGGTTTCCTGATCTGATTTCTCCGGCTTCCGGATTTTTGTGGCGGCGCGGCGGTGTGAAAAGTAGATTGGGTCGGGCGGCGCATGGTCCGTTCCGCCGCGCGACATGACTGAATCCCAGATCCAGGAAGACACCCGGGTACGCGCCAGCGGCGATCAGATGTCCTGTGATCTGAACGGCGAGGCCGCGATCCTGCATCTGCCGTCAGGTTGCTACTACGGGCTCGATGAGGTGGGCGCGACGGTATGGCGTTTGTTGGCGGAACCCGTCCTGGTTGCGGACATTCAACGGGCGGTTGAGGAGGAATACGAGGTGGATCACGGGACCTGCGCCCGCGATCTGCGACATCTGCTTGGCGATTTGGTTGAGGCCGGGATCGTCGAGATAGTGGAGTGAGTTCATGGCGTTGGGAACCACGGACAGGCAGCTTTGGTGGTCGGCCTGGAAGGCCCTCATTTCCGCCCGGATAACGTTGTGGTTTGGTTCCTTTGATCGGGTGAGAAGGCGGTTGCAGTTGGCGGACGATGGGCGGGGCGGAGAAGTGGATCAATCCCGGAGAGTTGCGCGGGCGGTGGACGCCGTCGGCGATGCCTGGCCAGGTCTGGGCAATTGTTTGGTGAAGGCGGTCGCTGCGGTCTCGTTGTTGAGACGACACGAATTGCCCGGGAGTCTTTGCATCGGGGTGGCGCGAAGCGCGGGGGGCGGGTTCGAAGCGCATGCCTGGGTGGAGTGCGGAGGGGAGATTCTGCTGGGGGGCGACGATCTGGATCGGTTTACCCAGCTCGAAATGGTCGGCGGGCGATCCGTCATTTCGAAACGCTGACATGGAAGTTCCCCAAAATGGCGCCGTCGAGAGCGGGGCGGCTGTTCAGGCTTCGTCCGGGCGGGTCCCGATCTACGAATTGTACGGGCTGCGCGTGCGCTCTGAATTGCCTTTGGATGCTCCGGTTGGCGCCGGAGGGCGGTTTGATATCGATGTGGAATTGATGCCGTCCCGGGCGATTTCATCGGGGCCGGATGGCAACGATGCCGTGGTCGCCGCGTACGGGGAGCCTGGCGGGGAGGGGTATTCGCACGTGGCGACGGAAGACGGATTCACGTTGCGCTATTTCTCGATCTGCGAGTTTCGTGTCGACCGGAGGTTGGCGCGGGTGAGGGCGACTCTGGATCCGGGAGCGGCCCCGGGACTGGCCGGGTTGTTGTTCCGGGGCAATGCGGTTGCGTTGATGCTGGCGCTACGGAACGAACCGGTCCTGCATGCCAGCGCCGTGGAATCCGGAGGGGCGGCGGTCGCATTTCTGGGAGCCAGCGGTTCGGGTAAGTCCACCCTGGCCGCGCTCTGCTGTGCATCCGGGGGACGGCTTGTGACCGATGATCTGTTGCGTCTGGAGTGGGGCGGGGACGGTCTCCAGTGCCATCCGGGGCATCCGGAGCTTCGCTTGCGCGAAGGCGCAGCAGGGTTGGCGGAGCGATTGTGTGAGCGCCCGCCGGAGAAGTCTGTGGACGGTCGGTTCCTGGCGCGATGCCCGGCGCGAGCGACAGGGATGACGCGGCTTGAGGCGATCGTGGTTGCGCGTCCGAGTCGCGGGCATCGGGAGCTGGAGGTCCGCCGCCTGGGGGCGGCGCAGGCGTTGTTCTACCTGCTTGGTTATCCGAGGGTCAGCGGTTGGAGGTTGGATGGTGCGTTGAGCGGTCAGTTTCAAGAAATGGCGCGCATTGCGCAGGCGATTCCGGTCTTTGAGGTCGTGGTTCCCTGGGGGCCGCCGTTTCCAGAGTCGCTTGCCCGGGAGATCTTCGAAGCTGTGGGCGTGGAGTTTCAGCCGGAGGAAACATGAGTCTGCCGCCGTTGTTCAATTTGTTTGCCTTTCACAGTCCTGATCCGGAGCTGCGGGAGGTGGTTCGAATGGCGGTGACTGCGGGCGGGATGTTTGGGGAGGCTGCCGTTCTGTCGTCCGGTTGGTTGGTGGGGCGGGCTCCGTTGCCCGGGCGGCGTCTGGAGGACAGTGAAGCGACGAAGCGCGGCCTGTTCTTCGTTGAGGGGGGGGAGTCGATCGTTGGTCCCGGCGGGTGTTTGGACGGGGAGTTTTGTGACGCGCTGGCCGCCCGATCGCAGGATGCTCCGGGGCGGTTGGCGGAGTATCCGGGCGACTTTGGCTTTGTCAGCCTGGCGAAGAACGGCGCCACGGTTGTGCGTTCGTGTGGAGGAAGCGCGCCGTTCCACGTCTGCCGGGGGCGGAATTGGTCGGCGATCGCCACGCGGATGGAATTCCTGGTCCGCTTTGTTCCGGGGAGGTTCTCCTACGATCCTTTGGTCAATGCGTTGTGGGCTTCCGGCTGGACCTGGTTTCCGGATCATCGGACCTTTTTTCGGGAGGTGTTCAGCGTGGAGCGGGGTGGGTTTGCGCGCCTTGATGAATTTGGAGTTCGATTTGGCGACTACTGGGACCCGCGCCCTTCCAGGCCGGCGGTTTTTTCGAAGCGCGTCGCACGCGACCGGGCAGAGGAGTTTCGGGAGGCGTTGATTCGTCGTCTTGAGCGCGATCTGGATGATCGTGGCGGCAATCTGCTGTCGTTGAGCGGCGGGGTCGATTCGGCCTCACTGGGGGATCTTGCCGTCAGAACCTGCGGTCGGCAGGTGTCCACGATGAGTGTGCTGCCCGAGGATGACCGGGCCTACGAGCGGGAGATGTCCTTCATCGCCTCGCTTGGTCGGCGCTGCGGTTTTCGGAAGATGTGGGAGCACCGCATCAGCCAGGAGTCGTATCTGGAGTCGATGGAGCGCGCGCCGAGGACGGCGTTTCATCTGACCCATCCTGTGCTATGTTTGCTTGAGGAGGTCCTGTTCGAGGAGCCTTTCAAGGTCCTTTTCGGGGGGGAGTTTGCGGACCAGTTGTGCGGCTCGGTGACAACCTTGCCGGATTTGGTCGACGACGCTTCCTGGGAGGATTTTCTGAGGAATCTGGGTGAGCCGCCCTTTGTTCCGGGGAGGTTTGCGGTCTGGTTGAAGCATCGCCTGCGGCGTGTGCGAGGGAAACTGCCGTCGATGTCGCCCCTGCCGTCCCGTCTGCCCGGGATGTTCGATCAGGCGATTCACGAGGATCTGGAGGAGCTCAGGCATCGCAGGCTCCGGGAGGCCCTGGCCGATGACCGTCCGTGGCGGCATCTGGCCGCGTTGTCCGAGATGGATGGCTGGGTTGCGATGAATTGGGAGGCGGCCTCAGCCTTGGGCGTTCGGCGCAGTTTTCCGTTTTTTAATCGGGAGATGATCGAGCTCGCGTTCCGGCGTCATCCGGCGGAGATGTTCGGATCGGGGCCGAAGCGGGCGCTCCGGGAGGCGCTTTCCGGGCGAGTGGGGGAGATCAACCTGCGCCGGGAGGACAAAGGGGGTTGGGGGCGCTATCTTAACGGGATGAATCCATGGTCTTGGAATGGCGGCCTGACCGCCGGGATGCAGGCGTTATTGAGGCCGGAATGCGGGTTGGAGAGGCCGAAAGAGATTGACTTCAACAGCGTCAAGATATTAACTCGCCTGATGGTTTTTGAACGGGGGGTTCAAGAATCGACCAACGCCTGCCGATTGTGAGACGGGAGTACGTTGCAATGCAGAACAAGAACGCAAAGAAAAACGGTAAAAAGTCGTACAAGGCCCCCAGGATGACCAAATTCGGCAGTGTTGAAAAGCTGACGAAGGGCGCCGGGGCCGGTCCGTTGGATTGCGGCTTCGTCTCTGCCTGATCCTGCGCGGTGATTCCGGCGGCGCTCGGGTTGGACCGAAGCGCGACGGATTGCGGCGTTGGATCCGGTTCAGGGCGACGTTTTTTCGGGATGCCGGCGCTTCAGGGCTGCCAGTTTTTTCGTCCACCTCCGCTTCATTTGATTCATGCTCCCATCGGAACTGACCGGAACCAGGCTCGGTCGCGAGGAGCGCGCGCTGTTGCAGGTTGCCCGTGAAAAAGTCGCTGGACGAAGGGCGGGCGATGATGAGTCTGCGTTGGGAAACGGGGAGTTGGATTGGCCTAAACTGCTGCGTTTGGCGGATCATCATGGTTTGATTCCCTTGCTACAGGCGTCCCTGCGAGGGCGGGAGCCCGCCTGCGCGTCCGAGGGGGTCGCGTCGGATCTGAAGGCGCGCGCGCGGGGGATTGGCATTCGGAATCTGCAACTTGCCGGCGAGATGGCCTCCGTCGTAAGCATCCTGAACGGATGCAATGTCCCGGTTGTTCCTTACAAGGGCGCGGTGATGGCGCACGGGTATTATGGTGATCTCGCGCTTCGTCCGGCTTCGGACGTGGACCTTCTGGTAGCGGAGCGGGATGTGCGCAAGGCGAAAGAGGCGCTGTTGGCGAGCGGCTTTGCGCAGGAACGGGAGATGACTCCGGAGGAGGAGCGCGAGTATTTCGAAGGCAATTGCGAACTCAATTTCAACCGCACTGGAGGCGGAGCGCACGTTGAGTTGCATTGGGGCGTCCTGCCGCCGGTCTACCGGTTTCACCTCACCGCAGAGGAGTTGATTGCCCGCGCGATGCCGTCGAATGTCGCCGGTGCAAGAACCTTGCTCATGACGCCCGAGGACACCCTGCTGGCGTTGTGCGGGCATGGCTGCAAGCACCGGTGGTCGCGTTTGTTCTGGATTCTGGATGTCGCGTTGTTGTTGCGTCGCGACGGGGAGGGATTGGATTGGCAAACCGTTTGGAGCCGCGCGGGGGCGCGGGGTTGCGAACGGATGCTGGCGATCGGGTTGGGGTTGGCGCGGGAACTTCTGGGGGCCGAACTTCCGGAGCCGACGGCCGCCCGGGTCGCCGGGGACCGCGTCGCCCGGCGCTTGCGGGGCTGGATTGTCGATTGGATGTTCGGCGGCGGTTCCGGGTTGCCCGGATTGTTGGGCAAGCAGGTCTTTCAGTTGCTGTCGCGGGAGCGGATCGAGGATCAGTGGGCCTGGGTTCGGCGCTGTCTCGGTTGGATGTTCGCGGACGAAGGGCGTGATGAGCCTGGAGGGGCGCGGCTGGCTCGGCGCGCCGTGCGGCCGTTGCGGCTGTTGAAGGATTACGCATTGGACCCGCCGAAGGCGCGGGGATGAGCGGCCGGATTCCCGGCCGGGGGCTCACTTTCCCCGGTCTCTTGCAGGATTGCGCGTGTCTCCTTCGAAGACGATCGACGGCCGACGCCGGAGTCCTTTTCGGCGGAGGGTGAAGGTCGTCTTGTTTGCCAATGAGACAGCCTCCAAGGCCTCCCATCCGGTCAGGTTCCAGCCGGTCAGCGCATGCCGGAAGAAGTGCCAGGAGCCGGGACTTCCGGCGGGGGGCGTGAACTGGATCTGAAGCGCATCGGCAAGAATGGGTTGGACGTGGTCCCAGTCGTGGTCGTTGAACAGAAAGTGGGGGACAAACGGCGTCCGCTTCAGGCGGGCGGCGAGATCGCGGTTCCTGATGGTTGCGAGAGGTTCGGTCGGGTCGTCGTCGGCGTGGAGCAGCAGGAACGGCGGGCGGAATCTGACGCGGATGCGGTTCTGGTTGGTCAGCGCGTTGACGGCGTCGAGCAGCGTTGGCGAAGCCGCTGCCAGCGATGCCTTGGCCCGATTGAAGAAGTAGAATTCGTCCGTGGCGCCGGGCTGGAGAATGAGGGCCTTGACCGTTCGATTCGATTGGAAGGAGCCGAGCATGATCGGGGCGAAATTCTTCCGGTTCAACTCCTTCACCGGGGTGGAGAGGGGCATGCCTGCGAGCGCGTCCTGCCATGAGGTTTCCTCTCCATTTGCCGGGGTCCCCGCGATGACAAGGAGCGTCGCCGCGACCAATGCGGTCGCGATTCCGGGCGGCGATGGCGGGCGGCGATGGTCTGAAATCATGGGTTGCTAGAAGGAAAGGCGCACGATGCGGTCCTGCAATTGTTCGGACCAGCGCGACAGATGGCTGACGACCCGGCTGATTTCCTCGAGGCGTTTCAGGGGCAGCGCGCCGGCGCGTTCGGAATCGCCGACGGGCGGCGCGGCCTCCCAGCGGGTGTTGAGTTCGCGGAGTTCCGCGTTCAGCGGCTCCAGTTCCGCATTGAGCTCACCTTGCAGCGCCTGGAGACGGTCCGTCCACTCCAGTCCGCGATGAAAGAGGCCGGCCTTGATGAGGGGCGAGTCGGCCCCGGCCTTGTCCTCGATGAACGCGTCCACATCACGCGTCAGTTGGCCGACCCGAAGGAACGTGTCCATCGTGGCTTCCGGCACATTCTTGACGACCTCGGGACGTGAGCCCCGCTCCAGTTCAAGCAGGTGAAGCAGGCGCGATTTGATGTTCGAGAGGCAGGCCTGCGCGGCGTTGAGGTTGGCGTAGCGACGGGTGGCCGATTCGCGCTCTTCAGGGGAGGCATTGTGGAAGCGATCGGGGTGGACGGACGCGGAAAGCTCAAGGAAATGGGCCTTCGCCGTTTCAGGATCGATCCAGGGGAGGCGCGGCAGGTTGAGCGCGGCGAAGTGATCCTCCATGATTCGGGCGTTGGAGTGGTTGGCCCTGACGGTTGCGCGAATGTCGTTCAGGCGCTGAAGCTCTCGCCGCAGGAGCAGGTGGTCGCGGCGTTGGGATTGTGCACCTTGAATCCGCCGTCGGTCAGGGCTTCGATGTAGTCGAGTTCCGAGCCGGTGACGTAGAGCGCGCTCTTGGGGTCGACGACCACGCGGACGCCGGCGGATTCGACGAGGATGTCCCGGTTGGCGGGTTTGTCCTGAAGGTCCATCTTGTACTGCAGTCCGGAGCAACCGCCGCCGATCACGGCGACGCGCAGGACGCCCTCATCACGGCCCTGCTTGGCGAGCAGGGAAGACACCTTTCCGGCGGCGTTGGCGGTGAGTTTGATCAACCGTTCGTCGCCTTTCCGAATCTTGACTTCGCCGGTTTCTTTGCTGGTGGTAGACGCGATCATTCTTGGAGGGAGGAAGTTATCGGCATTCCTGTGCAGCGTCAATGGTTGCAGGCGGGCGGGGGGCGGTGTGTAATCGCGCTGGAAGAGCTGAAGTCATGTATCCAAGATTGAAGATCGTATTCCAAGGGCTGGCGGCCTCGGTGATGTGCCTGATGACCGGCGTCGTCGCCTCGGCTGAAGTCGACTTTGACAAGGAGATCAGGCCGATCCTTGAGCGGCATTGTCATGAATGTCATGGCGCGTTGAGGCGGTCGGGCGGCCTGCGGATGGACGTGCGGATCGGGGCGCTGCAGGGCGGCGACACCGGGGTGTCGCTGCTCGAGGTCGGCAGGGACAACAACGAGATCTACCGAAGGGTCGTCTCTTCAGAGCGTGATTTTGTCATGCCGCGCAAGCGCGACGCCTTGTCCCCCGAGGAGATCGAAGCGATCGGTCGTTGGGCGGACGAGGGCGCGCCTTGGCCGGAGAGAGCCGTTGAACGGCCCGGCCTGAGCTGGGGCAAGCTCTGGCGACGATTTGGCGCGCCGTTGCGCGGCATTCTCCTGGCGTGTCTCGTTCTGGCCGTGGCGGTTGAGTGGGGCAGGTTTCGGCATCGGAGAGGCGGCGGCGGAGCAATGGGCGCGGTGTGCGCGCGGGTTCCCTGGACGGCGTATGTGATGGGGGCGCTGGCGTTGGGGTTGTTGTCGCTGTCGAAGGAATATGAGCGGCTTCGCGAGCAGCAACGTCGCATGGCGTTTGAGCTCCGGGAGGCCGCCTACTTCCGGGTTTTCGGTTCGCCGCCGCAACCGGTTCCTTATCGGGGCGTCCCCCGATTCGGCGGCGTCTTTTATCGGGGCAACGATGAGCGGGATGAGAAGCTTTTCAATGGCGGCGTCTATCGCACCTGCGATTTCATCCTGAACCTGTGCGATCAGGACGGTCGGGAGCTGGCCGTCGGCGATCCGCTGCCCGAGGGAGGGCTGGCCTTTGAGCTGGAGATTCGACGTTCCCCGGGAGCCACCAGGCAGCTCTATGCGGATCACATCATGAGCAAGGTTTTCTTCACCGGGCAGGACCTGAACCGTCTGAACGCGGTCTTTGAGGGGAACGCGACCCGATTGGAGATCGTGGACTCGGAGGAACGCTGGCGCGCCTTTTGTCCGATCGGCGACTCCCAGTCGGCGGAAGCGGGCGATCTCGCCGGAACAACCTACCTCTATCTTGGGGATTCCCATGAAGGGGAGCCGTTGGTCAAGCGGCCCATCTACGGGATCGTATATCGGATCCGGGTTGAAGCCGGTCGCGTGGCTGAAGGCTCGGAATTGTGGATCGGCAATCTGGTGATGAATGACGCGCTCGAGTTGCCGCCCTCGGGCAGGGGGGTGAAGCAGGAGCATTGGCTGGGGCTTGATCCGCTGCCGGAGATCCAGGGGACCAACACCACGGATCCTGAACTGCTGGGCGTCCGCGACTACCAGGGACTGAAGAAGTGAACCGGCTGCCACGGCGTCTGACACCATTTTGACAATGGGCTGACGAGGATCGAACACCTTGTCTGAACGATGGCGGCAAAGTCGCGTCCAATGAAACGCAATAGAATCCTTCAAATAAAACAATCGCCCGTGCATCCTACTTCGCGAATGAGCATTCGACGTTTTCTGACAACAGTCCTGCTGCTGGCGGCGGTTTCGGCCGCGAATGCGCAGTTCGGTTTTGGCGCGGCCACCAAGGTTGCCTTGAAACTGGATGCGCAGACCGCACGGCCCGGCGACACGGTCGTGGCCGCCCTGCAGATGTCCATGCCGGAGGGCTATCACACCTACTGGGTGAATCCGGGCACGGGGCTGCCCACCGAAATCGAATGGACGCTGCCGGAAGGGCTTACGGCCGGCGAGATTCAATGGCCGGCTCCAGAGAAGTATGAGGACACGGTCTCCGGCGGTTATGTCTATCATGGGGATGCGTATCTGCTGATTCCGATCAAGGTGGGCGAGGCGGTCTCGAATGGAGCGGTCGAATTGAAAGGGGCTGTTTCCTGGTTGGAGTGCAAAACCTCCTGCATTCCCGGCAGCGGCGATGTGAGCGCCAAGCTGACCATCGGGTCGGAGCGAGTCGCCTCGGCGGAGGCGTCGTCGTTTGACGAATGGCGCAATCGAATCCCGAAGAAGGTCGCGGACCTCCCGGTGAAGGCCGTCTGGGATTCGGGCGCGGACGGTGAGGAGCGCGCTTTCGTCATCGAATGGAGATCGTCGGAGCTGTTGCCTGCGCCTGACTTTTATCCCTTCGCTTCGGAGAATCTGAAAGTTCAGCCGAAGACCGAATCGGCGACCGCGAACGGAACGACGATCCTGCGCAAGACGATCAAGAAGCATGAAGGCGACTGGCCGACGGAGTTGCGCGGGGTGTTGATTGCCGACGCCGGCAATCCCAACGAGTCCAAGGCTTATGAGACAACGATTGCGATTGGGGAGGAGACGGTCGGAGCCGAGAGCGGGGAACCGGATTCGAACGCGGCCGCCGGGGCCGCGTCTTCGCCGGCCCCTCCGGCGGCGGGGCTTTCATTGCCCAAGGTCCTGTTTTTCGCCTTCCTTGGCGGGTTGATCCTGAATGTCATGCCATGCGTCCTGCCGGTGATTGCCTTGAAGATTCTGGGATTTGTGAACCAGAGCAAGGAGGAGCCGGGGCGGGTGAAGACATTGGGGTTCATCTACACCCTCGGCGTGTTGGCGTCCTTTCTGGCGATGGCCCTGTTGATCATCGGCGTCCAGCAGGCGGGCAAGGTCGCGAGTTGGGGGATGCAGTTCTCCAACATCTATTTCCTGGTCGGCCTGACTGTTCTGGTGATCTTGGTGGCGTTGAACCTGTTCGGTGTGTTTGAGGTCACCCTGGGCGGCGGGGCCATGTCGGCGGCGGGCGGGTTGGCGTCCAAGGAAGGCAATGCGGGAGCTTTTTTCAATGGCGTTCTGGCGACGACCCTGGCCACGCCCTGCACCGCGCCCTTTCTGGCGCCCGCGTTGGGATTTGCCTTCACGCAACCGCCGGCGATCATTGTCCTGGTGTTCCTCACGGTCGGCGCGGGACTGGCGTCGCCCTACCTCCTGCTGAGTTGGAAGCCGGAGTGGTTGAGGTATCTGCCCAAGCCGGGGCTTTGGATGGAACGCTTCAAGGTGGCGATGGGATTTCCGATGCTGGGGACGGCCGTGGTTCTGTTCTGGTTGACGCTGGCGCACTTTGGGGAGATCGGGGCGCTCTGGTTCGGTTTGTTTCTGGCAAGTGTCGCCCTCTGCGCGTGGATCTATGGCGAGTTCGTGCAACGCGGACGCAGCCATCGGATGGCCGCGGTTATCCTCATGGCGTTGATTTTGTTCGGTTCCTACGGATTCACCATGGAGCAGCAACTGAAGTGGCGTGAAAAGAAGGCAAGACCGATCGCCGGAGGCTCGGAAGTCGAGGAAACCGATCCGGACAAGATTCCTTGGCAGCCTTGGAGTCGGGAGGCGGTTGCGGCGGCCCGGAAGGAAGGGCGGCCGGTGTTCGTCGATTTCACGGCAAACTGGTGCGCTACCTGCAAGTTCAACAAGGCCAGTTTCATTGAAACCGATGAAGTCCGGGCCAAACTGCGCGAAGTGAACGCTGTGGCGCTGGTCGGAGACAACACCTTGTCGCCGCCGGAGATCGCCGAGGAACTGCGCCGTTACGGTCGCGCCGGGGTCCCGTTGAATCTGGTCTTCCCGGCCGACGAGTCTGCCGAGCCGATCGTGCTGCCCACGTTGCTTGGCAAGTCGATCATCCTGAACGCGTTGGACAAGGCCGCGGGCGGTTGATTTGAAAGACTTCCAGACGGATTCAAGGAGGTTTGATGACCCGATAATGCTTCAGCAAGTCCAATAAATGGACACATATGAAACATATTGTGGCGCTTGAAATGCTATTAGCATTTCTATGAATGCCAGTTTGGAGCGGTTAAGGACGGGGGTGTTGGGGGAGGTGGAGGAAAGTCCACCGGTCGAGCGCGATTGGGCGCGGATCAGGCGATCGCGTTCGTTTCGGATTGTGCTGGGATTGGCCACGGCGGCAGTGGTTTTTTTGGCGGATTTGCTGATGCCCCAAGGCGCGGCGATGGGCGTGCCGCATGTGTTGGTCATCCTGATATCGTTGCGCATCGGGGATGGGCGGGTGACTTACAGTCTGGCGTTGTTGTGCACGCTGCTGACTCTCTGGGGGTTCCATCTTTCGCCTGAATCGGTCGGGACGATGGATCCGGTTGTGATTCTCACGAATCGTTTGGCGGCTTTGCTTTCCATCTGGTCCGCGGCGTTCCTCGGGATCCGACTGACGAAGGCGATCGCGCAACGGGAAGCGGCAATGAAGGAGATCAAGATTCTCAAGGGGCTTCTGCCTATCTGCGCCCACTGCAAGAAGATCCGGGATGGGCAGGAGGCGTGGGTGCAGTTGGAGGAGTATCTTCTCCATCATTCGGAGGCAATCTTCAGCCACAGCATCTGTCCCGGCTGTATGGACGAGCACTTTGGGGAATACCTGGAGTGATGGAGTGGTGGGCGTCGAGGCAGGTTTACAGGAGCGTTCTCCCGATATGCCAATTCGCTGTCACTCAGCAGTTCCGGGAACCTGTTCGATGGCGCTTTCGGGAACCTGTTCGATGGCGCTTTCGGGAACGAGGGCGAGGAATTGCCGGATGAACCTGGGGGTCTGCAATTCCGGCCAATCCACATCCTGCAAGGCGTCCGCTCCGTTTGACCAGGGTTTTCCGTCGAGCCAG
>Ga0181573_10004151_pt1 | contig 12430 bp, 10 predicted proteins | sample 101ome_25_FD_148643 | JGI IMG/M metagenome (GOLD analysis project Ga0181573, IMG submission 148643) | Coastal salt marsh microbial communities from the Groves Creek Marsh, Skidaway Island, Georgia - 101409BT metaG (spades assembly) | ecosystem: Environmental > Aquatic > Marine > Intertidal zone...
GGCCGTTCGGTTGAGGCTCACTGTGCAGCTTCTGCAGCGGCTTTCTTGCGCTTTCTGTTCCACTTCTTGATGCGGGGCAGTTGCCACTTGAGGATGCCCGTCCAGAACACCACGGCCATCACCACTTGACCAAGAAACATCGTCACACCGGGGCGGTCGTCCCAATAGTTCACGTCACCGCTGATGGTGATCGGGAAAAAGTATGCCGAAATCATCAAACCAAAGAGAAGGTGGACCCATCGGAGGATGGTGTTCCAGTTGCGCGCCATGCTCATGCTCCGGGGTTGGATTCCTTATATTCCTTGAGTTTCTTTTCGTATTCTTCGTCGCTCAATCCGTGCCACCCTTTGCACAATCCCGTGGGTGATCGTCCGCATCCGCATTTCGACATGGGGTCAAAATCGTCGTCTTTCCTTTATGAAGAGCGGTATGGAGCCTGGGTCTTCAGCAGCAACCCGTGGTTCGACGGGGGGCGAGCACGAACACGACACGATCGATGTCCTGGGTGTTCTTGAGGGCGTCAACGGCGGTTCGAACGTCGGCCACGGTTCCCTGAATTTGCATGGTGTCCACGCAGATGTGGTTGTTGGTCAAGCAATTGTGGTGGTACGACATGACGTTGATGTCATGGGAGTGTCGCAGGTCCATCAACTTGGATTCGACGCTGTGTTGGTAGTAGATGACGACGGTCCCACCCACCTGTTCTTTGGCGTCCATCGTGGCGAGGTCATCGCCTTGGGCATACTGCGCAAAATGGAGGCTGGCATCCCGAAGGAACATGCTCCGGTTGCTGTATCCGGCTTGAATCATGAGTTGACCAAGTTGGTCGGCGAACTCCGGGTCAGCAGAAAACGACATCACGCGGCTCATGGGCTGTCCATAAGGACGATATTAATAACATATCTTATATCTGTAATAGTGGAGGTTGGGTTGTGTCCGAAGCCCCCATCCTCTACGCATTTGTGATCCTCCTGATTGGATTGGGTTGCGGTTTGCTGCCCCTGTTCACCAAGATCAAGGACAATGAACAGCGACTGAAGATGCTCACCGGCATTGCAAGCGGCGTCATCATTGCCTCGGCGTTGTTGGTGGTCATTCCCGAAGGGTTGGCCCTTGCAAGCGACGACCCGCGCGCTGAGGATGCCGCCGTTGCTGGTGAGGTGGCCTTGGTGCTGCTCGAGGTCAACGACGGTGACCTCAACGCCACGGAGGCCATGGAGGCGATTGAATCCCTCGCCGGTGGTCACGACCATGCTGGGGAGGACGAGCACGACGACGAAGCGCACGATGCGGGTGATGAACCCCTTTCCACCCAATTGTTGCACGTGGTTGAAGAGGTTGAGGCAGGGGACATCAATGCTACAGCAGGTCTTGATGAAGTCGCCGCTTTGTTGGCTGGATTTGGCCATGAAGAGGAGGACAGCCATGGTGAACACGGCATGACCTTGTTGATGGGTGGGGCCATCATGGGCGGGTTCCTGCTCATGCTGGCACTCGAAGGCTCCGGCATCGGTCATGCGGTCCATGAGGAACATCACGACCACGACCACCATCACGGTCATCAGCACGTCCATCACGGCGAGGCAGGTTGGATGTTGGTGTTCGGTTTGACATTGCACGCAGCGACCGATGGTTTGGCCATCGGTGCAGCCGCGGCGACCGGAAACGTGGCGTTGACCGTGGCGGTGGTGTTCGCCGTGTTGATTCACAAAGGTCCAGCTGCCATTTCCCTCGGCATCTTCTCGATGCACGAGCGAGCCGAGCGCAACGACACCGTTCGAGATGTTGTCATTTTCTCGCTGGCCACGCCCGTGATGATGCTTGCCTCCTTCTTCGTGTTGGATGGCTTGGCCACCTCCAGCATCGGGTTGGCCATGCTCTTTTCAGCGGGGACGTTCCTTTACGTCGCCACCGTCGACACGCTGCCCGACATCCACAGCAGCGAGAGTGGCATGCGTTCCATGATCAACGTCGTGATCGGTGCACTGGGGTTGGCGTTGTTGTTGTTCGCTGGGGATGCGCTCGGTTTGATGGAACACGGGCATTGATGCACAAACGACGAGCGTTCTGCACGACATTGGTCATGCTCGTGTGCCGCAGTCGGTTGGTGTGATGCGGGGGTCTCCTCACCAACGTGGCCTTGTGCCCAGGAAGTTCTCATCCTGCCGTTGCGTAATGATGCGGGGGGCAGGATTCTCACTCACACGCCCTGGCGGTCGTGCAGTTCTCATCCTGCCGTTGCGTGATGATGCGGGGGGCAGGATTCTCACCAATGTGGGCTTGCGCCCACGAGGTTCTCATCCTACCGTTGGTTGATGATGCGGGGGGCAGGATTCGAACCTGCGAACCGATAAGGAATGGGACCTAAACCCACCGCCGTTGACCAAGCTGGGCGACCCCCGCGCAAGCCGAGGGCCGTGTTGAACGGTTTTCAATCCGCCGTTCAGGCGCTGACGCCAAACCCGGTGCCGGCCACGATGCTCACCACGTCATCGGTCGACAAAGCGGCGGTGGTGACGACGGTGCCTTTCCCGTCTTCATGGGAGACGTCGGCGCTGACCACCCCTTCGGTGGCTTCCAACACGCGCTTGACCCGGCCGGAGCACCCGCCGCACGTCATGCCGGTGATGGTCAGGTGGTGTGTGGTGTGGCTCATGGCGTGTGGTGGTGGCGGGTGGCTTTCAAATCTCGCCCGTTCGAAGCATGGGCACCGGTTTCCATGTCCGCAACACGAGGGAATTGCTCACCACGCTGAGCGATGACAACGACATGGCGGCGGCAGCAAACGCAGGTGGCAGCAGCCAGCCCGTCCATGGGAACAGCAGTCCCATGGCCAACGGCAACCCGATGAGGTTGTAGACAAAGGCCCACGCCAAGTTGGTCCGGATTCGTCGCATGGTGGCTCGACCGAGATCCAGCGCAGCCACCGCATCGACCAAATCGTCACGCACCAGCACAATGTCGGCGCTCTCCAAAGCGATTTGGCTCCCTGCACCCATGGCGATGCCAACGTTCGCCGTGCTCAACGCTGCAGCGTCGTTGATGCCATCGCCAACCATGGCCACCACACCGTGTTCCTGCTGCCATCGTTTGATGTGTTCGGCTTTCTCGTCGGGTTTCACACCAGCCACGACATGGTCAATCCCCACGGTGTCGGCGACGGTTCGGGCGACCTCTTCGCGGTCACCGGTGAGCATGATCGGTCGCACCCCGGTCATCCTCAACCGTTTGATGGCGGCTCCGGATGTTTCTCGCACGCGGTCGCTGAGTTCCAACCAACCGAGCAACCGCGTCCCGTTGGCGACGAGCACCACCGTCACACCCCGCTTGGCACGCTGTGCGATGCGTTCCTCCAAGTCCTCCGGCACGGTCATGAGGGTCTCCATCAACGCGAGCGATCCAACGGCCACCGGAGCGCCGTTGAGTTCGCCCACCAGCCCCAATCCTGGCAGGGTGGTGACGTCATTGACCGAGGGGCGTTTGTAGCCCAAGTTGGTCCATGCGGCGTGGATGGCGTGAGCAATGGGGTGGGTGGCGTCGGCTTCCAGAGCCGAAGCCAAACACACGACCTCTTCGACGTCGCCGTCCAGCAATTCGATGTGACTGACACGGGGTTTGCCCGCTGTGATGGTCCCGGTTTTGTCAAACACCATGACGGCAGTGGCGTGCGATTGCTCGAGGGCTTCGATGCCTTTGATGAGCAGGCCAAAACGGGCGCCGCGCCCGGTGCCGACCACCAACGCCGTGGGTGTGGCGAGCCCGAGCGCGCACGGGCAAGCGATGACCAGGGTGGAGACGAGCACCATCACGGCCATTTCGGAGGGCGCCATGCCGCTGTTGGGCGCCAACGCATCGGCCATGAAGGCCCAGAACACGGCAGCACCGACAGCTGCGAGCGTGACCACGGGGACGAACACCGCAGCGATGCGGTCCACCAAGCGCTGAATGGGGGCTTGCCCCATTTGGGCGTCTTCGACCAACTGAATGACATTGGCCAGTCGGGTGTCGCTGACCAAGGTCGTGGTGCGCACGTTCAGCGGTGCGTTGAGCACCACCGTACCAGCGTTGACCTCATCGCCGGGCTGTTTTCGGACCGGAAAAGCCTCGCCGGTCATCATGGATTCGTCCACCAAGGCTGTCAAATCCTCCACCACGCCGTCCAAGGGGACGGTGTCGCCCGGGCGAACCCGCACCAGCGTTTCGCGCGGAATGGATTCAACAGAGGTGGCCGTCGTGTTGCCCGCGTCGTCCAGCACCCATGCCTCTCGAGGCTGCAGGCGCATGAGGCCGTGGATGGCATCGGTTGCTCGCAGTTTGGCCTTGGCTTCCAAGTGGTTGCCGAGCATCACGAAGGCGATGATGAACGCCGCACCGTCGAAAAACACATGGGTGGCGTGCCCGACAAACGCTGGAAGGAACGGGAGCACGGGAGCCAGTGTCACCGTGCACGACCAGACCATGGCCACCGTGGTGCCGAGGTGAACCAGCACGTCCATGTTGGCCCGGCCAGCACGCAGGGCCATCCATGCATCGCGATGGAACGCAGCGCCGACGTAGGCGTACACCGGAAGGGCGGCCAGCATGGCCAGGACCAACCGAAGGTCGAGCGGACCGAGGGTGCCGAGGTCCTCGACCAGCATGGACAACACGAACACGGGGACACCGAGCGCGAAGGCCAAAGCCACCCGTCGGCCCTGTTGAACCACCGCTTCCTCGTGCTGCCGTCGGACGGTGAGGGCAGGGATCAACTCGGTGGCACCGAACCCCGCCCGCTCAACGGCGGCGATGCAGCGTGCCGTTCCGTTGCTGACCTCAGGTGACAACCGAATCACGGCTTTTTCCAGCGGGAGGTTGACGTTCACCTCAATCACGTTGTCCAACCCGGAGAGCACCTTGTCCACCGAAGCCACGCAGGCGGCGCAGGTCATCCCGGAGATGGACAACTCGACGGTGTTCGTTTCCATGTTCAGTCCCCCCGCTGGCAGCATTCGGTCATGCCCCAGGTGCCTTCGTCCATGGTGACGCAACCGCAACCGCAGGTGCACATCCACCCCACGCCGTCCCAGCCTTTGCCGCCCTCGGCACGCGTGTAGAGGCGCTTCATTTTGCAGCCGCAATCGCATCGTTGAGCGGTGACTCGGGGCATGAATCGCCCAAGTATGTAGTCAATATAAATCCGTTGTTTTGACTACATAATGTGAGGTCGACCTTCCAACTTAGGTGGCAAGCGGTTCGGGTTGGCCCTTGGCTTCACGGTTTTTCTCAAGGGTTAGATCGGTGCAAGATCGAGCGAACCGGACCAAACGTCGAGCCCTCGGAGTCGACACGGGAAGCGTTGGCCCAACCGCAACACGACCGGAAGTTCGCCTGACGGGTCGGGTTCAGCCGGGGTGACCTCCAACCCAAAATCGTCAACGACCAGTTTCTGTTTCCCGCCCAGTTGGCTCAGGTGCATCCGACCGGACACCGCTCCGTCGTCCGCAAGGTCGAGGAACACCCACGGCGAGCGCAGCCCCGTCACGCGAGCGTTGTACGAGGTGGGCATCGGTTGTTCCTCATCGCCCAATCGGCCGTCGCGCAGCAGATGGACGTGGTAGGTGTTGGCCACCAACTCCCATTCGAGGCGCTTGGCCGCCGTCCCCTGTTCGCTGCAATGGTCGGCCAGGCGGGCTGTTTCCTCCGTGTCGTGGACCCACTCGCGTCCGTGGACGAAGGCCTTGAGTTGGCGGTGGGCCATGAGGTCCGGGTAGCGCCGAATTGGGGAGGTGAAATGCACGTAGGCATCGAGGTTCAACCCGAAGTGGCCGCCGTTGACCTCCGAGTAGTTCGCCCGCTGCATGAGCTGAAACAGCCCTTGGTCGACGATGCGCCGGGTGGTATCGTTCAAGCCGCTGGCGGCCGCCTGCGCTTCGCTGAGCGAGGACAGGATGCCCTGGCGAGCCTCGGGGTCGATGACATCGGTGAGGTAGTGGGGCACTTCGGGCCCGTTGTTCGGGGCCTCGGACTCAGCCAGAGCGGAGGTGTCGATGGACAGACCGCCACCGGCCCAGTCGCCAAGCAGGTTGGCCAGTTCATCGGTTTCGGTTTCACCGTGCTTGCGCAGGCTTGGCATGGGAAGTTGAATCCCGATGTCAAGGGCCGCCAATTTGGCGTTGAGTTCCTCCACCTCGGGGCGGTCGGGGGGTGCGTGACAACGCCATGGCAAGGGTGCCTCCGCTTCGCCCAAGAGGTGGCCCACGGCAGCGTTGGTGGCCACCATGAACGACTCGATCATGCGGGTGGCGTCGTTGGGCCACTTGACCTCCACGCGCAGTTCGTCATCCCCGTGCACCCTCGGGCGCAACTCGGGGTTGTTGAGGTTGAGCCGGGTTTCACGGCCCTGCCACACGGCTGCCAACGCCAGCATGCCGTCGTAAGCGTCGGTTTGAGCCACGTTCCCGTACGCAATGTTCGCTTCCACGTGAATGACCGCTTCATAGGCATGCGTGCGAACGATGGTGTCATCGGCGTCAAGGTCCATACCAACCACCATCGCCAGTCGGTCAACACCGGCTCGTAACGAACAGAGGTCATCGGCCAAGCGGGGCGGCAGCATCGGCAGCACGGTGTGGGGCAGGTAGACCGAAGTGGCCCGTGCCGCTGCGGCGCGATCGAGGGCTGAGCCGGCCTTGACGTAGTGGGCCACGTCGGCGATGGCCACCCACAGGGTGCGTGCGCCCTCCGATTCCACCAAGCACACCGCATCGTCGAAGTCCTTCGCGTCGGGCGGATCGATGGTCACAAAGGGCAGGTGTCGCAAGTCGGTTCGACCTTCGCTCACGGCAGCATCGCCGTTGACCTCCGGTAGGGCGTCGGCTTGATCCACCAGAGCGGTGTCGTACTGCCGTGGGAACGGGTTGTGGCCCACTTTGCGCCGGCTTTCCAGCCGAGCGTCGAGCAAACCCCGCATCGTCCATTCACCGCTTTCGAGCAGCAGCAACGCCATGGCGGGCTCGTCGTCCCTGAACCGGAGCCCGGATCGCATCACGGCACAGCGCTTGACCTCGCGCACCAAATCAAAACCTTGCCACGTCGTGACACCGTCTTTGTTCAGGCTGACGTTTGCCGGCCAAGGCTCGTGCATCAGCAGGCTTCGCCAGGCTTGCAGGAGCAATCGGTAGGTCGCCGCATCGGCCTCGGAGCTGTTGGCTTCGGTCAGGCCCGGTCGTCCCGTCATGGGGGCACCGCCCCGCCCGCCGTGTCGGCTGAAGAAATCCTTCCACGCGCCCACGTTCCGCTCAATAACCTCGATGGAGGCCGTCGTGCGAAAGCGGACGGTCTTGCCCTCGTCCGGGACGATGTGGGCGCCGGTTTTGCGCCCCACGGCCAAGGCTTCGTTGACCTTGCTCAGCAGGGCGCGTTCGGCCTTGGGATCGCCTCGGTGTTGGGCGGCCAGCCCTTCCTGCTCAACGATGAACGTCACCAGGTCATCAGGGGACCACGTTCGCTTCCAATCGTCCGCTTCGAAGCGCTGGGTGACGCGGCGCCACAAGCGCTCGTCGTCCGGCGTTTCGGGGCCCTTTTGTCGATGCTGCGCATTCCGTTGTCGGTTGGGTCGTCGTCCACGACCGCCGTTGCGTCGACCACCGCTCATGGACGCACCTGTGTTCAACGGGTGATGAAGCCAACGCCGGACCGGGCTCAGAGTCCGAGGTCCCGCATCGTCTCCAATGCCGTGCGTTGCTCAGGGGACAACTCGCCGGTGGGGGCGAGGGAAAATTCCAGCGTCAAATCGCCACCGAGGTAGCCCGCCTTCGCCATGCGCCGGCGGTCGCCGGGTTCGGTGGCGGGAGGGACGGTCAGGTTCCCCACCTTGCCCGAAGGCAGGCGAACGGACACTTTTCCGCCGAGGGTGAGCACGGAATACGGCACGGGCACGTCCTGCACCAACACGTCGCCCTCCCAACGGTAGGCTTCGCCCATGTCGATGCGAACGGTCACGACGACGTCGCCGCGCTGGCCTTCTGGGTGGTCGTGACCTTGACCCTTGAGGGTCCGGGTGGTGCCGTGTTTGACACCGGGTTCCAACCGAAGTTTCATGGTGGTCCGTTTGGTTTCCATGCTGTTGCCTTCTTTCTTGAAGCGCTTGAACGAGAATTCGAACGCCCCGCCTTGCTCGGCATCCTTCATGGAGAGGTCAAGACCGACGTTGATGCTGGCGGCTTTGGGTCGGGGTGAAGCCCCGCCCTGACGGCCCCTCGGTGGCGACCCCATGCCTCCCATGCCCGGGAAACCGCCGCCCATGCCGCCCATGCCGCCGCGGCCACCGCCGAACATCTGGCCGATGAGATCGTCAAGACCGCCTCCACCGCCGCCGAAGTTCATGCCGCCGCGGCCACCGCCACCGAACATGGTGCGCATCTGCTCCTGTTGGTCGAACTCGCGACGTGCTTCGGGCGTGCTGATGCTGTCGTAGGCCGCTTGGACCTCCTTGAATTTGGCCTCCGCTGCAGGGTCCCCTTGGTTGCGGTCGGGGTGGTGCTGACGGGCCATTTTACGGAAGGCTCGCTTGATTTCGCCGTCGCTGGCGTTCTTGTTGACACCCAACACATCGTAGGGGTTGCGTTCCGCCATCGGCTTGTCCGTGGTCTGCCGTCCCACATCAACCCTCTCCTGCAAGGTCCAATACCACGGCTCCAGGCGTGACCAGCCTAGGATGTTGCACACGATCGAGCCGGTCAACGGGTGGAGTGAGCGGCGTCTGGAGCGGGGATGGAGGGAGGTTCTGGACCGGCCCAACCGAATGCGGAGCCGTTATAATGAGGGGGTGGGTGGCTCGGTAGGCTGAGGTTGTACCATGTCCGATGATGCCAACGCTACCAAGACCTTTGAGATGAAGGTTCAGGAACAGCAAGACAAGATTGAGGCTCAATTCCGCAAAATCACGCGCGGTTCGTGGGCTCGCATCATCCGGATGGCTCGGAAGCCTTCCAAGCAAGAGTTCCGTCAGACCGCCATCATCTGCGGCATCGGCCTCTTCGTGCTGGGCTTTATCGGCTTCGCCATTCTTGTGGTGATGGACAATTTCCTGCCCTGGTTGATCCACGATGTCTTCGGCATCGGCAACTGACGTGAGGAGTGGTGAAGATGACGGAAGCATTCGTGGCCTTTGTTCGATTTGAAGAGAAGTTGTTGCTCTTGAAGCGCAACAGCCAAGACCAGCATTTCCCCGATTTGTGGGACGGCGTCTACGGTGTGGGCGACACGCCCGAGGAAGTGCTCCAGCGCGTGGCCCAGTCCACCGGGATTCCCATTGACGACCTCCACTACCACGGCTCCGGTCCCGAGCGCGGCATCGACATGGGCCGCACCCTCGTTGACGTGGTGCCCGTGCTGGTGGTCGCTGCCAGCGACGAGGTCAACCCCTCGGGCATCTACACCCGTGCGGAATGGATTGACCCGGGCAACCTGAAGGACTACAATTGCATTTTCTCCAACATCGACATGGAAAACGCCCACGGCATGCTTCGTGAAATGTACGGCAGCGTCGGTGCCTTCCTTTACATCGTGAAGACGGCCATCAACTCCGAACAGCGCGTGGCCGACGAAATGTACGCTCGCCTTCACGGCAGCGGTTCGATGACGGCCCTCACCGGCGAGATCATGTCCATCCTCCACCCACCTGCCATGCGCGGCTACGTGTTCGTGGAATCCAGCGCTCAGCACCACGTGGAGAAGCTCATCGGTCGCTCCGGCGGTCGTGACCCCTCGGCCCGACGCGGCATCAACCAATCCCCGCTCAAGAACGCCAAGAGCGTGCTTCCCGGTGAAGCCCCGCTCGAAGACATTCTGCCCTACCTTGAACCGAAAGCCGTCACCAGCGGCATCGAGGTTGGCTGCATTGTTGAGATCGTCACGGGCGCCTTCAAGGGCGAGAAGGCTCGCATCACCAGCGTGTCGGAGTCCAAGGAAGAGGTCAGCATGGAGCTGTACGAGCAGATCATCCCGATGACGCTCAACATGCGCGGCGACCACGTTCGTGTCATCGAGCGCGTGGGCGAGTGAAGGCCTGCTGCCTTCACCAACGCTGGGCTCAGTCATCCCCATCAAGCAAATGCTTTGCGTGGGCCCGGTTTCACCGCTCAACGTGTCCGTCGCAGGTGAGGTTGGCTTGGGCCCAACGGGATTGCGCCAGGTAGGTTTCGGGCGTGCACGAACGCAGCACCTCCAGCACTTCGTTGAGGGGCATCCGGTCCGTTCGTGTGAAGCGAAGGCAGGATTTGCCCATGTTGGGCTTGACGCCGAGTCGCTCGTAACCCGTGAGCACGGCCTCTTTCACGCCCGGGTCGATGTACATCGGCATGAGGTAGAGGCTCATGTGTCGCTTCTGGCTGGCGAGGGAGACCGGTATCAGCGGTTCATCGTCACCTTCAGGATGGGGTGCCGACCACGACAGCATGCCGTAGGCCATGACGGGGTTCCAATCGGGCAAGGCCTTCGAGATGGCCTTAAACAACGCCGTCATCGGTGCGACGCGGTGTTCTTCCAGTTCTGCGAGGAACTGTTCAGGCGTGGTCGCCTGGCTGGACACCATGCGATGGGCTTCGATGCCGTCGGTTTGAGCCTTGCCGTTGCTTGCTGTTCTCATCAGAACAGCGTGGCTTGAACGGCGGCCGATGCAGGTCGCTCGTCTTGGGCCAGTTCCCATGCCAGTTTGGCTGCCGCCCACGCACCGGATGCAGCCGCTCCACCCACCGTTCCTGGGGCGTCACCGAAGGCGTCGCCAGCCACAGCGAAACCAGGGAGGTCCGCTTCATCCACGGAGCGGTTCGCTCGACCGTAGCGCCAGCGGTGGGCGTGGAGGGCGGTGTGTTGGACCCACTGCGCCACCTCGTCGTTCATGGTTGACCACGCTTCGCGCATTGCGGTGTTGACTTCGGTGCGCTCCCGTTCAAGGTGGTCCTTGCTCCACGCCTGGCTGAGATGAACGACAGCGGAACGCGCATCGTCGAAGGTCAGCACGTCGTGCCCGTCCTCCTTCAAACGCTCCGCCCATAAGGCGGGCGGGGCGTCGTCGGCATGCACCAGCACGGTCCAGGTTGGGTCGTAGGGGTTCGTTGACCATGCACCGGGACTTCGATCGCCCAACATCTCGACCGCTTGCGGAAGCGGTGCGGTCATCACGACGCCGGCAGCCTCCCACTGATGTCCGTCTTCTGCGGTGACCAACCATCCATCGTCCATGGGTTCAACCCGGGCCACCTTGGTGCTGTTGAGCACTTCAATGCCGTCCAACCAATGCTGGAGCAGGGCCGGTCCGTCTTGGATGGTGTGGCCCTCATCAGCGGATGCCATGAAGCCGTGGTGGACCGCTTCATCCAACCAGGGTTGCATGAACCTCGGCCAGGCGTGGCTCAACGAGGCACCGTGGGTCAACACGACGTCTTCATGCAAGCGCCGAGAGAGGCGTCCGCCCACGCGTCGACCTTTGTCCAGCACCAGCACATCAAGACCGTGATCCGCCAGCGTGCGTGCGGCGATGGTGCCGGCGATGCCCGCGCCGATGACGATGACGGGGCGGTCGAGGTTCATCACCGGACGGTGGGTGTGGGCGGCGTAGGCTTCCATGTCGAGTCGGGTGGCGTGGGTGTCCATGTTGCGTTGACGAACCAATCCGAGCACCGGTTGGGGCGGTTGAAACGCTCGGTCAAACAAACCGTGGCACCAATGCACGCCACCCACGGACGAAGGGTCACGGCCGTCCAAGGCGTACGTGTCGTTCATCGCTTGGGACCAGGCCAGGGAGGTTTCAAGGTCGGGCGTCCAGAACGGAAACGCCTTGCCCCACGTCATGCGGACGTTGTTGTGCAGTTCACCGTGGCGCATCAACCCCGTTTGACAGGCGTTCCACAGCGGATGAAGCCCTCGACCCGATGCCAGGGCCCGGTACGGAGGCAACGCAGGGCGCGGGTCGTTGACGGTGGAGCGCCACGAGCGGCGCGCCCAATCCGGAAGGTGGTGAACGCCGTGGGGGTCATCGCTGGCGTGGACGTGGTGCCAAGGATGCTCTCGGAACACCAGCAATTCATCGAGGTATTTCTCGGCTGCCTTCGTGCCAATCGCTGCGGTCTCGCGAGCGATTTTCATCACCGAGATGTTGCCGTAGTGAATGAACGCCGACATGCGTGACACGCCGTCGGGGTCTGCGGCGTTGTTTCGGCGCCGTGCATAGCCGCTCAACCCCCGAACCTTGTACGCCTCCCAACGCTCCAGCGCACGGTGTTCGCCACCGCGCTGATGGAACACCGGCCACACGGTCGGGTCGATGTTGCACTGGCGGAGCAGGGCGAACCGCCGCTGAGGGTCGCTGAGGTCCTGGAGGTCGACGGGCGTGAAGGGGAGGTCGTCGAGGTAGGGTTCCACGGGGAGGTCCAACGTGGGCCATGGCCGC
>Ga0181573_10004153_pt1 | contig 12426 bp, 8 predicted proteins | sample 101ome_25_FD_148643 | JGI IMG/M metagenome (GOLD analysis project Ga0181573, IMG submission 148643) | Coastal salt marsh microbial communities from the Groves Creek Marsh, Skidaway Island, Georgia - 101409BT metaG (spades assembly) | ecosystem: Environmental > Aquatic > Marine > Intertidal zone...
ACAAACAGTCTTAATGTCATTAAAAACATGTGTCATTGCCAAATAGTGTATGTATAAACAGTGTTAATGGCATTAAAAAAAAAGCGCGGGAAAACGACGACTCGGCACCCCCTTTGAAATTTAATTTAATCTCGCACACGAGCCGTTCGTCCGTTCGTTCGCGCGACGCGTCGGCACAATCGGACGCGACCGGCAACGCGATCGGTCCGTTCTGTTCTGTTCTTGTTCTTCGGATCCGCGGTTCGGTACGCTGGAGCGGGAGCGAGCGCGTCTCTCTCGAACGACCAGTCGTTTAGGAACGCGCGTTCCGTTTTCCAACGAACGTTCGGACGCTTCGTCGTCGTCGTTTAGTAGACCGGGATCGCGTCGACGCCGGCGCGTGGACGGGCGCGCGTGAAGTGCGAAACGCGGGAGCGAGGGGCGAGTCGGGTTCCCCGCGTTCGTCTTCGTCGTCGTCGTCGTCGAGCGGGCGTTCGTTCGTCGTCCGTCGAGCGGTCGTCGTTCGGTCCAAGGGACGCGACGCGCTGGATCTTGTCGACCAGAGGTGTAACACCCGGGTGTTAGTTACTGCTGTCACTGTCCCCTCGTGAGTGACGGGTCGTGACTCGAGGTTTAGGACTCGAGAGAGGGTTTAGGGCCGCGGGGGGGTGCCGACCTTTACGCTTTGTCTGTCTGTCTGTCTGTGCGTCCGCGCGTCAGTCGGTCGACCGAACGGTAGGGAGCTTCCCCGGACGACGGAGCGTCCGTCGCGATGATTGGGGCGACGACGACCAAGTTTTTGAGCGGTTCCCCGAGCTCGACGAGGAACCAGACGAATAACACGATTGAGGCGTCGAACACGTCGAGGGAGTTTGGGGAACGGGTGCGAGCGGCGCACGCGCACCATCACCACGGAAGAAGCCCGGGAGGGAGTTTTGGATCGGGAGGCGGTGTGCCACCGATGAGTCCGCGGGGATTTTATGCGGCGGCGTCGTCGTCGCCGGCGACGAGCGCGTCGCCGGGAACGCCGCGGAAGCCGCCGGCGTACGGCGAGAGCCCGACCGCGGGGACGTCTCTCGGGAGACGGTCGATGGCGGGTTCATTCGGCGGCGTCGGTGGGGCGTCACCCGTCGCGCGGCCGGCGAATCCGCCGCTCGTGCGCACGGTGAGCAGTGAACCGGCGCAGGTGAAGATTGGATTTGACGTCGGGAACAAGACGAGCGGGGACCACTCGAGCGCGAAACCGCCGATTGGGATGCTTCGCGCCGAATTGACTGGGGATTCCGACGGCGACGAGTTTACCGCGCGCGAGAGCATCGCTGCGGATGTTTTCGATGGAGAGGCGTACCAGCGCGCGATGCTCGCCGCGCCGGATGTTTTCGTCGACCCGACGGTGAGGAGCGCGTACGAGTTTGCGGCGCGAAGCCACGCCGGGCCGGGTTTGGGCCCGCACTTTGAGCAGTGTGTGGACACCGCCATCGCGCTCGCCAAGCTTGGGATGGATGCCCAAACCATCTCAGTCGGGTTGTTGCACGATACTCTGGATGTCACGTCTTACACGGTAAAGGATTTGAGCGCCAAGTTTTCGAGCGACGTCGTCAACATGGTGCAGGGCGTCGCCAAGGTGTCTAGAGTGTCCAAGCTGCACCGCGCCTCAGGACGCGCTCTAGATTTCGACGAGCGCTCGCAGCTTCGAGCCATGCTCTTAGCCATGACGGACGCTCGCGTCGTCATCGTCAATCTCGCCGCGAGATTGATCAAGATGCGCAACTTGTCGAGCGCGCCGCTGTCTCAACAGCAAGCGTTCGCCGACGAGACGCTGGCCATTCACGCGCCGCTCGCCGCTCGCCTGGGCATTTTTACAGTCAAGAATGAGCTCGAAGATTTAGCTTTCAAGTGGATGAATCCACAGGCGTACGCGTCAATCTTCCAGGCGCTCGGTAAGAGAGAGTCCATCGTCGCCGCCCTCTCGAGGCTCGACGCCGAGCTTGTCTCCCGAAACGCAGACGTCGTCGACTTGTGCGGACGCCAAAAGTCAGTCTATTCAATCTTCAAAAAGATGCTCTCCAAGCATCAAAAAATTGAAGAAATCATGGACGTTCGCGCGATTCGAATCATTTTGCCGGACACCGAGGAGGCGATTGACAGCGAGCGGGCGTGCAGAGAGATGCTCGACCTCGTGCACTCAATCTGGACTCCCGTCGACGGTCGCGTCAAGGATTACATCTCCGAGCCAAAGTCAAACGGCTACCAATCCATGCACACCGTCGTCCGAGACGAGACTGGGAACACGCTCGAGGTGCAAATCCGCACCGCCACCATGCACCGCACGGCTGAGTTTGGCGTCGCCGCACACTGGCGCTACAAGGAGAGTGAAAAGTCTCCGACGAGCGCCAAGGTGGAACAGCAAATTCAGTGGGCTCGCTTCATGCTCACGTGGCAAAACGAGCTCGATGATCAGCAAAAGATCCGTCCGACGCGCGTGGCGAACGCAGTGGAGTGCAGCGATGCCCTCAACCCGTGCATGTTCCCGCATCACGCGTCGGATTGCCGCTACCACGAAACGAGTGGCGCGTTTTGCCGATCGTGCGATGCGCAGGACAACTCGCCAAACTACATCATCACGGTGGTTGACGGCGCCGTTGCGGTGCGAGAGCTCAAGCCGGGCGCGACGCTCAGCGATCTCAAGCTTCAAGACGAGCACATTCCAGGCGGGGCGCGTTCGAGCGAATTCTACCGCATCTCGAGCGTTCGCGTCAACAAGACGTTTGTTGATGAGGCCGCGATGGACTCTATTCAACTCGAAATGGGCGACATTGTCGAGGTTTCGCGCTCGCGCATCTCATCGCCGAGCAAGAGCTGGGATGAGACCGATGACGCGATTGTTTTCGATGACTTGAATCTGGAGGTGCACGCACTCAAGGTGGATTCCGTGGACACGTCAAAGCTCCACGTCATTTAAAGAAACACAACTTGTACAACTTTGTCAATTTCTCACACACGCGGACGAACATTGCGTTCGCGTACCGTACGATACTCTCTTAACGAACAACTGTTGTAACATGAAACATGCTTGTATACTATTAAAACACTCCGCTGCTCGCGCATACTAAAAGAAGGAAAAGAATTAAAAGCCCGGAAGCTCGGCAAAGTCAACCACGCCCACGGGGAGATCCGCCACAGCTCGGCAGAGCGCCATGCGGTTACGCTTGAGCTCGGCATCTTCCGCCATGACGAAGACGTTCTCGAAGAACGCCGTCGCCGCGGTATCCATCTCGCAAACAGCAGAGACCAAATCATTCACCGAGCACCCTTCGGTAACCTTGGCCTTGGCGGCGGAGTACGCGGCGAAGAGCGCGCGCTCTTCGTCACAGTCAAAGCTCGCCTCGTTAATGGTGAGGTCCGCATCCGCATCCATCTTACCCCGCACGAGTCTCGTCGGGCGGCTGAGCACGCGCATGCACGTCTCGAGAGACGTCGCGTCGACGCTGCAGAGCTCGGCGATGGACGACGCAGCGAGCGCCGGATTGGTACCGCGCTCCTTGAGCACCGCGCGAACGCGCTCGACGTCGTTGCCGGCGTCAATGAAGAGCTGTTCGAGGCGACGGGTAATGAAGACGACGCACTCATCGATGCGTTCCGCGGCGACATCGACCGGTTGCTTCGCGGCGGCAAGCTCGATGAGGGTGCGGATGTCGCACGTCGCTCCAGAGCTCACGAGGGTTTGCACCAAACCGTACGCGGCGCGGCGCAAGCCAAACGGATCTGCAGACGCCTTCGGACCACCTACCACGGCGAAGAGTCCGATGAGGGTATCGAGACGATCGGCGACAGCCACCGTGACGCCCGCCGGCGTTTGCGGGAGCGAATCACCCGCGCTTCTCGGCAAGCACGCCTCAAAGATGGCTTGGCTGACATCCGCTGGAAGGCCCTCCTTTTGGGCGTAGTGACGACCCATGGTACCCGCCAAAGCGGTGAGTTCCATCACCATGGACGTGGCCAAATCGGCGCGCGCCAAACCAGCCGCGGCAGTCGCCGGTCCGACGATGTCGCTTCCGTATCCGAGCGCGGCGGCGACGTCCGGAACCAAGCCCTCGACGCGCGTCGTCTTCTCCAACATGTTCCCGAGCTCTTGCTGGAAAGTAATGCCGCTGAGCTCCGGCTTGAACTCAGCCAACGTCTTCTTCAAGTCGGTCTCGTAGAAGAACTTGGCGTCTTCGTAACGAGCGCGCAACACGGCTTCGTTTCCGTGCTTAACAACGCCTTCATCGCACGGACCGTTGGCAAAGGTGATAAAGTACGGCATGAGGCTGCCGTCGGCGGCTTCCACCGGGAAGTAACGCTGGTGCTTTCTCATCACCATGACGAGCACTTCCTTCGGAAGCACCAAGAAGGACTCGTCAAAGGTACCCATGACCAGGTTCGGGGCCTCGACCAGGTTGGCAACTTCTTCGAGCAAGCCTTCGGCAGCAGACTCTGGGATGACGCCCCCGACAGACTTGGCTGCGTCTCTTGCGTCGTCCCAAATCTTCGTCATGCGCTCGTCAAAGTCGATGAGGATGGAATCTTTCGCCATCAAAGAGTAGTATTCAGCAGCATTCGCGACAGAGTACGTGTCGGTGACGTCACCACGCGTGCGGAGCAAGCGAGTCGTCGTGCCGCTGTGCACGCCGAGCGCCTCATAGGTGAGGTGGTGATCGCCGTGTACGCCAAAGAGCCATCTAAGCGGGCGCGAGAACGCCGCCTCAGAGCCCGTGGCCCAACGCATGGCTCTCGGGAAAGTGATACCGGAGACAATCTTCGGCAAGGCTTCCTCGAGCACGGCGACGGCGGATCGACCCTCCTTCTTCACCACGGCCCACACGTATTCGCCATCCTTCTCCAACGCGCTCGGGTCGACGCCATTCTTCTTGCAAAAGCCTTGCGCAGCCTTGGACGGAGTAGTGCCGTCCTCTTCAAAGGCACGGCTGAGCGGCGGACCGCGCACACGCTCCTCGACATCCGCTTGTCCTGGGCTGAGGCCCTTGACTTGCACAGCGAAGCGACGCGGCGTCGCGCCGATGGTCACGCCCTCGTGCGAGAGCCCCTCGGCGGCGAGTAAGGCGTCGATGGCGTCGCGGAACTGAAGCGCCGTCGACGTCACGTCTTGCGGAGGAAGTTCCTCGGTACCAATTTCCAATACGCAGTCGGCGGCGGCGGTCGGAAGCGGACCAGTCTTGTCCACCAGAGACACGCCCTCGGCTGCCTCCACTTGGCCGAGCGGGTACCCCAACTCCTCGCGACGCGCCACCCAGAGTTGCGCAGTCTCTCTCGCGAGCTTGCGCATGGACGCGAAGAGCTTTTGTCGCTCAGTCACGCCCACGGCACCGCGGGCGTCGAGTACGTTGAACGCGTGCGACGCCTTGAGCAAGTTGTCAAACGCAGGCAACGGAAGCCTCGCCTCGAGCATGCGAAGCGCCTCCTTGTCCGCAATGTCAAACTTTTGTCGGTGCGCCTCAACGTTCGCCTCGTCGAGGTTAAACACGGACATTTCGTACTCCTCCTGCAATCGCATCTCGCCGTAGGACATCATGTCGTTGTACGCGATATCCTTGAAGTGATCCACGCCTTGAAGCGCCATGAGAATTCGCTCCAAACCATACGTAATCTCCACCGCCGTCGGCGCCACTTTAAGAGACCCAGCCTGCTGAAAGTACGTAAACTGCGTCACTTCCATTCCATCCATCCAAACTTCCCATCCGAGACCCCACGCACCGAGCACCGGCGACTCCCAATTGTCCTCCACAAAGCGCACGTCGTGCGCCCCAGTGTCGATACCCAACGCCTCGAGCGATCCCAAATACAACTCTTGCACGTTTTCCGGCGCCGGTTTCATAATCACCTGAAACTGCGTGTGTTTCTGCACCCGGTTCGGGTTTTCGCCATACCTAGAATCGTCCGGACGCACCGAGGGTTCGGGATAACACACGTTCCACGGTTCTGGACCCAACACGCGCAAAAAAGTCGCCGGGTTCATCGTCCCCGCCCCAACTTCCGTGTTATGCGGCAACACGATGGCGCATCCACGCGAGCTCCAGTACTCTTGCAACCGCAAAATCGCATCTTGAAACGTCGGCACGTCCGTTTTCTTCTTGTTCGTCGTCGTTGAAACCGTCGAAGCGCTTCGAGCCAAAGCCGACGCCTCTGGTTCTCTCACCGCCCGCGTCCCGACGCGTCGTCCACCGCCGCCGCACGTCGTGCGATCCACCCGCATCGCGCTGCGATCCATCCGTCCCGGTCCGATGCACGCCGACATCGTCGTCGCCGTCGTCGTCGCGCGTCGCGCGTGCGTCGGTCGCATCATCATCAGCGGCATGGTCGGTGACGCCGGCGCCGAGGAGCGCTGATTCATTCGTTTCGTCGTCGTCTTAAACAACGCGCGCGCCCCTCCTCGGCTGGCCGGTGCGACGACGCATCGCGCGAACGCGACGGACATTTTTCGTGTCGAGGGTGTTTCGCGCGGGCGGGTGCGTCGTCTCTCGCACGCGCGCGCGACGCTGAATGGCGCTCATGTTTTGGGTTTTCGCAGAGACTTTGGCACTGGACACCTTTTGGAAGCTAAACGAAACGAGTCGAATGTTCTCGGTACTACCACCTAGGCGCGCTAAATGAATGCACGACGAACGAACGAACGGGGACGTCAGAGCGGCCACGGGGACATGGCGATGCGATAGGCGTCGATCTCGACGGGTTTACCGGCGGATCGAATAAACGCGTCGTCGTCGCCGGATAGAGCGGTGAGGTACTCGTACACCGTCTGCGTCGCCACGATGGTTGGACCGTCGCCGGCTTCCTCGGGAGTTCTCCACTTGTACTTTGTGACGATTCGAGTGGATTTAACCGTGGGATTGGGGGAATCCGGACGGTCGAGGACGACTTGGGCGAGCTCGGAGGCGACGATGGAACGCGCGTCGTCGTCGCGTTCGAGCGAACGCGCGGTAACCTTGTAGAAAACTCTCAATCCATCCTTTGTCGTTAATCGCAAGACGTTCGGGTCGTCGATGTCCCACTCAATCTCACCGTCTACGGCACCTTTACCGCCAGACGCCGACGCTTCGGCGAGCGCTCGGACGTTAAAGGCTCGATCAAAGACGACGTCGCCTCGTCCGTTGCGAGTAAACCGAACCGGGTAGCTGAACGCCGGCGCATCCTTCGCCGTTTCCGCGCTCAACCGACCGAACGCCGATTTATCCCGTATTAAATCCATTCCCTGTGGCGCCTCGACGCGGACAGTTCGGGAGACGGCGAGCCAATTACCCTCGAAGACGTCTGGGAACCGCAAGTCGGCTTCGGCGCCGACGACGCGCTCCCACGCGTCGCTGATGACCCCGTTCGACGTTGCCGACGCGGGTGTGTCCCTCGCGAGACAAGCCGCGAACGTCCCGGCGAGCATCGCGCGGCGATGCACGCCGACGGATGGAACCTGTGCGCGTTCCGACGACGACGAAACCGACGCGGAATCTGTTCCATCTCGAGAGGCTCTCAGCACGGGAGCGCGAGGGGGGTTGGTCGTTGACTTTCGTCGCGTTGCGCGACGCGTGAGAAGGGCGGACGACGACGACGACGACGACGACGTCAGTGTACACGACGCGTGGAACGATGCGAGCATGTTGACACAGCGTTCGTCGTGGGATTTGCGAGGCGAAGAGTGAAGAGATTGACTGCGGAATATAGTTGTGTAGTTTTACAGAGGTGTCTTCTGTACAAATGGCAAGGACGAACGGGAGACAACTCCCGGTCAATCTGAACTTGCGTAATCGGAGAGTTTGAGGTTTCCAACCGAGTAGTGGAGCTCTTTGGTGCTAACTTTCGGTGCCGGGATCGCGCCGCTGTTACTTCGTTCCCATGGGGCGACGAACCCAGATTCTTCCAATTCGGCTTTATCCTTGGCTTTCGCCTGTGATTTGGACCTTTTGCCGAAGAATTTGGAAAATAGACTACGCTTTTTCGGTGGAGATGGCGCAGCCACTACGGCACCGTCGCGTGATCCGTCACTGTCGGAATCTGAAGACGAGCCAGAGGCGTTGAACGTGAGCTTATCTGATTCGTGCGTCGCGCCAACGCCAGCGGTGGTGTATTTTTGCGGTTGAGCCGTAGGGACGCCGCTGAGAGAACCACTTTCATCGCCGGAAACTGCTTGATGGCCCTGATAACCGACGACTTCATCGATGCGTTTATGTTTTGTGGGAACGAACGTCTCCATGCGTTGCAGAGTCACGCTATCCGTGCTGAGCTTTCCATCCATGGCAAAGAGGAGTCTGCTGAAGACAGCTTCTCGCACGTTTTTGGTCCCCTGAGATTCGTCCGTCTTGAACTCCAAACGCTGTCGAGATATCTCCGCCGCTTGAGCCGCTCGAGCCTTCTCGTACGAAATATCTGTTGCGAGTTGCGGCGCCTTTGAGAGGTCAAGCGTGCGTTTCCCTATAATTTTACCAGCCGTAAACGCCCTGTAATCCGTGACACCTCGCTTCGCACGCTGTTCCGCAACGTAAAAGTCTTGTTCCTCCTCAGTTCTCTCGAAGACAAGCTGTAAGATGTCGTCGTAAATAGCCTTGCCGACGTTGAGTGGAAGCAAATCGTCGGGCGTAGCCATATCCACCGCGGACAAGTATCGATCGAGTTCTTCCAGCGCGCTGTACGCGTCGTCGAATTCGTTGCACCCGGGCTCCGAACCTTCGTTGTTATCAACCGAGTACGTGTCTCCATCGGGATCCCAGTATCTATCGGCGTCGCCGTACACCCCGGTAAAATCCGCCGGTCGCTGCGGAACCGCCCGAGCGGGGGGGTGTTTCTCCATCCACTTCTCATCCACGAGCATGAGCTTACCCAACTTGGCGTCGGTGTGTTCCTCCCGCGATATCATCTTCGTTTCCGTGGGCCCCTCGCTCACTAATTGTTGCTTCAACGCCTGCAACGCGGGCGTAAGCGCTCCGGCGCCCAGCATCAACTCCTCCAACTCCCCATCCGGATGATCCCAGCTCGTTTCCCCCGCCTCGTCCACGTAAAAGTACGCCTCCCTAGCGTTATCGAAATATCTGATGTAAACTTGTCCATTGGTTTTGCTAACAAACTTCTCTCCCACGTCTTCCTCGTCTTCCTCGTCGTCGTGCGTCTGTGCGTCCACGCCCGCTTCTGGAACGTACACCGCCTCCCAACGCACCTCCTTTGCGTCCTCTCTCACTCCAGTACTCAAATTAAGGTAATGTTCTCGCTCAAACTTTGGGTCTTTCCTCAATAACCACGTGTCCCCGGTCTCTGGATCCCAAAACTCGCCCGTCACGGCGTACCCGTCCACTGTTCGTCCGACCCAGTGCGAACGCTTCGGTTTCGACTTCACCGTATTCGCAGTCGCCACCATCGCGTCCGGGTCATCCGTCCCCGCGTCGCTACGAGCACCGATGCCGAATGCATCGTCGTCGTCGCCGCTCGTCGCCAACTCGGCCGCGAGTTCTCTATCCGACGGCATCATCTCCAAACGAGACTTGGTTTTTCGCAATTCGACGTTTGGTGTTGTCGCCATGACGACTGGATTGTCGATTGGATCGTTCGTCAGATTGTTCGTCGTGAGCGCGAAATGAAGAGACGACGCGCGGAGTGGTTTGTTTCTTCTTTTCTTTTTCTTTCGGTCGCGTGACCCGGTGGACGAAGCGTCGTCGACGCGCGAGGAGGCGCGGTGTGTAGACGGAGGAATTGAGAACTGGTTGTTGCAAACTGGCTACGCGACGCGGATCTATTTTTTATAATACTGATCTAAACTCTGCCCGAGCGGGGCGATGAGGATGGCTTTTTTGTTCAACCGGTACCTCACGGCGAGCTTGACGCGTTCGGAGACGGCCGGGTCGTCTAAAATCGCAATGTCTTGGCGAATCTTCGTGGAAAAGACTTGACCGGATGTGAGGACGCTTTGCGCTCGAGAGCCGACGACGTCAATCCAGGGAACGTTGAGGATGCGTTCGCACGCCTCGACGAGGGTGGCATCGACGGAATTCATGGTACATGAAATTGGCTTTGACGCATTCTCGCCGAAAATGGCGCGAATGGCGTCGATTTTGTCGTCTGAGACGTCGAGGTTGAGGACGTCGCGACAGTGCGCAATCAAATCGTCGACGCCGCCTCGAAAAAGGGCGAACGCGTCGTTCGGGTTGTTCGATGGCACAAAGCCAAAGTATAGGAGAAAAGGTTCGTTCGGGAACGTGTTCGAGTACGAGATGAGAATCTCGTCCCCGGCTTCGATGCCTTCGCCGTCTGGATCGACGACGAGCTCGAAGAAACACTTTTCTTCAGCGTCGGCGTCGCGCGCCGAAACGTCGGCAATCTCCTCCGTGGCGCTCAACCCTTGACACGTCTCCGGACTCGTGACGATCCGAACAATAGCGTTATACCCATCCGGTCCCCCGTGGTTACACATATCCACCCCTGGGACGAGGATCCTCGTCGTCTTTCCCGTCGCTTCGTCTCTCCTAGCGAAGACGCGCGAGTGCACCGCGCTCGTCGCCCACTTCAAATCCTCCTCCGTCGCCCCTATCGCCGCCAGTCGATCCGCAAACGCCTCACACGCTCGTTCGTGCACCGCCTGAACCGCTCGAGCCTCCGCGATGACGTCTTCGTCTTCAATCATCGCCAATTCTTCGTCGCTAAAATCCAAAGGCGGCGTCTCGGGCGCCGGTCGCGGCAACGACGACAACCACACCGATCGATCGTACGCCGACGTGGACGACGGAGAGGACGACGACGTCGACGCGTGTAACTCTTCTAAAATCTCCATCGCCATCCTCGATGACCACGCGTCTTCGCCGTCGTCACCGTCCGACTCTCCTCGCAGCGTCAACCCGAACGGCACCCGCGCGAGCGTCTCCCCCGGACGCAAGTCTCTCACCGCCTCCACCCCGCGCGTCCCGAACGCCCGCCCGCGATCCGTCACTCGAATCTTTGACGGCAACGACGCGTCACCGATCGTCGCGCTCAACCAATCGACGAGCGCGCCAGACGACGACGACGACGCGGTTGAGGAGGATAACGAGGCGCATCGGCGCGTCATCTTGCGCATCTTTTTCGACACCGACGACGCGCCGGTCGTCGTTCCCGTCTCGCGCGCGGGACGAACCGAAGCCGAAGCCGAAGCCGACATCGCCGACATCGCCGACATCGCGCTCGTCGTCGTCGGTCTCGTCCACGCCCCCGCCCCGCGCGGGTCAGTCTCTGCCGTCGCGCGCTTCAGAGCGTGCGCGACGGTTTATAAACCAGAAACGCATATTTAACACTGTATACACATACCAAAGATACCGACGACCCACACCACGACCGACGCGCCCTTTCCGTTCCGACACCCGCTCGCGAGACAGACGACCGCGCGCGCGGTCCACGGGCGGCGCGAGCCGGTCGCCGAGCGCGCGCGGGAACGCGCGGGTTGTTTTCGTTTCACTCCGCGCGCGCGTGAGATTCCCCTCGCCTCGTCGGCGGCGTCGACGTGCGACCGAACGGTCGTTCGGACAAAAGCGCGTCGACGAAACGCGTTTTCTTCCTTTTTCGCGCTTTTTCGCGCGTCGCGCATCGCGCGCGCGCTTCGGGGTCGTCCGCGGACGCGCGCGCGAGCGAACGCGCGGAGGAAACGTAGGAATTTTTTTCGTGCGTTTACGTCTCGGTTGAACGCGCGATCGGTCGGGGATGTCGCGCGAGTACAACGCGACGTCGTCGTCATCCGATTGCGACCGTGGCGGGACGGTTGACTCGGGCGTCGACCGCGGCGCGACGGTTCGCGTGATCGCGTGTTTCGTCGCCGGCGCGCTCGCGCTCGTCGCGGCGCTCGTGGCGCTGAGCGTGCGAGCGAGAAGGAGGAAATTATTAGCCGCGGCGAGCGCGGGGGTGGGCGGAAATCGCGCGTCGGCGTCGGCGGCGTCGGCGACGGAAACGAACGGGTGGTTCGCCGTGCGGGGACCCGACGGGCGGGAGCACCAAGTCGCGGTGCGTTGCGACGACGACGCGGACGACGCGCCGGACGCCGTCGTCGTCGTCGTCGCGGACGATGCGTAGAGGCGCGGGAGGGTGAAGAGGATGAAATGTGTGTAATTTTATGAGTCGCTCGGTTCGGCGCGCCCGCGCGCGCGGGTCGAGCGGGTCCTCGGGTCGCGTCGATGCACCGACCCCGCGTGGTGCTTCGAGTCGCGTCACGTAGTGTAAGATTTTTAGTTCTGTTTGCATGTGAATGAGATATCAGTTTTTATAAACCATCGACTTGATGACTGTACAGTATCACCGGTTGGTCACACTCGCCCTCGCGGCGACGGCACACGATGGCGTCGGCGTCGCTCGCGCCTCGGCGCGCGACCGCGCGACCGGGGCGCGTCTCTTCGCGCTCGCGCGCGGCTTCGCGCGCGACCCCTCGTCGCGTCGTCGTCGTCGGCGTCGTCG
>Ga0181573_10004156_pt1 | contig 12425 bp, 10 predicted proteins | sample 101ome_25_FD_148643 | JGI IMG/M metagenome (GOLD analysis project Ga0181573, IMG submission 148643) | Coastal salt marsh microbial communities from the Groves Creek Marsh, Skidaway Island, Georgia - 101409BT metaG (spades assembly) | ecosystem: Environmental > Aquatic > Marine > Intertidal zone...
GCGGGGGGGCCCGGGGGGGGGGGGCGCGGGGGCCGCGGCCGGGGGGGGGGGGGGCGGGGGTGCCGCCGCCGGGGGAGGAGGGGGCGCCGCGGCCGCCGCCTGGGGAGGAGGGGGCGCGGGTGCAGCCGCCGCCGCCTGGGGAGGAGGGGGCGCGGGTGCCGCCGCCGCCGGGGGGGGAGGCGGAGGGGGCGCCGCCTGAGGAGGAGGCGGCGCGGGCGGCGGGGGAGCGGGTGCCGCGTCGATAGCCGCGTACGGATCAGCCATGTTGAGTGACGCGTAGGGATCGGCGGGCGTGGGCGGCGGCGTGGGCGGCGGGGCCGCGGCGGCCTGTTCCGCCGGGGGCACGGGGGTTGGCGCAGCCGCGGGCGCAGCCGCGGGCGCAGCCGCGGGTTCTGCCGCGACCGTGGTGAACGGCACCGAGGGCGGCGCCGGTATACCCCTCCTCTTGATGAAAGAGGGCGCGCTCTGCGCGGTCTTCGGGATCGAAGACGGGACGGGCGGGGGCGCGCCGCCCTGGGGGAGCGGGGCTGGGGCATCCTCCGTTTGGGGCTGAGGCTCGGGCTCCTTCTCGCCCGTGAGCCAAGCGGGCTTGCTGTCGGCGTGCACCACCACCGAACGACGAGAGGTCCTGGCGGGACGGAGGGTGGGAGAGACGGGGCGCGGCGCGGTCAGTTTCGAGGCGGCGGGTTCAGTCGGGTTCGACCGCGCGCAAATTCTCGCGTGCAAATTATCAAATCCCTTATCCGACATATGGTCGCGTCTCTGGCGGGCGCGGTTCGGCGATGCGGGGTCGGTCGGGCAATGGCGCGGTGGAACGATCGCGGAAAGACACGTCGCGTCGGTCGGAAACGCCTCGCGGAGCGTTCCGCGATCCAACACGACGCTTCGCGAGCCCCTCCGCGCCGCGCCAGGCTCGGGACGTATTTCTCGCAGAGCGACTCACCTCACGACCGCCCTCTTGGTGGGGGGGGTGGACCTGACGCCGCCGTTGCTCCTCGCGCCCGCGCCGCGTCGCGACGCGGCGGACACGACGGGGTTAGCCTTCACTGCGGCGCGGGCAATCACATCCTGTGTCATCGCGGACGCCATCGTTCACCGCGCTCGCTCAGATCTTATCCGAGCGCTCCCCGGATCGCCTGGTGGGATTCCGGACCAAGGCTTGATGCGATGGCGCAAACTTTGGCGCGCGAGTTTTCGCTCGTCGAACGAGACGGCGGGCGCTCGGGACAGAGTCCGGTCGCTGTCGACGGCGCTGGGGTCGACTACGTTCGAAGGTCAACCAACGAAGGCGCCTGGAGCACCTCTCACCTATCGGTCGACGGTCGTGCGAGCGTCAAATTGACGAGTCCACGCGCCCGGCTTTTTTTCTCCTTGCTTTCTTCCTCTGGCTGGGGGTGAGACCGCGGAAATATCGAGTGGGCGTGGTTTTTTGATCTCTCGGAGGGCGGGTTTCGGAACCTCAAATGTTCTCGGATAAACCGCTGTTGGTCTCTCATTATTTCACGCGAGTTCGAAACCTCCAATGAATCGCGGCCAACTCAGCGGATCCTCGAATCGCGATAGGGCGATCGGGACGTGGGGTTTTTTTCCGCGGGAAATCCAACCGCAATCCAAAACGCGATCGCACTCGGCATTTGGTTCGGGCGATGACACGCTGGGGGCTTGTAACGAATTATGCGGGAGCTGTACGCGCAAACAGTCAAGGACACGGCTGGGGAACAACCCGCCAAAAAGCGAAAAAAGAGACTGGATATTTTCGAGTCCCACAGTTGGAAGGAATCCTCCGTGACTTGGCGGTTTTTTTGATTGTGAACCTCGAAGGGGCTCTCACACCCGACACCTCCAGTGCATGGCCTACCGAGCCCTGGGGTTGGGGTGGGGTCGGGCGCTCGCAGCCAGGGTTGCGTTCGACTCGCTCGAGTCCTCGGTGGCATCCCGCCGTCGGTTCATCTCCCCGCTGCTCGGCGCGGGTTGTCTCGTCAGGAGGTTCGGGGGATTCTACCCGAACGATCCGTGGCACCAGACGGGGACGAGAAGCGAGCCGCGCGGTGAGTCCGCGCGACGGTCCGAGGCGTCCCCAGACCGAACCGAGAGCAAACTCAGGGGACTACTCGAGGACCTCATGGGCGCGCGGCAGAGTCGCCCGGCGTCCCTGGGCATGGACGAAGCGGCGGACGCGCTGACGCGATGGTGGGCTCGGGAGACGCGGAACGGCGGAGGCGATCCGGCGCCGCTCTCGTCGCGTCGCGCGTCCGTGCTCGTCCCGCTCTCCCGCGGACCAGACGGCGGCGTGCAGGTGCTACTCTGCACGCGTTCTGCCGGGCTGAGCACCCACGCCGGGGAGGTCTGCCTGCCCGGCGGGAAGAACGACGAGGGCGAGGAGGACGTCGACGCGGCGCTGAGGGAGGCGTCGGAGGAGGTCGGTTTAACGCCGGGGCTCGTGAAGGTGCTCGCGTCGCTCCCGCCGTTCCTGTCGAAGGGCCACGTCAGCGTCAGGCCGGTCGTCGCGGCGATTCCGGACGACTTCGAACCCGTCCCGAACCCCGAAGAGGTGGACCGCTGCTTCCGGGCGCCGCTGGAGTCCTTCCTGACCAAGGAGGGGTACTCGTTTCGCGACTGGGAGTTCACGCGGGGGAAGCGCATACGCGTGCACAGGTTCCAACGCGGCGGGCACGACGTGTGGGGACTGACCGCGGTGATGCTGGTGCGGGTGGCGGAGATCGTGTACGGGAGGAACGCGGAGTTTGCGATGTCGCCGCCGGGGCCGGGAGGGACGGACATCCAGAGCATCGTGTCCGAAGAGCATCCGAGCGCGAACATGGAACCCCCGCGGAGCATGATGTGAGCGAACGTGTGGTATGGCGTATTTAAATTGAATCAACGTGTGGTATGGCGTATTAAAATGCAATCTGCTCAAACGAGATAAAGTTTGTGCCGAATCCCGCTCACGAAAAGTACGAAGGTAGAAGGTACAAAACAGGGCAAGCTCGCGCGCCCAATCGAATCAGTAGTGGTGGTGGTGCTCCTGCTGGATCTCGCAGTGCGGCGGGTCGATCTTGGACCACTCGAAGATCTTCTCCCACTTGAGCGCCGCGTGATACCAGGAGAGGTCCTGAGACATCGCCTGGATCTGCATCGCGCGCCACATCTTCGGGTTCTCCCGGAACAGCTTGCACGCGTTTGACACGCAGTACATGAAACTCCAAGTGTCCATGGAGTCGAAGAGCCAGCCGGTGCCCGGACCCAGGTCCGCCATCTCCCTGTTCCCGTCCGGTCCCTCGTCGGACGCGATCGCCGCCGCCACCGCCACCTCCGGATCGTCCAGCGCGAACGGGTTGTGCCTGGTGATGGTGTCGTTCAAGCCGCCGGTGGCGTGCGCGATGGGCAGGGTGCCGTACCTCATGGCGTAGAGCTGGTTCAGGCCGCACGGCTCGAACCTGGAGGGCATGAGGAGGATGTCGCAGCCGGCGGTGATGCGATGAGCGACGGGGACGTTGAATCCGACCCACCCGCGGAACTTGTCGTTGTACGTCGCCTCCGCCCACTGCATGAATCCCTCGAGCTCGCCGATGCCCGAGCCGAGCATCACCAGCTGAACGTCCTCGTTCATCATCTCGGCGATCGAGTCGCGGATCAGGTCGGGTCCCTTCTGCCAGTCCAGGCGACCGATGAAACCCAGGAGAGGTACGTCGTCGCGGACGTCGAACCCGAGCTCCCGCTGCAGCGCCCGCTTGTTCATGAGCTTCCCCGCGAGGTTGCTCACGTCGTAAGGGAACTCGCAGTGCGGATCATTCGCCGGATTCCACTCGTCCAGGTCGATGCCGTTCACCACGCCGTCCAGCCTGTGCTTACGCTCGGTGAGGATCCCCTCCAGGCCCTTGCCTCCCAGCGGGGTGCAAATCTCCTCGGCGTATCCCTCGGAGACGGTCAGCACGCGGTCCGAGGTGGCCACGGCGCCCTTGAGGATGTTCACCACCAGCCCGAGGTCGAGCTCGTGCGCACGCATGTGCTCGGGATACTGGTACTCGAGGGACCAGTACCAGTCGTCGGGGACTCCGAGGTTGGGGAACGTCGTGGCGGGTTCGCTGCCCTGGTGCAGGATGTTGTGAATGACGGTGATGGTCCGCGCGTTGTGGTAGGTGTTCCAGTACTGGCGGTACTTGGACGCCACCACCAGCGGCACGAGACCCGCGTGCCAGTCGTTGGCGACAAACACAACCTCGTCGCCGTACGTTCCCTTACCCTCGAAATCGATCTTGAGCGGCGCCTCGCACGCCGCGTGCGACAGCAGCGTGTACCTGAACTGGTTATCGGCCCACGCGTTGCCCATGGCGTCCGCGTAGATACCCCCCGGCCGCTCGTAGCAGTCGTGTTTCACAAAGACGAAATCGACGCCGTCGTGAATCTGGTGCATGAACCCAACCTCGTGCGCGGCGCCGAAGCACCCAACCTGCGCGTTGGAGCACGTGTCGAACGCACCCTCGAAGTACTTATCCTCCTTGGTTCCCCTCTGGTAGTACGGCGAGACGACCATGACGCGGTGACCGCGCTTGACGAGTTCGCGCGGCAGCGACCCGCACACGTCGGCGAGTCCCCCCGTCTTGGACCACGGCGTCACCTCCGAGGAGACGAAGACGATGGAGAGGGGCCACTCGGTCTTCTCGTACTTGGGCGGCGGCCTCGGGGTGACGCCCGTCACCCTCGCGGCCTGCTCCACCCGCATCGCCTCCGCCCGGGCCCTCTCGTTCTCAACCTTGTCGAAGTGCTGGAACCCGACGCGCGTCTCGCCCTCGCCGAGGTAGGGCATCTCCATCCCGAGGACGTCCGCGCTGAACGTGCTCTTGGGCGCGGAGGTGCCCTGCATGGATCCAGCCTCGGGGACGTAGTCCGGGCGCTGGGGAAGCGCCTCGGGCATCGCGAAGAGGTCCATGTCCTGCTTGAGCTTCTCGTTCGCTTCCTGCAGCTGGCGGATCTGCTCCATGACCGCAGCGGCTGTGGTGGGTGCGGGAGTGGGGGACGGGTCAGCGGTGCGCGCGTGTGGAAGTTGAGGCGGGTGATGCGCGATGGCGTTGGATCGGGTTCGGGTTCGAACGACGCGGGATGCGGCGCGGTGTGCGCGCGATACGGCAGCGCCGTGCGCCGGTAACGCGTCGCATGTCCCGAACCCGCATAATTAATTCGAAGGCGAGGAAGCTCAAAGTTGGGGAGAATGCGGGCAACGGCGCGTGGGTCGAAGACGCCGCGCCGCGTCCAAACGACCGTTCAGGCGACTCACCTTCCGCATCGAGCTCATCCATCGAGTTCATCACCACCCCGAGGCGCGCATTCCCGCGCGGCGCGATCACGCGCGTCGCGCGCGCGCCGCAAACCGCGTCTCCTCCGCGTCGCACGCTCGCCCTCCCCCGAGCGCTCCTTGCGGCGGCGACGTTCGCCGCGACGGCGCGGCACGCGCTCGCGACGGAGGCGCTCATCTCTCACGACCTGCCGCGGGAGGACTCGGTTACGACGTCACCTGCGAGTTTTGAGGCTCGAGGGCGTGTCTTTCGTGCGCGCAAGTCCGGTGCGACCGTGGCGAATGACACACGCACGCGCTCGGTCACCCTATCTGAGCTGGCCGATTGTCTGCTCCAGCTTCGTCGGAGGGAATCCTGCGGCGGTGCGGTGGTGGCTAGGATTGGTTCCGTTTGGTCTGTAACAGGCAAACAGTGGGAACTCCCAAAATATCTGGCAAATTCCAAATTTCGGCGTGACTCGATCGCGTTCACGCGCACAGGTGTTCGTTGGGGAGCTCGACCCAATTGCTTTTGGCGCAGGGTGCTCCTCATAGGAATTCACCGACCAAAACGAACGCCGCCAAAAAAACCTGACGAAGTGCGAGTAGGCATCTTTTTTGAAGTCCTGGCACGATCCCTGGCACCCGTCCACTTTAGACAAGCCTCAGCGCACGGTTCGCTAAGGAACAGGTGAGCTCAACGAACGCACCGGCCCATTCCGCTTCGAGTTCGGGACGCGATCGCGGTCCCATCGTCGAGATTGTCCACGCCCTGTCGCCGTCGGCGAGCCTTTTTTTCAGCCCCCAGAGATTTCAAGGGGGATCTCCCCGCGTCGCGAGGACCCCACGCCGCCGACCCCGAGCGCTGACCCGCGCCCTCCCCGTTCTCAACAGAAAGGAGAAAGATGGCTCAGACTCCCACTTTCAAGCTCATCCTCGTCGGTGACGGTGGTACCGGTGAGTGTCCCGACCGTCCCGCCAGATCCCGAGTTCCGACGCGTCCCCCTCCAGATCGACGATCGGCGAAAGCTCGCGACGCCGCCGCGCGCCATGAGATCCGCGTCCTGACCCGCCCACCTTCCACCCGCCTCACTCCCTCAGGCAAGACCACCTTCGTCAAGCGTCACTTGACCGGCGAGTTCGAGAAGAAGTACCTTCGTGAGTGCCCCGCGCGCGCTGAGCATCCCGTCGCCCGCCGTGTCCCCCCCGGGTGCAACGTTTCACGAGAGATCCAACCCCTTCGTCGATCCCGTTTTTGAACTCGCATCCGCCGCCGCCGCGACCGACTCGACTGAAGCATCCCCCGCGTCTCCCCACAACGTACCTTCGTCCCTTCTCCACAGCCACCGTCGGCGTGGCGGTTCACCCCCTCGAGTTTCACACCAACTGCGGTCCCATCCGCTTCGACTGCTGGGACACCGCGGGCCAGGAGAAGTTCGGCGGCCTCCGCGACGGCTACTACATCCACGGCCAGTGCGCCATCATCATGTTCGACGTGACCTCCCGCACCACCTACAAGAACGTGCCCACGTGGCACCGTGATATCACCCGCGTGTGCGAGGACATCCCCATCGTCCTCTGCGGCAACAAGGTGGACGTGCGCAACCGCCAGGTGCGCGCCAAGACGATCACCTTCCACCGCAAGAAGAACCTCCAGTACTACGAGCTCTCCGCCAAGTCCAACTACAACTTCGAGAAGCCCTTCCTCTACCTCGCGCGCAAGCTCGCGGGCGACCCCACCCTCCAGTTCGTGGAGTCCCCCGCCCTCGCCCCGCCCGAGGTCACCATCGATCCCGCGGAGCAGGCGCAGTACGAGGCGGAGCTCGCCAACGCCGCCGCGCAGCCGCTGCCCGACGAGGACGAGGACCTCGGAGACGCGTAAGGTTAAATTTGCGAAGGAGGAAACGGGAGGAACGCGGGCGGTGGACGCCGCGTGAGGTTGGTTAAAAAGGACGGGTCCCTCGAGAGGAGGGAACACGCACGGCACGAGTGTTGGGGTCCGCTGACGGAACAGCCGACTGCACCGTTTCGCAAACATAGACACGGGTGATGAAGGGAACCCCCGAGCGAACCCCCGAGCGGGGCGGGGTTCGTCTTAGCTAAGGAGGATGCGAGAGGAGGATACTACATAAAAAACAACGCACCGAATCTTAACGACGATGTCGACGAACACTCGCGCGAATCGAACGACGGTCCAAACGCGTCGTCCAAACGTTCCTCCTCCTCGCGTCTCCTCCTCGCGGCTCCTCAATCAATCCCCGTCGAGATCCTCGTCCATGAGGTTTAAATTTTCCGCCCTCGACGGCGTCCGAAGCTTGTAGTTCAACACCGAGCGCCACCTCGTCTTCGCCCGCTTCCTCGCGTCCGGCGTCGCGCTCCCGCTCGTCGGCTCCCGCCTCGGCAGCCTGTTCGTCGCCTCGAGCGCCTCCCTCGTCGCCGTGTTCAAAGTTTCCCAGCACACCGCGCAGTAGCACTTGCTCTCGGGGTCGCACCTTCCCTTCGTCCCGTGCGGGCTGACCCGCGTGTGCGCCTGGCAGTACGCGCGCTGGCACAATCCGCAGTAGTGCTTCTGGTACATCATGCGGAAGTCGCCCATGGAGCTCCACCGGTCCCACCTCGCCTCGCAGCCCACGACGCAGCACCGCCCCTTCTTCTTGGGCTCGCTCGACAAGCCGCAAACCGCGGGCGCGGCGTCGTCGTCGTCGTCGCTCGCGCAAAACGAACCGTTCGCCGACGCCCCGTTGGACACGTTCACCTGTGTCCCCGCCGCCGCGGACGGAGAGGACAGGATCGCCTCGTCGGACGCGTCCGCCACCCCCGCCGCCACCGCCGCCGCCATCGCCGACTCCAGGACCCTCGCTCGGTCGTACCGGGGCTGCGGCGACGCGAAACCGCGCCCGCCGCCGTTCGGGTGGGACGAGAGCGGCGCCGACGGCGGCGGGGACGCGCGGTCCTCGTCGCCGTTGTTGGCCGTCGCCTCATCCTGGCGCGGCGGGGGCTCGTGTGCTCCCGAATCGGCGGCGTCTCGCCGCGACTTTGGGCGCCTCAGCAAAAACTGAACACCCCGCGTCGCGACAAAGGACGCGCCGTTGAGCGCGAACCTGGTGGCGATACCGGCGGCGATGAGGAAGGTTCCGAGGGCGCTGTACAGACTTCCGAGCAAGGTGGCGCTCCACCCGGCGTCTCGCGGGTTCGAACCCGCGACGATCGAGTTCCCGGCGGGCGTCCAGTCGCTCTCGACCCGGCCGTCCCCGCGAACTTCTTTGGATCTTCGAGATTTTCGCAGCGGTTTCATCTCCACCGACGCGGATTCATCGCTCACTCCCCCGCCGTGCCCTCCCCACGCGACGACCCTGAACCTCATCGGCACGACCCTCCCGTTTCCAACCCCGGCCGCGTGTGCCGCGGCCGCCATCTCCCGGGTCGGCGTCACGAAGACCCGTACCGCGTGACCTTCTTCCGAGAATTCATCCTCGTCCTCGTGGGGAGCAGTCCCCGCGACGCGCCACTCGTGCGAACCCGGTTCCCTGACCTGCACCGCGTACGCGTGAACCGGCGGGTGGCCGTGCTGACGTGGCGGCCTCCACTTGACGACTACCGCGTCCTCGGCGACTACCGCGGCTCGGACGTCCGTGGGTTCGCCGGGCGATCGACCGAGCTGCAGGAGCTGCCGCTTGAGCGCGCGGGTCAGCTTGGCTCGGTGCAGCGCGCTCTCGACGCCCAGTTCCTCTCTCAGCGCGGCGCCGTCGTCGGCCAAGAGAGCCGGGAAGTCCAGCAGCGTGATGCCGTGCGACATGAAGCGCTCGGCGTACTGGGGGAAGTTGAGTCCGTGACGGACCCACCGCGCGACTTTGTGCGGTCGCAGCATCTGGTTCTTCGTGCTGGTCAGCGACACCATGAGCTCCTCGGCGTCGATGGCGTCGCCGGTGTCCTGCCCGTCGATGCGCTCTTGCACCGCGCGCACGGCGTCCGCGACCTCGACGTCGGTGTCGAAGTCCTTTCCGCCGACGCTGGACGCCACGTACGCGCCGAGCTCGTCGCCGCGGACCTGGCCGTCGCCGTCGGCGTCGAGCGAGCTGAAGAAGGATCGGATCTCCTCGCGCTGGGTCTCGCTCGCCTCGCCCGCCTTGACCTCGTTGGGATCCGCCCAGCGCCGGGTCTTGGGCGACGTCGCGGCGTTGACCGGGACGGATACGATGATGAGCGCGATGAGGCAAGCGACGAGGCTGGCGGTCAGGAGGCATCGACGGGCGCCCCTCCGAGCCACGTGGCGAGTTGCATTTTCTTCGAAGCTCGGTTCTGAACCTTTCGTCTTCGCCGAGTCGCGCGCGTCCGATCGCGCGGCGGGCTCCGATGCCCGGTTTTGATCTCCCATCGAACCCAACTGAGTATCACGCCCCCGACCCGGGTCGCGATCTGCCCACGTCGCGCGCCCTGATGTGAGGGGTGGCCCGTGTCATTCATTCGTCAGCAACTCGTTTTCCCCATAGTGAGAGTTCCGTGTGGAGTCCTCGTTCAAGCGCAAGTTCTCGCCGCTCCTCGTCAAAACGACCCGGCCCCCGACCGCGGACTCGAAGCCCGGCCGTTTAGCGATGACGCATCATTAGCGCGCGACGAACACCGCGCGTCTGCATCGCGAGAGGGAGCGTCACCCACCGGCACCCACCGGCGCCCGCTGACCCGGGCTCGTCCGAGAATTGAGTCACGGGAGCGCGGTTCGCCGAAACCTCGAGGGGGATGGGCTGGTTCAGGAGGCTCACCGGCGTGTCGCTGAAGTCCAAATCCAGGACCGGCTCGCCCGCACCGCGCGATCCCGCGGACGGTGACCACGCCGCGACGGCCCCCGGACCCTCCAGCCGAGCCGCCGCGCTCGAGGCGGGCGCGTCGCCCCAAATCCCGGGTTCGCCTCGCGCGTCGAACCCCGGCGCGCACAGGCCCGGGCACAGGCGCACGCGCTCCCGCGAGGCGTTCGGGGGCAGGGACGACGGCATCCCCGTCGTGCCCCCCCGCTCGCCGGGATTCGACGCCGCCCGAGGGCACCAGGGCTTCCGCGATGACCCGCACGCGCGCTCGCCCAGGGGACCCTCGTCGGGCCCTCCGTCGTTCGGCCGATCGTCTCCGTCGCCCGGGGGATCGACGCGCGGCGGCGACGAGTTCGTCCGCCCGCTCGGCCTCTCTAACCTCGGCGAGCACGCGCGGATCTCGGGCGGCGGGGGCACGCACGGCGGCGGCGACGGCGGCGGCGGCGGCGGCGGCGGGTGGGGGTCCAGGCCGCGGCACAGGCGATTGGGAAGCCGCGGCAGCGTCGGCGCGGACACGACGAGCTCGGGGCACTCCGACGATCGCGCGGACACGGTTCGCAGTGGGTTTTACCTCGCGCCCGCGCCCATGAAACCCCGACGGTGGACCAAGGGCGACTGCCTCGGGAGCGGGTCGTTCGGTACCGTCTACCTCGGCCTGAACGGCGAGACGGGCGAGCTATTCGCGGTCAAGGAGGTGGCGATGACGAAGAGAACGCCTCTTGAGGGAGGGGAGGCGCACACGGGATCGGAAGGGATCGACGGGATGGACGCCTCCGCCGCGGAGGCGGTGGAACAGCTCGAGCAGGAGGTGGAGCTCCTGTCGAGGCTTCAGCACCCGAACATCGTGCGATACGTGGGGATATCGAGGGAGTCCAGGGCGCTGTACATTTTCCTGGAGTACGTTCCGGGCGGGTCCATCGCGAGTTTACTGTCGCGGTTCGGCGCGTTCGAGGAGAGCGTCATCTCGGTGTACACGCGGCAGATTTTGATCGGGCTGGACTACCTGCACTCGCAGCGGTGCGTGCACAGGGACATCAAGGGCGGGAACATCCTGGTGGAGAAGAGCGGCAGGATCAAGCTCGCGGATTTTGGGATGGCCAAGTCGCTCGTCGAGCAGGTGGCCGACGGGGGGTCGTTTAAGGGATCCGCGTACTGGATGGCGCCCGAGGTTATCCGGCAGAAGGGCAGCGGCAACCATCCGGCGGCGGACGTGTGGAGCGTGGGATGCACCGTGATCGAGATGGCCAGCGGCGAGCACCCGTGGGGCGACTGCAGCGGGCAGGTGCAGGCGATATTCAAGATCGCGAGCACGAGGGAGCTCCCGCGCGTGCCCGAGCAGCTCTCGCCCGCGGCGTCCGAGTTTGTGCTCATGTGCCTGCAGCGCGACCCGGACGCTCGCCCCGACAGCGAGGCGCTCCTCGTCCACCCGTTCGTCGTCAACGCTCAGGTGGACGTGGAGGTACCCGCGCTGCGGTACGAGGGCTACTGGTCCGACGAGTTCGATGAGGACGACTCTCGGTTCGGCGGTTTCGACGGCGGGAGCGAGCACGGGGCGCCGACGAGCGGGCCGGCCAGCTCGACGGGTCCGAGCTCGACGGCGCACTCGCGCGGGGGTGGCTTCGTCACGACGTCCTCCGACAACAGCTCGAGTCACCGCGGGGAGCACGACGAGAGGTACGACGAAGAGAGATACGGCGGCGAGAGGTTCGACGGCGAGAGGTACCACGACGACGACGACCGCGGCGGCGGGGACGGGGCTCGGCTTCCGTCGGACTCGGGCGCCCCTATAGGGGGGGCGTGGACAGCGCGGGGAGCGAGCGGCGCGGAGCGGCACTCGCGCCGCGGGTCTGGGACGTCGCTGCCGGACGTTTCGTACGCGCCGCCGCCGAGGGTGGGCGATTGGAGGACAGAGGTGGAGGCGATGCGTGGCGCGTACGGAGGGGACGAGGAGGAGGGAGAGGGAACGGCGGGTCTCCTCGGCGGCGCGACGGCGGGGGAGGAGGTTGAGTTTGGGGCGAGCGCGCGGTCGATGCGAGTGCGGGGTTTGCTCGACCCGCCGCCGCTGCCCGCGATGGGCGCGCCGAAGCCGCCGACGCTCGCGACGCTCAAAAAGGAGCAGGCGGACTGGACGGGCCGGGTCGAATAAAGAGGGTGACACGAAAACGCGTTCAACTTGCAATTCAAGAAGCTAGGTTTCATAGGACAAGTCATTCAGCCCCCCGTTGGTTCGCCGTCCCTGCTCGACTACCGCTCCGTCTAGAGGTTGGTGGACTTGAAGTGATCGTCGTCGATGGTGGAGTACAGGTGGCCCTCGTTGACCAGGTGCTCCACGGCTTCGCGCACCTGTGCCT
>Ga0181573_10004157_pt1 | contig 12424 bp, 9 predicted proteins | sample 101ome_25_FD_148643 | JGI IMG/M metagenome (GOLD analysis project Ga0181573, IMG submission 148643) | Coastal salt marsh microbial communities from the Groves Creek Marsh, Skidaway Island, Georgia - 101409BT metaG (spades assembly) | ecosystem: Environmental > Aquatic > Marine > Intertidal zone...
TTTTATATATTTAGATACGTTCCAATGGATATTAAATACTGTATATGCGAGCGCTAAAAAGTTGCTTCGGCCTGAGACGTAGCCACCCCCCCCGATTGGATTGAGCCGGGCGTGGCTACATCTCGGACCGAAGCAACTTTTTATCGATTGGCAAATGTATAATGTATTGAATTTCTAAAGTATCAAACATCGCTACATCTGTCTAAAATCCATTCACATACGACCGATCAGGACTCACATCTGTGAGAGACACCGAACACGCGGTCCGCGGCGTCCCGGGTGTTTTCACCTGGCCCAAAACGTGACACCTCTTCGCAACGCTCGATGCGTCTGCACACGCACCGCGCTCGGATGGCACCGAGATCGCGCGCGTCGATGAACGCTCACTCGTAGACGCACGCACGACGCACGGTATTCATCCGGCGTGTACGCCACGCGATGGACAGAGTGACGTCCTCACGCGGTATCAAACAGCGCATCCTGAGTCGTCGTCGTACTACAGTACGTGCGTGGATGGTCGACAGAAAGATGTACACGATCTCGTGTTTGATGGTTTAAAAATTCAATACACTATACGTACGGTCAATCGATACAAAGTCACGTCACGAGTGCGACGTCGCCCCTCGGTGCGAACGTCCGCACTCGCCGACGCACGACGATGAACAAGACGACGACCAAGACGACGACGAAGCCGCGCGCGGTGCCGCGCAAGACGTCGGCGAAACCGCCCGCGCGCGCGGCGAAGAAACCGACCGGTTCGAAAGTTCGCGCCGATCCCGAGGCGGTGCGTCGCTTTAGACGTCTCGAATCGCGAATCGAATCGCGCCCCGAATCGCGGACGACTGACGATGAATCGCGTCTCGACGCGTCCTCTTCCACTCGACGCAGATCGCGCTCCCGTTCGCCGACCGACCGGCGTGGCTCGACGGTTCGCTTCCGGGCGATCGCGGGTTCGATCCGTTCGCGCTCGGAAAGAAATCGGAATACTTACAATTCGACCTCGACGCCCTCGATGGATCCGCGGCGAAGAACCCGAGCGGGAACGTCATCGGCAAGGTGAAAGGGACGGATAACAAGCCGAAGGCGCGCGCGTTGGCGGTGCGTGTCGCGATAGTTTGATGCGCGTATTTTTTGTCCGCGCGTGTCGTTCGCGCGCGGGGGGGGTCGACGTCGCACACACGACAAAGGGCGAAACGATCGATCGCGGATCGGACGCGATCGCAAAGATATGGTGTGGAGATATGCTTTGCGGGAATCGATTGAATCGATTGAATGACTGACGAATTGACGCGCGTTCGACGACTTACTTGGATAGCCGTACGATGATCCGTTCGACATCATGCGATTCCGTGAGTGTGAATTGTTACACTCGCGCTGGGCCATGCTCGGTCTCGTCGGCGCCGCCGCGGCGGAAGCCGCCACCGGCGTCTCGTGGGTGGACGCGGGTAAGGTGGAGCTCGAACAACCGCAATACCTCGGGTTCCCCTTGCCAGGGTTGACCGTCGGCGCGTTGACGGCGATCGAGGTGCTCTTGATGGGATACCTCGAGGTGGCGCGATCGGCCGAACTCGATCAAGAGAAGCGCATGTACCCGGGCGGCGCGTTCGATCCGTTGGGGTACGTCGCCAACGCCGACGCCGCCGAGGCGTTTCGTCTTAAAGAGGCGGAACTCAAGCACGGTCGTTTGGCCATGGTCGGTATGGTGATCATCTCTCTCGAATCCGCCACCGGTGTGTTCGGCGGTGGTGTGCTCCCGGGCGGCAACTAAATCAAACGACGACGCGGACGAGTCGAGCGTTCGCGATTCGGATTTCGGATTTCGGATTTCGTCTCGATCGCGCCGCCGACGAATGAATGAATGAATGAATCATCATCATCACCAATCGTTCGAGGTCCGACCGCGCGCCGCGTCTGTCTCTATCATCAAATCACTCATTTACGCGTACTACACACGTACCTAGCCGCACCACTCGTGATGTAAAGCAGCGACGAAAGAATCACGAAGAATCACTCGCGACGACGAATGACGCGCGCCCTCGTGAAAAGAATGAATGAATGCGTGCATGAACGCGAGTGTGACGCGCGATACCGCCATGGGCGCGACCGTCGTGTGCGCGTGCGCGCGTCCATCGTCGACGCGCGCGTCGGGACGCGTCGGGACGCGTCGGGACGCGTCGTCGTCGTCTTCGCGCGCGTCCGCGTCGACGATTTCATCGACGAGGTGGGTGGAACGGTCGAACGCACGCGCGCGCGTTCGATGGACGGTGACGCGCGCGCCGTTCGCGTCGTCGATCTCGGTCTCGTCGCGCGCGCGCGCGTCGGACGAGGACGAGACGGTGACGGGAGTGAGCGGCGACGCGCCCTTCAAATCGGCGTCGACGCGCGCGCTCGAAATCGGCGTCGTCGGCGTCTTCGCGGCGACGTACGCGGCGATGACGATCGCGAGCGGGTTGAACGCGTTCATGTGGACGTTAGATTTTACCAATCCCATCATACGGTGGACGTCGGTGGGGACGGTGATCGGACGCGCGTGCGTCGCCGCGGGGGCGACGGCGCTCGCCGCGCTCAATTTCGGGCCGCGCGCGTGCGCGCAGACGCTTCGGTGCGCGCGCGCGTTCGCGTCTCGCGCGTCGAGCGAACGATTAAAGGCGGACGCGGCGAAGTTTGCGGTGTTGATCGGGATGAAGGTGGCGTGCGAGGCGTACGCGTATTGGAAGGCGTTGACGTCGTTCACGCCGTGTAGTCAGTCGCTCGAGTTGAGCGCGTGGTACGGCGTCGCGTTTTTGGGACACGCCGTCTTCGTCGCGCTCGCGTCGAAACAGATCACCGAGGACGGGTCGTCGACGATTGAGGTGCCGGTTCGGGCGAGAAAACTCATCGGTGCGTTCGACGTGGCGCTCGCCGCGCTGTGCGCGGCGACGAGCGCGTTCGCCGTGCGCGGTTTCGGCGTCGCGAGCGCGGCGTGCGGCGTCGTCTTTCTCGCCGCCGCGATTTTTTTCACGTTCGAGGATAAATTACCGAAAAAGAAAGATGTGATGGACGGTGGTGGTGACGACGACGCGTCGTCCTCCTCCGTCGCTCGGGCGTAGAGACGTAGACGTAGCGTCCCGTTGTCGCCGTACCGTAGTTTCGCGAAACGACGATGCGCCCTCGCCGCACACCGCGCCGCCGCGCCCATGCGCGTGCCCGCGCCCGTGCGCCGCGCCGCGCGCGCGCTCGCGTCCGAAACGACCTCGTTCGTCTTACCCCCCGTCGTCGTCGCCTACGACGTCGACGACGCCGAGCGCGCGCTCCTCGCGCACGGATTCGTCCCCAGCGCCTCCACCTCGACCGAACTCTCCCTCGTCGGGTTCGACGTCGAGACGCGACCGAATTTCGTCGCCGGGGAGCGAAACAATAACAAGCCCGCGCTCGTGCAGCTGGCGAACGAGCGCGCGTGCGTGTTGGTGCATCTGGCGAGCATGCGAGGAGAGACGCCGCCGACGCTGCGCGCGCTGTGCGAAGACGCGAGGACGCTCTTCGTCGGGACGGCGGTGAAGACGGACATGAACGACGTGGACGCGGCGTATGGAACGCGAAGCGTTGGGTTTGTGGACACGGGCGTCATCGCGAAGACGTTCGGGCACGAGAGGATCGGATTGAAGGCGATGAGCGCGAGGTACGGGTACGACGCGGAGAAGCCGAAATCCGTGCAGACGTCGAATTGGGAGCGCGCGCCTCTGGATCGACGACAGATCGATTACGGGGCGATCGACGCGGCGTTGGGGTTGTGGGTGTTGAAGTGCATGCACGAAGAGTACGGGAGCGGGGAGGGTGGGACGTCGTTGACGGCGTGGGCGGAGGCGTTCGCCGAGGCGGCGACGCCCAAGGAGGCGAGACGACGCGCGAGGGGACGCGCGACGGCGACGCCAGCGTGCGTCGTTCGCGCGTTCGAGACGTTCAAAAAGAAAGAGGACGACATCGCACGCGAGGCGTGGTTAGTGAAACGGGCAAAGAGCGCGGCGAACGTGTTTCATCAACTCGGACGAGGCGCGTTGCATCCGGTGAGCGCGGTGCACAATTTAATGGCCATCCTTCGTTCGCCAAAGACGAATAAAAAATTCGTCGAGTGGGTCGTGGGCGAGCGCGAGGACGAGCACTTCACCGTGATGTTAAAGCTCGGATCGAACGCGAGCGGGTCGGCGCGCGCGCGATCGGTCAAGGCGGCGAAGCAGGAAGCCGCCTCGGCGGCGTTTGGCTCCGTCGGCGGCGGCAAGGAACAAATCGACCGGTGGATCAGACGCGAGCTCGAACACGCGTTCGAAGCGTAGCGTAGTAGACGTAGTCATGTCCGTTGTAGTGTGGTGAGTGTGTATTGTACTGTGAGTAGCAAAATCAAAATGTCTCGGTGTTACATGCGTCTTCGCCGCTCAGACGGAATCCGGTCTCCCGTACATCATCGGCGCGTTGGGCTGTTGAAAGACGACGCCCGGCGGCGTCGTTCGCGGTGTCGGCGTCGGTCTCGCCGGCGCCGAGGATGCCATCGCCGCCACGTCTGGTTCGCGCGTCTTTTCCGTCACTTCATCGTAGATGGCGACGAGTTCGGGTTTGGAGATGACGTTTTCGTCTTTATCGCGCGCGTAACAGAGGAAGCACGCGTCGACGCACGTCAAGAGCACGGAGAACAAAAATCCGAGCACGAAGAGCGTGGCGACGCCGGCGATGACGGCGACGACGGAGGCGACGGTCGTGCCAGCCTGGCCCTCGTCGCGCTTGGCGACGGCGACCGTCGTGCCGACGACGAAGGCGTAGAAGATGGCGATGACCACCGCCGCCGTGTTCAAAATCATCTCCGGCAACCACCACACGCGAATGGCGGGCAGAAAGTTATCCTTGAGAAGACGCGTCACCTCGCGGCCGGCGTCGCAAAATGCGTCGCCGGTGATGGCGCACTGAATCGTGGCGAACTTGGTCACCTGTTCGATGACTTCGGCGAGACAATCCATGAGCGCGGTGACGACGCACGCCAACACCGCCATGGCGCCTCGACTCTCGCGACGTAAGCGTTCGTTCATGTTTCGCAGAATGGTCACCCCGGTCAAGACGAGACCGCCGAAGGCGAGCGATCCAAAGCTCGGCCCGAGGGCGTGACTGACGAACTCGCGCGTCGTGCCGACGAAGCGCGTCGTCCCCGCCGGCGCGAAGTACCACCGCGAGATCGACCCGCCTATGATGAACGTGCGCATCTCCGCCGCGAGCATCGTCGTCCACAGGGCGACCAACAGGGCGAAGAAGACGTACACGGGGACCCACCCGTCCGTTTCCCACACGCAGCACGGCACGCGTTCCGTACCGTCGACGCCTCCGTAACACGCCCCCGTCGCCGCGTCGTGCGCTGCGAAACTCGCCGGCGCGATGGATCCATTCATGAACGCCGCGTACACGCACGACAAAAACATCACGGACGTCAACGCCACGCCGACACCCGCGAACGCGCTCGTCGTGATCAGGTGCGGATTATCTCGCAGCGCCGTCGACGCCGCCCCGAGCAACTTGGCGACGAGCTCGACGCGATCCCTCGTCGCGCGCATCCAATACGCGAAAAAGCCCGCAAACAACCCGAAGATGACGCCGCCAACGATAGACCCCTGCGCGAACGACATCACGCTCAGCGTCGCCAAACTCGCAATCTGGACGTAAATCATCCCCCACGTCGTCGCGCGCGGATGTCGACGAAACAGCGCCAACGCGCACGTTCCCAACGCCACCGCCCCCAACACCGCCGCGATCACGTACGGTCGCGCGTCCGCCAACGACGCACCAACCTCCGCGTCGTCCGGGACGTCCCCATCCGCCAACAAACTCCGTCGGCGCGTCGCCGATCCATCCGCGGCGTGACACGACGCGTACGCGTTCAACGTCGCGTCCTCGCTCAACCTCCCGGCGTCCGCGCTGATCCCCGCGAACGCCAAGCCACCGCCGAAAAGAACGACGACGACGCACGTCACGAACGCGCGCGCGAACGCGACGTCGCGCGCGGGACGTTCGGCGGCGTCCGCGTCCGCGTCCGCGGAGATCTGTTCATTGGAATTCCTGAGCGGGGCGTCGTCGGCGTCGAATTCATCGCCGTCGGCGTCGCGCGCGCGATGCGTCGACATGACAACGGACGCAAACGGTCGGTCTCGCTCGTTCGCCCGCGTCTCGCGCGTCGTGGACGACGACGGCCGCGTCCGCGAGAGAGAATGACGACGGCCGTTCCCGGGGTGCCGAGAGGGAAAAATCTGCCAGGTGCCAAGAAATGAACCAAAGGTTGGATTACACGCGCGCGCGAGGAGCGGGCGGTGCGCGCGCGAGGCAAAGACGAGGGTACGAAGGGTGCGCGTCGATTCGGTGACGCTCGGGGGGCGACGCGGCGACGCGCTCACAGGGCGGTGTCGGTGGCGCGCGGGGACGGTTTCGTCGTCGTCGGCGAGGGTTGGACGACGAGACGCTCCATCTCGTCGGAGGAGGACGCGTGTCTCGCGCGCTCGGCGACGATTTCGCGAACCTTGACGTTGTCTAAAGATTTAGCCTGGTTGAAGGCGATGAAACCGGCGGTGGCGATGGCGTAGCCGACCATCTCGAGCGCGCTGACCTCGTCGCCGTAGATGAACATGGCGGCGGCGATGACGACGACGTTTTTGAGCTGACTCATCGTTTTCACCATGAGTGAACCGGCGTGTTTGACGACGCCGAGACAGACGTAGTTGACGGCGAAGCCAAAGGTGGCGCAGATGACGAATAAGTACCAGTATCGGCGCACGACGTCGACGTTGCCGGCGCGCGAGAGTTCCTCGCGCTCAAACGCTAAACTCAACGCCATCAAAAACACCAACGTCGCCGGGGAAAAGTAATACATGCCGTTGAAGAGAGAGAATCGCTTGTTCGCGATCAAGTATTGTACGCCGACGCTTCGAAACGCCTCGCTGATCTCGGCGATGAACATGCACGCCAACCCGAAGGCGGTGACGTGCGCCTCCCCCCACGCCGCGATGAAACATCCAATCATCACCACGTTCAGCGTGACGATGATTCTCCCGCTCCACCGATCTAATCCGAACGCGACCAAGGTGAAGTAACACACCACGGGCGCGAACGCCTTGAGCATCTGAATGAATGATAGAGATAAATACGAATACGCCATGTTCGCCGCCGCCAACGACAGCGCGGTACAAAATCCAATCGGTAATATGTTCGACACCCACTCGCTCGCGCTCAATCGATGCGACATGCGCTTTGGGTCCATCTTGATCGCGATCCACGCGATCAACCACCCGAACCACGACCCGAGCGAGCTCACGAATATCGGACAGTTGAAGGACGTCTCGGTGATGAGATGTTTATTCGCCAATATCAACACCGTGGCGACGGCGAGGTACGCGACGGCGTACGCCAGCGCGTACACCGCACCATCATCACCGTACGTGCTCAGTTCCATCGCGTTCGCCGCCGTCTCTCACGCGCGCCGTCCCTCGCAGCACCGCGGTTCGATTCACGACGGGTGTTGAGCCGAGCCACCGTCCGTGACACCTTCGACGACGACGACGACGACGACGACGACGCGAGCGAGCGACGGTCGACGACCTCGATCGAGTCCCTCGCCCTCGCGCGCGCGTCTCGCGGCCGTCGTCGCGCGTTCGAGAACGACGGTCGGGCGCGCACTGGCGCGTCGCCTCAGAGATGCGCGCGCACGTCTCGACCACCCTCGCGCGCGTCCACGCGCGACCGAGCGCGCGAACGACACGCGCGAACGACACGCGCGCGGTCGATCGCGCTCGCGCGAGCGCGGATCGCACGCGCGCGAGAGACGCGAGGACGCGCGCGGGCGCGAGCGATTCGGTGGCGGCGGGGATGAGCTCGACGGTGGGCGCGCGACGCGCGTTGCGTCGAGAGTGCGCGCGCGCGCTCGGAAACGGGTGCGCGCACGTGGGACGGGCGTCGCCGCGCGCGATGCGGGCGATGGCGGCGTCGACGTCGACGAGCGGTGGGTTGGAGGATGAGGTGCGCGCGCGCCGAGGCGAAGACGCGAGGACGACTTTTTTCTTGGTAAATGCGGGTCGTGGACGACGATTCGATGCGAGCGAACGCCGGTGATGCTTCATACTGCGTTATCTTCCTTATTAGAGCGCCGCGACGACGTCTTTCGGGACGCGGGTGCGGAGCAACCTGTGCGGCAAACTTAACAAACCTGAGGCGTTCGCGAGCTCGAAGACTCTTTCTTTTCCTTTTTTTAGTGCTTCTTCTTCTTCTTCTTTTCGTGCGTCGTCGTCGTCGTCGATCTCGAGACTGATACGTGCGATTCATCGTCGGGACATACATCGCAGGCGATTCACGAGCGCGTGCGGTGTGCGCTTAAAAATTTAGGATTCGACGCGTTGACGGAGATACAAGCCGCCGCCGTGCCCGCGGCGGCGGAGAACGTCGACGTCGTCGTCGCGGCGGAGACGGGCAGTGGGAAGACGCTGAGTTATTTGATTCCCATTTGGAGTAATCTCTTGCGTCAGGGCTCGGGCGATGTCGGCGGCGACGTCGCCGCGGGCGAGCGGCGGACGGGGGCTTTGATTTTGTGCCCCAACGCGACGCTGTGCGAACAAGTGGCGCGCGTCGCCGACTCGCTCGTGGACGAAACCACGGGCGAGCCTTTGCTTCGAACGCACGCGTTGACGCCGGAGACTGGATTACCGTTTCACGCGCCGGACGTGTACGTCACGACGCCCGCGCGCGCGGTGGATGATTTATTACGATTTCGCGACGGCGCGTGGCGACGAGGAACCTTCAGTCCCGTCGCCCGCACGCTTCGACACGTCGTGTTCGACGAGGCGGATATGTTGTTTTCTGGGGGCTACCTCAAGCCTCTGCGCATGTGTTTCGACGTGTTGTATCGCGAGGAAAAGTTGGCGAGCGAAGGATTTTTCCTCGACGGCGCCGCCGCCGACGAAACCGAGGCGTGGGACGGAGACGCCGAGCGCGACGAGGCCTCCTTCAAGCGCGACTGGCGCAAGGACCACCACGTCGGGCAGACGAGACGCGCGCCCGGTCCCGCGCTCGGGGGCAAAGGGAAGGTTGGATTGGGCGAGGGTAGAGATTTTAGAAGGCAGTACATTTTCGCCGCGGCGACGGTGATGAGCAGCGGGAAAAAGACCCCAGGCGCGATGATCAAGTACGGTTTCCCCGACGCCACGTGGATCGAAGGCAGACGTCTCCACCGTTCGGTGGCGAGCGTCAATCAAACGTGGGTACAAGCGACGCTGGAGACGCGCGCCGCCGCGCTCGCCGACGCCGTCGGCTTGACGGCGTCCGCGGACGCGCCTCGCGAGAAAACCATGGTCTTCGTCAACACCGCCGCGGCCGCCGACGAGATCGCCCGCGAATTCAACGCCCTCGATCTCCCCGCCGCCGCCTTCCACGCCGACATGCCGAGCCACGATCGCGCATTGCGTCTCAAAGATTTCGCCGACGGCGCGCTCGCCGCGTTGGTGTGCACCGACAGCGCCGCGAGAGGCGTCGACATTCCGGGCGTCGCGCACGTCGTCCAGGCTGAATTCGCCGGCAACGCCGTCGATTACCTCCACCGAATCGGTCGCACCGCGCGCGCGGGCGCGACCGGTCGCGTCACGAACATTTGTCTTCCCGGAAGCGCGGATCTCGTCCGCGCGGTTCGCGACGCCGAATCCAAGGGTGAATCCGTCGAGACCGCCTTCAGTCGCAAGCGAAGCTTTCGCAAAAAGCAAAAGAAATACGGTGATTCTCGTCGAGGCGTCGCCGATCTGTCCCGCAGGAAGAGTAGAGAGTGATGATTGTGAACCGTATTCGTCTCGTCGTCCCGAGTCTCGTCTCGAGCGCGTCATCCATCCATCGTCACACGCGCGCGCGCGCGCGCGGTCGTCGACGCGTTCGCTCGCGTCCACGTCGCGAACACAACCATGCGCGCGCCCACATCCCGCGCGCGCGACGATCGAGCGGTACGCGCGACCCCGTTCGCGTCGAACGCGTCGACAGCTCATTCTGTTTTTTCAAATCACGCGCGCGCGCGCCCCCGTCCCGCGTCGCGCGTCTCCCACTGACCATCGAACGCGCGCAGACTTTACGCCGACGCGCATCGGCGCTCACGGCGCGCAGACGCGACCTCGTGGAGACGTTGACGCGCGCGTCTCGAGACGTCTTCGCGCGTCCCGACGTCGACGCGCCGTGGCGTCGCGTCTTCGCCCCCGTCGATACGTCGTGGATCGACGACGACGAGAAAGCGACGCGTAGGGACGATTCGGAGGATGCGCTGGATGACGAGGACGATGTGGTGGTGAGGACGCGCTCGTACGGACGATCGTTATCGACGGAGGGCGAACGCGCGGCGGCGGCGGCGACGGCGTTCGAACCGACCATTCCGTGGACGGCGTCTCCGTCGATGCGGTCGTCGATGGAGGAGGACGCGGCGACGATGGAGGCGAGAGGGACGACGACGACGACGACGACGCCGGCGGAGACGCGAGGTGGCGCGGGCGAGGACGCGCGTCCGTCGACGTCGCCGGCGACGACGTCGCGTTCGGGACGCGCGGCGCGACGGCGCGGAGACGAGCGCGCGCGCGTCGCGTCGACGCCGATGCCGGAGAGACGCTCGGTGGACGCCGCGGCGATGCGAGAGACGTACTACGCGCGCGCGATGACGGCGAGGTTCACCGACGGCGCGCCCGCGCGCGTCATGTTTAGCGACGCGAGCGAGGATTCGTCGACGTCTTCTCGCTTGGGCGTCGTCGTGGAGTCGGCGGACGAGTCGCGCGTGTACGTCTTCGACGTCGACGCGGACGCGCGCACGTCGACGTGCGTGGGATCGTGCGTCGTCGCCGCGTCCAATCGGCGCGTCGCGCGTCGTCGATCGTCGACGTCGACGTCGACGCGCGCGCGCGCGAGCGCGAGCGCGGACGCGATAGGGATGACCCCGCGCGGCGAGTTCGTCGTCGCCGCCGACGCCGAAGACGGCGTTTGCGTCTTACGCGTTCGCTCGTTCGAGCGAGGACGCGCCTCGAGCGAGGACGCGGCGACGCGCTTGCGGTGCGGTTTTCGCGCGACGCGCGTGGCGACGACGACGGACGGGGACGCGTTTCGTCTCGCCGTCGCCGGCGAACCCGGTCGGTGGGCGACGTGGACGTGGACCGTCTCGGGCGACGACGACGCGTTCGTCCTCGACGAAGACGCGGCGTCGTTTGAGGAGTTACCGCCCGCGACGTTTCGAGGCGTCGAGCCGAAACCGGGGTCGCCCACGACGCTGCGTTGGCTCTGCGGCGCCGCCGACGGCGAGTCTCGACTCGTCGTCGTCGTCGACGGCGCCTTGCTGTGCGCGTGGGATCCGCGCGAGCGCGTGAGAGAGAAATCGGCGTACGCGGTGACGCACGCCGTTCGCGAATTCGTCCCCGTGGACCCGCGCGACGCGGAACGCGACGGCGGAGGCGAGGCGCCCGTGGCGGCGCTCGCGCTCGCCGAGCGTAAACGAGGCGCGTTCGCCGATTTAGAATCGACCGAACGTTCCAATGACGGGTCGTCGTCGAGCGAGAACGCGCGAGGAGGCACCACCGTCGCGTGTGCGCTCCTTCGCGCGCGCGACGTGACCATCGGCGACGCCGTCTTCGCGTCGGCGGCGGACGACGCCACGTCGTTGGCGTGCGGACGTCGAGGCGGGGTCGCGTGTTTCGGCGCTCGCGACGGACGCGTCGTCGCGTGGAACTATCTCACCGGCGAGGGCGCGTCGGTGACGTCCGTCATCTGTCGGGACGACGAGGAGGAGAACGACGACGAGGAGGAGAACGACGACGACGTGCGTTCCGTCGCCGTCGCTCGAACCTCGTTCGCCGCGTGCGCGCGCGATCGAGTCTCCGTCTTCTCCCTCGCGCGCGACGCGTGACGCGAGCGACGCGCGGGGAACAAAACGCGATACATCGTCGACGACCATCGTACGAGCACACTCTGTAGTACAGCTAGCACAGAAATCATAGAATTACATTTCGATCCGCTCACCACGGCGACCTCTGTCCCGGGTGCGACCCCGCCGCGTTGGCGTCCGTGTACGCCATCTGCGCCTTCTCGCGCTGCCAGTACTTATCCGTGCGAGCCGGTTGGTCCCAACGGTCTTTCCTGCGCGGCGACGAAAGAGAGACGGACGGCGTGAGGTCAGTCGGTCGCGCGTTGGAACGCGTCGCGCGTGTCGTTCCGTCGAAACCCTCCCAAAGTCGACGTCCCCGCGTCCTTCTCCCGCGCGCGCGATCGTCGGACGGTGGACGATCGCGCGCGGGAGGAGGACGCGATCGATGACATCGCGGTCGACCCGTTCGACGCGAAGCGCGCGCGCGAGGCGCGTCGCACTTCGTCGAATCGAACGATCGCGCCGCGCCCTCCCCGATCGCGCGAAAAGTCGAAT
>Ga0181573_10004159_pt1 | contig 12422 bp, 5 predicted proteins | sample 101ome_25_FD_148643 | JGI IMG/M metagenome (GOLD analysis project Ga0181573, IMG submission 148643) | Coastal salt marsh microbial communities from the Groves Creek Marsh, Skidaway Island, Georgia - 101409BT metaG (spades assembly) | ecosystem: Environmental > Aquatic > Marine > Intertidal zone...
GCCACCGTCCAGCAGGCCAAGGGCGCCATGGTCAAGTCCGTCCGCTTCATGCAGGCGTGCGTGAGGGTCAAAGACTGTCCGCCGCCCAAGCACCCGGAGGTTGCCGTCATCGGCCGGTCCAACGTCGGCAAATCGTCGCTCGTGAACATGCTCACCAACCGAACCAAGACACCAGTCGCCAAGACGTCGAAGAACCCCGGCAAGACGCGCACTATCAACCACTTCGAGATGATCACGGGCGACGGGACGTGGTATTTCGTCGACTTGCCCGGGTACGGTTTCGCCAACGCCCCCGAGGAGGCTCGGCGCAAGTGGGCGGAGTTCACCCGCGAGTACCTCCTGGAGAGGCCCAACTTACTGTCCGTGATGCTGCTGATCGATTCCACGGTCAAGCCGCAGCGGCTGGACCTGGAGTGCCTCGAGTTTCTCGGCGAGAACAACATCCCAGTCACCGTCGTGTTCACGAAGGTTGACAAGAAGCGAAAGGTGAAGAGCGGGAAGCGCGCGAACCCGGAGGAGAACGTCGAGTCTTTCTGCCGCGAGGTGAGCGAGTACTGGGACGAGCTGCCGCCGATGATATTCACGTCGAGCAAGACGGGCGACGGAAAGCAGGCGGTGCTGAACCACGTCGCGACCCTCAGGCAGTTCTTCAGGGAGGGGAAGAAGGGCAAGCCCAAGAACAAGTTCCTCGAGGACGTCCTCAAGGCGAAGGAGGAGGGCGCGGGCGATTGAGGAGGATGAGATAGCTCTGTTGCTGATGAAACATAAAGCCGCGAAAATGTCTGTACACTACGGCGACGGCGCGCCATCACTGCGGCCGCGAGTTGAACACCGTGTTGTTCCTCGATATGGGCACCCCCTGCGGACGGTAAAACGTGCTCTCGACGATTGGCAGGCGCGCAAACTGCGGTTTCCCGTGCTCCGCCTGGTCGATCCCGTGCCCGATCGCGTGCGCGGAGGTTCGCATGGTGCCAAAGTCTCGCTCCCACGAGATCTGCGTCGGGTTCTTCGAGTCCCGGCCCTCGATCATGGAGTCGCGGACCGCGGTTGGGTACGCATCCTCGCCGTCAAACACCAAATCGTAGAGCAGGGGCTTCCTCGTCGTCGCCGCCGTCTTATCCGCGTCGGCCCCGGGCCCAACTCCGCTCGCCGCGAGCTCCTTCTCCATCGCCGCCTTCGCCTTCTCCGACGCGATCGCCTGGTGCTTCGCCTCGCTCTTCAGCGCCTCCCGGTACTGCTCCGTGCGATAGTCCATGCTGAACTCGTCCCGCTTGGAGTAGTCGCTGGTGCCAAAGCCGCGCTTGGGCTTCTCGGGCTGCGCCTCGGCGTACTTGACGCGGTCGACGTAGGGGACACCCTCGAGAAGCCAGCTGTGGTTCTTATCGAGGTAAACCTCGGGGTGCTGAGGGGACGATCGGGGGGAAGAGTCGAGTCAGGGATGGGAATGGGGAGAACAACGCGATTTTCTTGTGCCATTTCGGGAAATCAAATCGGGGAATTGGCGGGGGTGGCGACGCACCTTGGCGCCGTAAGAGCCGGTCTTCTGCGGGTTGGCGACGAACTGCCTGCCGTGAAATCTCGGATGGAGGGTTTCCTTGATGGGGTAGGGCAGGGGCTTGTCCTGTTGACCGTGGGGGCGAAAGCGAGGTCAGTCCGGTGGGCTCGGGGGTGAGAGTTGGCTGTCGGGGCGCCTGAAATGGATTCACGAGGGAGGGAGGGAAGGGGGGGACCGCGCGGGTGCTACGGGGCGCGGAAGGATCACGCACCTTTGTGCCCACATCGATGTACCCGGCGTCACTGAAGACGCCTAGTAACGCCTTAGATTTGAGGTTTTCGTTCATGGCTCCTCGAGTGCGCGTCTCTCGCACTGGTTGAGATCGAAGCCGGATATCCGCCCTGCTTGCTTGTGCAGGTTTTGGTTCTCCCTATCTCAGCGACTCCGCCGAATTACGACGATCCAAGTTTAGTGTTACCATCGTATGAAATCCAGTGACGCTTGAACAGGCCACTGCCTCACACGTATGCAGTTATGGATTAGGCTTGGTTTTGGACGAATAATTTTTCCATTCCCAGTCGAGTGCCAACTTTCCACGCCTTTCACAGGTCCCCGTCGAACAGGGTGAGCTCGTCGCCGGAGTCCGGCGGTTCGTCCTCGATCACGCTCCCCGACCTCGCCACCCTCGCCAGCACCGTCTCCGTCAACTCGCACCGCGCCAACCCCGCCGCGACGTCCCAGAGCCCGCGCCCGAGCACCGACACAAACACCGCCTCGTTTCCAAACTTTGGATCGCCATCCCCGACGACGCGCGTGACGACGTCCAACCCGAGAGCGTCGCTCGTCTGACGCAGCAGCGCGACCCGCGCCGCGGCCGCGAAGGACACCGAGACGATGATCCCGCCGTTGTCAAAGTCGCAGATCCGGGCGCACTCTCGCAGCATCGCCGTCTTGTGGTCATCCCCGGAGAGGGCGTCCAGCGTGCCTTTATCGACGACGACCGCACAGCTGGCGGTGCCGACGGCGCTCATGTCCCGTGCGTCGCACGTCACGCACCGCACCGTGCGTTTTTTGTAACCGTCGCCCGATGCTGCTTCCGATGCTTCCGATGCCTCGGCGTCGTCGTCGTCGTTCGTCTCGGTGCCGAACCTCTCGCGCATGGTTCGCAGCACCCCTTCGTCGATGTCGGTGAGCACCAAGTGCCCGAAGTGAAAGTCGTTCCGCATCTCGTACCCCATCGAGGAGCTCCCGCAACCGACGTCCACGACGAGCCCGTTGCCCCGCGCGGATACCTTGCCGGTGGGGGCGGCATTCCCGCTCGTCGTCGCGACGGCGCCGTCGTCGCCGGGGTCGTCGCGGGCTCCCCGCATCGGCGCGGCGGCACAGGCGGCGGCTCTGTTCACGAAGGGCAGTATCGCGGCAATCGCCTTTTCGTACCCGCAGTGCCACTCCCTGTCCAGCTGCGACGGGTCCTCCCTGTACACCCTGGACCAGTGGGAGCGGTAGTAGTCCTCTTCGCGGCGCTCGGGAGACCCGTCGCGGTCCATGGCTCGATCCTCGCCCGGGGGGCCCGCGGAAACCGCCGCCGCCCGTTCGTCCGAGAAAGTGAACCCCGGGAGTTTCGCGCTCGCGCCCTCGACTGATGGAAGAGAAAGTCGCAGAGTCACTCACAGGACCCAATTTCGATTCAATTGTGGCGGCGAGATCACTGACGGGGACGCGTTGCACGCGGAGACGGTGGACCCATTCTCCTCGGCCGGCCATGGCGCGCCTCTTCCTCGACTCGGAGCCTCTGACTCAGTACAAGGACCGCCTGTTCAAGGGCAGCATGGAGGAGTACCTCGACCGCCTTCGGTCCTCCGCCACGCTGTACGTGGGCAACGTGTCGTTCTTCACCAGCGAGGAGCAGATCTGGTCGCTGTTCGCCAAGTGCGGGGTCGTGAAGACGGTGATCATGGGCCTGGACAAGCACAAGCTCACCCCGTGCGGCTTCTGCTTCGTGGAGTACCACAATCGCAAGGACGCCGAGCGCGCGGTCAAGTACCTGAACGGGACCAAGCTCGACGATCGCGAGGTGCGGATCGACTTCGACTGGGGGTTCCAGGACGGCAGGCAGTTCGGGCGAGGCAAGAGCGGCGGGCAGGTGCGAGACGAGTACCGGACCAACTACGACGCGGGGCGAGGCGGGTACGGCAAGCTGATCAAGAACGAGCTGGAGAACCTGAACGAGGAGGGCGCGGCGGGCGCGAACGAGGGAGACGGGTTTCGCGGGGGCGGAGATCACGGGCCTTCAGCCGCGGCGAACGCGGGCGGCGGCGGCGGCGGCGGCGGCGCCGCGCCCAAGGTCGGATCGAAGCGCGGGAGGGACGACGACAGCGACGAGGAGATGGAGGAGGAGAAGGGGAACCCGAGGTTCCGCGGCGACGACGCGGACTCGGACGAGGATTAGGGGTTTTGTCAACGTTGTCAAAGCTAATTACGCGATTTTCTCGCGCTGTATCGTCATGCATTTCGTCGTTGAAGGAGGATAAATAGTTATTTGGGAAGTGCGCGTAAGGGTTCCTAGTCAGCAGCACCCGCCCCCGCAGTTCTAACGGTGTCGCTCCCGCGCATCGTCGACGCCGCAAAACTGAAAGCTGTCGGCGGCATCGACTGCCGCCGCTGCCACAACTGCGGACGCGACGCGGGGTGCGCATCGGAAGGTTTCGTACCGCGGCGCCACACGCGTTCGTCCATCGATCCCGCGGCGACCTCACGCGCCGACTTTGCACGCCGACGGCGGCGCGTCGCGCGCTCAACCCCGGCGGCGTCAGCGCTCGCGCCCCCTCCCGAAGGCGAGGGTAATACATAAAAAAGCGGCGAGCGGCGACGGGAGGAGGGACCGACCATGGGTAAGGGCGGCGGCAAGGGGGGCAAGCCCTCCACGGTCGAGCTCCGCCAGCCCGGCCTGGTGAAGAAGGAGATCGTGTCCACGTCCTTCTCCTTTTACGACGCCGAGGAGGCGAGGCGCATCAGCGTCAAGCGCATCAGCAACCCCGTCCTCTTCGACGCCCTCAACAACCCGGTTCAGGACGGACTGTACGATCCCGCGCTCGGACCCATCGACAAGAAGGGGTCTTGCGCCACGTGCAGGCTCAGCGCCATGCACTGCCCGGGCCACTTCGGCCACATCGAGCTCGCCGTCCCGGTCTACAACCCCCTGACCTTCGGCACCGTGGTCAGGCTGCTCAGGGGGATGTGCCTCCACTGCCACCGATTCAAGATGGGCGCGGACAGGGTCGCGGCGTACTCGCGCAAGATGCAGCTCATCCGCGCCGGCGAGCTGAACGCCGCGGCGGAGATATCCACCGTCGGTGTCTCCAAGCAGGTGCGCGAGGCCATCGCCGAGCTCGAGGAGGACGGACTCGGTGGGGACGTGGCGGATGTGGACACGACGACTGTGTCCCGAGTCCTGCCGGTGTCGCACCAGGGCCGACTTCAGGACAGGATCGTGTGGACCACGAACTCCATGGTGGAGTCCCGCGATCTCGTCCGAAATTTCCTCGCGTCCGTGCCGGCCAAGTGCGAAAACTGCGGGTGCTGCTCGCCCAAGGTGACCCCCGAGGGGGCGAACAAGATTTACCGCCTTGCGCTGACCAACAAGCAGCGCGAGGCCAACGCCTCGCTCGGGATCGACCTGGACGGCGAACTCGCGGAGTTGGCGCTCGGCAACGACGAGCAAGAGGATGGGCGGGAGCTGGCGGGGCAGGAGGTCGACCCCGATCCCGACGCGGGCAAGAAGAAGAAGAAGAAGAAGAGGAATAAGAGCTCCGACGACGACGGCTCTGGCTCGGACGACGACTCCGACTCCTCCGATTCGGACAGCGACTCCGACTCCGGCTCGGACGAGAAGAAGAAGGTGCGCGTGGACAACGCGACGCAGCAGGCGGGTAAGCAGGTCTTCGTCACCCCGATCGAGGCTCGCGCGCTCCTCAAGAGGCTGTGGGCGAGAGAGTACGACTTCTGCTCGATGGTCTGGGCCGCGGCGGCCCCGACGCACGGGCTGACCAAGGGCGCGAAGGATCCCATGGTGAACCGCTCCGATCCCGCCCGGTTCTTCATGCAGACGGTGCTCGTGACCCCGTGCAAGCTGCGACCGCCGAGCAGGATGGGAGACATGATGTTCGAACACCCGCAGAACACGCACCTCAACGCGATTATCCAGGCGAACCTGACCCTGGCGGAACTCTTCCGGAAGCCTCCGACGGTCCCGGAGCCCCCCGAGGTTCGCGCGCAGCGCGCGGTCCGCGCGTGGCTCACCCTCCAGAGCGGCGTAAACAAGCTGATCGACTCGTCCAGGGAGGGCGGCGAGGCTGGCGGGCCCGGGATCCGGCAGCAGCTGGAGAAGAAGCAGGGCCTCTTTCGCATGAACATGATGGGCAAGCGCGTGAATTACTCCGCCCGCTCGGTGATCATGCCCGATCCGTACCTTCGAACGTCCGAGATCGGCGTTCCTCCAGTGTTCGCGAAGAAGCTCACGTTCCCGGAGCACGTCACCGAGCACAACGTGGACCTGATGCGAAAGCTGGTTGAAAACGGCCCGGAGATTCATCCCGGGGCCAACGCCATAGAGGACGAGCGGGGCCGCGTCATCCACCTCGACAGGTTCACCGCGGAGAAACGCGCGGCGATCGCCAAGACTCTGCTCGCGGCGCCCGCGCCCGTCAGCGGGTCCGCCGCCGCCGCCGCCGCGGGCATCAAGACGGAGGGTGCGCCTCGAGACGGCGACGACGGCGACGAGGTTAGGGCGGCGGCGGCGACGGCGGCGGCGGCGGCGGGCGAGAGGTCCCGCCCCCTCGCCAAGAAGGTCTACCGCCACCTCCGCGACGGCGACGTGCTGCTGGTGAACCGTCAGCCCACGCTGCACAAGCCGGGTATCATGGCGCACACCGCGAAGGTGTTACCCGGCCAGAGGACCATCCGCATGCACTACGCCAACTGCAAGACGTACAACGCGGATTTCGACGGCGACGAGATGAACCTCCACTTCCCCCAGGACCACCTGGCGCGCGCCGAGGCGTACGAGATCGTCCGAGCGGACCAGCAGTACACGGTACCCACGGACGGCTCCCCCTTGCGCGGGCTGATCCAGGACCACGTCGTCGCGGGGGTTTTGCTGACGAAACGCGACACGTTTCTCGACCGCGAGGAGATGCGGCAGGCGCTGTACTCGGCGCTGGTCGATTACGCGGATGACGACAAAGGGGGAGGGTCCGCCAGGGGGCACTCGATCACCGTGCCCCCGCCGGCGATCGTGTATCCGAGGGAGTTGTGGACGGGCAAGCAGGTGATATCCGCGGTGCTCGATCACGTCACCCACGGCAGACCGGATATGACGATGAGCCACGGGTGCAAGGTGCCCGCCAATTACTGGGGCGGCGACGACTCCGGCGAGGGCGAGTTTATCCTTCGCAAAAACTACGTGTGCTGCGGCATCGTTGACAAGAACACGTTCGGCAACAAGGGGCTCGTGCACGCCGTCGCCGAGCTGCACGGGCGCGTGCTCGCGGGGGACCTGCTGTCCGTGTTGTCCCGGCTGCTCACCGTGTGGCTGCAAAAGTGGGGCATGACGTGCGGGCTGGACGATCTCATCCTCACGCCCGAGGCGGAGGTGGGCCGAGCCGAGGAGCTCGCCAAGGCGGCCGCCGCGTGCAGAAGCGCGGCGGCCACGTTCGCCGAGGCTGACGAGAACGTTCCGGACGCGGCGCTCCGACAGCAGATCGCCGCTAGGCTCGCCGAGAGAGAGGGCGCGGAGGCTATCCTCGACATGCGATCGTCGGGTGCGCTGAACAAGATCACGTCAGCCGCGGTGACCAAGTGCCTGCCGCACGGAACCAAGAAGCCGTTCCCGAAGAATTGCCTATCGCTGATAACGCAGTCGGGGGCGAAGGGTTCGATGGTGAACTTCTCGCAGATCGCGGCTTGCTTGGGGCAGCAGGAGCTGGAGGGCCGCCGAGTGCCCCGCATGATCTCCGGAAAGACTCTCCCGTGTTTCCAGCCCTTCGACCTGTCCCAGCGCGCGGGCGGGTACATCGAGGACCGATTCTTCTCCGGTCTCAGGCCCCAGGAGTACTTTTTTCACTGCATGGCGGGGCGCGAGGGCCTCGTCGACACCGCGGTCAAGACGGCGCGTTCGGGGTACCTGCAGCGGTGCATGGTCAAGAACCTCGAGACGCTTCGGGTGCACTACGATCACACCGTCCGCGACTGCGACGGATCCGTGGTGCAGTTCCAGTACGGCGAGGACGGCGCGGACGTGACCAAGAGCTCGTACGCGCGCGATTTCCAGTTTCTCGCGGACAACGCCGGGCTCGTCAAGGCCAACTTGCGGGAAGCGGAGGCGGGCAGAGCCGAGGGCAAGTTTGCGGAATTTTCCTACGACCCCCCGGGCTCGCGGCGGGCTTTGCCGTCCATCGCGGAGCGACCGCAGGGCAGCACGCTGGGCACCATCCCGGAGAAGTTCGGCGATACGCTGGAGAAGTTCATGGACGACAAGGGCAAGGGGTACTTCGCCGGCGAGGACGACGCCGCGAAGAAGGGCGGCAAGAGAGGGGCGGGCAAGGCTGACCTCAAGCCCGTGAAGGGGGTGGTCGAGAGGAAGCCTCCGGAGAGGAAGCAGTCCCTCGTCGCGCAGGCTGGCGTGACCCGCGAGGAGTTCAAGCGCCTGATGAACTACCGCTACCTCAACCAGCTCGCCGCACCGGGCGAGGCGGTCGGTTGCATCGCGGGCCAATCCGTCGGCGAACCGTCCACGCAGATGACCCTCAACACCTTCCATTTCGCCGGCCGCGGCGAGGCCAACGTGACGCTCGGAATCCCCCGCCTTCGCGAGCTCCTCATGGCCGCCGCGAAGAAGCTCGCGACGCCGGTCATGACCCTGCCCCTGCTGCCGCACGCGAGGACGATGGAGCAGGCGGAGAGGCTCGCCAGGCGGCTTCGCAGGGTTCGCCTCGCGGAGCTCATCCGGAGGCTCTCGGTTACCGAGAATTCGTGCGGGGTGTCGCACTCGGGCACCGGTAAGCTCGCGCGGACGTACACGGTGTCGATGCAGCTCCGCGGGCCGAAGACCGGCGAGGACGACGAGGACGACGACGCCAGCGCCGACGTCATGGACGGCGAAGGTTTATCCGACGACGACGACGACGCCGGCGAGGACGACGACGGGAAGGTTTCGTTTGCCCAGATGGCCAAATCGTTCAGGAGGGACTTCGCGAAGCGGCTGTACGGCCGGATCAAGTTGGAGCTTCGACGCGTGGGCGCCAACGCGGGGAGGATCGAGGTGTCCAAGGCTGAGAAGGCCGACCGAGGGGCGACCGGCGGCGGCGACGACGGCGACGACCCCGAGAAGGCGGTCAAGTCGAAGAAGGACGACAAGGAGGACGGCGAGGACGCCTCCGACGACGAGGACGAGGAGGACGAGGAGGGCGCCAAGGCCGAGGATCGCAAGGATGCGCGCGGCGACGACGGGGAGGGTTTCACCGACGCGGACGCGAAGGAGAAGAGGGAAAAGTTGGCGCACGTGAAGACGGTCAAGACGGAGGGCGAGGTCAAAGCCTCCGAGGATGGCGACGGCGACGCCATGGACGAGGACTCCGACTCCGACTCCGACTCCGCCTCTGACTCCGCCTCGGGCTCGGGCTCGGGCTCCGAGGATGACGAAGGCGACGGCGACGACTCGGACGACAGCGACGACGCAGCCGGCGCCCGGGAGGAGCCCAAAAAGAAGCCCGCGACTAAACCCAAGCCCCGCGCGGCGCGCTCCGTCGGCGGGGACCTCCTCGAGTCCCTCGAGGACATCGTCGAGACCGTCACCGTCGATCGAACGACCCGCACGTGCGTCCTGCAGCTGTCCTTACGGCTCACCGCGCCCGCGCTGCTCGTCCTCGAGCTCTGCGAAAAAGTCGCGTCCGAGACCATCGTCCGGTCCGTCCCGGGCATCGACAAGACGTACGTCGTCGGGAAACTCCCCGATGACGACCCCGGGGGCAAGGACCCGCTGCGGATCCAGACCGACGGCGTCAACTTCGCCGCCGCGTGGGCCAACGACGACCTCGTGGACTGCACCAAGCTCACCACCAACGACGTCTACGCGATGCTTCAGACGTACGGCGTGGAAGCCGCGAGGCAGACGCTGGTGCAGGAGGTGAGGAACGTGTTCGGGGTGTACGGCATCGGGGTGGACGCGAGGCACCTCACCCTGATCGCCGATTTCATGATGCAGCAGGGTAACTACCGCCCGTGCAGCCGCGCGGGCATCGAGACGTCCCCTTCGCCGTTTCTCAAGATGTCGTACGAGACTGCGGCGGCGTTTTTGGTCGACGCGACGATGAAGGGCAGCGAGGACACGCTCGAGTCTCCGAGCTCCAGGATCGTCATGGGACGGGTCCCGGACCTCGGGACCGGGTCGTTCGGGCTGAGGTACGACATGAACAAGGCGGCCAAGATGCAGGAGGAGTGCAGGAAGGAGGCTAGGGGATGATTTCGTGAATGCGAGCTCTCTGTTTGAGTCGCCTCGTCGCGTGCCTAGACTAAGACTCTTACTAAAAGGACCTATCCACCGTCAAAGTTTGCTAATCGGGCCCTCCCCTCCTCTCGACGCCGGGTCCCGAAGGCTCCATATCGATCGAAGCTCGTCGCTCTCGTCCAGCCCCTCCAGGCACCCTTCGAACGCGCGGGCCCAATCCCTCGTCCCCTTCGCCGCCGCCGTCGCAAACACGGGATCGAGCAGCTCGACGGGGATGGAAAAGTTGAGGTTGGGAATCACGCGACCACCCGCGCCCAACCTCGCGTTGGACGTGACCAGACCCAAAAGAGTCCCGTCCTCGGGGCACACCACGGCGCCGCCGCTCGCCCCTGAGTGCACCGACGCCGTCGTCTGGTACATCGCCGGCATGGTCGTCGTCGTCGTCGTCGTCGTCTGGTACATCGCCGGCACCGACGGGGTTCCGTCCCGCCACCTCGAGGGCGCGAAACGCGGGTGCGAAAAGTTCACCACGGAGGACACAGCGCCGAGATGCACCGCGGGCGAGCAGTCGACGAAACCCGCGTCGATCGCCCCGGGTCCCACCCTGGCGAAACCCACGACGGCGACGGGCGACCCGGCCGGTGCCCCGGCGAGAACCCCCGGAAGCGCCGCTCCCGGAAGCCGCCGCCGCTTCACGGGGACGAGTCGGTCGGCGTCGTCGGTCGGTCCATCGCCTCCGAGCTCGACGGCGACAACGGCGACGTCCAACGGCCCTCGGGACACGTACACCGGCGCCGCGTCGCGCCACGTCGTCGTCCCGGGGATGCCGACGCGGATCGATCGGACGAAGGGGCCTTTGCCGTCGCCGCCCGCCGCGGTGGACGAGGGGTGCACCGCGTGCGCGTTGGTCAGCACCAGCGCTTGGTCGGCGTCAGTCGGCTGGGTTGCACGTCCGCCTGCCCCTTCACCGCCGCCGCCGTGGACCCCGATGACGACGCCCGACGCCCACGACGCGCCCCCGTCCGTCTCCAACACGACGACGGATCCGCGGACGACGGCGTCCAACGGGTTCGACGCGTCCCGGAAGGAGAAGGAGGAGGAGGAGGAGGAAGCGGGTCCCGACGCGAGCGGTGACTCACCCCTCGGTGACTCACCCCTCGGTGACCCGTCCACCAGCTCGCGCAGGGCGTCGCGGATGGACGCCATCGTGAGCACCAGAGGCGCCGACTCCTCCGCCCTCGTCGTTCCGTCCCGACCCCGTCCGAGCCTCACGAGCGGTGGCGTCAGCACGCCGATCACGCCGCCGCCGACGGCGTCGAGCACCGGCGCGCCCTCCATCCCCGGAAACGCCACCACGTCCGCCATCAGCAACGGAGGATCCACGCCCGGCGCGTCACCGCCCGGTGCGTCACCGCCCCCCTCGGCTTCACGCCTCCCTCCTCCCCGTCGACCCCACGCGCGCGCGACGTGCCCGCCGAACACGGCGCACGCGAAGTGAGCGGGCGACAGCGCGGCGAATGGCGATCCGCACGCGACGATGGGCGAACCCGCGCGCACAAACCCGTCAACCCACCCCGCGTCCGTCCACTCGGGCGGCGGCGGCGGCGGCGGCGTCGTTCGCCGGGCGTTGTTCGTCTCCATCTCGATCAGGACGACGCCCGTGACCGCCGCGCCGAGGGGAACGGGCGGTGAGTCACCGAGCGGCGCGACGCCGCCGGCGGTCCATCCCCGTCGGAGGGCGCCGAGTCCGACGGGGCCGGCGAGGGCGTCGACGGCGTTGGACGCGTCCCTCGGCACGCACGACGCGAGGACGCGCGCGCGGGTCCATCCCCCGGGTTCGTGTTCGTCGCCGCCGACTCCCTCGCGGCCGAGGCGGACGTGGACCTCCACCCCGGGCGCGAGGGGCGACGCGAGCGGCGCGATGAAGCGCGGGCGGTCGTCGCGGGCTTCTTCGTCTCGGGCGGCCAGGAACGGGAGGCAGGGGGCGAGCGGCGCGATGAAGCGCTCGCGATCGTCGTCCGCGGCAGGCGGTCCGTCCCGCCGCGTCGACGCGCGCGTCGGGATCCTCAGCGCGGTGGCGGATATCGCCACGATGGGCGCGCCGTCCGCGCCCGGGAGACGGTCGTCGTCGGGGCGATGATGCGCGAAGAAGGCTGCGTCGGCGGCGACGTCACCGCGCGGGTCGGGTCCCCGCACGCGCACCGTCGCGGTGAGCCCGACGGCGCGCTCGGCGATGTTCGCGTGGTGGCCCCGCATCGGACAGGCCCGACTCCCCGATTGGAAGGCGTCCAGCCGACGCGCCGCGTGCCGCCACCGACGCTCGTCGTTGTTACCTCCCGCTGCGTCCAAACAGCCCGTTTTTTCCGCGCGCGCCGAGTCACAGTCACGCAGTCACGCGCCGGCGAGGCCTGCTCGCCACTGGCA